>Ga0209536_100004582_pt1 | contig 21833 bp, 18 predicted proteins | sample DeeMarSeWOR28_12_FD_187461 | JGI IMG/M metagenome (GOLD analysis project Ga0209536, IMG submission 187461) | Marine sediment microbial communities from White Oak River estuary, North Carolina - WOR-2-8_12 (SPAdes) (version 2) | ecosystem: Environmental > Aquatic > Marine > Intertidal zone >... | reverse complement strand
CTGCTCAGGTGTAAAGAGACGCGGGCGACGGACGTCGGTCAGAACACGGCTGTCCTGAATGCAGACACGCACCTCATGCGCTTCAAATTCATCGGCCTTCAGAAATTGCACTGCATTGGTAGCAACCACGGGCAATCCTAGACGTGCTGCCAACTCCACGGATGCATGCACGCATTCCTCCTGCAATTGTTTGCCGGTACGCTGCAGTTCGATATAGAAACGTTGAGGAAACCACTGCTGATATTCATGTCCCAGCCGTTCCGCGACATCCATGTGGCCACCAACAAGTGCCTGGCCAATATCGCCATCGAGCGCGCCGGATAAGGCAATGAGTCCGTCACTGTGCCCGTTGAGCCACGCTCGCTGTATGCAGGGCCGTCCGGCATGCTGACCCTCGGTATAGGCGCGGGTCAGCAGATAATTCAGATTGAGGTAACCCTGACGATCCTGACAAAGTAGCACCAGTCGGTAAGGTTTATTCTGCTCTGTGGAATTCTCCAGCCACACATCACTGCCCAATACCGGCTTCACACCAGCCTTGACTGCCTTTTGGAAGAACTTGACGGCGCCGAACACATTCGCGAGATCGGTCAACGCGACTGCAGGCATGTGCGCCGCGGCGGTTGCTGCCACCAGTTCGTTGATGCGCACGATACCGTCCGACAATGAATATTCGGAATGCAGGTGCAGATGGACAAATGGCGTGCTCACAGGGTTATTTCACCCGAAATAGCCAGCTGTGGGAAGAAATATACTGGCTGAAAAACACACTCGAATTAACTATAGATATATATTGTATATTATTGTTTATAATAACTATTATTTATCCGTACACAGACGTTTCACCGGCGCGAAACTGCGCCGGTGTACTGGCGAAGGTCCGAGCTCTCGTAAAGCTCGCTGGTGTGCAATAGTTGGATAACCCTTGTGGATCGCAAAACCATAGCCTGGGTACTCAACATCAAGTTCCTGCAAGATGGCGTCGCGGGTTACCTTGGCCAAAATAGAAGCTGCAGAAATGGATTTAATTGTCGCATCACCGCGTACCACCGCTCGGACCGGACAGGACAGTCTGGGAGTACGATTCCCGTCCACGAGCACCAGTTCCGGTGTCATCCCAAGCCCCATTACGGCGCGTTGCATCGCCAGAAGCGTTGCTTGCAGAATATTGAGTTGATCTATTTCTTCCACTGACGCAATGCCCAGCGCCCAGGCAGCGGCGTGCAGACGGATTTTATTGGCGAGAGTCTCGCGACGCAGGGGGCTCAGTGTCTTGGAGTCTGCCAGGCCGTCAATCTGATAAGAAGCGTTGAGTATCACTGCAGCTGCCACGACAGGGCCGGCCAACGGGCCGCGTCCGGCTTCATCCACGCCTGCCAAGATTTTGCTCGTATCTGATTCTGGTAAATCGTTATCAATTTCCCCAGTCATGACGAAGCCACGTGAGGAACAGTACGCCTCTGTAATACATCAAGCACGGCCTGTGCTGCCTGTTCGCTGGCGTTGCCTCGCAGGCGTTCTGCCAGTTTTTCAAACGCTTTGAGCGCGTCACGAGCGTACAGAGGACGACTCAGGTACCGTTCCACGGCAGCACCGAGGTTTTCTGGTGTGGCGTCATTCTGGAGAAACTCGGGCACCAGGTGACGGCCGGCAAGGTTGTTGGGCATAGCGTAAAGTGAAATATGCGAAAAGGCACGCATTAGCCAGTAACTAAGACGAGAAACCCGGTAGGTCACCACCATCAAACGTCGCACTAACATTGCCTCAAGAGTGGCAGTGCCGGAAGCGAGCAGCACTACGTCCGCAGCAGCCATCACTTCACGCGAGTGGCCGTGGAAACGCGTGATCGGCAGGTCCCAGGCTTGGTGGCGACGAATTGCTTCCTCAAACAGCACCTGTGTACGGCGATTTATAAAAGGAATAATAAACTGCAACTGCGGATGTCGTGCGATTAGCCACTGACAGGTCTCAACAAACAGATCGGCGAGCGCTTTGAGTTCGCTCACCCGGCTACCAGGAAGAAGTGCCACCGTTGGACGCTTGAGATCGAGTTTCAACCGGTCCCGGTGCGGTAGCGGATCGTCATCGCCTTGAATCTCATCTGCGAGCGGATGGCCCACAAAGGTCGCCTCCACGCCATGTTTGGCATAAAAGCCCTGCTCAAACGGGAACAGCACCAGTATCCGGTCAACCGCACGCTTGATCTTATTCACGCGCCAGGTGCGCCAGGCCCATACCTGCGGGCTCACATAGTGAACGGTCGCGATACCCGCACGCCGCAACGGTTCTTCGACACCGAGATTGAATCCCGGCGAATCCACGCCGATGAAAATATCCGGAGGATTGGCAAGGAAGTGTGTAATGAGCTGTTTTCGCAATCGGCGCAAATCAAAATAATGGCCCAAGATTTCAGTGAGCCCAAGAACCGATAATCTTTCCATGGGAAATAGGCTGTTACAACCTTCGGCCTGCATTTCCGGCCCACCGATGCCCTCGAAGCAAACGTCCGGGAGGTGTCGTCTGATGGCCTTCATCAGGCGTGCACCAAGAAGGTCGCCGGAGGCTTCACCGGCAATGATACCAATGCGTAACGGCCGCCCTTCCCCGGACTGCGCGGAGGACCGTGCCATCGGGAGAATACCGAAATCCATGGCGGATCGGGTCAACGAATAATTCCGCGCCCGGCCTTCCGGATGAAATTGGTAAAAATGGCAACTTCCGGATATTGAGCGCTAAGTGGCATGAGATTTTGAAGCGCCTGATCGGTCGTCAGGCCAGAACGGTATACCGTCTTGTAAGCATCCTTCAATCCCTGAATTGCGTCATCCGAAAAACCCCGGCGCTTCAGACCGCGAACATTGAGACCGTATGGTTTGGCGGTATTCCCATGCACCATTAAAAATGGGGGGATGTCCTTGAACGAGACTGTCGCGACTCCCAGCATGACATGCGCGCCGACCTTGCAGAATTGGTGAATGCCGACAAAGCCACCGAGAATTGAGTGCGCGCCGATTTCAACATGCCCGGCCAGCGTGGCATTGTTTGCGAAGACTACGCGATCTCCGACTTGGCAATCATGAGCAATGTGCACATATGCCATAAACAAGCTATCGCTACCGACACGGGTTACGCCGCCACCGCCGGCCGTTCCGCGACTGAAGGTACAGCACTCGCGAATGACGTTGCGATCCCCAATCTCAAGACGAGTAGGCTCGCCTGCGTACTTCAGGTCTTGCGGTGCCTCGCCAATTGAACAGAACTGGAATATTTTGTTTCCGCTTCCGATATTTGTGGGGCCATTCACCACCACGTGCGGACCTATCCAGGTGCCATCACCAATACTCACGTCCGGTCCGATAATGGAGAATGCACCAACCTGTACGTCCTTCCCGAGGTTGGCACGCGGGTCAATAATGGCTTGCGGGTGAATCACTTAATCGAATTCCTTATACGTACACATGAGTTCAGCTGAACAGGCCAATTCTTCACCAACAAAGGCGTTGCCTTCGTACATCCAGATTCCGCGCATTTTACGCGTTATCCTGACCTCGAAACGTAACTGGTCGCCAGGTTCCACTTGCCGTTTGAAACGTGCCTTATCTATTCCTAGAAATAGAAAGACCCCTTTGTCGCTGGTCTGGGTTTCGTCTGACAAGTTTGTCAAAACTCCACACGCCTGGGCCATGGCTTCTACTACAAGCACACCCGGCATCACCGGACGAGACGGGAAATGCCCAGGAAAAAACGGCTCATTGATGCTCACGTTCTTGATGGCCGTAAGCGACTCACCTATGGTGTAATCCAGCACCCGGTCAATGAGCAGAAACGGATAGCGATGCGGCAACAGACGCAACACTTGATGGATATCGAGACTATTCTTCAATATTTCCTCCCTCGGACATTTCAGTTTATATTTTTTGCTCTAACTTCTTTAAGCGCCTCGCCATGTCGTCAAGCTGACGCATTCGCGCCGCATTCTTTAGCCAGCTCGAATAAGCTTCAATCGGTGTTCCTGACGAGTAGGTACCGGCCTCCCGGATGGTGTGTGAAACAACAGTCGCACCCGTGATATGGACATCATCCGCGATTTCAATATGCCCGACAACACCAACTTGGCCGGCTAGCGTACAACGCTTGCCAACGCGGGTGCTGCCGGCGATTCCGACACAGGCTGCCATCACGGTGTTCTCACCAATAATCACGTTGTGTGCGATATGGATCAGGTTGTCAAGCTTCACCCCGCGTTCGATAACGGTGTCACCCAGCGCACCGCGATCAATCGACGTATTTGCGCCGATCTCGACTTCATCGCCGATGATCACCCGTCCCAGTTGAGGAGTCTTTTCCCAACGCACGCCATCATGAGCATAACCAAACCCGTCACTGCCAATTACCGCGCCATGGTGAACGATGCAGTGTTGTCCCAAAACACAGTTTGCACCAATTGACACATTGGCATACAGCCATGTCCCGTCACCTATCACGGCATCCCTTCCGATGTAACAACCGGGTTCGATAACCACTCTACTTCCAACACGAGCGCCCGATTCGACCACTGCATTCGGACCGATTGCCGCATCGGTTGCAACCTCGGCAGAGTCGTGTATTACTGCTTTTTCATGAATACCAATCTGTGGCCGAATTGGTGGATGCAGTACCGTGGCCACACGTGTGAAGCAGAGGCGCGGATTTTTGCTGATCAACATGTTGCCGGAGTAATTGCGCGAATCGGTGTCTCCAAGAACGACGGCGCCAGCATGGGTCGTAGCAAGCTGGGAGCGATACTTCTTGTCAGCGACAAAGGCAATCTCATGCGGACCGGCGGTCTCCAATGTCGCGATCCGGATTATTCGATAGTCAGGGTCGCCACGCAGCTCGCCGTCGCAGCGGTGCGCCAATTCAGCCAGAGTCGCTCCCATATGCCATCCGTCTAATGCTTGCCAAGTTTCTTCAACACCTTTTCGGTGATATCTATGCTTTCGCTTGCATACACCGTCCCTTCATGCAGAACGAGATCGTATTTTTCCTGTTTGGCAATATCCAAAATCGCCTTACGTACGACCTGTTGTAGTACTGCCAGCTCTTCATTGCGGCGCTGATTGTAATCCTCGCGGAATTCAGCAGTCGCTCGCTTGAGTTCACGTTTGAGCGTGAGCCCCTCTCGTTCTCGCTCGCGACGTTCTGCCGCTTTCTGTGACGACACTCCATTCTGTAATTCCTCGTTCAACAGACGAATTTTATTCTGTAGTGCGACCAGCTCCTTGTCACGTCGGGAGAATTCGGTTTCCAGTTTTTTAAGTGCAGCCACGCCTTGTGGCGCTTCCTCGATGACACGAACGGCGTTTACGTAGCCGATTTTCAGTTCGGCCAACGCCTGGCCGGACAACGCCGCCAGCAATAAACCGACAAGAATCATTCGCACTCGAGATTCCAGTGAACGAAAATTCAGAATTCTACTCATGGGTTTGTAGTTCGCCATCAGATAAATTTACCGGAATGCCTGACCAAGCGTAAACTGCACGGATTCAGTACTGTCCTCGGGTCGATCGTTCAGCGGTGACGCATAGCTAATGCTGAGTGGTCCGATCGGCGAAAACCAGTTGAATGCCACGCCCGCTGCATAGCGCAACTCGAGCAAATCTACTACGGAAGTCGTTCCATACACCATACCGGCATCGATAAACACACTCAAGCGCATCGCCTTATTGTCAGCCGCACCCGGGAATGGAAAAAGCAGCTCGGTATTTCCCAATATTCTTTTGCTGCCGCCAATTGGTAGCGTGGGGTCAGGCCCGCCATAGTCTTTTGGGCCAAGCGAACGGGAGCGGAAACCGCGGACACTGTTACTGCCGCCAGCATAAAAGTTTTTATAAAACGGGAGATCTTCAGTCTTGCCGAACCCGGCTCCATAATCCAGGTTGGCCTTGAGTTTGAAGGTGATATCCTTGCTCAAAGGAATGTAGGCACCGGCCAGGTAACTGAGCCTGTAATATTCCAACTCTACCCCCGGAAATGTCGTTTCTACAGAGACACGGTGCACCGTGCCGCTATGTGGAAAGAGCGGATCGTCGAGAGTATCGCGCGACCATCCGAGAGTTGCCTTGAAAACACTGTTCGTATCCCCATATTCGTCGATAAATTCCTTTGCGACCTTTGACCCGGTTATGGCATTGGCTTGCAGTTCTATTCGCTCGTAAGCCAGTCCGACGCTCAACGAGCGGTCCTCACTTATCGGTATGCCATAGCCGAGACCGATTCCATCGGTATTCGACGTATAGGAGGCTGTATTCGCGGCGGCGGCATCTGTACGTGTCGAGTAGAAATTTATACTTCTGCTAATTCCATCCTCGGTGTAGTACGGGTCGGTATAGCTGATATTGATATGCCGATTTACCTTGCTGTTATCGCCATTCAGCGCAACATCCTTGCCAGTACCGAGAAAATTCTTGAAATTCATGCTGGCATTAACCAGCACGCCATCGGCATCGGAATACCCGACGCCGAACATGAAATTGTTAACCAGACGTTCCTTGACGCTCACATTGATGTCCACCTGGTCAGGCGATCCCGGCACTGGTGGAGTTTCGATGTTAACATCTTCAAAGAAACCGAGACGCTGTAAACGCTCGCGCGAACGTTTCACTTTTGCGGTTGAGAACCAGGCGCCTTCCATCTGGCGGAGTTCACGACGTAACACTTCGTCATTGGTTGCCAGGTTTCCTGTGAAATTGACGCGACGCACATATACCCGCTGTCCTGGATCGATGAAGAATGTGAAGGCGACTGTGTCCCGATCTCGGTCTATTTCTGGAACGGCATTGACATTGGCAAAAGCATAACCGTCGTTTCCGAATCGATCACTGATTCTTTTAGTGCTTTCCGTAATCTCCAAACGTGAAAACACATCTCCCTTCTGCGCGCTAATCAGCTTGCGCAACTCTGCTTCCGGGAGAATAATCTTTCCACCCAACTTAATATCCGTCACTGTGTATTTGTTGCCTTCCGTGAGGTTCACGGTGACATAGATATGCTGCTTGTCTGGCGTTATCGACACCTGCGTCGAGTCGATGGCAAAGTCGAGAAAACCCTGATTCTGGTAAAAATTGCGCAGACTCTCCAGGTCAGCGGAGAGTTGTTGCTTGGAATACTGGTCTTTCTTTGATATGAAACTAAACAGCGTCGGTGTGCTAAGTGAAAAAGTCTTGAGCAATTCACTATCCTTGAAAATCTTGTTCCCAACAATCGTGATGCCGTTGATTTTTGTCACATCACCTTCGGCTACGTCCACACGAATTTCAACCCGGTTTCGCTCAAGCGGTGTCACAGTGGTCTTTACATTAACCGCATAGCGTCCAAGGCTGAAATACTGGCGCTTTAGTTCCTGCTCTGTCTTGTCGAGCAGTGAGCTATTGAATACTCTTCCTTCTGCAAGACCAAAATCCTTGAGGCTTTTCAGGAGCGTTTTCTCGTCCAGTTCTTTCGTGCCGCTGATCTTGATGCTATCGATCGAGGGGCGTTCGGTGACGTGCACTATGAGGACATTGCCGCTGCGCTCAAGCCGTACGTCATGGAAAAAACCGGTTTTGAACAGTGCGGCGATCGCATCACGCGCATTCGCCTCGGTAAGGCTGTCGCCTACCTTGATCGGAAGGTAGTTAAAGACCGTGCCTGGCGCGATGCGTTGCAATCCTTCCACGCGGATATCCTTGACGAAGAAATTTTCAATGGCTTGCGCCAGTGGCATCGACAAGAGGCAGGCCAACAACAGTGTTATAGTTTTTTTCATTCTCTGGAGTCGGTTAATACAGAATACGCATAATGTCGTTATAAAATGCCAATACCATAAGTGAAATCAGCAATGCAATTCCGATCTGCTGACCCCAATGCAGAGCGGCCTCCGATAGCGGCTTCCCTTGAATACCTTCTATTAGGTAAATCAGTAAATGGCCGCCGTCCAGAACCGGAATCGGCAGCAGATTGAGCACCCCGAGGCTGATACTCACTACCGCCAGAAACATCACAAACCGGTCAAGCCCTACCTGTGCCGAAGCACCTGCATATTGAGCAATGGTCAGTGGCCCGCTGATGGTTTTTGTAGATACTTCTAGTTTGAGCATCTTCACTAACATCTTGAGAGTAAGTGCAGACATGCGCCATGTCGTTTCGAATCCCTCTGCGAGTGCAGACAGTGGAGCATGCCGCACCATGACGCGCATTCCAGCCGGAAGTTCCGGCACACGCACACCGATGCCGATGCGGCCAATACGCTGACCGGCGCTCTCTGTTACTTGTGGTTTAACGCTGAACTCCCGAATAATGCCATTGCGTTCGACACGCAGACGCAACGATTCATCCGGGTGGGCACTGACAGCCTTTACCACTTCTTGCCAGGTCTTCACTGGGTGGCCGTCGGTGGCGATAATACGATCACCGACCTGTAGGCCCGCTCGCGCCGCAACACCGCGCTCATCTATTGTTCCAATGACGGGAACAAGTTCAGGCAGTGAAGGGTACAAGCCGATCTGCCTCTCAAGCAGCCCGGCCCCTACATCAGCTGCAGACAACGAAGACAGGTCTAGTTCACGTTCGTGCGTCAACCCATCCGGGTCTCGCACAGTAAACGTAACAATGGATTGGTCGAGCGCCTTCTCGTAGAGGTATAAACGACGCTGATCCCAGCTCTGCACCTTGTGACCATCGATAGCAATGAATTCATCGCCTGGATGGAAGCCGGCTTGCTGCGCCAGTGAATTTTCTGCGACCTTTCCCACTACCGGCCGTATCCCCTCTGTTCCAGCCATGAACAAGATACTGTAGGCAAGAATCGCAAACAAAAAATTAAATAGCGGGCCAGCGAGCACAATGGCCACACGCTTTGAGGTGGGCTGGCGATTAAAGGCGCGATGTAAATCTTTCTTGTCGACCTTGCCTTCGTGCTCGTCCAACATCTTCACGTAACCACCGAGCGGGATGGCGGCAAGTACCCACTCCGTCTGGTCGGCCCCGAAACGTCTTGCCCAGAGCGGTTTACCGAACCCGATGGAGAAGCGCAACACCTTCACGCCCATCTGCCGTGCTACCCAGTAATGCCCGAACTCATGCACAACAACCAATACGCCGATCGCAACCACAAAGGCAACAAGGGTGTAGAGGAAGCTGATCATACCTATTCGTTTTCCGGTTGTGACAGGATTGATGCAATGTACCGGACAGCCACTTCGCGCGCGCACTTATCGGACGCAAGTATAGCGTCCAAGGTAGCATTATCGATTTTCTGAACATTCGCGAGAGTGTGTTCAATCACCTCGGCGATCTGCATGTACCGAATACGTCCTTCAAGAAATGCGTTCACTGCGATCTCATTGGCAGCATTCAGGATTGCCGGTGCGGTGCCGCCGGCCTTTGCTGCGTCTTGTGCCAGACGCAGGCACGGAAAACGCTTGAGATCTGGCGGCGCGAAATCCAGACGGGCAATTTCGAACAGGTCAAGCTGTCGTACACCGGACTCGATACGCTCCGGCCAGGCGAGCGCATGCGCGATCGGCGTTCGCATATCGGGGTTCCCAAGCTGCGCGAGCACTGAGCCGTCTGTGTACTCGACCATCGAGTGAATCACGCTCTGTGGATGAATGACGATCTGCACCTGGTCTGGCGTGACATCGAACAAGCCGCAAGCCTCGATCAGCTCCAGACCCTTGTTCATGAGGGTTGCAGAATCTACCGAGATCTTGCGCCCCATTGCCCAGCGCGGGTGTGCGCACGCCTCATCCGGTGATACATTCGCCAATGCCTTGAGCGGCGTGGCATGGAACGGGCCGCCGGAACAAGTTAGCAGAATACGGCGCACACCGACTGGCTTGTTGCCAGTCCGATAGCCCGCTGGCATGCATTGGAAAATCGCATTGTGCTCGCTATCAATTGGTAGGATCTCGGCGCCACTGCGGCGAGCCTCTTGCATCAGTACCGGACCGGACATGACAAGCGGTTCCTTGTTTGCAAGCAAAACACGCTTGCCGGCACGCACGGCCTCCAACACCGGCAGCAATCCGGCCGCGCCAACAATTGCCGCCATGACAATATCGCTCCCGGGATCGCGTGCTACCCTTTCTATTGATTCCACACCAGCCTGCACTGAAATACGCAAGCCGGCTTGCTGGATCATTTTTTCCAGTTGCATGGCGGCGGCCGGATCTCGCAGTACAGCGACTTCGGGAAGAAAACGCTGGCACAGTTCGAACAATCGCTCTGCCTGTGTATTGGCGGTAAGCGCCACGACCCGATAACGCTGCGGGTGTCTGGCCAAAACATCCAGTGTGCTAACGCCGATTGAACCGGTTGCACCGAGTATCGTGACACCCTTCAATCGGGTCTCGGGAAGAACACCTGCAGTATCAAGTTTCGCGGACGCGCGCATCACAACCCCCCGGGCGGCGTACGCCACAACAACCAGGTCATTGCAAACATCGGCGCCGCTGCGGTGAAGGCGTCAATACGATCTAGCACGCCGCCATGTCCTGGAAATATGGTGCCACTGTCCTTGACTCCAGCTGCGCGCTTTGCGCGGCTTTCAAACAAATCGCCGAATACAGACACGAACGCCGTGACCAATGACAGTGCGATCCATGTCACGAGTTCATGGCCAGAGAACTGCCAGCTGAACGCACCTACCGCTGATGCGAGCACCAATACGGCCGCCAGTCCGCCTGCAACACCTTCCCAGGTCTTTCCCGGGCTCACGTGCGGCGCCAGTTTTGTTTTTCCCCAACGATGCCCGGCAAAGTAGGCTCCGGTATCGGCTGTCCAAACGATAACCAGCAAATACAGCGTCAGCCACTTGCCATCCGGCAGTGTGCCGTGAGGAAGGTCGCGCAACATTAATGGCACAAACCATGCTGGCAGAAGTATGAAAAAACCACTCAACAACTTGCCGGGCAAGGAGGCAAGAAAACCCTGACGAGCGTCCTGGTAGACGAGAACCTCGATAAACGCCCACAGCCACCAGAGCACAACCACAGCCAACAGTGGCCACATCACAGCAGCCTTGGCCAACAGCGACGGTGTCATAGCCAGTATCCCGCCACTGAGACCGATCAGCGCGACATACAACAGGCGCTTCGGCAGTTTTTGCATTCCACACAGTGCAGTCCATTCCCAGGCACCGATCAGGATGAACACACCGAGAAATGCGGCAAACGCAGGTTGCGGCCAGAAAAATAACGCCCAAACTGTGAACGGAATCAGAACCAACGCGGTAAGTATTCGTTTCTTAAGCATGCGAATTACTGCTTGCGCTTGCTGCTTGTTCTGCTGCCTGATCCTCAACCTGATCGCCAGTCTGACCGAAGCGCCGCTGACGACTCGCAAAGGATGCCAGTGCCAGGTCGAATTGCGGACGATCGAACTCCGGCCATAGTGCCAATGTAAAGTAAAGTTCGGTATAGGCGAGCTGCCAAAGCAGGAAGTTACTGATGCGTTGTTCGCCACCGGTGCGGATGAACAGATCCGGCTCTGGTACGCCGGCCATACTCAGATGTGGCTCAAGACTGTCCGGCGATATGGAATCAGGATCGAGCTGCCCGGCAGCAAGTGCGCGTGCCAGTTTTTTACAAGCTTGGGTTATATCCCAGCGGCCACCGTAGTTTGCAGCAATAGTTAGTGTCAGGCCCTGATTGTCGCGCGTGAGTGTCTCGGCCTCCTGTATACGCGCACCGAGCTTTGGACCGAAACGTTCAATGTCGCCTATAACGCGAAACCGTACCTTGTTGGTGTGGAGTTTTTTTATTTCCTTGTCGAGCGCCATGAGAAACAATTCGAGTAGTAAGCGCACCTCGGTTTCCGGTCGCCGCCAGTTTTCGCTCGAAAAGGCAAACAGCGTGAGGTAAGGAATGCCCAGTTCGCCGCAAGCTGTTACAAGCTCACGCACAGTCTCGACACCTTTACGATGGCCTGCGACGCGCGGGAGACCGTGGCCCTTCGCCCAACGGCCATTTCCGTCCATGATCACTGCGACATGCCGCGGCAGCATACTCGGCGCCGGCAGGGTGCTCATGGTACTCACGATACGAGGGGGATTACTCATACGGAGGTCTGTGTGATTGAGGGCGAGTGGCCGTTTTCACACTGCCAGAAGTTCTTGCTCTTTACCTGCCACCAGCTTATCGATTTCGGCAACGTGGCGGTCGGTCAGTTTCTGCGTCGCTTCTTCGGCACGTTTTTCCTCGTCTTCGGCAATTTCCTTCTTCTTTAATGCGTCTTTCAAGTGTTGCAAGGCATCGCGTCGCACATTGCGCACTGCGATTTTGGCTTCTTCACCTTCTTTGCGTACCAGTTTGCCGAATTCCTTGCGCCGCTCTTCCGTCAGTGCCGGCAACGGCACACGGATCACCTGTCCGGAGGTATTCGGATTCAGCCCAAGCCCGGATTCCATGATCGCCTTCTCAATCGGCTGTACCATCGTCTTGTCCCAGGGCGTCACGCTCAGCGTGCGGGCATCCGCCACCGAGACACTGGCCACCTGGCTGAGCGGTGTGCGCGAACCGTAGTATTCGACATTGATGTTCTCGAGCAACGCGGGATTGGCGCGCCCGGTGCGAATTTTTTCAATTCCGTGCCGGAGCGCTTCGAGCGATTTGAGCATGCGCGCCTCGGCATCCTTGTTGATCTTGTTGATGACCTCAGACATGGCTTAGTCTCCGCGTTGGACCAGTGTTCCTTCATTCTCCCCAAGCACGATACGCAGCAGGCTGCCCGGTTTGTTGATACTGAAGACCCGCAGGGGAAGGTTTTGTTCCCGACACAGGGCCAAGGCGGTGGCGTCCATTACACCAAGACGCTTGGCCAGTGCTTCGTCATAGGTGACGCGCTCGTAGCGCACTGCATCTTTGTTTTTCATTGGGTCACTATCGTACACACCATCCACTTTTGTGGCCTTAAGCACGACATCGGCACCAATCTCAAGGCCACGCAGACTGGCCGCCGTGTCGGTGGTGAAAAACGGATTTCCGGTACCGCCGGAAAAAATGAGCACTCGCCCGGCTGCCAAATGTGCAAGCGCAGCACGGCGCGAATAACTTTCAACGACTCCGGTAACTGCGAGTCCGGAGAGAACAGCGGTCGGCATGCCACCCTTTTCGAAGGCGTCCTGCAGGGCCAGTGCATTCATGACGGTAGCAAGCATGCCCATGTAGTCGGCCTGGGCGCGATCCATGCCCTGCGCACCAACCGACACGCCGCGAAAGAAATTGCCACCGCCCACTACCAGCGCGAGCTGCACGCCGGTCGCCATGACGTCGCGGATTTCATTAACGACACGTGCCAACACCTCGCGGTTAATGCCGAAGGCGTCCTCGCCCATCAACGCCTCACCACTCAATTTGAGCAGTATGCGTCTGTAGGCGGCGAGTTTTTTCTTTTGCGGCGACTCACCAGGCAAGGGATCAGCCTCCCTTGACCTGGGCCATGACCTCGGCGGCAAAATCGCCGGATTTCTTCTCGATGCCCTCGCCGACCTCGTAACGCGTGAAACCGGCAACTGTGGCGTTAGCGTTCTTGAGCAACTTCTCCACCGTTGTTTCCGGGTCTTTTACGAACGGTTGTCCAAGCAGGGTAATTTCACCGAGATACTTGTTAATGCGGCCCGTTACCATCTTCTCGATAATTTCAGGCGGCTTGCCACTGTCCGCCGCCTGGGCGGAAAAGATTTCCTTTTCTTTGGATATGAGTTCGGCCGAGACTTGCTCGCGCGACACGCATTCCGGGCGGCTCGCGGCGATGTGCATGGCGATATCGCGACCGAGGATTTCGTCACCGCCATTCATTTCCACCAATACGCCGATCTTGCGGCCATGCACGTAGCTCGCCACCTGGCCGGTGGCAGCAGCAATACGCACAAAGCGTCGTACGCTGATGTTCTCGCCGAGCTTGGCAACCAGGCCCTCGCGTGTTTTGGCAACCGTCTCACCGCTCTCGAGCTTGATATCGGCGACTGCATTCACATCCGCCGGTTTGTGCTTGGCAATGGCAGTCGCCACGGCATTGGCAAATGCCTGGAAGTCATCGCCCTTGGCGACGAAGTCGGTCTCGGAATTGACCTCAACCATGACGGCTTGCTTATGGTCCGGGCTGACATAGACACCAATCGCGCCCTCAGAAGCGGTGCGCCCTGCCTTCTTCTCCACTTTCGACCCAGCCTTCTTGCGCAGCAGATCGATGGCAGCGTTCATGTCGCCTTGGGTTTCCGTCAAAGCGTTTTTGCATTCCATCATGCCGAGCCCGGTGCGCTCCCGAAGCTCCTTCACCTGTGTTGCTGTAATAGTCATGGATACTCCAAAAATTTTCTGATAACGGGAAATGCGGAAACGGCGCTGCACCGAAAAAAGGGGGCAAAGCCCCCTTTTCTAGCTTACTCGGCCGTATCGGCCTTGGCCTTTGCTTTGGCCTTTGGCTTGGCGGCAACCGGCGTTTCGCCGTCTCCGACAGTCTCGCCACCGGCTGTCGCGTCCACCTTGGCGGCGGGCTTCTTTTTGGCCGCAATCTTGACCTTAGGCTCTTCCCGCACCTCGATGAAATCCTCGGAATCGCCCGGTGGCAGCGTGATGCCGGTCTTGCGTCCATCGAGGATCGCATCTGCCGCACCGCCGGCGTACAGGCGAATGGCACGAATCGCGTCGTCGTTGCCCGGAATCACGTAGTCCACACCGTCCGGTTTGCAGTTGGTGTCCACCACGCCGACAACCGGGATGCCGAGCTTGTTGGCTTCGGACACGGCAATATATTCATGGCCGACGTCGATGACGAACAGTGCGTCCGGCAGTCCGACCATGTCCTTGATACCACCAAGCGAGCGGTTGAGCTTCTCCAGTTCACGCGTCATCATCAGCGCCTCTTTCTTGCTGACCTTTTCGAAGCTGCCGTCCTGCTGCATGGCTTCGAGGGACTTCAGGCGCTCGATGGATTTTTTGACAGTACGATAGTTGGTCAGCATGCCGCCAAGCCAGCGATGGTCAACGTAGGGCATGCCGCAACGTGCCGCCTCGACACTGAGAATTTCGCCAGTCTGGCGCTTGGTGCCAACGAACAGAATCGTGCCCTTGTTGGCCGCCAGTTTGCCGAGGAAACTCATGGCCTCGTTAAACAGCGGCAGGGTCTTTTCCAAATTGATGATGTAGATCTTGTTGCGCTCACCGAAAATGTAGGGGCGCATCTTGGGGTGCCAGTACCGCGACTGGTGGCCGAAATGCACACCGGCCTCCAGCATCTGACGCATAGTCACATTGCTCATTTCATTTCTCCGTTTCGGGTTTTTCCGCCACGAGCCCCATGCACCAATCCGCCCCGATTAATTAAGGAAGCGGACACCCTGATGCATGTGTCGACCCGTGTGTGGGGTTGAGGCCAAAAGCCTTATAAAGCGCGCCTTTATACCATATTCTCGCCGGCAGCGGCAACGCATGAATCAGTCCGGTGCCATAGCCGAATTGCACAGCCCTGACGCGCAACCGACCGTCAAATCAGGTAAAGTGCAGGCCAGCAAAACCCTCGGGTATTACCCCTACTGCCTGCAAGACATGCCCATTACCCTGAAAACACCGGAAGAAATCGAGAAAATGCGTGTCGCCGGCCGGCTTGCCGCCGAGGTGCTGAAGATGATCGCGCCGCATGTGCGGCCCGGCATCACCACCGGTGAACTCGACCGCATCTGCCATGACTTTATCGTGAACGATCAGCAGGCCGTCCCTGCACCGCTCAATTACAAGGGCTTCCCCAAGTCGATTTGCACCTCGGTCAATCATGTGGTCTGCCATGGAATCCCGGGTGATAAGAGACTCAAGAAGGGCGATGTCATCAACATCGACGTCACTGTCATCAAGGACGGATTCCATGGCGACACCAGCAAGATGTTTTTCGTCGGCGAACCATCCATCCAGGCAAAACGTCTGGCCCAGGTCAGCCGTGAATGCATGCTCAAAGGCATTGCCATGGTGCGCCCTGGCGCACATCTCGGCGACATCGGCCATGTAATCCAGAGCCATGCCGAGGCCAACAATTGCTCGGTAGTCCGTGAGTATTGCGGGCACGGTATCGGACGCACCTTTCATGAAGACCCTCAGGTGTTGCACTACGGCCGGCCCAATACCGGCATGCAGCTCGTGGCGGGCATGACCTTCACCATAGAGCCCATGATTAATGCCGGCCGCAAGGAAGTGAAGCTCCTGCCGGACAACTGGACGGTTGTCACGCACGACCATTCGCTTTCCGCGCAGTGGGAGCACACAGTACTGGTCACCGAATCCGGCCACGAGGTATTGACCATCGCTCCAGGCGACGAGCCGTGACCGACAACCACTGTGCCGGTCCGCATGGCGACTGCTGATCCAAGGATCTTCGACAGCACAACGTTCGACGCCTCACTGCGCAGCGCCGACCACTCGTCGCCAGTCCAGTCCCTGGCGCTCTTTCGCGCGACATTACGTGACGGCCGCGCAGTCCTGCGCGCCCAGTACCAGGCAGGTGTAACCGTCGACGCCCTGCTCAAGCGGCATTCAGGGCTTGTAGACGAACTGCTTACCCGCGCCTGGACATTGCACCAGCACCTGCTCGATCCACAGATCAACATCGCCCTGGCGGCCGTTGGTGGTTACGGTCGGGGTGAACTCTACCCGCATTCAGATGTCGACCTTCTACTGCTGCTGGAACGCGAGTCCCACGACGCTGTACGTATCTTTGCGGCGGCATTCCTGCAATTTCTCTGGGACATTGGCCTTGAAGTCGGGCACAGCACTCGTTCGCTCAAGGACTGCGTAGCGGAATCCAAAAAAGACATCACCGTGGCCACCAATCTCATGGAGGCGCGTCTGCTGCTGGGTAGCCCGACCCTGTTCGCCACGATGCAGACAAAGACCGGTCCGGCAAAACTCTGGCCCAGTCGCAAGTTCTTTGTTGCCAAGTTTGCGGAGCAGCGTGCACGCCATGCGCGCTTTGATGACACGGCCTACAAACTTGAACCGAACATCAAGGAAGGACCCGGCGGTTTACGCGACATCCAGATGATCGTCTGGGTCACGCAGCGCCACTTTGGTTTCACACACTTGCACGATTTGGTTGAACTCGACTTCCTGACCGAGAAGGAATACCGCGTGCTCGAGCGCGGTCGCCGCCTGCTGGCACAACTGCGTTGTGGCCTGCATTACCTTGCCGAACGCCGTGAGGATCGGCTCCTGTTCGATTACCAGCGCGCACTGGCTGCGCACATGGGCTTCCGCGACAAATCCGGCATTCGTGCCGTAGAGATGTTCATGAAGCGTTACTATCGCAGCGTCAAGGAATTAGCGCTGCTTAACGAAATCCTTTTGCAGCACTTCCAGGAAGTCATTTTGCAAAACGGTAAGGCCAAGGTCAGGCCGCTCAGCCGGCGCTTTCAGGCACGCGGTGATTTTCTTGAAGTGACACGCCGCAACGTATTTGAGCGTGCACCGTTTGCACTTCTCGAATTGTTTCTGGTCATGCAACAACATCCGGAACTCAAAGGTGTACGCGCTGCCACCATCCGTCTGGTGCGCGAAAACCTGCACCGCATTGACACGAAGTTCCGCAATGATCTTGCCTGCCGCAGCCTGTTCATGGAAATGTTGCGTCAGCCACGCGGTATCACTCATGAATTTAGGCGCATGAATGCCTACGGCATACTCGGCGCCTACCTGCCGGTGTTCGGACGAGTTGTCGGCCAGATGCAACACGATCTGTTTCACGTCTACACCGTGGATGAACACACGCTTTTTGTGGTGCGCAACTTGCGGCGTTTTACCGTTCCCGAATTCCGCCACGAATTTCCGTTTGCCAGCGAACTGATCCAGCGGGTCATCAAGCCCGAACGGCTCTATCTGGCCGCATTGTTTCACGACATCGCCAAAGGCCGTGGCGGCGATCATGCCGAGCTTGGCGAACACGATGTCATTACATTCTGCCGCCGGCACGCCTTGAGTGACTACGACACCCGCTTTATCGCCTGGCTGGTGCGTCAACACCTGCTCATGTCACACGTCGCGCAACGCGAAGACATCGATGATCCGGAAGTGGTGCTGCGCTTTGCAAAACGGGTAGGCGACACCGAGCGCCTGGACCATCTCTATCTGCTCACTGTAGCGGACATGCGCGCCACCAGCCCCAGTGTGTGGAACATGTGGAAGGACCGGTTGCTCACTCAGCTGCATACTGCCACGACACGCGCACTGGCGCGTGGGCTGGCCGCACCAATGGATGTCGAGGCTCGTATCGCCGATCTCCGCGCGCAAGCGTTGCCACTGCTTGCTAAGAATGGAGTTGCACAGGAACGTGCCGAACAGCATTGGTCACGTCTGGAGCCGGAATACTTCCTGCGCCACGATGCAAACGCAATAGCCTGGCACACCGAACAGATCACCGGTACAGCCGCCTCCGAGCTGCCACTCGTCGCCACCCGTTACCGGCCCGAAGCCGGCGGTACTGAGATTTTGGTATATACCCCAGATCGTGATGATCTGTTCGCAGTGCTAACCGGTGGCTTTGATCGCTTGAATCTGACCATCATGGGAGCACGCATACACACCACGCGCTTCGGGTTTGCGCTTGACACCTTCGTAGTGCTCGATCATGACATGCAGCCGGTGAACAACGCGCGTGCATTGAAGCAATTGGCGCAGGCGATGCGCGAGCAACTTCTTGCTCCGCAACCGGGCCGTGACTTCCTCAAATCAGTCATGCCGCGCGCGCTCAAGCATTTTCCGATCGCGACACGCGTCAGCTTCAGCGACTCTCACAATCGCACACAGACCATCATGGAAGTCACTGCTCAGGACCGTCCCGGATTGCTTCACCAGGTTGCCCTGGCGCTGCAGCATTGTGAGGTACAGCTGGTAACAGCAAAGATAGCAACCTACGGCGAACGTGCCGAAGACATCTTCTTTCTGACCGGACGCGACAGCCGGGCACTCACCGATACTGCGCAGGTGGACTGCCTGAAACGCGAAATTCTTGCACGACTCGGAGACAACTCCAGCCCGTCCCAACAGCTGGAGTTTTAGTACGCGCTCAGCGATTCAACGTGCTGTGCGATCGCGAGTATGCGAAGTAGATCACTATCCCCAACGCCAACCAGGCACCGAAACGTATCCAGGTCATCAGCGGCAGGGAAAACATCAGGTACACACAGAAAACGATGCCGAGCAGTGGGGTCACAGAGCCGAAAGGCGTCCGAAACGGACGCTTCAGTTCCGGTCTGGTGTAGCGCAGGTGAGTCACCCCGGCACACACCAGTACAAATGCCGCGAGCGTGCCGATGTTGACGAGTTCAGCAACATCGCTAATGGGTGTGAAGCCGGCAATGGCGGCAATCAGCACACCACTCGCCATGATCACGCGAATTGGCGTGTGCGTACTTTTATTGATCGCCGAGAACACAGGCGGCAACATGCCATCACGTGACATAGCCAGAAAAACGCGCGTTAATCCGTAATACAACACCAGCATTACTGTGGTGAGGCCGGCAATGGCGCCAGCGGCAATGAATCCCGCTGCCCAGGGGAATCCGATACGCAGCATTGACTCCGCGACTGGTGATGCGACATTGAGCGTGTGGTAAGGCACGATAGCGGTCAGTAAACCCGCGACGACCATATAAATCACGGTACACACGATGAGCGATACCAGAATGCCAATCGGCAAATCGCGCTGCGGATTCACCGCCTCCTCCGCCGCCGTCGACACGGCATCGAAGCCAATATATGCAAAGAAGATCAATGCGGCACCGCCCATCACCCCTTCCCAGCCGAATGGCATGAACGGTTGCCAATTGGACGGCTGCACATGGAAGGTGGCAACCGCGACAAATATCGTAATGGCCAGAAGTTTCACCAGTACCATCACTGCATTGAAGCGCGCGCTCTGGCGCACGCCAATGGACAGCAACACGGCCAGCGTCAGCACAATCAGCAGTGCGGGAAGATTCACAAGGCCGCCTTCAGCTGGTGAGTTGAGCAATTTCGTCGGCAATGGCATGCCTATGGCGGTGAGTGCGTTATTCACGTAACCGGCCCAACCGATTGCGACTGCCGCGGTGGCGACTCCATATTCCAGTATCAGGTCCCAGCCGATAATCCAGGCAACAATTTCGCCCAGGCCTGCATAGGCGTAGCCATAGGCGCTACCGCAACCGCCCACGCTCGCGGCCAACTCGGCGTAGGCAAGTGCGGCAAACGCACAGGCAAAGCCGGATACCACGTATGACAACACAATCGCCGGCCCGGCGGATTTGGCCGCGGCGATGCCGGTCAGCACAAATATCCCTGCGCCGATGATCGCACCAATGCCGAGCAACGTCAGATCCATGGCAGTGAGACAACGTTTGAGACCGGTGTCACAGTAGGCATCGGCATTAATCGGTTTGGTACGAAGCAGACTCATGCAAACTCCCCTTGGTTAATCGTTGTTATCGATATGCGGATCATGTCGTCATGCGAGCTCAGCTGTCGCCACTTCGCGCCGGTATACGCAGCTTGAGGCCGATTGGCAAGTTATTGTCGTGGATGTCGTTAAGAAAACGCAGGGCATCGACGTGAATGTCGTAGAGCCGAGCTATGGCTGACAAGGTCTCGCCACGCTTCACGACATGTTCGTGTGCCTGATTCAGCGGTGCGGCCTGAACGGCCTGTTTCGATGGAGCCGGCGCAGACGACGCGGGGGCCGTTGCCCGCAGCACCTCGTTCCCCACACCACGGCGCGCCAGAAGACGCGGCGCAGCCCGCTTCAACCCGTAAAAGATACTTTTGGCCATGCGACGCTGGAAGGCGCGGTCGCGCAACTTGCGCTCTTCTTCCGGATTGGAGATGAAGGCTGTCTCAATGAGCACGGATGGAATTGGAGATTTGAGCACCATAAAACCCGCCTGGCCAACGCGTGCGCTATGAAGCGGGCCGACACTTCGCATCGATCCCAGCATGTCGCCGCCCAACACCATACTGTCCCCGATGGTCGCGTCCTTGGTCAGGTCACCGAGCAAGCCTCTGACGTCGTTATCCAGATCATCGCGACTGACTCCTCCGGTCCAGTCGGATGAGTTTTCATCGTCGGCCAGGGATTTTGCCAGCGCACTGCTCGCACCCCGGTCTGACAGTGCGTAGACAGATGAACCGCGTGCTTGTCTGCCACGCACGGCATCCGCGTGAATGGAAATAAAAACATCGGCGCCGTGACGGCTTGCCTTGTTGGTGCGCTTTTTCAGCGGAATAAAGTAGTCGCCATCACGAATCATTACCGGTTTCATGCCAGGCTCGGCCGCAACCAGCTTGTAAAGTTCGCGCGCGATTGCCAGCACCACATCCTTTTCACGCGTGCGATAATGTCGGCCAATGGCGCCCGGGTCCTCACCGCCGTGCCCGGCATCAATGGCGACCACCAGATCGCGTGGCGCCATAAACTCCCGCGCCGGGGGCGCCGCACGCGGCTCCGGGTCCGGCAAGGCCTTGGCCACGGCTTCATCGTTGAGATCGATGACCAGACGGTGACCATACTGGCCATAGGGCTTCAGCACGAAACTTTGTTCACGCACCGGCCGCTTGAGTTCGAGCGTGATGCGCAGCTTGCCGTCTGCTGGCTCGGCGGCGCGCACCGTCCACGGCAGATGATACCGCCAGTGGATCTCTTTTTTCCCTTCGAGTTTCTGGAAGGTCAGCGTCGTCTCGGGCTTGTCCTGTTCGGCGCCGTCCACGAGCACGTCCGAGCGACGTGCCCGGAAGGCCTCCCCGATGGGGTCGGCGACCGCGGTCGGCGCGGCGGGCGCGCGAGTCGGAGCGGGCGTGGGC
>Ga0209536_100004581_pt1 | contig 21834 bp, 20 predicted proteins | sample DeeMarSeWOR28_12_FD_187461 | JGI IMG/M metagenome (GOLD analysis project Ga0209536, IMG submission 187461) | Marine sediment microbial communities from White Oak River estuary, North Carolina - WOR-2-8_12 (SPAdes) (version 2) | ecosystem: Environmental > Aquatic > Marine > Intertidal zone >... | reverse complement strand
TCGCGCAGCAGTCGCCGTCTTCGACCTCCAGGATAGTTCCGGCCGCCTTCGAGCCCTGGTTCCTGACCTTTATCACCGAGGTCGGGTATGACTCCGCCATTACACCGCAGGAACTCGGGGAAGACAATCTGGAAGAGGTCATCAAGAAGTGGACGTGAGAATCGCTCCACGATCAGAATAGAAGGCCTAAAACCTAGCCGGTGTGCATTCGGCACGCCTTGCAATATCTCAACGGAAGGACGGGCGAGATGCGGAAAGGTCTTCGCGCTAGGATTATCGTTGAGATGGCCGAATTCGCCTCCGTTGTTCCAAATAGTATTACCTCAGCCGTAGTTGAAGCCTCGGAATTAGGGAAAGCATTGGTTGGTAAAAACCTAAGAGCTTGGGCCAGGCTGTAAGTTAATAGAGGGGAACAAGAAATACTGGCCGAGTACGCTAGTGTTGATGTTGTCTTGTTTTGTTAACGAGGTAATTATAAACCCGTTGGTTTTCTCGGCTTATTTTATATAGCTACCAGTAGCATCCTGTTTCCAAAAAGGTGAGTTGATCTTCTGTTAATTGTTTGCACTCAAATGATTCTCCCTTTTGGTCAATCATGTAATGTTCATTCGTACTCTGGCCATTTGAATTGATGGTGATCTCAACACACCAGCGTTCAACGACTGAAGAAGGTAATTTCTTATGGGCACCAGTGCGGATGGTAGATATTTCATAATTTTCAACCAAAGGTTCTCTACTGAAGATTTCTGCTTCTAATTCACTGATGACCCCTGGAGGCAATTCAATATTTCCTCCACACGCCGTTAATGCAACTTGCATGAGCAAGAATACAACAATCACATATACAGTCGTGTGAAAATATATTTGGCTCATTTTTCCCTCCGTAAGCGCTCCACAATCGGCTCTAAATAATACTATATGACATAAATGAACTGCTGTAAAGCCAGGTTAATTTGTATCTCAGCCCGGCCGGTGGAGGGGAAGCAGTTTAATAATAGATCCAGTTAAATTGACTGGGCTTCTGGCTGATGCTTCGCTCACCTTTCGGTGGCAAGTTGCTCTCTTTCACATCTGACGACTAATTGGACTTATTTTGCTACAGCAAGCTACTCGCCACGCTGAATTGCCCGGCCGGAAGAGGATTCATTGATATTTACCTCGGGATTGCCGGTGTAATACACGTTGCCGCTGCTGCTGAGATCGGCTTGTAGTCGGTCGCTGACGCGAATCGTGGCATCACCGCTACTGCTAAGGCGTACCTGGGCTTGCCTACTGTCTACGTTTCGGCCGTCGTATTCGCCGGAGCTAGTGATGGCAATGTTCTGCTCTTCAACCTGGCCACCGCCAATGTTCACATTGCCCGAACTGGAAATATCCACTTCTAGCCGGTTGGCCTCAATCCCATCCATGTCCAGGTTACCAGAACTGCTCACCCGAACGGCGAAATTGTTTACCTCCATTGCCGGCGCAGTCACGTTGCCACTGCTCGTGATATGGATGTCGTCCAGCGTCATCACCGTTAAATGGTAACGGATCGGCTTGGTGTTGTTGAGGTTGACATTGTTCTCGGTTCCCAGAACCAGGGTATTGCCGCGCACCTCGGTCACGATGTGTTCAAGTAAATTATCTTCCGCTTCGACCACAAGGGATTCGGCCTGGCCGAGTTCGATGATCGCATCGCCCTGGTTCGTCACCTGAATCCCGCTGAAGTCACCGACCGGCCGCTCTTCTTGGACCACATTTCCAGATCCTCGGATGGTATTGGAACCGATGGTGGCTACATTACAAGCTAAGATGGCCAAAACCAACACCAGCACAAGGAATATAAGATAACGTTTCATAGTTCTCCTCCAAAGCTCCAAATGACAAAACGACCTGCTAAGTCAATGACCCTTCACTGATTCCAGAGCTCTAAACCTCGATAAGGATGTTCAAATGCTCCTCATGAATTATTTGCCACACCTCCGGATGATCACCCTGAACGAAGATCTAGTAATAGTTTAGATCTTTGCAGAGGAGGAAGTCAATATAATAGGTGTCAAAGTGTCAAAAATATTTTGGGTACCCTTCGTGTTATGGTAAAGAGTCGAACAAAGTTCGGCACACGGGGTGGGCAATGTTAGGATTTCGGTGATGTTTGGAGCAGGCAAGAAGGAGCAGTTGACAAGATTAAAAGGATTATATATCGATCTATTAATCAGGATAATTTCAAGCTTATTTTTGCATAGACGAGAAGGGTCCTTTAAAACGAATGGGCACTCCACAGAAGAGAGTCAACTCATAGTTTTGTGGGTAATTGAGAATTTGATATGGTCGGGCAATTCCCATTAATCGAATACCATTTACCAGACCTGATGCAGTTCGTAAAGGCCCTGACCCTGGATTACGAATCAGGAAAAATAAACTCCGAGACCATCCTAAAGGAAAAGGTACTGGCCTTTTTCACGGCCGATGTTATGGATAATGTCGAGCTTATCGCTCCTGGGTGGCGCCGCATGTCATCATATGCGAACGGTGAAACCTTGGTTCATGTGATGTCGGCTTTCCTGGCGCTTTTGCTGTGCCCCGAATACCAAAATGCCTCAATTGAAGAACAAACATTGTTGAAATGGATCGTTTTATATCATGATATCGCCAAAGAGGTGGTCGATGGAAAGCGGGACGCTATTCATGGCTTTCGTTCAGCAGCGATTACTGGTGGGTCAATCGCCCAAGTCGGATTTCCAGTAACTGATGAGTATCATTCTCATGTGGAAGAGTGGATCGCCTTCACCCATGAAGCAATCGTCTGGTCAGATGAGGCTAAAATAACTATCCAGGACAATCGCCAACTACCTAAGATCGTCGACGGTATCAATAGGATCTTTGGCCATAATTCGGCCGCCGCACTCGTCGTCAAAACGGTTCTGCTGCACCTATCGATTAATGTTGTCGAAGATTGGCCTCAGGCAGCCCCTTTGACGGATGCTGAAACTAGGCAGTTTATCGATGCCCCATTGTTACCATTCCTGAAGGTCATGATGCTTGTGGACAATGATGCCTGGGCGCTATTTGACCAGCCTAAAAAAGATAAATATCGAAGTGAGACACTAGCGGTGTTTAGGGATATTGAGAAGGTGATTTAGTTCTTCAATTTCAAAATAAAAGCTCCAGGCGAATGAAGCGGCAACTTGCCGACCGCCGGACTGTCATCCTGCTAGAGTCCTTTATGAACTTGAAAAATGTAACAATTAGTGCGGTGGTGCTGAACTTATAGATATGCCGCCTGCCGCCACACTGCGATTGGCACTCACCTTAAGTCAATTCTTCGGCCGTTGCCTCTCTCACATCGAGGACACGGACCTGGAAATGCAGGGTTTCGCCGGCGAGGGGGTGATTGAAGTCAAGGACTGCCTTATCCTCGTCTAATTCCGCCACGTAGCCAATGTAAACCTCGCCAGTCTCTTTGTCACGGAAGCGTAAGCCCTTGCCTACGGATAGTTCGAGATGATCAGGAAAGGATTTTCGTGGCATGACGTCGAGTTCATCCTCATCATACTCGCCGTAGCCTTCGGCCGGGTTGACGACAACCGCTTTTTCCTCGCCAATATGCATGCCATAAAGCGCACTCTCCAGGCCAGGGATGATTTGCCCGCGACCCTGGACGAACTCCAGGGGATCTTGACCCTCACTCTTATCCAATACTTCGCCGTTTTCGAGACGCAGTTCGTAGGCCAGGCTGACCACCTGACCGTTAGTGACCACAGAATCTTGTTTATCTGCCATTACTATACTCTCCTTAGCCATCGCGGTGGACTACCGCAAAAAAAATCCGTCCAGACTCTCGGCGTCTGGACGGACAGCGAATGTCTAATTGTATTACCAAAAAGGTCAGGGTAGTATAAGGCGTTTCAAGATTTAACACAAAATCCCCTTAGGCTTCATTCATCTGGGGGTTGGGGTTTGGTGGTTTTGTTGCTAAGATAAATGGGTTCTTAATGTGAAAAGAAATCTATTGTATTCGGCCGCAAAATATATAAAATAGAATATTGTGAAAAAAATCACATAAACCTTGAAAGAGCAGGATAGAACTGATGTTTGCACAAAAAATTAGCGCTGGTTTTGACAGGGTCGATACCACCATCGTCAAATGGATGGCCAGGCATGGCTTGACCTTATTACGTATTTCTGTTGGTATCGTCTTTTTGTGGTTTGGAGCGCTGAAGCTCATCCCCGAGGCAAGTCCGGCCGAGTCACTCATCCAGCAATCTTTGCCTTTCTTGCCCATGGAACAATTTCTTCCCGTTTTAGCGATTTGGGAAATGATAATAGGACTGGGATTCATTACGGGTAAGTTCATGCGGCTCACTATTTTGCTGATGATATTTCAAATGATTGGAGCAGCTTCGCCGATCGTTTTGAACCCGACCGCAGTATTTGTGAAGTTTCCGTTTGTCCTTACGTTGGAAGGCCAATATATTATTAAAAATGCCGTATTGGTCAGTGCTGCCTTTGTTATTGGAGCGACAGTGCGCGGTGGCGAATTATCAGCAGATCCAGTACAAGGGAACCTTAAAACCGAACAAATCGCCTTGTAATTCACTGGGATGTGTGAAATAGAGACGATTTTTGGAGACCTTGATCATGAAAGTATCAGTATTCAGTACAAAACCCTACGATCAACAACACTTACAATTGGCCAACGAATCCTTCGGCCATGAGTTATATTTTTTTGAGTCTCAGTTAAACAGAACAACCGTCCCACTGGCCCAGGATTTCCCTTGCGTCTGTGTCTTTGTTCACGATCAGATCGATGCTCATGTCCTGCTTCAATTAAAGGAGGGCGATACGCAGCTGATAGCGCTGCGATCGGCCGGCTTCAATCACGTCGATTTGAAAGCCGCTCAACAGCTCGGCATCACCGTGGTTCGGGTACCCGCTTATTCGCCCCACGCCGTGGCCGAGCATGCGGTCGCCCTACTCTTGGCTCTCAGTCGCAAGACCCACCGGGCATATAATCGCGTTCGCGAAGGAAACTTTTCCTTAGATGGATTGCTTGGTTTCAATCTCAACGGCTCTGTCGTCGGGGTGATCGGCACCGGAAAGATCGGCGAAGCAACGAGCCAGATATTGCACGGTTTTGGTTGTGAGTTACTTGGTTATGACCTGTATCAGAATCCCAATTGCCAGGCTCTGGGAATGCGCTATACAACGCTGGATGAGCTGTTCCAGGCCTCAGATATCATTACGATTCATTGTCCGCTAACCCCCGACACCTACCACCTCGTCAATGGTGAGACCATCTCCAGGATGAAACGTGGCGTCACCATCATAAATACCAGTCGAGGAGCTCTTGTTGATGCCCAGGCAGTCTTGGTAGGTCTGAAGTCAGGGCAAATTGGCTACCTGGGTATGGATGTCTACGAAGAGGAGGCCGACTTATTCTTCGAAGATTTATCCAACCAAATCATTCAAGATGATGTTCTGGCGCGTTTATTGACCTTGCCCAATGTTCTAATCACTGGTCATCAGGGCTTTTTTACTGAAGATGCCCTGAAAAACATCGCCTTCACTACCTTAGCCAACATCAAAGAATTTGAAGAGAACGGTTCCTGCCAGAACGAGGTGCGGGTTGAGGTGACGACGACCGCCTAATTCCGCCATGCCCCATCTTCCGGGCAGATCGACGGTTATGGTATTTGCTTTCGGATAAGCAACCGCAACTAATCACTCCAAGAGCTGGCCCTCTTCTGTGAAACAATCCTTAATGAATTGTTCTTCGCTAAATAGGGGGCGAAAAATCCATTGGCCACTTCATGAAAACATGATATAATTCAAATGTTTCAGAACATATTGAAAGTAATGAACAAATGAGGTATTTCCCATGGTCACCGATACCGCCAAAAGTGTTATTACGTGCGACCTAGAGGGTCGAATTGAAACCTACAATAAGGCTGCCGAACAGATTTTCGGGTATGAAGCCGAAGAAGTGATAGGCAAGAAGCGTGTTTCGCTATTCTCGCCAGGTCTTGTTGTCCTGGCCCATGTGAACGATTGGCTTAAGGAAGCCCGAGAAAAGGGAGAGTATAAAGGTGAAACGGTTTTCGTCCATAAAGACGGCCGCCTCTTCACGGCCGATGTTCGCATCACACCAACGTTCCGAAAGGTGAATGGCGTGAAACAGCAGATTGGTTACTGTGGCGTTACGATCCCCCGGTACGATGTGCCAGTCCAGGCAGCTATGCCCAAGATCGGCTTATCCACGCGCATCTTCTCCTGGCTGGTAATCACCCGATCCCCATTCTTGACCGCGACGATTATTCCGATCCTGGTTGCCGCAGCCTGGGTTGTGGCGCAGGGCAAAGCATCACCCTTTCCGTGGACTTTGTTTTTCCTGACTATGTTTGGGGGGATCGCGCTCCATATTGCCGCCAATACATTTAACGACTATTTCGACTGGCGAAGCGGCACCGACCCGATCAACAATGACTATTTCTTGCCCTACAGCGGTGGCAGTCGTTCCATCGAACTGGGCCTGATAACCTCTCAGGCTTTGTTGCGCGTGGCTTTTTTCGCCCTCGGCATCGCCGCCTTATTCGGACTGGCTTTAGTGATTCTAGGCCGGCCGTTGGTTATCGTCTTTGGTTTAGTAGGCGCCTTTTCGGCTTATTTTTATACTGCCCCACCACTTCGGCTAGTGGCTCGCAAGGGCTGGGGAGAATTGTTGATTGGCCTGAATTTCGGGATCCTTTTGGTTGGTGGCACAGTATATAGCCTCACCGGCGCCGTAACGCTGATCGATTTCTTATTGGGCATCCCCATTGGATTACTGATCACGGCCATACTCTGGATCAACGAGTTCCCCGATTATGAGGCGGATAAGGCCACAGGTAAAAACAATTTAGTGGTCGTGTTGGGTCTTAAAAACGCACGCTGGGGCTACTTATCCCTTCTTGTTGGCGCCTTTGGCATCTTGCTCTTTGGTGTTCTAGTCGGGGTATTGCCTTGGAGCGTCTTATTGACCTTCCTCGCGCTGCCCTTTGGCGTCTATACGACGATTATACTTTTCCGCCATTACGCAGACCGCAGTCTTATTAAAGCCAACGCCTTTACGATCATGCTTCATGTTGCCGTTGGCGTTCTGCTCGTTGTCGGGCTTCTATTGGCAGGGCAGGTAACCAATGTAGTCATGTAATTTTCTGCCTTCGGTGCTACTACATCCCCAACCAGGCTCTTCCTACAATTGTGGGAAGAGCCTGGTTTACATTTTTCTTCTTTGAATTTCGGCCTTCCAATCCCTCCTAAAAACCATTATAATTAGCATCGATCAATAATTGGAGCTACCGTAAAGCACTTTGCATTTCTGGGGAGTAGACATGCAGCATGTCTTCCATATGAAGGGGGAATACGATGTTTTCTGCCGTTACTGTGGTGACGGCCGTCACCTCTGGAATTGGTTTTCTTCTCAATAGTGCGGTCTTGTATTTGGTCTTGTCTCAAGGACGGAGACGATACCATTATCTCTTTGCCGGTGTGCTGGCGATATGCGCTGTGTGGGATCTGAGCATCTTCCTAATGATGGTCAGAAACAAACATGTGCATGAGGTAGAGGCCATTGGTTACGCCATGATCCCATGTGGGGCACTGCCAGCGCTCATCTATCATTTTGCCTGTTGTTATCTCAACCAGCCCCGCAAGTGGACGACGATTATCTTTTGGGCATTCGCCATCCTAGGGATCATTGCCATGCTTACAGGTCTGGCTGGTAGGATCGATGGCGTGTTCCACTATCCATGGGGGAATATCTTCCGGCCGGACCAGAAGTTGCAGGTCGCTTTTATTGCATCCTTGCCATTCTGGTATCTCGCCACGCTGACAGCATGCTGGCTTATTTACCAGGCTTATCATCAAGAAATCGATCCCATCGCCCGCCGCCACTTGCTCTACATCTTGGCCAGCCTTATTGCCATCTCGTTAGCTATCGTGAAGGTGGTTGTTGTTTTAGGCGTTCAGCATGGTTTTTATCTGACATTTGGCATGCTGTTTAACGACATCTCGGCCGCGATCATCGGCGTGGCCATAATTAAAGACCGCCTGTTCAACATCACCCCGATCATCAAATTGGGCCTCATTTATTCTGCATTGGCGATGTTGGTCATCTTTGTGTTCAGCTTTTCTGAGCACATATTGGCGTCTTATGTGGCGGAAAGGTTCGGCGGACATTCTGAGTTTCTACACGCGATCGCGATTGCGATAACAATCGCCGTATTGATGCCTGTGAAACGCAGGGTCGAGCACGCCGTCGAGGTATATTTTGCCAATAAGAAGTTAAGATTCTAGAGTTCAACCATCTAGATGTACGGGCATTTGAGCAACTTGGAGTTCGTTAGCATCAGTAATGAATTCGTGCTGGTTACCGGCTTCTAGGTAGATGCGATACACTTTCTCGTAACTAGATTTTACCGAGGCCAAACGAACAGCGAGGTGATTTATCGGTGAACGACAATAATTTTTTATCGAGTGGTATGGTGGATCCGGTTGAAATGCTGCCTGGCGTACATCGGCGAACGATGGTTACGACCGATGATATGATGCTGGTGGAAATTACGCTGGATAAGGGGGCGGTCGTTCCCATGCATCGCCATGCCAATCATCAGGTCGGTTACGTTATCAGCGGTGAGATCGAATTAACCATCGATGGTGTGGTACGGGTTTGCAAACCCGGTGATAGTTATGCTATGCCGGGAAATGTGGACCATCGCGCGCTGGCCGTGACCGACTGCCTGGTCATCGATATATTCGCACCGCCACGCGAGGATTATCGTTAGGCCGTCACAGGCGCAACCACTGGCACCACATCTAATCCGGCTAAGGCTGCCTTTCCACGGACGGTTAGATCGGATATAAAGTTGAACTGCTCGCGTCCATCAATGGGGTAGGCCTTGAGCCGGTAATGGGTCCCCCAGGGTTTTTCTTGCACGATGACCGAAATCGGGCGGTTGATTTGCAGATAGGGACTTGTTAAGGCCACTTTGCGCAATTTCTGCCTTACTTGTTCAGCATCATGTTCGGGGTGTAAATAGAAGTCGGCCACACATAAATGCTCCCTGTTACCGTTATTGTCATTGTAAATGGTTGAGTCCCACAATTTCTTGTGCGGAATCAAGACCACAGAATCGTCGGGCGTCCTCATCTCGACGGCGCGAAATCGAACTGCAGTTACTTCTCCATATGCATCTCCAATCTGTATCCAGTCGCCAACCCGATACGGCCGCTCATAAATGGTAACGATCCCGGCTATCAAACTACTCGCATACTCTTGAAATGCAAAACCCAGCGCAATGACGACACCGCCTAACACAACCAGCACTTTTTCTGGGGTCGGATCAATGATTAAAGGCACGATACTTATTAAGGTCCCGACGATGATGGCCAATTGCATGAGGGGCATAATGGACAATAGGATGAGGCGGAAACGACTGGGTGATTGCCTTGCTAGCCAGGGAAATAGCCATTGCACAAACCTCATTAGAAACCAGGCGAGGACGACGATTAGAATGATCCACACATAATTGATTTGGGTATTCAACACTCCATCGGTTTCGATCATGAGAGCAATCTCCTGAAATTTAGATGTTTGCTGAGGCCCGGCTTCGCTCGAGTAAACGGGTTTACGTGTAAACCTCCAACTTGGAACGCCATTTTTGGACTAATATTTTTTTGAGATTACCTAAAACGCGTCTACCAGATAGCCTTCATTTTCCATGAACTGCCGCACGGCCGGATAGCCTAACAATGTCACCCGCCATTGGTTGCCAGCCTTGACTTCAACCAGGTCTGCATCCATGAGTTGGTTTAAGGTATGCCTGACCTGATTGTGAGAAAAGGGCAGTAGCATTTCTAGTAACTCGGCCGTTGCCCCACCATGTAACAACAAGGTGTGCAGGATGATAGATTCAGTCGTCTCAGCCGATTGTGGTACCGAAGGCAAAGGTAACTGAGACCACGGCTTGACCCAAACGGTGTACCAATCATCTACTCGGGCCATTTTTCGCTCGATTGTTTTTTTGGCGTCTGGTGTAACTTGCAGGCACTCTCGCCATATATTCCAGGCCACCATGGGCAGGCCTCGACTATAAGCCGCTAATTGTTTGACAAGATTGCCTGCGCCAACCCACTCTCCAAAAGCTTCCATCTGGCCCGGCTTTGCATTGCGGCGAATGAGATCTTCGTAGTTGGAATCCACCAAAAAAATGGGCTGTCCATTACTGGTGTCACGAAACACAAAATGGCCGCCATTGGTTCGTGCTAAAGTTGGCAACCAGAATTGCAGCCTTGTTCCGTCAATCGGGGCTAGGGTCAATGGCATTGGCAACATGGCATCAATATGCAGCGCCTTCACCAGATAAGCCCAAGCCCAACTATCACAGGCAATGAGGCACCTTCTTCGGGTTGACTCCAGCCGATCGAGCAGGCGGCTAATAAGTGCTAGGCCGTCCTGATGCCGCAAGAAACATTTGCCCAGTTGTGGGATAACAAGGGGTGCCAGCTCGTCGCCATTAATGTTTTCAAGCCAGGCGTTGCCGCCTGCTATTATCTTAGCCGGAGTTGGTGCGCCAAGTCTTGGCCATCCATTTCGACTTCCCAAAGTTGCTACCGCCTGCTCAACATTGCTTCCTGGAGGACCAACGATCACTTTCACGCTTTTCTTTGTATCTTTCGCGAAGCACCAGTCTTGCAGGGCGCCTTCAAGAGCTATCACCATCTGCTCCAGGTCTGGAACCGGTGCTGCTCGATTGAGCAGGTAAGGGGGGGCAGCGCACAGCTTGCCATTCGCAGAGTGTACTAGTCGGGTATTGGGACGTAACAGCCGGGAAACAGATGAAAGTCCGCCGCGCACGACTTCACTCGCCGGGGCATTGGGTTTCAAGTATTGGCTTAAGGAGATGTATTCCCAGATCGCTTTGTAAATGGTCAAATGCGATTGCCTCTCCTTACTTGCTCAAGCTTGCTCGCCTGGATTCCAGGAAAAGTCTACCGAATCTGTCGTTTGATCCATTGTTTTGTTACGCAAAACTTATCCACCATTAATGTGCAAGGGGTCCACAGGCACTTCTAAAATAGCTGGTTTCTGATCCATGCTGACTCCAAGATCACAATTCATGAGCCGATTAACCGACCACGTTTCATCCTCCCTTGCTCCTTGCACTTGCCCTCTGCCCCCGACCCCCAACCCCTGGTCGCCGATCCCCGTATTACCAAAGTACCCCGGTCATGGGACAGAAGCACCAGCCATAAACTGTCCGCTTATCTTATATACTAACTCTGTCACAGCAGATGCCATCTCCTGTGGATGGTTGATCTGTTAGTACCTGGGTTGCGGATAGAGAGAAATTGAAGGGCCGGTATCGAAATTCAATAAGACAGAAATAATCCCGCCGAAACTCTTAGGATTACGGATCCTACGAGGTTTCGCAAGAAATCGGAGAAAGCGTTGTGCCCACGATAGCGGTTGAATGGTACATTAAAGGTAGCAGGCAAAGGAAAACTATTGACATGGAACGGCCAGTCACCATTGGCCGCCATCCAGCCTGCGACATTATCCTGGGCGATCCCCATGTTTCCCGCAAGCATGCCGCCATCTTTTTTAACAATGACAGTTTTCACATCCACAATTTGAGCCGGACCAACCCCATCATTTTCAATGATCGCTGGACCCTGGCCCATGATTTGAAAGCCGACCTCAAAGTTGGCGACAGCTTTATCGTCGGCCGGGTGCGTATGAAGGTTAAAAGGCCACGCCTCACCGGCGATATCGGCCTGGAGCCGGAAGTGGATCTTCAGGTTCAGTGTCCCTCTTGCGGGCAAATGTTTGACTATGGCCAGGATTCCTGCATCTGGTGCGGTACCTCTCTAGCCGAAGTCGATACGGTGGAGTTAGAAGAGCCAGGAGGGATTGATCGGCGAGCGAAACAGCGTGTAGCCCGAACGACCTCCTCGGGTCGATAGTACTCTTTGGCCGGGTCAAACTGCCTATAGCCACCAACCCCCAATTGTTTTAGAATATTTTAAGAAATATATCCCTGAAAAAATTGGATGTGGCGGTTATTCGATTACGGCTAGCCGTCAAACCTTTTGGAGTTAACAAGGTGTCAAAGCTCACATTAGAATGGCAAACCAACGGAAAAAAGCGTACCGAGATGATCGCTGACGGCAAGGAGGTAACTATCGGCAGGCACCCGGCTTGCGATATCATCCTGGGCGATCCCCACGTCTCTCGTAAACATGCGGCCATTTACTATCAGGCAGGTCGTTTCCATATTCAGAATCTCAGCCAGACCAACCCGGTCGTCATCAATGATCGTTGGGTCCTGGCACATGAATTAGAATCCGACCTGAAACCCGGCGACAGCGTCACTTTAGGTTTGGTCCGATTAAAGATCACCTTGAACAAACTCACCGCCAGCATTACTGATAGTCTTAACGGAACCGGCTCAATCGCCGGTATGATGGCCGTCTGATCGAACGAGCAATATCGAATTTGATACTACAAGCGCGGCCAACTGGTCGCGCTTTTTTTATCCCCTTGATCTGGAACGAATGTTCTGGTATCATGTGCCAACTGCACAGACGGTGGCTGTCAAAATCTCAATGGCTGTTTTTGTTCTAGGGTCACGAAAGAGTTTATCAGCCTAAATGGTTCAATTCCTAAATAATGGCTCTTGGCGGATGAGGCCCAATTTATTGGGACATCCGCTGGACGACAGTCCAGCTAGAGCCATTTAAGAATATGAGAAATGCATTTCCAATCTTCATCTTGTAGATCCTGTAATAAAACCTGAAAATCCTATCTTTTCCTTTTTATCCTGTCTTTTCGTTAGGAGGAACTAAATGGCTGAAGATGCCCGTTTACTCGTTCTGGTAGGTACTCGCAAAGGCGCCTTCTTTTTCGAAAGCAACCCCTCCCGTCAAGAATGGCGACTTCACGGCCCCCATTTTCCTGGCTGGAGCCTTCAGCACATGAAGTACGATGCCCGTAGCGGTTTACTCTACGCTACCTTGGACCATGCTGTCTATGGCAGCAACGTCCACCGCTCGGCCGACCTGGGCCGGAGCTGGCAGATGGTCGGCGCTCCCGATTTTCCTGAGGGAGATGAACGGACTGTCACTCGCCTCTGGCACATCCAACCGGGACATCCCAGCCAGCCCGGCCGGATCTGGTTGGGAGCCGATCCTGGTGTCCTCTTCCGTTCAGACGATGATGGCCAGACATGGACTGGCGTCCCTGGCATCAACGACCATCCGACCCGGGAAGGCTGGCAGCCTGGGGCTGGTGGTATGATGGTCCACACTATCATCCAGGATCCGACCGAGGCCGACCGTATGTTTGTGGCTATATCGGCCGCCGGGGTATTTCGCACCAACGACGGCGGCCGGAGCTGGCAGCCCAAAAACAAGGGTGTCCGGGCCGATTTTCTTCCCGATAAGTATCCGGAGGTTGGCCAATGTTGCCATCACCTGGTTATGAGCCCCCAAGATCCCAACGTGCTTTTCCAGCAGAACCATTGTGGTGTTTACCGCACCCTCGATGGTGGGGACAATTGGGAGGATATCGGCACTGACCGGCTGCCGGCCACTTTCGGCTTTCCGATGGCCATCCACCCCCGCGACGGCCGAACTGTTTACATCGTTCCCCAACATAGTGACGAGTTCCGCTACACGCCCGAAGGCAAATTCCGCGTCTTTCGCTCCAGAGACGGTGGTGAAAGCTGGCAAGGTCTGAGCGACGGTTTACCCCAGGCTGACGCCTACCTGAACGTCTTCCGGGAAGGATTAGCCACCGATTCGCTCGACCCGGCCGGCGTCTACGTTGGCACTGGCACCGGACAGGTCTTTTACAGCCGCGATGAAGGAGACACCTGGCAAGTACTATCCGACACTTTACCTCCGATTTATTCCGTCGGGACGGCCGTCATTCCCTGAGCAGAACCGCCTTTTGTCTGATACATTAAGAAATAATGACACTTAAAATCATCCATGCTACACTGGTTGTACTCACATCTAAGGACCCAGATGGAAATTCTCCGCAGGTCACCTGGATGTGAGGTGCTGATACTGAGGTCAACTAACTCGTCCCTGACAACCTTGACTTGCCAATTACCACTTGCCACCTGCAATCTACCACCTGCTACCTACTTCTTGCTACTTACTAGGTGTTGGATCATCAAATCAGCAACTTAATTTGATAATCATCGTAGAGGTAGACGGCCTGTTTTTTCCCTAATTGGCCTGGTTGGTGTACAATAGTCAATCTGGCGGTTGACGGTCGATATTCAACGCGTGTAACCATTGTCGCCGTCGATTTCATGAACAAATATGGGACCAGCATGGGCCCTTTTTTTGTCCTGATCCTGAATTTGTTCATCGCCACGTTTGCACAGTTTATTGACGTAAAGGAGCTTTAACAATGAGCAAACGAGTGGCTGTCCTCGTCGGAGGTGGCGATGTACCCGGCCTGAATAATTGCCTGAAGGGGCTGGTTTACAATCTGATCGACGAGGGATTTGAACCTATCGGCATTCGCAAAGGCTGGAACGGATTCATTAATTATAACCCCCACGACCCCAGCACCTATGGCGACAACTTCACTGAGTTAACCAAAGCCATGATCCGTCCTATTGACCGGATGCATGGATCCTATTTGCATTCTTCGCGTATTAGTTTGCGGGAAGTGCCCCGATCGCAAATTCCCCCGTTTCTACGACAAGGCCAGGAAGAGTCGCAAGACCTGAATGACCATATCGTCGATGTCTTCCAACGCCTTGACTTTCACGCCATGGTCATCTTGGGTGACGACGACATGCTAATATGTGCGGCCGATCTGAGCCGGCAAGGTTTGCCCATCGTGGCTATCCCGAAGACGATTCACAACAATATCAATGGCACGGATTATACCATCGGCTTCAGCACCGGCCTGGCCCGGGGCGTATCTTTCATAAACGAACTACGCGCTTTGGCCGGATCCCGCGAGCAGGTGATCGTCGTCGAGACTTTTGGTGTGGGTTCAGGCCTAAGCTCGCTCATGATCTCCTTCCTGGCCCATGTGGATCGAGCCGTCATACCCGAAGTGCCCTATGACCCGGAAAAGCTGGCTTTGTTGACCATGAATGATAAACGGACCACCCCAGGAAATTATGCCGTGGTTACCATCACCGATGGTTCGACCATCGTTCCAGACAAAGTCACCCAGTATTTGCCCTATCTATTGCCTGATAACGAACAGATCATTGGCCTTGAAAAGGGGCTATCGGGTAGTGGGCTGGTTGCGGCTCACCTGATGCAGAAGTTGACGGGTGAAGAGGTTTTTCTCCAATCCCTCACCTACTTGCTGCGTACAGGCCCGCCGGATGGTCAGGATATGTTAGGAGCGATGAATTTTGCCATTTTGGCTGGTCGCCTGGTACGGGACGGTAACTTTGGCACCATGACTGCCTACCAGCAACGCTACAACTTGACTCATGTAGATCTGCAAATCGTGACCGAAGGTATCAATCGCGTAGATGTCGACCTAATGTACGATGTAGATAATTACCGGCCGAAAATGGACTTGATCTGGGCCGCCCAGGAGTCATTTTACACCTGATAACATAGCAGGTATCGGCCATGTGAGGCTAAGAACGTGATGAGTCACAATAATGGAAGCCAAAACGGACATGTTGTTGTTCTCAATGAAGTGGTCAAGTCTTTCCCAGTCGGCGACGACGAGATAACCGTTCTAAAAGGCATCAACCTGGAGATTGGTTCCGGCGAATTTATTTCGATTGTAGGTCCGTCGGGCAATGGCAAGTCGACTTTGTTAAATATGATCACCGGCATCGACCGCCCGACGGCTGGCGAGGTTATTGTCACCGGCCGACCTGTTCATAAGATGAGCGAAAACGATCTGGCAGCCTGGCGTGGCGATCATGTGGGTATCATCTTTCAATTTTTCCAGATGTTGCCTTCTTTAAGTCTGTTACAAAATGTAATCCTGCCCATGGATTTTGCCAATAAGTTCGAGCCCAAAGAACGACGGGATCGGGCGATGGCACTATTAGAAACTGTCAGTTTGGCCGATCAAGCCAATAAATTGCCGGGAATGGTCTCTGGTGGGCAGCAGCAAAGGGCGGCGATTGCACGTGCTCTGGCCAACGACCCGCCCCTCTTAGTGGCTGACGAGCCAACGGGTAATCTAGACTCCCACACGGCCGGTGATGTTTTCCGGCTCTTTAATCGCTTAGTCGAAGAAGGAAAAACCTTACTCATGGTCACCCATGATAAAGAACTGGCCCGGCAAGTGCCTCGGGTGGTCGAGATAACCGACGGGCGCATCACTCGCGACGAATACTCCGGCCCGGCCGCCTGGACTGGATATTAAAGGAGAGTTCTGATGGGGGTCATCCGCTATAAAATTTGGAGCGATCTCTGGGCCAATAAGGGTCGAACCCTGATGGTGGTGCTCATCATCGGTTTTGGTGCAGCTTCCTTGGGCATGATCGTCAGTACCCGTAATCTGGTTATAGATGGCATGGCCTCAGGCTGGCGTGAGATCAACCCGGCCATGATCGCCCTCCTAGCCAGTCCGTCCATCGAACAGGAATCCATCGATAGCCTGAAAGAGATCGACGGTCTTGAAGAAGTAGAAGGCTACGCCAATGTCAATATCGAGTGGCGCCTAAATCCTGATGAAGATTGGCGGCCAGCTGCCCTCGTCGCTCGGCCCGATTACGAAGATCAAACCTATAACAAGATCTCCCTGGTCAGCGGCGATTGGCCGGAGGAAAAGACATTTGCCGTCGAAGGCGGATCTGTTGACGTCTTTGGCGTCCCCGTAGGCGGTCAAATTTATATAAAAGCCAACGGTCGCGAGCGGATTGTGGAAGTCGTCGGCATTACCGAAGACCAACTTGCTAATCCACCCAGCTTCGGTGGCAATGCCCAGTTTTACGCCACCACGGATTATTTCGAAACCATCACCGGTGAGGACGGTTTTAACATCATCCTGGCCGGTGCCGAGGAATTTGACCGTGATAAATTAACCATAATTGCCGATGAGATGCAAGACAAACTTGAAAAACAAGACGTTGATTCAGGTGGCTTTCTTCCCCCTAGCTTCGATCGGGTTGTCGATCCCAACAAACATTTTTTCCAGGATGTCATGGACGGCATCTTCTTGGTACTGGCCATCCTGGCCGTTTTCGCCCTACTATTGAGCCTTTTACTAGTATATAACACCATCAATGCCCTGATCAGCCAACAAATAGATCAGATCGGGGTCATGAAAGCCATCGGGGCGCGAACCTCCCAGATCCTGGTCACCTATCTGCTCCTGGTGCTGGGTTATAGTTTGTTGGCCCTGGCCATAGCCTTACCCTTAGGCGCGATTGGTGGATGGATATTGACAGTATTTCTGACCGGTTCCTTCAACGCAGATCCGGGAAGCTTCCAGATCTCAAGGCCGGCTCTTATTTCCCAGTTGATCGTCGTCTTTATAGCGCCATTGCTGGCAGCTCTGGTCCCCATCATCAGTGGTTCGCGAATCACCGTGAACCAGGCCATTAACACCTACGGCCTTAACGCCGAACCGAACACCCTCGACAAGTTGCTCGCCAAAGTAAAGCGGTTGCCCCGCCTCATCCTCTTGATGGTCAGCAATACTTTCCGAAAGAAGGGACGCGTGTTGCTGACCGAAATCACCCTGGTCTTAAGCGGCCTGATATTCATCATGGTAATGACCGCCAATGCTTCGGCCGACTTCACCTTTGGCGAACTTCTTTTCGATATCCTCAATTTTGACATCAACATACTTCTCCGCGATTCGGAACGGATCGATCGTCTCGAAGCGCTCACCCTGGATCACCCGGATGTCAAAGCCGTGGAAATGTGGGGCTTAAATAATGCCTTCATAAGACCATTAGACACCGAAGCCACCGATGATGACGAAGGTGCGGTCATCTTTGGTGTTCCCTTGCCGACTGAACTATATGGCCCTCAACTTCGGGAAGGGCGCTGGTTGGTACCCGAAGATGAAAGAGCCGTCGTATTGAATCAAAAATTAGCCCAGGATGCAGGCGTCGGCGTCGGAGATTGGATTACTTTTAATCACGGTGCCAGTGGTGAATCCAATTGGCAAGTCGTGGGCCTGTTATTTGATCCAATAATCCCCAATTCCGCTCATGTGTCCCGGGATGTGTTATTGCGGGAATTGGGTAGTGCCGGTCGAGCCGCTTCCCTGTGGATCCAGACCAATCGTCATGATCCTCAAAGTCAGCTGGCCGCAGCCAAATCATTGCGGGCATATTACGAAGCCAACCAGGTTGACATCAATCCGGCCGGGATTTTCGGTGCCGAAACGGCCGGTGAAATTCGCCAGCAGATTGAGAATAATTTCGGCGTTATCGTCACTTTGTTGTTAGTTATGGCCGGGGTCATCGCCTTCGTCGGCGGCATTGCTCTCAGTGGCACCTTATCCCTGAACGTCATCGAACGCAGGCGAGAGATCGGTGTCATGCGGGCCATTGGCGCCGAATCGCGTGAGGTCGGCCTGTTGTTAATTGGCGAGGGACTGATTCTCGGTCTGCTCAGTTGGGCTATTGCCGTGCCACTTAGCATACCCGCCGGCCGGTTGATGACCGAGGCCATCGGCACAGCTATCAACAACGAGATCGTGTACCGCTTTTCACCTACGGGCGCTTTGATGTGGCTGGTGATCATTATCGTTTTATCCATCATCGCCAGCTGGTTCCCGGCCCGAAGTGCGATCCGCATCAGCGTGCGCCAGAGCCTGGCCTATCAATAAACAATATGCTAAGTCCAGTTTTGGTAACTGGACCTAGCTTTTCCAGAAACCTTGATTAACGATTGGAGTATGTAATGAACTGGAGACGAATATTAATCATTGCGCTCGTCGTCGTCGTTATTGTTGCCGTTGCCCTATTCGTCTTACAGCGCCCTTCTGGGCAAGAAGAAGAAACGGTCGCCGAGACGACACCCGGCGACGTGGATTCCATAGCTATTGAAACAGGTGTTGATACCGTTGGTGCTGAAGGGATCGTTGTACCATTACGGGATACTTCCCTTACCTTCCCAATGTCTGGCCAAGTGGCCGAGATCTTCGTGACTGAAGGCGAACTTGTCTCAGAGGGGGATCCTTTACTACGCCTGGACTCTACTGACCAGGAAGTAGCTCTCCAACAAGCCGAAGCCGGGCTGGCTCAGGCCCAATCTAATCTCGAAAGCGCCCAGGCCGGTTTGATGGCTGCCCAGGCGGCCAAGAATTTGGCTGAGCTGGGCGTTGATTCGGCGAATGCCCAATTAGCCCTAATCGAATCTGGGCCGATTGATGAACAGATCGCCGTCAGCGAATTAGGTGTGGCTGCGGCTGAGGCCGGGATCATCGCCGCCGCCGGCAATCAGGCGTTAGTGGTCGAAGACACTGCCTCAGCCCGAATCCTGGCTGCCGAAGCTCAATTAAGAGCTGCCCAGGCGAATGAAAAACAAGTACGGGATTCACTGAACGCGACCGAAGATGAAGAAGAGGAAAATATCCTGGAAAATCAGTTGATTGCGGCCGTATCCAACGTCAACGCAGCCCAGGCGACCCTGGACGAGTTGCGGGCCGGGGCGACCCAAGCGGAACGTCTGTCAGCCGGTTCGGCCGTATCTCAGGCCAGTGCCCAACGTGATGCTGCTCAGGCCCAACTGGACCTTTTGCTGGCTGGCGCGCGAGAGGAACAACTAGAGGTGGCCAGGGTCGGGGTCCAACAAGCCGAAGCTGCTCTGGCAGAAGCTGAATTGGCAGTTTCCCAGGCTGAGGCTGGCGTTGCTCAGGCTGAAGCTGGCCTCTTGCAAGCTCAGGCGACAGCCGGTGCCGCCCAATCGGCTCTAGATCTGATGACCTTGAACGCCCCCTTTGAGGGCATTGTAGCCGACATCCCTCTCGAGTTAGGCGAAGTGGCTTCCCAGATTCGCCCGGCCGTCGTCATCGCCGACTTTGACGGTTGGCTGGTAGAAACTTCCGATCTGAAAGAGCAGGACGTGGTCGCCCTGGCTGTCGGTTTTCCGGTCGAAATCAGCGTAGATGCACTGCCGGGTGAAACCTTGGAGGGAACCGTGATCGACGTTTCCCCTGTTTCCCGGATAGTCGATGGCGACGTGACCTATGTCGTGACCATCCGGCTCGACGATACTGGTGACTTGCCGTTGCGCTGGGGTATGACCACCAGTGTTGAAATTGATACCAACCAATCCTAAACGCCATCAATCATAAACGAGGAGCGACATCGTGACCGCCCGACGAATAATCATCATTGTTGTTATCATAGCCATCATAGCGTTGGCTGCTTTCCTGATTTTCGGCGGATCGGGCGTATTGCCGACCGGCCAGACCGCCGAACCCGTTTCTACAATTCCTCCGGTTCAAGATCTGAGTGGGGATGTAAACTCCGAAGGTCGACTGGTTCCCGCCAGAGATGCCGATCTCTCCTTTGCTGTTGATGGGACGGTCGAGGAAATATTGGTTTCCGAAGGCGGCCTGGTCAACGAAGGTGACCCCCTGCTGCGATTGGACGCTAGTAGCCAGGAGAGCGCCCTGGAGCAAGCCCAAGCCGGATTAGCTGCTGCTGAAGCCCAATTGGAATCGGCCAATGCTCAGCTTGCTGCCGCCATGGCCGCCGTGACCACGGCTGAATTGGGTTCCTTGGCCGCCGAGGCCAATCTAGCCCTGGTAAAGGCTGGAGCCTTACCGGAAGAGGTAGCCGCCGCCGAAAAGGAGATCGAGGCTGCTCGCGCCGGTGTTAACCAGGCCAGTGCCGGACGAGATGCCAGCCTGGAAATCGCCGACTCGGAGATCCGGGCTGCCGAAGCTAATGTGGCTGCCGCCCGGGCAGAGGTGGAAGCACTACAAGATACTTACGATACCATCATCGAGACTTGCTTTGATTTGCCAACGGGCGATACCATTTGCCCCCTATATGGCACGGTCGAGGAAAATACCCGGGCCCAATTGGAAACGGCCCGGTTGAATTTGAATTCTGCCCAGGCAGCCTTGGATGCTCTAAATAGTGGTGCAACTGCTGGACAACGGCAGGCCGCGGCCGGGGCGGTGACGGTCGCCTTAGCCAACCAGGATCTGTCCGAGGCTCAATTAGATTTATTGTTGGCCGGTCCATCCAGTGAGGAGGTTCGCCAGGCCGAGGTCCAGGTCGAGCAGGCCCAGGCCGGCATCGAACAAGCCCAGGCCGGTGTGGAACAAGCGCGTGCGGCCGTGGCCCAATCTGAAGCTGGTGTCGCGTCTGCCCAGGGCAACATCGAAGCAGCACAGGCGGCTTTGGACCGGATGACCTTGAAGGCGGTATTTCCGGGAACCGTTGGCAGCATCGACGTCGAACTCGGCCAGCTTGTTTCCCCTGGCGTACCTGTCGTCGTCTTGGCCGATCTCAGCGATTGGTTGGTAGAGACGACAGATCTGACCGAACTGGATGTTGCCCGGGTTGAGATTGGCGCGCCGGTAGAAGTGGATATTGAAGCGATTCCAGGAGAAATACTGGAGGGAACTGTCCTCGATATCGCCCGTGTTTTCGAGCGTGGGCGAGGCGATATCCTCTATCAGGTAATCGTCGACCTTGAGGAAAGGCCGGATTTACCCTTACGTTGGGGTATGACTGCCGTGGTGGATATCAAGGCTGAGTAGATGGCAAAATTGCGGATCTAGGTAAGCCCCAAAAAGTTTTAGTTTGAAACATGACCTTAAATGTTGGGGTTTACTCGAGCAAAACCGGGCTTTGAACCTTTCCCTTTTTTCAAGAACTTTCCCGG
>Ga0209536_100004579_pt1 | contig 21836 bp, 14 predicted proteins | sample DeeMarSeWOR28_12_FD_187461 | JGI IMG/M metagenome (GOLD analysis project Ga0209536, IMG submission 187461) | Marine sediment microbial communities from White Oak River estuary, North Carolina - WOR-2-8_12 (SPAdes) (version 2) | ecosystem: Environmental > Aquatic > Marine > Intertidal zone >... | reverse complement strand
CGGCACCCATGAAACAAGAGAAAATTATAAAAAGCTGCTGAAAGTGTTTTTAAAGGATAAAAAGAGTAAGCTTTCGGAGGACAGCAGAAGAAGATTTGATACGAATGTACTTAGAATTTTTGACAGCAAGGTTGAATCTGATCAAGAAATAATTAAGGATACCCCTAAGCTTATTGATCATTTGGATGAAGAAAGCAAAAACGATTTTGAGGTTGTTAAAGATGAGTTAAATAAGTCGGCTATCCCTTTTGAAATTGATCCCACACTCGTGAGAGGTTTGGATTATTACACAAAACTAACTTTTGAAATCATAAGCGGAAGCGTTGGCTCGCAAAATGCACTTTGCGGAGGCGGCAGATATGATTTGCTCATTGAAAATCTTGGCGGCAAACCAACACCGGCAACCGGATTTGCTGCTGGAATCGAAAGAATTTTACTTGCATGTGAAAATGAATCCGCCTTTGGCGGATCAATTCCCGAAGCAAATATCGATGTTTACTTGGTCAGAATTGATAAGAAGCTTGAATCTTCTGTAAGTGAATTAGCATTGCAATTAAGAAGAAAGCAAATTAAAGTTGATTTCGATTACTTGCAGCGAAGCGTTAAAGCACAGATGCGAGAAGCAAACAAAATGAATGCAAGGTATGTGCTGTTTATTGGTGGTGATGAATATAAAGAAGGAATGATGAATCTTAAGAATATGTCTACCGGAGTAGAAGAAAAGATTTATTTAACTAAAATTCAAGACCTAATAGTAAAAATTAAATCTCAATAGAACACGGATGACACTGATTAGACTGATCTGCGCTGATCAGAAAAATCTGCGTCATCTTCGTGCCATTCTTTTCATTTATTTTATGAACATAATCATTGGCAGAAAACCTGTACTTGAAGCACTTAACTCAGATGAAGAAATAGAACAGGTTTATATTCTTTTCGGTCAGCAGGGGGGAATAATAAATGCAATCCGTGTTGCAGCTAAAAAAAGAGGGATTAAGTGTAACCAGATTCCACTCGAGAAATTCAGAACTTATTCGCACGATCGGAAAGCACAGGGAGTTATTGCCTTAAAACAGGATTTTAAATTTTCGACACTTGAAGAAATTCTCGGATCAATTCAACAAAAGAATAAACATCAGAAAGTCCTCTCCTTTGGAGAGGGCTTGGGAGAGGCCCTTCCTCTAATCTTAATCCTTGATGAAATCCAGGATCCGCACAATGTTGGTGCAATTTTGCGAGGTGCTGAATGCAGTGGAGTAAATGGAATCATCCTTACCAAGCATCACAGTGCCACAATCACTTCCACAGTCACAAAAGTCTCTGCCGGTGCGACCGAGCACATTAAAATCTGCCAGGTAAATAATCTTGCACAGACAATTGATGAACTGAAAGAAAAAGGTTTCTGGATTGTTGGTTCTTCTCTTGAAAATGTGAAAACTTACACAGAAGTTGATTACAAAATTCCCATTGCACTGATTGTCGGAAATGAAGAAAAAGGAATTAGAAAACTTACTGCAAGCAAATGCGATTTTTTAGTAAAAATTCCGATGAGCGGAAAAATTCAATCACTTAACGTTTCCGTTGCAACCGGAATACTTCTTTTCGAAATTCTCCGCCAGCGTAGGTTGAAATAAAGTTTGTATGTCATTCCAGCCCTGCCTGTCCGGCAGGCAGATTGTCCGGAATCTGACGAGCAAACTAAGGTCAGATTCCCGACTCTCCCCGATTAAAATCGGGGATCGCGGGAATGACAGTATCACGAATTGACAACATTTCTTTGTTGATTCCCACTACATAATTCTTTACGTTTAAATTAATAATTCTTTGGGAGGAATTATGAAAAAATGGGTGGTAACACTTGCCGTTTGTTGCTTAATATTGGTTATTGACATTTTCCCTCAACAACCCGGTTGGGAGATAATTTCTACTGGAACAACCACTAATCTTAACTCAATTCATTTTATCCAGCCGTTTGATTTATACATATGCGGTAACGCGTTATTTCATGTTTCATCTAATGATAGCGGTGCAACATGGCAGGTAGATTGGGAACCGACTCCTGTACCTTTTAACGATATTTTTGTAATCGACCAGAATACAATAGTAACCGTCGGCAACAGCGGTTCAATTTTAAGAACTACAGATGGAGGATTAAGCTGGACCAAAGTAACCAGCGGTGTAACGGATGATTTACTTTCGGTTTCCTTTTTTGATAGCTTTGGAATCTGCGGTGCGCGTTCGCAGACTCTTCTTTATTCTTCCAACAGCGGTGTGGATTGGAATATAGCGCAGTCGGGATGGGTAGGCGGGGGATTTTGGGGTGCTGTTATGTTAAGTCCGGAAATTGGATTTGTTGCAGGAGAGAATTCGATCTTTCAGCCTTTGCTGGGAATGACGACCGATTCCGGGCAGAACTGGAATTTTTCTGCTTTCTATTTAAACAACAATGAAGGAAGAGCAACCGGAATTGATTTTACTGACTTGTTTATTGGATATGTAAGTGCAAGGGTGTGGGATGGTCGTGGTGCAATTTCCAAAACAACTAACACCGGAAGCGATTGGGTAACAACTTTTTTTAATAATCCTTTATGGGATATTGATTTTCCCATCAGTGCAACAGGTCTTATCGGTTATGCAGTAGGAGATTCCGGTGCGATTTATAAAACTTACGATGCGGGATTGAACTGGGAGGCACAGCAAAGCGGCACAATTGCAAGACTAAATGGAGTACATTTTCTTGATCTGGATTATGGTTTTACGGTTGGCGAAAATGGAATCCTTCTCCGCACAACCACTGGCGGTGAACCAGTTACACGGATAAATGAATGTACCTCGATTGTTTATTCATTTAAGCTTGAGCAAAACTATCCGAATCCGTTCAATCCAACCACTAAAATCGGATTTCGGATCGCGGAACGCGGATTTGTAAAATTAAAACTATACGACATACTCGGAAATAAAATCACGACTCTCATTAATGAAGAACTCCCTGCAGGAGAATTTGAAGTGGAATTTGATGCGAGCATGTTGCCAAGCGGTGTATATTACTATCAATTAAGAGCAATACCTGCTTTCTGGCAGGCAGCAACTTTTGTAGAAACACGCAAGATGATGTTGCTTAAATAAATATTTCTATCATCCTTTTTGAACTACCGATTTATTTTTTTAATTTTATTTACAAATCTTTTGATACAAAATTGTCTTATGGGAGAAACATTCCAACTATCTAAAATCAATAAACTTAAAGGAGCACTATATGAACTCTTATCTACAATTTTTCAAATCAACCTATTTGCTGTTAGCTGTGTTTACTCTTGCCACCGAAAGTTACAGTCAACCTGCCGAAATTCCTTTTCACGTAGAACCGTATGTTTTAGAATCAGGTGTCTACAATGGAAATGGAGAAATGGGCAGCCTTGCTGTAAAAGTATTTAGTGGTATGGTGCAGCTTCATAATGTTCCCTGGCTACAGCTACATTTTTCCAATGCTAATCTCGGCAGTGAAAGTTTCGTTTTAATTAAATCGAGTATCTATGATGTCCCTCAGAGACTTGATGCGGTTTCAATAGAACAATGGAACTACTTTAGTGCTTTCTTTAATGGTTCAGAGGTAGAAATTGAATTATATGTTGGCCCTATGGACAATAATATTTTTATAAATGTTGCTGATGTTGTTGTTGGTGACTGGGCATCTGCAAGCCCTTACTTAAGTATTTGCGGCCCAACTGATGATAGGATTGCATCAGATGACCCGGCAACAGCGCGTTTAATGACAATAGGTTGTACTGCGTGGATCATACCAAACGGTAAAATTGTATCTGCAGGACATTGTACAATCAGCTCAGGTAGTTATATTGAATTTAATGTTCCTCTCTCGCTTTCAAACGGAACAATTCAACATCCCGGTCCCGAAGACCAATATGCCGTTGATGCATCCACCTGGATTCACGCCAGCGGAACTATTGGAAATGACTGGGGAGTTTTTGAAGTATTTCCGAATAGTGTTACTGGCTTAATGCCAAAAGTGGCACAGAATGCATATTTCAATTTAGCGCAGGATCTGGGTCCTGATTCTATTAGAATTACAGGTTATGGAGTTGATGGCCCCCCACCTGGTTATGGTAATGGTCCAAGGGACTCCACCAACCAAACACAGCAGACTGACGTTGGACCAAATGTCGGTTCTAGTGGTACAACAATGCGATATGTTACGGATACCCAAGGTGGTAACTCCGGTAGTCCTATAATTGATGAGCTTACCGGGTATTCAGTCGGTGTACACACACATGGTGGATGTACTTCTTCGGGTGGAAATAATAATGGTACAAGTTTGTTCAATTCGGCATTCTGGGCTGCTGTAGATTCAGGTATAATACCGGTCGAACTGACATCATTTAATGCTGTTGGTTATGATGACTATACTGAAATATCCTGGATTACCATAACGGAAACCAACAATGCTGGTTTCTCGTTAGAACGAAAATCATCAAATACCGATTGGAATGAAATAGCTTTTATTAGCGGAAGTGGGACAACTGCTGAACCCCAAGCATATACTTTTATAGATGAAAAAGTTAGTGTTGGAATTTATAGTTACAGGTTGAAACAAATTGACTTGGATGGAACTTTTGAATATTCACAGGTTATTGAAGTCGATATTACAGCGCCAAGCTCATTTGTGCTTGAACAGAACTATCCGAATCCTTTTAATCCAACAACCACGATTAAATTTGCGCTTCCGGTTGAAACTGAAGTTCAACTAAGTGTCTATAATACAATCGGTGAAAAAGTTGCTGAAGTATTAAGCGGAACTTTAAAAGAAGGTTATCACGAAGTTCTATTTGACGCTGCTGCATTAACTTCAGGAACTTATTTCTATAGACTTGAAGCAAATGAATTCGTCGACGTTAAAAAGATGTTGATTCTTAAATAGTTGCATCTAATTAAACGATTTAAGGTCCCCTCATTATTGAGGGGATTTTTATTTTAGGTGTGTTAGTTCTTGGTAATGATTATTTTACAGTACTTTAAAATAGTTTTTTGGTAGTGTACTTTTATCAGAGGTTTTAAAATGAAAACTCACTTATTATTAGCTCTCCTCATAATTCCTTTTTTATATCTTCAATCCCAGGTGCCATTTAACTTAAGTCCAGAATGGATATCTTCTGATATTTCGAGTCGTTCAACTGGTGGTGCTTTTGCAGATATTGATCAGGATGGCTGGCTTGATTTTGTAGTGGCGAATGGAAATGATATGGCTCGTCAGAAGGTTGTTGTATATTACAATGATGGCGCCGGAAATTATCCACTTACACCAAACTGGCAATCTGCTGATATTGATTACCATGGACACTTGGATGTCGGTGATGTAAACGCAGATGGGTATCCTGATGTCGCTGTATCCGTTTACATTGGTCCATCCGGATTCAGCACACCTGGAAAAGTGAAACTCTATTTGAACAATGCAGGAACATTATCATCAAATCCTGATTGGACTTCAGGAGATGACGTTTATACTTTTAGCTGTGCATTCGGTGATGCTGACGGAGACGGCGATCTCGATCTTGCCGTTGCCGGTGGAGAATCATACTACAACAATCCTGAACAGCCAAGAATTTATTATAATAATGGTGGTATGCTTGAATCTCTTCCGTCCTGGAAAGCAACAAACGTGCAATACAGCTATGATGTTAACTGGGCTGATTTTGATAATGACGGCGACCTCGATGTGGTGTTTAATGGCGAAAGCTATCCTAACCGGATCTTTGAAAATGATGCAGGAACAATCAGCACAACTCCTGTTTGGGAATCAACAGATGGTAGCCAGTATGCAAATTCATTATTTGTTGGAGATGTAAATAGTGATGGCTTTTTAGATCTGGCTATTGCAGATAACAACCAGCTTGGCGGGGAGGGAAGATTTAAAATTTATTTGAATAGTAATGGCACACTGAACACAACACCCTTCTGGCAGTCGTCTTTTTCAGGTTATGGTTCAGGGATTATGCTTTCCGATATTGATAGTGATAATGATGTTGATTTACTTACGGGAGCCTGGTTCGATACGGTAAGAGTTTATTTGAATAATTCAGGAAGTTTTAGTACAAACCCAGATTTTCAATCCCATACATATAGCGTAGTGGAAGCAATAGTATGTGGTGATATTGATAAAGATGCTTTGCAGGAAGTGCAGGAATCGTTCATAGGTGATGATTCACAAAAATTATTTTATTTACCACGCACTCCTTTACAGAAATTAAAAAGAGTAATTATTGGAAATGATACCTTGGCATTTAATGACTACTGTTATGATTTGGAAAGTGGATGGATAAGCTTAGCAAATGCGCCTGCTTCCGGAGTAACGGTTACTTTTGAAGCTTTTGTTTCATGGGATCTGGATATGGGAATCACCAACTGGGATCAAAACAAAGGAAATTATTTATTCTTCAATACAAGCAATCCGGTTTATGCTGATGCTGGAGAGATTTTGCCTGAGGGATTTGTTCTGTACCAAAACTACCCGAATCCTTTTAATCCAAGTACGAAGATCAGTTGGCAGTCGCCAGTAGGCAGTTGGCAAACTTTGAAGGTTTATGATGTATTAGGAAATGAAGTAGCAACATTAGTTAACAAAGAATTAGCTGCAGGAGAATATGAAGTTGAGTTCAATAGTCATTCCGGCTTGTCCGGAATCAAAGAGCTGCCAAGCGGAATATATTTCTATCAATTGAAAACAAATAATTTTATCCAAACAAAGAAAATGTTGATGTTAAAATGACAGGATCATTTTTTTTTGAAATCCCGCCTTTGGCGGATTTTTATTAAAATAAATAAGGGGATGTTATGAAAAACTTAATTTTATTTTTGTTCATCTTCTTTTTAACAAATACCTATTCTCAACAATTAAGTTATTCTGAAAATGTCGATGAAAACATTAGCCCATCCATTGATGCTTTTATTGGTGATTGGGTAGGAACAGGTTGGGGCTGGGAGATCCGCTTCAAACAATCTGCAGGGGAATTTGGTAAACAGTTTGCAAGAGGAAAATTAGATCTTCCCTTTGAAAATGAGAAGATAATTATGTCTTTAATGGTAACTCATACCACTCATTTTTATTTAAAAATTGACAAAACCGGAAATGTTAAGGGTGAAGGAATAATTACATATGATCTTATCCCAAATCTTTGCGGACTTGCAGCTTTAACAAAACAGGTAAACGAAGCAATTAATATGATGGATAAAATTCCTTCAATATTTAAATGGGCAGGTGAATTAAGCAAAAAAGCTATTAAACATTTTAACAGGGAGTGGGCAGACGAGTATGCAAAATATGCGGGTTCGTTGGAAGAGTTATCTTCAATTACTAAACAATCCGGCAGTGTATCAGAGGAAGAGATAAAGTCATTTGTGGAGAAATGGATTACCGGAGCCTGGTATTCTGACGATATCAGGAAACTGGCTGCTTCAATAATATCAAACAGGTGTTCATCAGGAGAGCATAATTTAGGAAATGATATCGACTGCAAATTAATTGTCGCTCTACTTAACAAGGATGTTGCAGAATCGGTAAGTAAGATGGCTTTGGATAAATTAATTGATCAGGTGTTGAGTAAACTATCAGAAAAATACAAGGAAAAGATGAAGGGTATAGCACTTGACTCTCAAAAAGGAGAGGAGCTTTGCAAATGCGGTGCAGGTGCCTCCGTTATTGCAGGTAATAAATATGGACCGACTACTCTTGAAGAACTGGTAATGCAGTTTGGACCTGATATTCTTGATGCTGCTATGTTTCAGGCTGCATTGGGTAGCGCACCATTTGGTTTAGTGCTTTCTATTCCCGGGGTTACACAGGTTCAATATTATTATAAAGGTTTGAAGGATGGTCCGGAGAACCGGAAATTCAAGATAAAAGGAAAGCTGATCTCGGGCAAATTGTACCTTGAAATGAATGGTGATGTTTACGAAGGAGATAAAAATTTAACAGTTGAATACCAAGTAAATTATAAAAAGGAAACTCCGCAATTTCCCTGCTGGACCCCCTTCTTAGATGACGGAGCTGATGTAAAGGAATCAGGTAAGGAAATAATCTATGAAAGTAAAGAGTTTGTTACAATAAAGGAATTTGTTGATCCCGCTACCGGTAAGAAAATTAAAATAGAAATTCCCGAACGAGTAACATCAAAGAAGGAAATATTTCAGCATACTCCATTTGCAACATTCAGGGAAACAGGTACTCACAGGGATAATAAATCAATGTGGCATGATTATGAGTATGTCTGGAACGTGCACAGAATTACAACTCCAAAAGAGAAGTAAATTAAAAGGAAGGTTATGCATTACCCTCCTCAATAATATTTCAATTTTCTACTTCATTCCCGGCATATCCATTTTGGTATATCCGTCCGGAATCTGGAACATAGAATCATCAACATCGCCTTTAACAATATTTTTAAGTTCCATTACCATATCATTATTTGCCCCGCTAATAACTTTTATCGGATATTCAATATCCGGGGCTTGCCAGTATTTGCTTACAACATTACCGTCTATCACTACTTCATATATTTCGCAATCGTAACCGTTTATTGTTTCAGTTCCAACAAGATTGGTTTCATACTGTTCTTTTTGTTTCTCAATACTCTGGAACACATCATTAGACATACTCTGCATCCCTGTGCTGCTCATTTCCATGAACATTTTTTCTGCTGGCATAACTACTCTGGTTACACCCTCATTGCGGTCAACAATTACATAACCTTCCTGTCCCTGCTCTTCAATATCCATTCTGTAAAATGGATTTTCAGAATAGAATTTAGTGGTCTTAGTAACACCGCTTTCCGTTGTAATCATATCTGCACTAAACTGCGCAAAGCAGGCAAAGCTAAAAATGATTACTAATGATAAAGTTCTATAGATTAATATCATTTGTATTACTCCTCTTTTATTAATAAAAAATTAAATAAAGATAAATATGATCTGAGTTTGATTGGAATCGAATTTAATAGGAAAGCATTTTTATAATAATATTCTTTAAAATTCCTCAAAAAGAATCCCCTTAAATTATTTTTATTGATATCTAACAAAATATAATCATAAATATATAATACTTATTGAAAAACTCAATTTTTAAAGAAATTAAATTCTCAGATTAATTTTATTGACAATTAAAAACACTTAACAATCGTTAATTGATTCTGATATTTTTTATTTGCAAGTTGAAATCAAAAATAAATTCGTCTGCACCTAAGGGGAAACTTTGGGGCGAGCATTAGTTGATATTATTCTAAACTCTCTGCAGCGATCCTCTCAGGGGTAGAAATATTCTACAGTATATCTATAGGAGGCTGCGGTGAAAAATTTATACTTTCCTCTTATCATTTCAATTTTATTTCAACTAAATATTTTTTCACAATCAGGTTGGCGGTGGCAACATCCACTTCCACAAGGTAATGCATTATATAGCTTCAGTATTGTGGTGGATGAAGGATGGGCAGTGGGTCCACTTGGTACTGCAATCCATACATCTGATGCTGGAGCAACATGGGAAAAAATGGATCTGGGAATAACAGAAAACTTGAACAGTATCTATATGCATAGCGAAAATCAGATTTTTGCCGTGGGTGATAATGGACTAATCCTATATTTATATTATGATGGTTCAACTTTGGATGTAATCCAGCAGAATAGCAATACAACTGAGAATCTTCATTCTGTTACTTCTAATATTAACGGTTGCCCATGGATTGCTGGTGATAACGGAACCGTCCTTCGTACAACGGATATGGGTGTAACATGGACTGAACAGAATGTGATATACAACTATAATCTTTATTCTATCCATAATATAGAATGTACTTCAGCGTGGGCTGCGGGTCTGGAAGGTTTTATTATGCATACTACTGACTGGGGAATTACTTGGACTTATCAGGCAACACCTACCAACGATCATCTTTTATCAATAAATATTGGAACTTTTGATTACATACGGGCGGTAGGGAATTCGGGTACTATTCTTCTTTCAATAGATCAAGGTGCAAACTGGGTAATTGAGACTTCCGGGACTACTGCGAATTTAAATGATGTAATAAATATAGGTTCTTCCGAGGCATATGCTGTGGGAACTGATGGGATTATCCTGGAATCTTCGGATTTCGGTGAGCCGTGGGGACAAAGAAACTCCTGGACAAATGCTACTTTATATGATGTGGAAGATCACTCAAGCTACGATCATATCTGGGTAGTAGGCCATTATGGAATAATTCTCAAAAATTCAGGAATTGGTACTGATTTCCTACTCCAAAATGAAGGAAGCCGTCTTTGGATTAAATCGGTTGAATTTTTAGACGAGAATACCGGCTGGGCTGTTGGAGGCGACGCCGGATGGTCAGGAACAGATAAAGGTAGGGTTGTTCGAACAACAGATGGGGGTTTAACCTGGATGGAGGCGAATATGTTAACTCCGCTTAATGCAGTCGATTTTATTGATGCAATAGAAGGTTGGGCTGTAGGTGAAGATGGGACGATAAGACATACATTAAGTGGTGGGGGTGGTTGGGGCTGGCAAACCTCGCCTGTGACAACGGATTTAAATGATGTTTGCTTCGTTGATGAAGATTTTGGCTGGGCTGTTGGCGATTACGGTGAAATTATTCATACGACAAATGGTGGTTTGCATTGGGTTAGTCAAACAACTCCGGCTTCTGGTAACCTTTGGGGTGTTAGTTTTGTTAATGCAAATAAAGGCTGGGCTGTTGGAGATACAGCAACAATATTCAATACAACAAATGGAGGAGAAACCTGGTTAGTACAGGATGATAATGCCTCACAAAATTTCAGATTCACCTCAGTACAATTTTTAGATGAAAATTATGGCTGGGTGTCAGCAATCTACGGAAGGATTTACATCACAACAAACGGTGGTACAAACTGGTATGAAATTAATACAGGTTTTTTTGAAAGCTTAGAAGATATTTATTTTATTGATATCAATAATGGCTGGGCTGTTGGTGATGCGGGAATAATCCTTCGAAGCAGAAATGGTGGAAATAGCTGGATTCCTCAGTTTAGTGATGTAGCTTCAAACACATTAAGTTCTGTCTGTTTTATTGATACTTTGAAAGGATGGGTAACGGGCGAAGGCGGGACAATTTTACATACTTCAGACGGCGGCGGTATAGTAGGTATGGAAAGTGAGGAAACAATGTTCTCAAGAGTCGAGAATTATTTCTTATCACAAAATTATCCAAATCCATTCAATCCAAGCACTACGATTAGATGGCAAATGACTGAAACTGGTTTGGTAACTTTAATAATTTATGATGTACTTGGAAGAGAAGTAACAAAACTTATTAACGAAGAGTTAAGTGCAGGCAAACACGAAACAGAATTTGAGGCTTCGCAATTAAGCAGCGGAATTTATTTCTATCAACTTAAAGTTTACCCTGCAAACGGCGGGACAGCAGATTTTATTCAGACTAAAAAGATGATTTTAATAAAATAAGTCAAAACTATAACAGTAATTATTAAGAGTAGCGATATGAATTTCAAAAATCTTATGGTTATCAAAGCACTGGTTTGTCTTGGTTTTGGTGTTTTATTACTTGCCATACCTGATAAATTACTTTCAATATTTGGAGCAACATTAGGTGATGGAGGAATTTTTACTGCAAGGGAATATGGCGCTTCGCTATTCGGCAATTTGTTTCTTTGTTGGTTTGCAAAAAATGCTGGAGAATCCGATGCAAGAAGAGCAATTATACTTGCACTATTTGTATACGACCTAATAGCATTTGTTATGACTGCAATTACAGTTATAGCAGGAGTCCTCAATCCATTGGGCTGGTCAATTGTTTTCATCTACTTATTCTTTACTCTGGGTTTTGGCTACTTCTTGGTTAAACCACCAGAAACTAAAGTAGCCTAGAGGAATTATAAAACTGTAAGCAGGTTCTTCTTTGAAAGTCTAAGGACTGAGTTTTGTTGAACCAAGAATATTTTACTCCAAAAGTAATTCGTAAGTTAAAATAAATTCTGTAAGAGGGGGTTATGAAAAAAGTACTTTACATAGTTGTACTAATTCAGGGATTTTTATTTTTAGCTTTTGCTCAAACGAACATTCCACCTGGCAATGTTTATGGAACCTGGGGGATAAACGGCTCTCCTTATAATATTCAGGGTGATGTAACAATTCCCAATGATTCAACATTAATTATTGAGCCTGATGTGCTTGTAGAATTTCAGGGATATTATGCATTAAATGTTCAGGGAAGCTTGCTAGCCATTGGTACCCCAACAAGTGAAATTACATTTACAATTAATGATACAACCGGGTTCCACAATCCTGATACTACTTTAGGTGGTTGGAATGGAATTCAATTCATCGATACACCAATCGAAAATGATACTTCAAAAATTATTTATTGCACCTTGCAGTACGGAAAAGCTGTTGGCTCAAGTCCTCCCGATAATGCAGGTGGTGCAATTTTCATTTCAGCTTTTAGTAAAGTAGTAATTTCCAACTGCTCAATAAGATATAACAGTGCAGGTGGTTCGGATTCTCCTTCAGGTGGGGGTATAGGTTTGCACTTTGCAAGTATAACTTTGGTAGAGAATGTGATTTCGCATAACCGCGCCTGGGATGGTGGAGGAATAAAAATCTGGGAATCTGATCCCGTATTTATAAGTAACCTCATCAATTCAAACGAAGCTGATGTAGGAGGTGGCGGAGTTTGGATTGGTGGGTTATCCAATTCCGTATTTAACTATGATATTATTTCTGACAATATAGCCGGTGACAATGGCGGAGGTATTATCTGTTGGCAAACCACTATTACAACTCTCAATTCAGTAAATGTTTTTAATAATTCTGCAAATTGGGGAGGTGGGCTTGGAGTTATTAATTGTGAGATGCAAATTAATAATTGTAATATAATTGATAATGCAGCAATTAATTTAGGCGGAGGTATTGGTTCGGATATTAGTAATGTTTATATAAGCAATACTATCTTCGCTAGCGATACATCTGGCTCTTTGAGTGGAGCAATACACGGTTGGTATAGCGATTTACAATTAGAACATTGTCTGTTTGAGGATAATGAATCTGATTTCGGCGGAGCGATACATTCTGATTTTTGTGAATTGCAAATTGATAGCTGTGACTTTATTGGAAACAAGGCTATAGATGGCGCAGCAATTCATACATGGAACACAAATTTACGAATTGATAGTTCCAGGTTTTTTCAGAATGAAGCCGTCAACATTGGAGCAGGTATTCAGTATCGTATAGATACAACCGAATTTACAAATCCTTATCATATTGAAATTTTAAATTCCAGTTTTTCAGAAAACTCAGCATTCTATAGAGGGGCTGTTGAAATTCAGCAGTTCAATTCAGAAACTTCCCTGATTAATGTTAAAATTGATAAATGTGAATTTAATGATAATGCTATTGACAGGGGAGGAAATTTATTGATAACAGGATACATTCAAGACTTTGTAATATCTAATTCCATTTTCCAGGATAATTTTGCTTCGCTAAGAACACCAACATGTCAATTCAGTAATCACGTAAGTGGGGAAATTTATAATTGTCTGTTCAATAATAATCAAACAGCTGGTGGAGGTGCGGCTTCTGCTGTTGCTACAGGTTCAAAGGTGAATTTTATTAACTGTACATTTGCTAGTAATTCTGGTGGAGCAGCATTAACATTAAGAAATGATTCACATTCAGCACTAGTAAACAATATCTTCTGGGAAAATGAGAATTATAATTTTATACTTACTGCAGTTACAGATTCTACTCCCTGCAGCTTAAATATTGATTATTGTGATATCCAATACGGATTAGATTCAATAGTTGTTAATGACACAATATCAGTAATTAATTGGGGATTAGGCAACATTGATTCTGATCCATTATTTGTTGATATACTAAATAATGATTTTCATCTTCAGGATTTAAGCCCCTGCATTGGTGTGGGGATTGATTCAATTGAAATTGCTGGAGTCTGGTATTATGCACCATTAACGGATATTGAAGGAAATCAGAGACCCAATCCTATTAGTACTATGCCTGATATGGGGGCTTATGAATCGCAGTTTCCTTCAAGGGTTGATGAACAAATTTCAGAATTACCAACAGAGTTTTCACTTTCCCAGAATTATCCAAATCCGTTTAATCCTTCTACGCAGATTAGATTTGCGATTCCACAAGATGCGAGAGGTGAGACGCAAGATGTAATCCTTAAAGTTTATGATATATTGGGAAATGAATTAGTAACACTGGTAAACGAAAAATTGTCTGCCGGAGAATATGAGGTTGAGTTTGATGGGGATGGATTAACAAGTGGAATTTATTTCTATCAATTAAGAGCTGGAAATTTTTCGACAAGCTCAGGACAAAGTTTTATTGAAACTAAGAAAATGTTGCTAATAAAGTAGAAATTGAAGTCCGGCTATGCCGAACTGAAATCCCGCCTTGGCGGGACAAAAAAATGATTTTGATTAAGTAATAAATAGCTTTTCATTAATTATCCGAAAGGGGATAACAATGAAACAAAATATCTTACTTTTTATTTTTCTTGTCTTCTGTTTTACTTTTATTCAAATCGTTAATGCACAGGGTATAATAAAAGACGATTTCCTTGTTAATGATGATGTCGGTAGTGCAGATCAATCCGTTCCCTCGATATCAATGGATGCGGCAGGTAATTTTGTTATTGTGTGGTACGATTTTAGGAATACCAATTGGGATATATATTATCAAAGATACAACGATGCAGGTATAGCTTTAGGAGTTAATACAAAAGTAAATGATGATACTCAAGATGCATCTCAAGAGCATCCATCAATTTCAATGGACGCAGCAGGTAATTTTGTGATTGTGTGGGATGATTACAGGAATAACAATTATGATATCTATTATCAAAGATATACCAGCACGGGTGCGGCTTTAGGAACTAACACAAAAGTTAACGATGATGTTGATAGTGTCAAGCAATGGGATCCATCAATCTCAATGGACGCAGCAGGTAATTTTGTGGTTGTGTGGATAGATGAAAGGAATGGCAATCGTGATATCTATTATCAAAGATATACCAGCACAGGAGCACCTTTAGGAGTTAACACAAAAGTAAACGATGATGCCGGCAATACCGATCAGGTTTCTCCCTCCATCTTAATTGACGTAGCAGGAAATTTTGTTATTGTGTGGCATGATTTTAGGAATGCCAATTGGGATATCTATTATCAAAGATACACCAGCACGGGCACACCTTTAGGAGTTAATACAAAAGTAAATGATGATGCTGGTAGTGAATTTCAGATGTATCCCTCAATCTCAATGGATTTGGTAGGCAATTTTGTTATTGTGTGGCAAGATTTTAGGAATATCAACTGGGATATCTATTATCAAATATACACTAGTACAGGCACAGCTTTAGGAGCTAACATAAAAGTAAACGATGATGTTGGTAGTATGCATCAAAAGCTTCCCTCAATCTCAATGGAAGGAGCGGGTAATTTTGTTATTGTGTGGCAAGACGAAAGATATGGACAAGCTAATCCCGATATTATTAGTCAAAGATATTTTTCAAATGGAAATCCAAATGGCGGAAATTATCGTATTGTTGCCGATGGTCCGAATAATGGCGAGATATCACCGGTAGTATATGCCGATAACTCAAGCATAATTTTTTCATGGCAGGATAACCGCCGATCTGAAGGGTGGGACATATATGCAAAAATAGTTAACTGGAATTGGAATGGTGTTACAGATGTTGAAATTATTAATAATAATATTCCAGAAGAATTTTCACTATCGCAGAATTATCCTAATCCATTCAATCCCTCTACGCAAATTAGATTCACTATCCCGCAAGACGTAAGAGGTGAGAGGCAAGATGTAATCCTTAAGGTTTATGATATATTGGGAAATGAATTAGCAACATTGGTAAACCAAAAATTGTCTGCCGGAGAATATGAGGTTGAATATAATGCATCAGCTTTATCGGGTTCCGTTTCCGCCAAAGGCGCTTACGCCTCCGGCGTTTATTTCTATCAAATTAAGATGGGAGATCCCGAATCAAGTTCGGGACAGGGTCTTATGCAAACAAAAAAGATGCTGCTGATTAAGTAGAGATTGAGTCCCAATACATCGGGACGAAATCCCGCCTTGGCGGGACTAAAAAGATGATACTATTAAATTAATTAATATTAAAATCGAACAGGAGGCAGATTGATGAACAAATTAACAAATCCCTCGGTCATTAAATTTGTTGCTATGGCAGTTTTAATCCAGCTTATAATCACGGCAAGCATATTCTCTCAGGATACCATTGTGCGATATGAATTTAAAAAAGCTCAAATTAAAAAAGAGCGTGTTACAAGTTCTGCCGGGGTTAAGATTACAACATTAAAAGAAATCTTCATAGATAATTATGGGAATAATATGGCTAGCTATGAGACAGAGAGGACAGAAATACCCATGTCAAATAGTGTTGAAGAAAAAAGAACTGTTATAATAACAGACGGAAATGTCATAACAACTTACAACCCGGATACAATGGAAGGAACGAGAATGAAGATAGACCAAATGAACAATAATGCAGGTATGTCAGACGAGCAGGTACAGCAATATGCAGAGCAGATGGGTCAAGCTTTGGAGACTGAAGTAACTGAAGTCGGGACAGGCGAGGTTGCAGGTGTAACTTGCACAATTCAAAAAGCAGAAACAAACCTGATGGGAATGAAAACTACAACAACAACCTGGTTTTATAAAAATTATGATATGAAAACTGTGAGTGAAGGAGACATATTAAGCTTTAATGAAGAAGCTAATGAATTCATTGAAGGTGAAGCTGCGAATTTCGATCCCTCATTGCTTTTAGTGAAGGATAATGTAATTATAACGGAAGTAAATATACCGTCTTATTGATTATTCTTTTATCAGTAATTACGAAGTAGAATTTTTCCCTATAGGCGGAGCTGCCTTGGCGGGAAAAAATGATTCTTATAAAATATAACTTATGTAAATAGTTAATTAACGGAGGAAAAATGAAAATTTTTACATTGATTGTTCTACTTATTATTTTAAATTCTTTATCCTTTCCACAGGAGGATATTAAGGGCAGTAAAGACCACCCACTTTTTAACCGTATGCCAGATTATAGAATAGCTCAGTATAAAGAGAATGAATTTGATGTTATTAAAGATTTTAAAGATGAAAATGGAAAAAAGATGAGCGTGGAAGGACATTCTTACTATTACAATTACTTGGTTCAAAAAGGTTCAGAAGCAGCTTCGGGTCCACAAGTATTAAGAAATTATGCGAATGCAATTAAGAACGCCGGTGGTGAAGTAGTCCTCGAAGATGGTTGTTGTTATGTTTATTTGAAGTTGAAAAAAGATAATCAAACTACGTGGGTTCGGGTTAAAGCTTACAAAGATGCTGGTAGTTACCAGGTATGGATTGTTGAAGAAGCAGAAATGGAACAAGATATTGTTGTTGATGCTAAATCAATGATGAACGATATAAATGCACAGGGACGAATAGCACTCTATGGAATTTATTTTGATTTTGATAAGTCTAATGTAAAACCGGAATCCGGACCAACACTTAAGGAAATATCAAAATTGCTTTCTGAAAATCCAAAACTAAAACTGTACGTTGTTGGACACACTGATAACGTTGGAGATTATAGTTATAATATGAAGCTATCTCAATCGAGAGCGGAAGCAGTAGTTAAAACTCTTGTTTCTGAATATAGTGTTGATAAAAACAGACTTACACCGGCTGGTGTTGGACCTCTTTGTCCTGTTGCTTCTAATGATAGAGAAGAGGGCAAAGCTAAGAACAGAAGGGTTGAGCTAATTAAAAAATAATCTATTTATATTAAAACAGCGGGAGAAAAATGAGAACTATTTTATTTCTTTTTATAGCAACCATAATAAACTCTAATCAAACCAAATCGCAAGGATGGGAATGCCAGGATTGTCCTAAGCGTGATCTCGCATTCTTTGATCTTAATGTTTGGCAAAGAGAGCCCCCGCCACCCGGTTCTGGATTAGATCAGGCTGATTGGCTTGAAATGTTTATGGTTGCGGATGGAATACTTGATGGTTTGTTTAACGATGACGCGAGCAAAGACTGTATAAACTTCTATGATGGTCAAATGTTGCTTCTGAATGAATGGGGAAAAGATAATTACACACACGGAAGTACAAATCTTTCACTCCCTCCACCTGCTGGTATGTCTGAGGATTTGGAATACTTTGTTTCAGGTCAAATTGATAAACGGAAATCAGACGGTGTTTATTTTATTCAAGCTTTTGTGAAAGCAAGTGGAACTATGGATATTGTAGTCGAAGCAACTGCCCCTTATGATTTTTCAATTTCAGGTGCACAGAATGGTAAAAATATTGCACAGCAACTTATGCCACTTATGCAGCATATAAGAAATTTTGAGAAAAAAAAGAGAAACGATGACGCTGAAGTTGTCATAGATCCAAATGGCAAAGGAGCTGATGTAGAACTAAAACCCGAAAAAGAAAAATTAAAAGGTGGGGAATCAACAAAGGTTGAGGTTAAATTAATCGATTGCGATGGTGTACCCATTAAAGATATGAGTGTTACCCTCTTTGGTGAAGGCGGTTCTTTCGATCCAGAAAAAGTAACAAGTGATAAAGATGGGAAAGCAGAATCTGAGTTCACATCCAACTGTGATCCTGGTAAATATAAAATGTGGTTAGAATTTCAGGCTCGCTTTCCTTACTCATTTAAAAAGTATGGATTTGGTGATAAGGAATTAGTAGAAATTGAAATTGAAGCTGCTGATAAATTTGAAATCATTTACAACCACAAAATGACGCATAGTTATATGGGAGGATTTTTATTAGAATCTAATGGAACAGGAACAATTCCCTGCACAATAAATTGGGAAGCAGATCCTCCAACTGTAAAAGGCGATGGAACAGTAAATGCAACATGGACTGGAAATGCAGATGAGTGTAAGTTCCAGGGTAATAGTACCTATAAAGTAAATTATAAAGGTAAAGTTGTTTATTCAAAAGATGGTGCTGCAACTTTAGAACTTAAAAAAGTAAATGATTCAGATCAGGGGGGACAGTTTAATATTATTTGTCCCGGCCATTCTCAAAACATTCCTGCCAATCTACCGTTTCCTGCACTTGAAGAAGACAGGGTGCTAAAATTTAATTTTAAAGATGGCGAAACTACAAACCTGGATGTGCCGGGCGAAGGAGTAACACATTATAGTTATACACTTAAAATGAAATGTAAATAATATGAGCTGATCCTAACTATGGAATTTTGATTACAAAATTTTCACACACCAAAATGTGGAAGAATAAAAATAGGAGGCTTTTAAAATGAAGCAAATACTATTTCTTTTGCTGAACATTGCATTTTTGTTTTTCATTATTCAGGCATCAACATCTTGCCAAGAACACACAGATTACAAAAATTCAATAAATCCCATTCTTGATGAGTACGTAGAGGCTTGGAATACTGGTAATCTTGATCAATTAGATGTGATAACAAGTTTGGATTTTGAGTTGAGAATGATTCCTGATTTTGAACCAAAAATTGGGCAAGGATTGCTGAAAGAAGAAATTACAAATACCAGAAAAGCATTTCCTGATTTTAATCTAAATGTAACTGAAAAACTTTTTGTTGGAGATTCAGCAGTTGTAATAAAATGGACACTGACAGGGACAAATACAGGGAAAAGCACAATGCCGCAAACAGGAAAAAAAGTTAATATTCCTGGATTTAGTGTAATATTTTTTGCTGATACTTTAATTACAGGCGAGTGGATTGCATTTAGTGACTTGATGTGGGTACGGCAGCTTGGTTTTAAATTAACTCCTCCGGAATTCATTGAATGATAGAGAATATGAAGTTGAATTCAATGGAAATGGATTATCAAGTGGAATTTACTTCTATCTATTGAAAGCTGAAAGCTTTGTTGACACTAAAAAAATGATTCTAATAAAGTGACAACAAGAATTAGTGAAAATTTTTACAGAGAAATAAATTATAAAAAATATTTATAGGAGATTTAAAGATGAAACATTTTTTACTTTTAGTATTGGCAATAATGTTGTCGTCTTCTTTATCAATTGCACAAAATTTTTGGCAGCAAACCGCTGGACCATATGGTGGAGTTATCAGTTCACTTGCAATCAATTCAAGCGCTCATGTTTTCGCGGGAACTGATGGAGGAGTATTTCTCTCAACAGATAATGGAACAAATTGGACAGGAGTAAATAATGGATTGACTTCTACTAAGATCTTTTCTCTTGCAATAAATTCAACCGGCTATGTTTTTACCGGAACAAATGATGGAGGAATATTTCTCTCAACGGACAATGGAGCAAACTGGACACAGATCAATAATGGATTAACTGCTACTAGGATCAATTCTCTTGCAATAAATTCAACCGGCTATGTTTTTGCCGGAACAAATGATGGAGGAATATTTCTCTCAACGGACAATGGAGCAAACTGGATACAGATCAATAATGGATTGACCACCAACTATATCTTATCTCTTGCAATCAATTCAAGTGGTGATATATTTGCAGGAACTTATGCAGGAGGAGTATTTCTCTCAACGGATAATGGAGCAAACTGGACAGCAATGAATAACGGATTGACCAATAGTTATGTTTATTCTCTTGCAATCAATTCAACCGGCTATGTTTTTGCTGGAACTAGTGGAGGAGTATTTCTCTCAACAGACAATGGAACAAACTGGACACCAATCAATAATGGATTGACTGCTAATAGGATCTTTTCTCTTGCAATCAATTCAAGCGATTATGATTTCGCGGGAACTGATGGAGGAGTATTTCTCTCAACGGATAATGGAGCAAACTGGACACCAATAAATAACGGATTGACCAATAGTTATATTAAATCTCTTGCAATCAATTTAAGCGGCTATGTTTTTGCCGGTACTGAAGGATTGGGAGTGTTTCTCTCAACAAACAATGGAACTAACTGGACTGAAATCAACAATGGATTTATTGCTACTCAGGTCAATTCTCTTGCAATCAATTCAAGCGGCTACACTTTTGCGGGAACTTATTTGGGTGGAGTATTTCTCTCGACCGACAATGGAGAAAACTGGGTCCAAATCAATAACGGATTGACTCATACTTATGTCCATTCTCTAGCAATTAATTCAAACGGCTATGTTTTTGCCGGAACTGCGGGAGGGGGAGTATTTCTCTCAACCGACAATGGAGTCAACTGGACAAAAATCAATAATGGATTGACTAGTACTGATGTCCGGTCTCTTGCAATCAGTTCAAGCGGTTATATTTTTGCAGGAACTATTGGAGGAGTATTTCTCTCAACCGACAATGGAGCAAACTGGACTGAAATCAACAATGGATTAACTGTTGTTCAGGTCAGTTCTCTTGCAATCAATTCAAGCGGCTATGTTTTTGCCGGAACTTACAGTGGTGGAGTATTTCTTACAACAGATAATGGAACAAACTGGTTGGAAATCAACAATGGATTAACTGCTACTGCGGTCTATTCTTTTGCAATCAATTCAAGTGATCACGTTTTTGCTGGAACATGGGAGGGAGGAGTATTTCTCACAACAGACAGTGGAGGGAACTGGTCACAAATTAATAATGGACTCGATAGTACCGATGTTTTGTCCCTTGCAATAAATTCAATCGGTCATGCTTTTGCTGGAACATATGATGGAGGAATATATCTCTCAAAGGATAACGGAGCAAACTGGACAGAAATCAATACCGGGTTAACTATTTCTTATATCAATTATCTTGAAGTCAATTCA
>Ga0209536_100004577_pt1 | contig 21840 bp, 25 predicted proteins | sample DeeMarSeWOR28_12_FD_187461 | JGI IMG/M metagenome (GOLD analysis project Ga0209536, IMG submission 187461) | Marine sediment microbial communities from White Oak River estuary, North Carolina - WOR-2-8_12 (SPAdes) (version 2) | ecosystem: Environmental > Aquatic > Marine > Intertidal zone >... | reverse complement strand
GTTTTCTGTCATCCTGGCTATTACACCCTGTTCTTTATTCGGTTTTGAATTAGATATTTTTACAACACCTCTGGACTGCACTATGTAAATTGTGGCCGCACCTATTAGTGCAGAGACTCATATGACAAAGTATCAGGGTTTGTTATATTTCTTTTTCAGATCCCTCAGGGAAATAACCATGGCGACAATCAGCAGTATCATTGCCAGTATGCTCAGATAACTGCCGGCATTTTCTCTCCAGCCCGGATTGGAGAAATCTATTACAATGATCTGACCGGCAATGATTCCGATGGCCAGGATAATCAGCACGTATCTGCCAGTTTTCATTATTTAATTGTTTGGTAGTTATAAAATCACATTCCTTTATGCAATTCCTTCTTTCCTTTTTTTACTATGGTGGTAGTGTCATCTTCAATAAAATAGGTGAATACCAGATATTTCCCGCTTTCAAAACTGTTTTTTTGGGAATACTTTTTAATTCGGCGATGAAATGTGAATGTGGCACCTTGATTTGGATGGAATGTATAGAGGTTCCCGAGAATGATTTCATCTTTGTTCAGGGTTGCCGGTCGGATCATCAGCAACCACAAGGTGGAATCTTCGCGCGGGGGATAAAATTTGTATGCGTAATGGTCACATTCCCATTTACCTATTATTTCCTCCAGGTTCCTGGTCAGATCATCGGTCTTGTTATAGTTGATTGTGTCAAATGATTGTCTTAGTTGGATGATCACTGACAGATCACAACTATCCATCAGGATGGTGTTTCGATGAGCCGGGGCAATTATCAGCTTCTGATAGGGTGTGCATGCAAATACCGAGGAAATGACAGTTACTGCTATGATTTTCTTCATTTGGAATACATTGCAGGTAACTGGTATGTAAGAGATCAATCGCCTCATTGCCCTTTATTTCGTTGGTATTACCTCCCGGATCGTTCCATCCTCATTGTAATAAAGTTTATCGAAACAAATAGATCTGCGGAAAGGATGGGGGCTTCCTTCATGACCCCAGCCAAATTTGGGCTCCACCTCTGGATGACTTTTGAAATAGAGGTCGGAATTGTGATAAAACATATACCATTGCCCCCTGTACTCAACGATGGAATGATGATTTGTTCCACTATTCATCCTGGGTAAAATAACACCCTTGTATTCAAACGGGCCTAAAGGATGGTCCCCGATACAATATTTAATTTCACCGCTTCTGCCCACGTAGGAGAGATAATACTTTTCCTTGTTCTTATGCATCCAGATGGCTTCGAAAAAATCATCCGTACCCTCCAGAAGGTGCACCTTTCCGTCGTAAGATACCATATCCTCGTTCAGTCTAATGGCATTGACCACCAATTGTCCCATATATAGATATGCCTGCCCATCATCATCAATAAAAACTGCAGGATCGATGAAATCACGATTACAAACCACCCCATCTGAATGGGTATGGATCAGGGCCGAGTCCAGGGGATCCTTAAAAGGTCCGGCGGGGGAATCACTCACTGCCACTCCGATCTTGCTGGATTCGACGGGGTAATAGAAATAATACTTCCCGTTCCTGAAAATACAATCCGGTGCCCAGGCTTCCTTTTCAGCCCAGCTGATGTCGTCCAGGGAAAATACAACTCCGTGATCGGTCCAGGTCTGCATATCGGTTGTGGAGAATACATGCCAGTCCTGCATGGAGAACCAGGTTGCGGTATCCTCATCATGAGACGGGTAAACGAACAGGGTGTCGTTGAATACCCTGGCCGAAGGATCGGCTGTATAGATGTGGGTGATGAATGGGTTCTGAGCAACACAAATATTTGCCAAGAAGGCGCATATGATGCATATAACTGGTCTGGTCATGTGTTGTATATTTAGGATCCTATAAACAACTTCATTCATATATCAATCCCTGAGGCAATGATTAGCATCAATGCTCCTAAACAAATGAGTCCGCTCATCCCTGCTTTTAGTATATCTGAATTTGTGGTCATTTTTTTCTGACCATGAATTTTCCTCTTGAACAGAATCGCCGGCACGAAAGGGAGGATGATCAAAAATCCATATCCGTACAACGTGGTCGGATGGTACAATTCGTCCATTGCGTCTCTGATGAGCCCAAAGAAAAGATAGTCCATATCACATAAGCCCATAATACAGGTGCGAGTGTCAGCATAAAAATCATTCCCGGTGTTGTGCTATAACTCCAGGGAAACCAAAGCAGCAGATTCGAAGCCCAATAAACTGCAAAACATAGAATCACGTTGTATAGAATCCATTTTTTCACTTTCATTTGTTTATCCGGGAGTGACTTGGATTTTCTTTGATTTGTTTACCAATACTTGATGGACCATACGGTTACCGCAAGGGAGATCATTCCAACCGTAAAAATGGCTGTCAGCTTCGAAATCCTTATACCTTCTACCTGTCATTATCATGAATCGCTAGTCAAAGTACATTCTTGATCTCCCCACCTCTTCGAAAATAGCAGAAGGATTTTCAACTGAGGAAAGGAAAAGTACAATCTCCCGGAAACTATATTTATGGGATAGATCCATGATCAGGTCAAGTTCACAGTCATTATTCAGATCTCCCGCCCACAATATTTCAAACATATTCCCATCGAAGAATTCAGACTCACCGATCAGCTGCTTTCTGCATTTCCCTGTTGAAATATAGAGTGCATAATCGCTAACCAACAGTTCTCCGGACGACAGGGTTTGCATCGTACCCTTTGCCGTGAATTTATATTCATGTTCGAGGAACCGGATAACCAAAGTGTCGCCGGGCAGAATGACAGATTCTCGGATAACACAGTTTTTTACTTTCCCGGGATGGAACAACTCCGGATGAGAAAAAATATAATGGGGAATACCCGGCCTGGTGCTTATTCGAATTCCCGAATATTCCCCTTCCTCATCGATCATTGGGTGTGCTACCTTTTCGAACGCTACTTCAATATCCTGTATGTAGTATTGATTCTGTGGGTCGGTAAATAATCCGGTCCAACCCTGTGTATGGTCCACATCCTGGAGGTCAGGCCCAAAATAGAGCTCCGGGAACAGAATGGAGACCTGGCCAACAACACCTGTTGAAACCAGCGTTGTAATCAGTATGGCAGCAGTCTTTTTCAATCCCTTATTACTATTACACCTGCATCGAGCAGGGGATTCAAAAGATTGGCAGCGCCCCCGTGCTCAATGATCTTACCATTCAGGATGCGATCCACATTTACACCGGTATAAGTGATTGGCTTCCCTGTGGGTTTCATGCCAAACCATTCCTTTTCAAATGTGCCTGTAACTGAATAGGTCGTTACAACCCATTCGCCTTCGGATATTTGATTTTCTATGGTCAGCTTCAGATCCGGATAAACCCGCCTCACCCCCAGGACATGGTCTATGGCACCCTTTATACCTATCTGGTGTCGCACGCCTTCAAAGACTTCGGTATAATCTTCCGCTATAAATTCCTGGATGTTGGCTACATCACCCGTATTTTCGATCTCCTCCACATACCGACGGATAATCTCCTTATTGTCTGTTGTTTTCATTTAAAATGGTACTGTGTTATACGACAATTTTTTTATTTAATCCGGTCCGGATGTATAATTCTGTTTCTCATTCGCCTCCTCAAGGAAGAAATCAGTCATCATACTGAAATATTCTTCTGTAAACAGACCTGGTCCATGTGCAGCCTGAGGAACCAAAACATACCGGGAGGGTACGCCCGCTTCCTGAAGCCGTTGAAAAAGCATTTCGCTTTGACAGTGGGGAACCAGGGGGTCAGCATCTCCGTGAAAAATCAGAAAGGGAGGATCATCGGCATCAACATAGGAGAGGGGATTTGCCAGTGCACACAGGTCATCATTCTCCTGAACGGGGCCTCCGATAAGAATGGATTCAGGTGAATCAGGTGCATCATGAACCATTTCACTTCCGCATGAGTCCATGCTCTGGAAATCGGTAGGGCCGAACCAATCAACAACGGCATGAACCGAACTGCTGCAGGATGTGAAGCTGCCCACCTGACCTTCCATATCAGCGGTTTTCGAATTTATTGTCATTACATGAACAGATCCTGAAGTTCCCATCATTGCAGATAGATACCCCCCGGAAGAGTAACCGGTAATCCCAATGAATGAGGTGTCAATTTGATAATGATGTCCATTGGCTCTGACGAACCTGACGGCTGCTTTTATGTCCTGAATCTGTGCGGGAAATCGGGCATTCCTGCTTGACCGGTGATTCACCGCAACCACTGCAAAACCGCTTTCGAGAAGTGGTTCGCCAAGGGTCCTGTATGCAATGTGTTTCATGTTATCCCCGAAGAAGGCACTTCCATATACGACCACCACCGCAGGATAGAGCGGTTGGCTGACCCCGGGTAAATAGATGTCAAGTCTGTGAGCAATGAGGGTATCGTCAGCGTAACTAATATCTTCCCAATTCTTTGAATATGGCTGGCCTGTACCATTGACAGTTGCAAGTGCCAGGGCGATGATAATGAAGGATGATACTTTCATTTTTGACTCATAAAATTGGCAACATGGTCCGCTAGGCATCTTATCAATCCAGACTCATGTTGTGAATAAACAGCTGTTCACCTTTGTTAATCACCGACTTCGTTCGTTCTCCATCTTTACTGATTATCCCGGAACCAGCATTTATTTCGTCATCGCCATGCGCCGCGTTTACTTCAACGATGGGTATTTCAAGGGTCCTTGCCCATAATTCTACGGATGATTCATGAAAGGTCCTGTACCCCATATCCGTTCCTGAATTGATGATATGAAAGATGACTTCTGCACCGGCCTCCTTCATCTTCCATGGCAAATAGGGATTCGGGGTGATTGTATACCCTGGTGTGGCCCACAAATCATTGCATATTAAAATTCCGATATCGATACCCTTTACCGAAAATGTCTTGATGGTTCCTGGCACATATTCCATTATTTCACCTGTTCCTGGGTTATCTAATGGACTGCATGTTAATATTTTTGAATATGCACCTGTAAAAGTTCCATCGGGCAGATAGACCCTCGCCTGATTATAGCAATATTCTCTGCCGTCAACAGTATCTTTGTAGCAGGTACCGAGAATTAATCCAACATTGACGCTCTTAGCAGCAGATACAACCTTTTCCAGTGCCACCTTTAAGTCGGCACCATTGAATTCGGAATGATAACCTGACAAAGAGCCCTCCGGGGTGATCAGGAAATCAACCTGTTTGTCTTTCAGGGATTGAAGATATTGTATGATGTTGCGCTCATTCTCTGCAATGGACCTGGAAACATTCATTTGCAATCCTGCTATGACAAGATTCTTCTGAGCGGTAATGGTAACACTGCAGCTCAGGAAAATAAATATTTGAATCACTCTTTTCATTGTCAATTATTAAGATGAATTCGATAACATGGAAGTGAGGGTTGCACAATGGTAGGTGCTGTTTGTTCTTATCTACTTCCTTAAAATCTTTTCCATGGCCTTCCCTTTGGCCAATTCGTCTATCAGCTTATCCATGTATCGAATCTTCTGCATCAGTTTGTCATCGATCTCTTCCACACGATAGCCACAGATCACACCGGTGATCTTTGAAGCATTGATATGAAACTGTGGAGCCTCTGCATAGAAGTTTTCGAAATCTGTCTTATTATCGATTTGTTGCTGTAAAGATTCCTGATCATATCCGGTCAGCCAGCAAATGATCTCATCAACTTCTTCCTTGGTATGGCCCTTCTTCTCCGCTTTTTGAATATAGTGCGGATAGACACTTGCGAAAGGCATTTTAAATATTCTTGAATTATCCATTGCTCTTTGATAATGCCCGACTTATTATTTAATGCAAAAAATTCCTTGCATTTCCTGGAAGCACAACATATAATCGCCTCCTTTCCCCTTTTACCTTTTCCCCTTTTACCTTTCAACTACTACCTTTTCCCTTGTACCTTTTACCTTCTGAAGGGGGGAGAGGCTGCATGGAATTTACGCAATTTTAGGCTGCTTACCAATACACGGATGTGGATCTACTTGAATGACCTGGTATTTCTCTGTTGTTTTTAAATCTGGGATAAATCTATCTGCTTGACATAATGCGCACTATCCTTTAAATTTACTTTTGTGCTGCGGGTTTCAATGCAATTGATGTTACCTGGCGGGATTTTATGAAAATTAAAATTGGCAGCCATGGAGATCGATCCGACAAAACTTTACATGATGCCTCTGATCATGGGGGCACAATACAACAAAGATCCCTTGCCCCGCATATCGTATCCGCAATCAGAAAATGTAGTGGTACAGTATAAGACTGCCTATGAAGCTGCGCGGGAGCTGGTACCGGATTGCTACTTTGTGGATGAAGATCCAACTGTAACTGTTGTTTTTGGATATCACAGCGGGCTTGAATTCCTGGCAGGTAATGGATACGCACTGGCCGCCTTCCAGATTTCCGCAAGATTCAATGGTGAAGCGAATCAAATCGAGGGTGACTATATACCTGCCCTGGATGGCCCTCCGGATGCAGATTACCCGACAGTCACCCGAGATGATGTAAAGATTAATAATTTATGGATGGGGAAAGAAGGCAGAATCTATTTTGGATCCCCAACAGAAAGCGATATTGGTTTGGTGATGAACGTGATTGAGGCATTGAAAGCTTTGGAAGTTGTCAAGATAGAACGTGCGCTTCATTTTAAAGGCTCTGCTGTGTTGCGGTTTGATCAATCGCATCGTCTTACATAGAGCCGGCAACGCAATCACCTGAAACAGTCCATTCAATACTAAATACGATAAAATTATGAAAATCAAGACTTTGTTTATCATATATGCCGTTATTTCTGCAGTGTTCGGGCTTACCTTTGTTTTCGTGCCGGTAAAAACGTTGGCCATATATGGCATCACGCTGGGTCCGGGCGGGATCACGATTGCCCGTCTGTTTGGAGCAGCACTGCTTGAATTTGCTTTTCTATCGTGGTTCGTAAGGAACCTGGGGCAATCAGAGACAAGGAAAGCCATCATACTTGCCTTGTTCATTGGCGAAGTTATCGGGTTTTTCGTGGCACTTTTCGGTCAGCTTTCTGGCGCGGTGAATGCGCTTGGCTGGTCGACAGTAGCAGTTTACCTGCTGTTAGCTACAGCATTTGGGTATTTCTATTTCTCAGAACCGGGCGCCCCGTAGGTAACAACATTTGCTTTTCATTTCCCTGGAGTGGCTATTGCGCCTGTTTTGAGGATACTTTGTCGATAGCTTATTGTCTTCTCAGAATCCTGACAATACGTTTGTATATCGATTCAGATATCGCCCAATTATTTTCTCCACTAGTATTTACAAACTGAATGACCACTGTATCAATATCTTTGTGATACCGGGCGATACTCTGGTATCCGGGTAACAAACCGGTATGTTCATACTTATAGACAGAGGAATAGATTTTCTGCTCGTCCTCATTCAACAGGGAGCCATCGTTCAGTGCCCTCAGGAATATACCCACATCCTGTGCCGTAGCGACCATCGCTCCACTGGGTGACACAAAATCAAGCATCTTCACGTCCCCATCGTAATGCGTATCGTATCCGCTCATCACCTCACCCGGGTCCACATCGCTGAATAATCCGAATGTATGGGTCAACCCAAGGGGAATTAGAATCTCCTCTTTGATGTACTGTCGATGACTATACCCCAGTGTCTTATCGAGAATTTGGCCAATCAACAGGTAATTTGTATTGGAATAATCATTGCGCTTATCAGGTTTAAAATCTGCAGGATCATCCAGTACCAGCTCCAGCACCTTGCTTGCATCCCTTGGTGGTTCGTCCCACGGGAAGTCAGGGTCATCAATCCAGTCAGGGATTCCGCTACGGTGTTGAAGCAACATTCTGAGGGTAATTTGATCTGCATATTCAATTCTTTCCTTTAGTTGGGGCAAGATATCAGCAAGGTTGTCATCCAGGGACAAACGTTGGCTATTAACTAGTTTGGTGGTGGCTGCAGCTACATACAATTTGCTGATACTTGCAATCTTGAACAATGCATGCGGATCGGCCGGCTCCTGATTCTCTCTGTTCATCCAGCCGGCTGAGTAAAGTGCTGGTTCCTGACCAGATTGATCAACATACACAATGATACCATCCATTCCACGATCTATTGCCTCATTGACTTGTTCCTGAACAGTGTCGGGAAGCGGCTCTAACATTATCCTCACAATTCCCCAGGGAGTGAATACCGAAGTAGAGATTATTGCGACAAGAGGTATGATGATTCTGAGCATCCTTTTCCTAAGTTTCATTCCTTGTGGTTATTGATATCTTGCTCTACTACATAAGGGTTCTTTGACTCTAAAGTTGTAATGATGAGTAATGAATCTTTCAGTCAACATATATTTCTATGATTGGTTCACTTAATTGCTGTTTATAATTGGTCTATCCGTATCTGGAAGGATCGTTGACATAGAGCGCTTCGATTTCGTTTCATTCATAGTGGCAATTCACTCAAAAGCAACCAGATAACCTCACTGAACTTCTCCAACAATAGCGCTTTATAGTGGCTGAGGTGTATGGAAAATCAGCTTACCGGTATTCATCTGTCCAACTGCCCCGATCTGAAGTATTTGTACTGTGACTCAATTCAACTGACCGGTATAGATGTTTCCAGCAACAAGGATCTGTACCATTTGGATCTGACATATATGCCATCCCTTCAGGAGGTGTGTGTCTGGGAAACTCCATTCCCTCCGGAGGGATTGTATCTGGATACAACCGGAAGCCCCAACGTCTATTTCACCACGGAGTGCGGCAGGTAGGAATCTTCTGGCATCCTTCAACCCCCGGTTTCAAATCCTGGGGGCCCATGAGCTCGCCGGCCTGTGGCGGACTCGGTTTGCGTTTGGCTTTATTAGGGGCAAATATGAGCCATCTGGCCTGCCGGTTTCATACTATCTTAATCTGATCGATCTTCTACAGGAAAGCTAAGTGCGGAAGCGGGGATCCTCAAAAATACTTGACTTTCTGTAAGATGAGAGGTAACTTGAATAAGATTAACCCCAAAATCATTTATCATGAGAAAAGTATTCATTTTTTCAGCCCTCCTCCTGTTGGCAGGAATTGTTTTAGGACAAACACCTGAGAAAAGTGCAGTTGTTGGCACATTTGACTCTCGGGTCATAGCTGTCGCATATTACAATACAGAAGCGCATATGAATTATGTGGAAGGCCTGAAGTCCGAACACGCAGAAGCAGAAGCATCCGGGGATACGGAGCGAGTCAGGGAATTGGAGGCCATTGGTCAAGCTTCTCAGGATCTGGCTCACAAACAGGCCTTCAGTACCTGGCCGGTGGATAATATTCTGGAAATAATCAAAGAGGAAATCCCAAAGATTGCAGAACAGGCTGATGTTGATCTCATTGTCTCCAAGTGGGATATAGTTTACCAGCGATCAGGGGTTGGATGCATTGATGTGACCGATGTCATGGTGAAGCTATTTAATCCCGAGGAGCAGATGCTGCAAATGCTGGAACAAATAAAGAAGCAGGATCCGATACCACTTGAAGAGCTGGAACAGATGGATGAAAAATAATTCAACAACAATCTAATCAATTAATGGCTGGCAATCTCATATAATTCATTGCTGCACTTTGTAATAGCTTGTTTTAAGTCAGAGTAGGGCTTACCGTATCCGTCAAAAAGCCCGGCGTGCTGGCGCTCAGACTCTTTGGATACCAGCTTCACCGGGGTATCAATCAAACCACAATAATGCCACCCCACGAATTCAGGTCTCGCAAACGCATTATAGAAAAACTCTGAAGTCCATTCTGCATTCTGAATTTCTGAATCAGCCACCGGCCCGTATGGTCGGGGAATATTCTCCTGCACTGTGGCGTACCTGCTATCGCCGTTTATAACCGGCATATCGATCCTGGTTTTCCACCTGTCCAGGCCCGGGCGTTGAACCTCATATTTCGCATACATTTGATAGAAAAGAACGTCCGTGTATTTTGAGGTTACCGGTAACACCCTGTCAACCGAATCGGTATTGGCGTTGATCTTATCACCAAAAAAGAGATGATTGGGATCGTACCTCTGAATAGCTTCCTTTGCTGTTTTGTAATATTTGTCAATGACAACATGCAAAAATTCAATGTTGTCACGGGTTTCATTTGCATTTGCGCGATCTGTTTCCATACGCCATTGCTCAGCCGCTTCCAATTCATCGAATGATTTGAATGCGGTGGTATACGTCCGGTTGAATTCTTGAATATCCCCCCGATATATCTCAGCCATAGTTTTGACATAGGCCTGTTTTCCGGGAGAAGATTTCCCGAGGTTCCGCAAACGACGGGGCCAACCGATGCGAGCCTTACGCCTTGCTCCACCGACCGTATCGGGCCGTTCCCTGCAATCATCCTCTGTAAAAAGTGGACAATCGGCCATTGCGTATCCCAACAGGTACGGATCATCCTTCAGGGGCAAAGCGATTTCGTTGGCAAGCTGATCACAGTGTTGATAGAACTCTACTGAAAATACATCTTTGAAATTCTCATCAAGAATCGCAGGTTTCCAATGACTGATATCGACAAAATGAATGGGCCGCATGTACGGAATCAACGGTTGGGGATTGTTCAATAACGATACATCGGTATGAACCCCGGCGGTATTGAATCCATACTCCCTGCAGGTCTTGAGAAACCAGGATCTCAAAGCTGGGTCAAATTGATCGGGCTCATTGACATCCAGCAGTTTCATCCATGACTCCAGATTATAGGGCGCTTTCCACCAACCCGGATGGAAATGATTTATCCCAAAACTCAAAAAAGCATTGCCTTCCGGTGTAACGAGCCACCATCTATCGGCTTTCTCTGTCCGGAAAAACCCAGTGGCTTCGAATGATTTCCCCGTCCAACCACCATACTTATCTTTATTAGTGAAAAGCCTTGAATTCAATGGAAATAGATTGGCTGGCATGCAAAGTGATAGTGCAGACGTGGCGCAAAGCTTTATAAATTCTGTTCTCTTCATTTTCCTGGAATTACTCTGATGCAGTTTAAGTATTTCTCTAACATTGTATATCCATCCGGTGCTTCAACATTTCTATCCTCGGGGTTCTCTTTATCTAAATTGTATGTATCCTCCCAGGTATCGGGCATACCACCATGGCCAGTATCTTTCAGCGGAGGGTAACTGTTATGGTCATTCCGGGTCAGATCTTTCCAATATTAAGAAATGATCATCATAAGCATTTCCTGTAAAGATCAAATCTCCAAATGGGGCTGCAACCGTAGAACCAGACATTTCAATACCTTCTTCCGCATAAATCTTTTCTACCGAATATGCTCCTGTGTCCCGGTAGACAATCTTAATGATTTCAGAAGGAGCTGTCTCTTTCTTACCTGCTACATAGGCAACAAACCTCAGCAGATTTGGCTGAGATCCAATCCATAGATTTCCATCCCGATCAAGATCTATGTTGTCGACACCGGTTCCACAAGGTATATTTTCAATAAAGGAAAGCGAACCGTCCTTCTGTCTGGAATATACTCTAACAGTAAATTTTCTGGGAGAGGCTACATATATTAATTCACGGTTCTGGTCGTAATTAATTCCATTTGCATAGCCAATTCCGTCTGCGACTTCACGATATTCATTTGAATCGTAATAGACTACATTCGAAACAGCTAATCCCAAATATTCTTCGACCATCCTGCCAAACCCTTCCGTGTGTTTATGATCATTTGTGAAGTAAAACTGATCTTCATCTATCATAACCAGGTCATTTGGACTTATCATTAGGGGATGTTTCAGTGTTTCAATGTGTTTTAAGTGTTTATCCTTTAATTCAAATACTTCTATGGAGTGCTCCTGACCAGCATGGCTGATGGCCATCACAGTATAAATGCTGTCCTTTTTGAATAATGAGATACCGTGTGGTGCGAAAGGCTGATGAAAGCTTTCAGTGAGTGGAATGGGGTCAAAGTTCTTTGCTTTTAAATCTATTAGATATAGGCCACCTTTCTTTTCATTTCCGTGAGGATCAGGAATCCTGTCGGTGGATGAAATTAGGACGATACTATCCGTGTGACAGACCATCATATCTTCGGCTCCTGGTAGAGCAACTTTTGCTAAGATCTTCCCGTCAAATTGAGGCTCAATAGATCTGAAGAAACCGGTTTTAATTAATAAACGGCTTACCAATACCAGCAGAATGATTAAAAGGAGCAGGGCAATTCTTTTTATGGTCCGCATATCAGATAAGGAGGGTTAGGTTTATTTTAGATTGAAGCCTGAACTCAAATTACCATTTTTTATCAGAATATCTTTTAGTTTATCTGAATAGAGTAATACATTGGTGCCAAATCCTGAGTATGAGATGGATTCTGGCAGCCACCTGTAAGAGTAAATCATCGATTGGCAATGTCGCCCCTTTTTGCATCCGGTAAGGCTTCCGGATGAAACTGGGCAGGGGAGAGGAGAGTGTGACAAGGCAAATGGAAATTACTCAATGTGAGGCTCAGTTTTTATCTAATATATAACCCACAGTGACTGGCTTAATCTCTTCGTCGGGTCTGATCCTTATAGGTACTTTCAAAAATGCGGTCAGCATTGTTGACTTCAAAGCCGTCCCGCCTTTCACCATTTTTATCTCCGCCTGGATTTAAGAGGCGACGTTCGGCAAATTCCACATACGATCCGGAGATTTTTTTTATAACTGGTTCACCTTTTGATGTAGCAAATTCTGCATCAATCATTTCAGCAACCGTTGAACTCTGGATGAGTAACCCATCCTTGCTGGTTTTTATTTTTCCTCCTGAGTCGTTCAGTTGAAAACCATTTTCCTCCAGGAAATTATTAAACTGTGAGATAGTATTATATCCGTCCGGAAGTTTGTGAACACTTATTGTAAAATGGTTCAGGTAGTACCGATTATAAATGACCCAGGCCGCATACTCACTTTCATTGCTCAGGGCCTGGTAATCCTGCCAGCTGGGCGTACGCCAGAGTGGTTGATGTAAAAACTCATCCACCTGCAGTGGATTATCAAGGTTCAGCATATCTACCGGATCCTGTTTGACTTCGGCGGTGTAGCTACGTATAATCCCCTTGTTTTTATCAGATAATTGATCGACCATAAGCTGACTGATGAAAATGCGGGGTAAATGGGGGAGTGGCGGTGCATACCAGTATGCGGAAAGCTTTTTGGCCGGGAACAGATAATGATCCATTTTCCTGTAACCATAATGCAGAAAGATCCTCTCCAGGGATGCAATACCAAGATTTTCTACTCCCATGGTACGAAAAGCTATGTGATCATTCTGGATTTCATTCGCAGATGTGATCAAGCCTTTCTGGACCATTGTATCTATGATTGCCTGGACATCAGGAACTCTTTCCCGGTAGCGGGTCATGAGTCCGTTTAACACAGCTTCGAGAATTTTTATTTTTTCAGTCATATTCGTTGTATCTGATTTAAAACAAGTAAAATATGGTGATTCGACCCGCCTGGTCTAATCGACAGGAAGATTCATCTTCATCAGGAGTTCAAGATACCTTTGATTGCCTTTCAATTTATCAAATTGGGATTTGCCTGACAAATATGGCAGGTTAGAATCGCGGTTATTGTTTTCATAGGCCAACTCAAGATAATCTACTGCTTTGTCATACTTGCCAACATTGATATAATGAAAAGCCTGGCTCCATGGAATCTGGTTTCCGTCTTTTGCCCAAATTTCTTCATTGAACTTAATTGCCTCTTCATTAAAAGCAATCCAGCCACCTTCCCGGAAAACCTTTTCAAATAATTCCGTAAGCTCATACTCCTCCCATAGGGAAAGATAGAATCCTTTCCAATATTCAAACAACCGATCGTAATCCCCTAAGCAGAAAAATGCTTTATACAAATGACTGGCACAAAAGGGATGGCCTGGATGAATAGAAAGTCCTTTTTCAAGATAGAAAAGTGCTTCCTGACATTTACATGATGAGCTTCGGCAGAATTGGGATCCAGTTCAAGGGCTTTATTCAGGTTCTCATAGATCAGTCTGAGTCTATCTGATTCCGATCCATAATAAGTTTGATTCATATAAGTACCAACCTCTGCCAATCCTGCATAAGGAGCTGCCCAGTCGTGCGTAATTTCAATGGCTTTTTCGAAACTTTCCATGGCTGCGTTCCAGGATTCAGGATTAAACTGATCGAGATAAGCTATCCCTTTCAGGTAGGCATCATACGCATCGGGATCCACGTTCCCCGCTTCAGCAAGTAATGTTTCTTCCTGTGCAGTAAGATTGACTTTCAACTCATTTGCAATTTCCCTGGTCATCCGGTTATAGAGCTTCAAAATCTGGCTTTTCTCCTCCATATAATCCTCAACCCAGATTACTTTCTCCTCTGGATACGTGGTGATCACCTTCACCTGAACACATACCACTTCACCATAACAGGTCAGTGTGGATTCTACCATGGCTTCCACATTGTGTTTTTTAGCAATATCCGTCGCCGTCAGATCTGTTTCTTTATAAGTATTGGAAGTAGTCTTTCCGAGTACCCTCAAGCCACTCACTTTACCCATATCTCCGATAAGGGATGAGTGCATACCGGCTGCCACCCAGTCCAGCTGATCATCACCGGTAAAATTTTCAAATGGAAGTATGGCCAGTGACTTGATATCTCCAGCCCGCAATCCCCTTGTGCCTCCCACAATATTGAAAGTCACAAGACCAATGATTGAGCGTTTATCAATTGGATCACCAATTTTCTGGAAGAGGAAGGTTCATCTTCTCAAGAATGGCAATGAAGCGGGAGCTGTCATATAAATGAAACATGTTGTAATATCCGGTAGCTATCGTAGGCATATTCGGATCGCGCAACTCGAATCCTTTTTCAATCCAGTCCAGAGCTTTTTCGTGCTGACCAACCATGTGGTATTTGTTTGCAAGAGTAACGGGATTGATTATGAAGTCTGTAAGTAATTCTACCTCAAGCCGACGTAATATTTCTTCGTAGGCTTCAATAAAGCCTTTTTCCTCATATAGTTTATCAATTTCCTCGAACGACTCTTTATCAATCGGTATATGATATTTTGCTGCACGGTATACCCTTTCGTAATTGCCACATCTGAAAGCCGCCTTTTCAAGAACATTATTCGCAACTGTATTTTCCGGATCAATTGCCAGAACATCATCCAGCACTTTCAGGGCAGCCTTGCAATCACCTTCATCTAACAAGCATAATGCAAATTGCGACTGTATTAAGGGATTCTTGGGATCCAGGTTATAGGCAAGCCGGGCTTGTTTCTTTGCCTCATCAGGCCTTTGCAGCTGATAAAGTAACAGTGCGTACCACATTCGTGACAGAGAATTATTTGGATTTGAGGCCAGTGTTTGAATAAATTCAGTCTCAGCCGAATACCAGTCCCATTCCGCCACCCAGGCCATCACCGCACGTATTTGATGTGCTTCAGCTAGATTGGGATCCAGTTCTATTGCTTTATTCAGATACTCATTGATTTTTGGCAAAGCTATGCCTGGTGGCTCATGCCCGGCCTGCTGAAGTCCCTGCCAAGCTGATGCCATACCAGTATAAAGGGGGGCCCAATCAGGATTCTTATCAATCGCAGATGTCAAGTATTCCACGACTTTCCTTAATGAGCCTTCGCTCAGGTCGCCCATGTATTGATGACTTTTCAAATAGGCATCATAGGCTTCCCTCTCAACAGATTTTACCCTAGCAAGTAATTGCTCTTCTTCAGGTGTTAATTCGATTAATAACTCGTCAGTAATTTGTTTGGTAATCTTATTATACAGATTCAATATGTTTCTTCTGTCCTCCTTGTAATTGGCTATCCATATGGTTTCTTCTTCGGGAAATGCTCTGATTACCCGGATTTGGAGGCAAATAGAATCACTCAGGCACATGACATCCGCTTCAATAGCTGCATCTGTGCCTAACTCTGAGGCGATTTCATGAACTCGCTTGTCAACATTTTTATATACATTGGAAGAGGTTCTATTTACTATGCGGTAACCGCTGATTCGGCCCATATCCTGTATCAGAGAAGCATGCATACCGGACACAAACCATTCAAGCTGGTCATTACCGGTGTAATTTTCAAAGGGCAGTATCACCAGTGACTGAATATCACCTGCCCTGAGTTTGGTCGATCCACCAACCACATTGAAAATGATCAATCCAATGATCACAACAATGCTAATGTATGTAGCGATCTTCCATCGATTCTGTAAAAAAGGTATTTGCGATTCCTCTTCTTCACCTATGGGTTTTGTCTTCTCAACTCCTTTCGGTGTTATGTCAAAGATCCATGATAGAAGAACGGCTATAGGGAATCCAATTGCCAAAATAAGAATTACGATAGTTGGTATGCGTTCAGGCAAGTTCAGCGGTTCAACCACGTTGTTGGCCAGTTCTATGATCACAAAAGCAGCAGAAGCATACACAGTGATCACATAAATAACTTTACGTCTTTTTAACTCTTGCCAGAATTTGGATAGTTTGTTGGGCATACAGGATAGGATTACTTACTGCAATTTACAATCTAAGTGAATGGGAATCAAATAGAAGATATTCATTTTGACAGCTAACGGTTGACTATAACTGCCGTTTGGCAATTCGAAGTACATCCCTTTCAAACCGTTATAAAATTTCATTAGTTGAAATATCTTTAAAGTCCGTAATGCAGGTCAAATGGCATTTATAGCATGTTATACACAGGCTTTCTTTTAATCAGGTTACTGGCCTTGGATTGGAATTACTTTGTCAATTCAATTGGCATGAAATTAGGCCATCCATCCCACCCAGAGTTGTTAGTAATTCTTTTAGGGCCATCCGTTTCAATATTTATTATATAGATTTCAAAATTGCCATCTCTGTCGCTCTGAAAGGTAATACTCTTACTATCAGGCGACCAGCACGGATTCTCATTTATCCGACCAGGATTTGTGATTGCCACATCTCCGCTACCATCGCTGTTCATAATATGAATTTCAGCTGTTAGATTTTTCTCATTAGTCAATGAGTATGCAATTTTTTTCCCATCTGGTGACCAAATCGGGAATACAATATGATAATTTTCGTTATTCTTTATCATCTGCTGGCTACTGCCATTTTGGTCCATGATGTATGCCTCAAATCTCCCATTTCTATTCGACATAAAAAGCACCTTAGAACCATCTGGGGAAAGAAAAGGACGAACATCTCTGCATTGGTTAGCGGTTAATCTTTTGGGATTAGAACCATCAGCATTCATTACCCAAATCTCAGTCCTGCTGTTATAGTCCTTAACAAAATAGATATTTTCACCATCTGGAGACCATGATGGGTGCTGAATTACTACATCTGATTCTGTAATTTGAGCAACATTGTTGCCATCTTTCTCCATTACAAATACATTTTGAAACCCTCTTCTGTCACTCAGAAATGCTATTCTTTTGCCGTCAGGAGACACTGCCGGGCAGAGGTCTTGCGCTGGACTATTTGTCAGATTAATAGGTTCAGCTTTCCCGGGGTATTGAATAAATATCTCAGAATTCCCTGTTCTATCTGAGTAGAACACTATTGGGAGATTCAGATCGAAACCACTTTGGGAACTCAGTAAGAAACCCAAAAGGAATAAAAAATTCATATTTATACGAGACTGTTTGGTTAAAGATCGTTTTTTCAGCTTGCGCATAACGGTTTCGGATATAAGTAGTTACGTGGGTTAGCTCTTAACTTTGCAAGTACATGCCAAACTGAAAATCCGCGAGGATTTACAGTAGTAGGCAAGAACAAGCAATTACTTACAGCCATTGTTGGCAATAGTTATTATTAATACTCACTAATTTTTTCTATCACAAATACCCTTGACGCCTCACCATCTTTTAATTTGTATTGTATTTGGCGAGTCCCACCAGTTGGATTGCTATTTGAGTCACCTTCCTTATATACAGGAAATCTCCTCACCAAACTAGTTTCCACAATAGCAAATACATCGTGTCCCATATAACCACTACTAGCTTCTTTGTTTTCTGAAATTTCCGGGAAGTAAATTTCACTTATAGACTTTCCATTAATTACGGAATAACCAATGACATTGCCATAACTACCACTTCCGGCTGATACAGTGTAAATTAAAATTTCAGGAGATCCATCAGAATTTAGATCTTCAATTTCAGCATTAACAACGTCACCATCTATTTCAAATTCAATGTCTTGATTGTCTATTTCCAAACCTTTTGGTTGAATTGAAAGCTGCCGAATAGATCCTTCTCCCCAAGTTTTAATATCAAATGTTATATTTTGTAATGTCAATTTTTTTTGAAAACTAATTATTTGGCCTTCTTGAGGAGGACTCTCTGTACTTGAAACCACCTCATTTTCAAGTTGGTCTATTTTGTTTCTTTCCTGATTGTTTTTACATGCGAAAATTGTTAATGCTCCAACTAAAGCAATTATAATTGTTTTTAGTGTTTTCATATCTCTTAATATTTAATTGTTGCCAACGGCTAGTGTATGCACTGTACAACTGGCGCGATCTTTTGCCTTTTGCAGCAAAAGGCTTGTAAGGCAGTATGGAATTTTCACATTGTTAGTGGCTGGTTGTTATTCCCCATTTTCTTTTCTTATCAATTCGTAATCCTGTAAAACAATTTTGATACTTGAAATCACCAATTCTGGGTCATCGTAATGAACAAAGTGACCAGCATCCCCGCTGTATAAAAGCATCCCTTTGTTTACAGATTGAATTACATCAGTCCATCTTGATACTCTATGCTTTATTTTTGAACGAAAAAGCACTTCGTCATTGAATTCTTTTGAACGAAACCTTTCAGGCAAATCAAATCTACCTCCAGTTATGATATGTACTGGGATATTTGGCAATGGGCTATCCGTAATCTCTTTAAATTCGGTTTCACGCAAATCAGCTAAAACCTTGCCCTCCTCCTGAACAGATTTTGGAACATTTTCATTTCTCCTTTCAAGTCCACGCTTAATATCAGCTAACATCGTATCAATTCTTGAATCGTCCCAGCCTAAAACATCATAATAATCACGTTTGTTTTGATTGTTCTCTGTAAAATCAGCTGGGTCAATTATTACTAACCCTGCCAACAACTCAGGATAATAAACTGCAAATCCGCGCACATAAGCTCCGCCTAAGGAATGTCCTACAAGAACATAGGGAGGATTAATATCAAGGTGATTTAGTATCTTAATCAACTTATCAGAAACATTTTTGATTGTAGGCATTTCATTGTCTGATTCGGACTCACCAATGCCTGGCCTGTCATATGTTATCAATGGTGCCAACTCAGAAACTCCATCTAATATTCTGTCCCAATGCCCCATTGGCGTACCGTGTCCGCTCTCAAAAACAATCACAGGTTGTCCCTCTTGCCGATTTTCAATACCTATTGTATTTATCCAAATTTTTGTACTATCAATTGTAATAAATCTTTTTTGCGAAAATGTATTTATACCTATCAAGATAGTAATCGTCAATAATGTTATTCTTATTTTAATCATTATATGCTGTTTTAAATACGGATTGCTTGTCACAACTTGCCGCTAACGCTTAGTGTATGCGGTGTACAACTGGCGCGATCTTTTGCCCATCTAGGATCCACTCCGCGGCAGAGGAGTCTATTTGCAAAGGGTGTGACAGACAGTATGGCGTATGACACGATGTTAGCTGTCGTAATTTTCCTGATATCGATTTAAAGCATATCATTCTTCTCCAACCATTGCCTGACCCTTTCGTGTTCGGCCTGGTATTTGATTTCTACGTCACGGACGATCTGCTGAAATTCGGGTTCCGCCCTGATGTTATCAAATAAAGGATCATATTTGATTAATGAATTCATCCATAGGGGCATCTTGTCCCTTTGGTTAAAGATCCGCAGGTTCCCATATGCCTTTTCCCTATCTCCCAGAAAAGCATAAACTCCCGCAAGATCATAATTCAAGTAAAGTGTACTTGCCAACCAACGTCCCAGACTGATTGCATTCTCACAGTACTCCTTCTGAATATTTAAATAATATGTTCCTTGTTCCTTGTCCCCGCCCATAAAATAGGCATAACCTATCCGATGCATATTATTTAAATTCATCCAACCGGAAGCTTCAGACAATTCAAGATGTCTATCCCAATATGATACAGCCTCTTCAAATTGACCCGCATTGGTATACACCGATGCTAAATTGAAATATTCAATATTTGCAGAATCCTTGAGGTAAGCTTTAATAGTTATTTCTAATGCTTTTTCGTTTTCACCTAAGATCCAATACTTATTTGCCTGATCTAAATAATAATCAACAGAATCCCCACTCACGCGAAAGGCTTTCATTGTGCAAGAATCCCCTAAATCAATAATTCCGGCAGCATAATAATCAGCAGCCAGAGACCTCAACATACTAAGCCGCACCGGTCCGTGGTGACGTGATATTGCCTGATTGAAATTATCGATGGCCTGGACAAGATCGTCGTAATGAAATAGATATGCTTTCCCCCAGTATGCACTCCAGTCATTCGGATTCAGTTCAAGCGCATTATTGTATGATAAAAGAGCCTGCTCCCCCATTCCTTTCTCATAATAATAATCACCCTTGATTGAATAGGCATCTGATAGTTGAGGGTCAAATGACAAAGCTTTATCAGCGAGGATCAGAACAGTATCCAGGAAATCTTCTGAAAAATAGCTCTCACTACCCCTGTTTATATCATAAAATACCCGTGCCAATCCTGCGTAAGCCTCAGCGAATGTGGAATCATAATCCAGTGCATACCAAAAACGATCCTCAGCACCCTTTAATGCTTCCGGATTCTCATCCACAAACGACCTGTTTTTCCAGTATTCGTCAATTCCCTTCTGATATAACTCCCATGCCACGTTATTCGTTGTGGCAATTTTTTCAATGAGCTGCATTTCCTCAGGAGCAATGGTCGCTTTTATTTCGCTGGCAACCATTCTGGATACCTCAATCAGAATGTCGATCTGATCTTCAGGTTTTTCAATGATCCGGTCATAGGGTTTGGACCAAATAATCTTTCCACTGGCATCAAGCAGCTGAACAGTTAAATAGAACCTGTGGTCTATTTTCTGGCCATGACCATCGAGCAAAAAACCCACGTTTAGTTCCCGGGCAATTTCCTTTGGGGGTTTAGGATTATCAAGGTATATGATAGTGGATTCTCTCGAATGCACTCTCAGGTCCTCTATCTTGCTCAGATTGTCCAGTATGGAAACCATACAGTTGCTTATAATGAACATATTCTCCTGATCGGGACTATCATTATGAAATTGCAGTACTGCAATGGATTTATCAAGAATCGCCCTCTGATCTGATCTTGGAATGACATTCAGAACAATCAGGCCTATGATCACAACAAAGCTGATATAGCTGGCAACCTTCCAGCCTTTGTAAGATCTCGGGACAGCCTCTGTTTTGATTTTGTCGCTAGGTTCTGTTTTGACCATACCCTCTTCCGGATGAATGTCGTATATCCAGGATAGGATGACTGCGATGATTAACCCGACAGATAGGATGACCATTACCAGCTTAAAGCTCCAGTTTGGCAGTTCGAAGGGTTCTCTGATCATATCCACCAGCGAGAGAATCACAAAAGCTGCTCCGGCATATACCGTTATTACATGGACTACATTCCTTCGCTTGAGCTCCTGCCAGAATTTGGAAAGTTTGTTGGGCATAGCAATTAGGTTGCTAACTGCAATTTACGCTGATAGGGGATATGAGTCAACCTGAATAAATAAAATATGACAGCTAACGGTTAGTGTATGCGCTTTACAACTGGCCGCGGCTTTTGCCCATCTGGGATCAACTCCACAGCATGGGATCTGATCCGCAAAGGGCG
>Ga0209536_100004575_pt1 | contig 21842 bp, 22 predicted proteins | sample DeeMarSeWOR28_12_FD_187461 | JGI IMG/M metagenome (GOLD analysis project Ga0209536, IMG submission 187461) | Marine sediment microbial communities from White Oak River estuary, North Carolina - WOR-2-8_12 (SPAdes) (version 2) | ecosystem: Environmental > Aquatic > Marine > Intertidal zone >... | reverse complement strand
TGTTCGCTGCCAACGAAGGCTACCTGGATGATGTCGAGGTCGCAAAAGTCATGAGCTTCGAAAACGCACTGCAGTCTTACATGAAATCGAGCCAGGCCGATTTGATGGATGGCATCAACAGCGATCCGAAATATGACGACGATGTCATCGCCAAGCTGAAAGCGGCTTGCGACGATTTCAAGGCCAACCACAGCTGGTAAGGGGATTTCATGGCTAGCGGCAAAGAAATCCGCACGCAGATCAAGAGTATTAAAAACACTCAGAAGATCACCAGCGCCATGCAGATGGTGGCGGCGAGCAAGATGCGCAAGGCACAGGAGCGCATGCAGCAAGCACGTCCGTACGCGGAAAAGATCCGCAACGTGATTGGCCACTTGCGATTTTCGCATCCGGAATACAAACACCCGTTCATGGTTGAGCGTGAGGCCAGGCGTGTCGGCATGATCGTGGTAACGACAGATCGCGGATTGTGCGGCGGGCTGAATACCAACGCGCTGAAGCTGGCCGTTGGCGAAATGAAGAAATGGAACGACAAGGGCGCTGAGGTGGATGTCTGCACCGTCGGCAACAAGGGCCTGCAATTTTTACGTCGTCTGGGCGCCAATATCGTTGCCGAGAAAACTCAACTTGGCGACACGGTACACATTGAAGAGCTGATCGGTTCGGTCAAGGTTATGCTGGACGCGTACGAAGAAGGCACGCTTGATCGACTGTTCCTGGTTTACAGCGAGTTCGTTAACACCATGACCCAGAAACCGATAATGGAACAGCTACTGCCGTTGGCGGGTGAAGACGACGAGACGCTGAAACACCACTGGGATTACATCTATGAGCCCGACGCCAAAGAGGTGCTGGGCGACTTGCTGACCCGTTACATCGAATCACAGGTGTATCACGGTGTTTCAGAAAACATGGCATCAGAACAGTCGTCGCGCATGGTCGCGATGAAGTCGGCTACCGAAAATGCCGGCAGTCTGATTGACGATTTAACGCTGCGGTATAACAAGGCGCGCCAGGCTGCGATTACGCAGGAGATCTCAGAGATCGTTGGCGGCGCCGCCGCAGTATAAAACAGATTTAATTTATTGGATTTGAGGTGCAAACAATGAGTGCCGGAAAGATTGTTCAGGTCATCGGTGCGGTCGTCGACGTGGAGTTTCCACGCGATTCCCTGCCGAAAATTTACGACTCACTCACGATAGACGGATCGGAGCTGATTCTCGAGGTGCAGCAGCAGCTGGGCGACGGCGTGGTTCGCTGTATCGCCATGGGTGCTGCCGAAGGCATCAAGCGCGGGATGAGCACCAACAATACCGGTGCGCCGATCATGGTGCCGGTAGGTGAAGGCACGCTGGGCCGCATTATGGATGTGCTGGGTAACCCGGTTGATGATGCCGGCCCGGTCAAGTCGGACAAGCGGATGCCGATTCATCGCAAGGCGCCGGATTATTCCGAGCAGGCAGCCAGCGTTGAAATTCTCGAAACCGGTATCAAGGTTATTGACCTGATTATGCCTATTGCCAAGGGCGGCAAGATCGGTCTCTTCGGCGGCGCCGGTGTCGGCAAGACCGTTACCCTGATGGAGCTCATCCGAAACATCGCCGTGGAGCATTCTGGCTACTCGGTGTTTGCCGGTGTTGGTGAACGCACCCGCGAAGGTAATGACTTCTATCATGAAATGACTGACGGCGGCGTTATCGACAAGGTGTCGCTGGTCTACGGACAAATGAACGAGCCACCGGGCAACCGTCTGCGCGTCGCACTGACCGGCCTGACCATGGCCGAGTATTTCCGCGACGAAGGTCGCGACGTGTTGATGTTTGTCGACAACATCTACCGTTACACCCTGGCGGGAACCGAGGTCTCGGCGCTGCTGGGCCGCATGCCCTCGGCAGTGGGTTACCAGCCGACGCTGGCGGAAGAAATGGGCGTACTGCAAGAGCGTATTACTTCGACCAAGACCGGCTCCATTACGTCGTTCCAGGCAGTTTATGTGCCGGCGGATGACTTGACCGATCCGTCACCGGCGACCACGTTCTCGCATCTCGATGCAACGCTGGTGTTATCGCGCCAGGTCGCCGAACTGGGTATTTACCCTGCGGTGGATCCACTTGATTCGAATTCGCGTTTGCTGGATCCGAACGTCATCGGCGAAGAACACTACACCGTTGCCCGTACCGTGCAGTCGATTCTGCAGCGCTACAAGGAACTGCAGGACATCATCGCGATTCTTGGCATGGACGAATTGTCCGAAGACGACAAGCTAACCGTATCCCGTGCACGCAAGATTCAACGCTTCCTGTCACAACCGTTTTTCGTCGCCGAGGCATTTACCGGTGCACCTGGCAAGTACGTGTCTCTGAAAGAAACCATTCGCGGCTTCAAGGGCATTGTCGATGGCGAGTACGATCACCTGCCCGAGCAGGCGTTCTACATGGTCGGCACCATCGACGAAGCCGCCGAACGCGCCAAGGAACTGTAGCGAGGCATTATCATGGCAATGACTTTGCATGTTGATATCGTCAGTGCTGAAGAGGCAATCTTCTCCGGCACTGCGGAGATGGTGGTGGCACCGGCCGCCGGCGGCGAGGTGGGTATTTACCCGCGCCACGCGCCGATGCTGACCGCGCTAAAGCCAGGCGAGGTCATAGTTCGCAATGGCAAGGAAGACAGGCTGTTTTATGTCTCCGGTGGCATCCTCGAGGTACAGCCGCACGTCGTTACTGTGTTGTCTGATACCGCGATCCGCGCCAGGGACCTGGATGAGGCCAAGGCCCTCGATGCCAAGGCGCGTGCCGAAGACGCGATGAAAGACAAAAAGGCCGATATGGATTACGCCCGCGCCCAGATCGAACTGGTCGAGGCCATGGCGCAGTTGCGCACCATCGAGAATCTCCGCAAGAAGGGACTGAAGTAATCTCCGCGAACAGGAAGTGACACTGATTGCCGTCCGGCAATCAGGCGAGGCAATACTATGCAAACCCGAATTGAATCGAACAAGGTCGTATCGGTGACCTATTCCATTTTCGACGATAATGGTGACATTCTTGAGCAAAATGAACTGCCGGTGACCTACATCCATGGTGGCCACAGCGACCTGTTCGAAAAACTTGAGCGCGCCCTCACCGGAAAGACCATTGGCGATGAAATCAGCGTCACGTTGAGTCCGGAAGAAGGGTTCGGTTTGCACAACCCCGACCTGACGTTTGTCGATGATCTGGAAAATGTGCCGGAGGAATTGCGGTTTGTTGGCGCCGAGCTGGAGGCGCAAAATGCCAGCGGCGAAGTACTGAAGTTCACTGTCAGCGATATCGGCGACAATCAACTGACAGTGGATGGCAACCATCCCTTCGCGGGCAAGACTGTGACCTTCAAGGTGAAAGTGGCGGAGGTCCGAGATGCCACTGCCGACGAACTGACTAGCGGCAAGCCCGGCACACAGGGACACAGACACACACTTCAATAGTGGCACCCACCGATTTCGGGACGCCTTGTCCGCTTTGTGATTAAATCCTAGCCACGCATGGCTAGTTCAACCAAATCGCTTGAAGTTATCGTGCTTGCCGCCGGCAAGGGCACGCGCATGCGTTCCGATGTCCCGAAGGTATTGCATCAGATCGGCGGCCGCCCGATGTTGGCTCACGTACTCGACACTGCTCACGCGCTCAATGCCAGTCGCATTCACGTTGTTTATGGCCACGGCGGTGAAAAGGTCCCGACCGTTATTGATGACAACGGCGTCGACTGGGTGTTGCAGGAACAGCAACATGGAACCGGCCATGCCGTGGCGCAGGCGATGCCGCTTGTTGATTCGGCCGCTATTGCGCTGGTTCTCTATGGTGATGTTCCATTGATACGGAAGGATTGCCTGAAGCGCCTGGTGCAACAAGCCGAGACCGGCGCGCTCGCCCTGCTAACCATGGAGTTGCCGCATGGTGGCGCCTACGGTCGCATCGTGCGCGACGCAAAGGGAGGAATAACTTCGATTGTCGAGAAGAAGGATGCCAGCAGCGAACAACTGGCGATTCGCGAAATCAACACCGGTTTCCTGGCGGCACCCGCCGATAACCTGCAACGCTGGTTGTCCCGGCTTTCCAACGACAATGCCCAGGGCGAGTACTATCTGACGGATATCGTCGCGATGGCAGTCGACGAGGGGTATTCGGTGGTCAGCCAGAATCCTGCTAAAGTGTCTGAAATTGAAGGCATTAACAGCAAGGCTGAGCTGGCACGCATGGAACGAATCTATCAATCTGAACAAGCCGAGGCGCTGATGGAACAGGGGCTTACCCTGAGGGATCCGGCGCGATTTGACCTGCGAGGTGAACTCTCCATCGGTCGCGATGTGGTGATCGATATTAACGTGATCGTTGAGGGAAAGGTCGAACTCGGCGACAACGTCCATATTGGTCCAAATACTTTGCTGCGCGATGTCATCATCGGTGCCGATAGCGAAGTGCTGGCCAACTGCGTGCTGGAACAGGCAAGCATTGGCAAGGGTTGTCGGATCGGACCTTTTGCCCGGCTGCGACCCGGGGCGTCGCTTGCCGACAACGTGCACGTCGGCAACTTCGTCGAAATCAAGAATTCAAACGTCGGTGATGGCAGCAAGGTAAATCATCTTGCCTACGTTGGCGACAGCAAGGTCGGCAGCAAGGTGAACATTGGTGCCGGTTCGATTACGGCCAATTATGACGGCGCCAACAAGCACCAGACCGTTATCGAGGACGGCGCATCGGTCGGCGCCAATAGCGTGATGGTTGCACCCGTCACCATCGGTAAAAACGCTACGCTGGCTGCTGGTACCGTGTTGCGGAAAGACGCGCCCGCAGACGAGCTGACGCTTAGCGCCGGCAAGCAACGAAGCGTCAAGGGCTGGAAACGCCCAACCAAGAACAAGCGATGATCGGGTATATATATAAGGTATCAACATGTGCGGAATTGTAGGCGGCATCGCCCGGCGTGATGTCGTACCGCATCTGGTAGAAGGTCTGCGCCGCCTGGAGTACCGTGGTTATGATTCTGCCGGCGTGGTCGTCGTCAATGACGAGGGTTGTATCGATCGCATTCGTCGTGCCGGCAGGGTCGAGGCGCTGGCCTCGGCCATCGACGGCACGATGCATGGCAGCGTTGGTATCGGCCATACACGCTGGGCGACACACGGTGTTCCCAGCGAGAGCAACGCCCATCCGCATGTCTGTCGTAAAGCAGTCGCGTTGGTCCACAACGGCATCATCGAGAATCACAACAGTCTGCGCGAAGCCCAGATCGAAAAAGGTTTCGAGTTCACCTCGGATACCGACACCGAAGTGGTTGTCCATCAGGTATATGATTACCACGTACACCAGCAGATCGACCTGCTTGAGTCGGTGCGCCTTACAATTCGGGATATCCGTGGCGCCTATGCGCTGGGTGTTATCAGTAACAACGACCCGCAGCGCATCGTTGCTGCGCGTTTTGGCAGCCCGCTGGTGATCGGTCTGGGCGAGAACGAGAATTTTATCGCCAGCGATGCCGCAGCACTATTGCCGGTTACACGCCAGTTTATTTATCTGAGCGAAGGCGACATCGCCGACATTACCGTCGACAAGGTCACCATTTACGATGCCGACGGCAACCAGGTCGAACGCCCGGTTCACGAGAGCACGCTCTCGGCAGATGCCGCAGACAAGGGTGAATATGATCACTTCATGCTCAAGGAAATTTTCGAACAGCCGGGCGCTATCGTCGAAACCATCGAGGGCCGTATCGGTGACGACCGGGTACTCGAAGCGGCGTTCGGTCCCGAGGCAGCCGCTGTCTTTGATCAGATCAAGGCGGTGCAGATCGTCGCCTGCGGCACCAGTTACCATGCCGGGCTGATCGCCCGTTACGGTTTCGAGGAGCTTGCCGGGTTGTCTTGTGATGTCGAGGTGGCCAGCGAATTTCGGTATCGTCGCCACGTGGTTTCGCCCGACTCCCTGTTTGTTACGATTTCCCAGTCGGGTGAGACGGCCGATACACTGGCCGCACTGCGCGAGGCGAAAAAGCTCGGGTTTGGACACACGCTGGCAATTTGCAATGTCCCGGAGAGCTCCCTGGTGCGGGAGTCGGACCTGTCATTGATGACCCGCGCCGGACCGGAAATCGGCGTGGCCTCTACCAAGGCCTTTACCACGCAACTGGTGGCACTATTGCTCCTTGTGGTGGTGCTCGGTCGCCGGCATGAAATGGCTGCGGAGACGGAGGCGAAGATCGTCAGGCAGTTGCGCCATCTTCCGGTTCAAATCGAGGAAACGCTGGCGCTGAGCGACCAGATTGCGGAACTGGCAAAGCAGTTCGCACATAAGCGCAACGCGTTGTTTCTTGGCCGGGGCGCACACTATCCGGTGGCGCTTGAAGGGGCGTTGAAGCTGAAGGAAATCTCCTATATTCATGCTGAAGGCTACCCTGCTGGCGAACTCAAGCATGGACCGCTGGCACTGGTGGACTCCGAAGTGCCGATTGTTGCGGTGGCACCCAATGACGCACTGCTGGACAAGCTCAAGGCCAATCTACAGGAAGTCCGGGCGCGCGGCGGCGCGCTGTATGTCTTTGCCGACCCGGCTTCCGCTGTGGATGCAGGGGACGGCGTTACGGTGATAGACGTAGCACCTGCGGAGCAGGCGGTGTCGCCAATCGTCTACAGCGTGCCTTTACAATTGCTTGCCTACCACGTGGCTGTAATTCGTGGAACTGATGTCGACAAGCCACGTAATCTGGCAAAATCGGTTACCGTCGAATAAACTGTTTTAGCTTCCCGCTATAAATACCATGAAGAAAATTCTTATCGCTGTTGCTATCACGGCATTTTTCTCTGCCGGTCTCTGGCTGGGCATGGTGCAACAACGCGAACAGCAGCTGGAAATCCTCATGCAGGACCAGGTGGTAACGGTGTTGAAAACACCCCGGCCTCTGGCCGCCTTTACTTTGCAGGATCAGGACCAGGCCAAATTTGATCTGTCGCAACTAAAGGGGAAATGGTCGCTGATATTCTTCGGCTTTACCAATTGCCCGGATATTTGCCCGACAACGCTGTCGACTCTGAACCAGTTGCACGGGGAGCTTGGCAAGCAAAAGAACGGCACCGACGATGTGCAGTTTGTTTTTGTATCGGTCGATCCGGGTCGTGATAACAGTGACAAACTGAAATCCTATGTAAAATATTTTAACAAGGAATTTTTGGGTGTGACTGGCGATAAAAATGAAATTGCCAGGCTCGCCGGGCAACTCGGTGCACATTACGAGGTATTGGACAAGTCAGGGAGGAAAAATTACGGCGTGAATCATACCGCTGCAATTTTTGTTATTGATAAAAAAGGGCAGTATTTTGGTTTGATGTCGCCGCCGCTGGACCCCGTTGCGATGGCAAGCCGGATTGAATTGATAAAACGACTTTAAGGTGTTGAAGAATTGAAAGCAGTAAAATTATTTGCAGGTATGTTGCTACTTTTCGTTGCCGGTTTAGCCAGCGCCAGCGATATTGAGGTTGAGGGCGCCTGGGTGCGCGAAGCGCCGCCGGGGATGCCGATGCTCGCCGGTTACATGGTTGTTGAAAACAGGACCGGCAAAGATCTGGTGATGACTGGTGCCAGTAGTTCAGCATTCGGTGCCATCGAGATGCATCACACGGTCATCAAGGACGGCATGGCGAGCATGGTGCGGCAACGATCAATCAAGATACCCGCGCGCAGCAAGTTCAGGTTTGAACCCAAGGGTTATCATTTGATGCTGATGCAACCGAAAAACGAGCTACGCCAGGGTGACCGGGTAAAGATTACGCTCAAGTTCAGCAACGACAGGAGCGTTGTTGAATCGTTTCCGGTACGTAAGAGTGGTGGCGAAATGATGCATCATCACGATGGGCATCATGAGGAGCACCGCAAAGAAATGGACGAGCGGCACCACGAAAATCACGAACACCCGATGGACCATCACAAATAGACACGAACGATTGCTTTACTTCTTGTGCTCCAGGTAGATTCCCGTCACCTCGATCGCGATTGCGAGAGCAATAAGCACCAGGCCGCCGATCGTCTCGGGTGCCAGTACCAGCAAGACCGCACCCAGAATAAGTAGTACGGCACCGATCGTTCGCCGAGTTTTCTTGGTCATCAAAATTACTCCCAGGTACTGTGAAATTATCTGTACGATAGATTACATCACTCGCCTGACCCGAGACAGGGCCGCCTTCCCCGCGATGGCTCCCGGATCGCGGTGCCTCAGGCCTTGCTGCCTTTGAAAAAAAGCACCTCGACATCCATCCAGATACCCTGCTCACCTTTTAGTGCCTCAATTTCGGCAAGATGTTCCTGTCGAAACCGGTCCAGCTGCTGATCGCTGAGCTGGAGTAAAAACGAGCGATAGCCAGCGTTCCAGGTCAGCTCCCACCAGTCGTCGGCGCTGCCGAGGTGGTAGCCAAGCTGCCTGCTGCTGATCTCGATGTTAGTGATACCGGCAGTTTCCATCAGCGTCCGTCCCTGCTCCGGTGTCGACAACGGATACCAGCCCATCCTGGTCCGGTCCTTGGGAATCTCGATTCCGTACGCCTCGATACGATCAAGAAACAGTTTTGTCAGTGGTTGAAACGCATCGCGGCCAAAACTGGTAAACAGGATAGTGCCACCCGGTTTAGTGACGCGACGCCATTCTTTCAGTCCCTTCTCCATATCCGGTAAAAAGAACAGGCCAAATGAACAGGTAACGGCATCGAAGTAGTCTTCGCGGAAATCCAGCGCCTCGGCATCCATCACATGCAATTCAATGTTGGTAAGCCCAAGTTTATCTATCGCTTTTTCCTGTTGGCGCAGCATGCCTTCTGACAGGTCGATGGCGTCGACCCGTCCGGGAGCGATGATCGGAGCGATGGTGGTAGAAACCACGCCGGTGCCAGTGGCAACATCCAGTGTGCGAAACCCTGGCTGAGGTTCTAGTAATTCAACCAGTGCGTTTGCAGCAGACGGAAAGAACCGGGCGGCCGGGTGCAGGTATCCGTCAGCAACCATATTAAAGGTATCAGTGATGCGCTGCTTGGTTACGTTGGGGTCCACTATCTAGTTCTCTATGCGCGGGGCGCCAGGCGCCATTGTAGCGGAAAAGTGATGGTGGCCGCGATCTACACCAGCCGCCGGCGGCTGGTTAATCTGTGTTTAAATACAGCAATCGAGCCGGGCGCGAACATGAAAGAAAATCATCACCACGACCATCATCACGAACACTCGCCGGCGCAGCAAGGCGTGCTGCTGTGGGCACTGTTGATCACGCTGGGTTTTGCTGCCGTCGAGGCGCTCGCCGGCTGGTGGTCGGGCTCGCTGGCGTTGCTCGGTGATGCCGGTCATATGGTGTCTGATTCGTTTGCCCTTGGATTTGCCTCGCTCGCCGCATGGATCGCGCGTAAGCCGCCCACGCCAAGGCATACGTATGGTCTCGGTCGCGCCGATGTTCTCGCGGCGATGATTAATGGTCTGTTTATGTTGCTGGTGGTGGCGGGGATTGCCATGGAGGCGGTTGATCGATTCCGGCATCCGCAGCCGATAGCGGGTGGAGCGGTGATCTCAGTGGCATTGATGGGCCTGGTAATCAATGCAGCGGTAGCGATGTTGCTGCATCGGGGCGAGCAGACCCTGAATGTCCGTGCAGCCATGCTCCATGTTATCGGCGACTTACTTGGTTCTGTGGCCGCCCTGCTGGCGGGTTTGGTCGTTTACTTTAGCGGGTGGACACCGATTGACCCGCTGCTGTCACTATTTATTTGTGCCTTGATTTTGTTTTCCAGCGCACGCCTGTTGCGTGAAGCCATACACATTGTGATGGAAGGTGTCCCGCGTCATATCGATCTGGAAGAGGTTGGCCAGACCATGCTTGCGGCCAGTGAGCGCGTCCTCTCTGTGCACGATCTTCACATCTGGAATCTTTCCTCTGGAATGATCGCCCTGTCCGCACACGTACTGGTCAACGATCTGCAGAACTGGGATGAATTGCTGGCGCAGCTGCGCCGGTTGTTACAGGAACGTTTTGGCATTGAGCACGTAACGCTGCAGCCGGAAACCGGCACCCATGTGTTACGGCCCATGTCGCGTGTACAATAGCGTCCGTCATTGACTACAGATTTGCCCCAAGCAATGGATTCAATATTTATCTGGCTAAAAGTCACCCTCCCCGCCAACCTGTGGATTGCCCAGGTTTTTGTTGTCATTTTCGGCGTTTTGCTGGCGAATTATATTCAACACCGGGTGTTGAGCCGCCTGTACAACAAGCTTAAGCCGACGGGGAAAACCTGGGACGATGCACTCGTCGACGCCATGCGGCGACCACTCACCGTGCTTATCTGGATAGTCGGTGTTGCCTTCGCCGGGGAGATTGTTCGGGCGCACACGGGCGCGGTAATTTTTAATGCGTTCGGGCCAGCACGGGACGTAGGCGTGATTGCAACCATTGTCTGGTTCCTGTTGCGGCTGATCCGGAATACTGAAGAAAACATAATCGAAAAACGTGTGATCGCCGAGCAGGCAGTTGACCGGACGACCGTCGATGCAGTCGGCAAGTTGTTGCGCGCCTCGGTCATCATTACAGCAGTACTAGTAGTGATGCAGACGCTCGGATACAGCGTCTCCGGAATCCTGGCCTTCGGCGGTATCGGCGGCGTCGCCGTCGGCTTTGCCGCCAAGGACCTGCTGGCGAATTTCTTCGGTGGTCTCATGGTTTATCTTGATCGCCCGTTCGCCGTGGGCGACTGGATCCGTTCGCCGGACCGGGACATCGAGGGCACAGTAGAGGAGATTGGTTGGCGGCTAACCATCATCCGAACCTTCGACAAGCGGCCACTGTATGTACCAAATTCAACCTTTGCCAGTATTGCGGTAGAAAATCCGTCGCGCATGTCAAATCGTCGTATCAACGAAACCATCGGTATCCGTTATGATGATCTCGAGAAGGTGCCGGCAATTATTGATGACGTGAAGAGCATGCTGTATTCACACCCTGATATCGATCATGATCAGACGATCATTGTAAATTTCAATACTTTCGGCCCGTCGTCGCTGGACTTCTTTATTTACACATTTACCCGCACGATTAACTGGATCGAGTTCCATGAAGTCAAGCAGGATGTGCTGCTGAAAATCAGTGGCATTATTGCGGAGCATGGTGCCGAGATCGCGTACCCGACATCGACAGTCCATCTTGCAAGCAGCCCGCCGTCCATAGAGCCGGGAACCGCGTAGCTGGCGTCGCCGACACCCGACTATCAACCGAGTCTTAAAAAATGAAACTCTTCTCCAAACTCTATGATCTGGCGCTGAAATGGGCCGCTCACCGGCACGCGCCGTACTATCTTGGCGGCCTAAGCTTTGCCGAATCTTCTTTTTTCCCGATCCCACCCGATGTCATGCTTGCTCCGATGACACTGGCCCGGCGCGATCGCGCCTGGTTCTATGCCGGCCTAACCACGGTCACCTCGGTCGCCGGCGGTATTCTTGGCTACATAATCGGCGCCTATGCTTTTGATCTGGTGGTACCGCTGTTGCGGGATATGAAGCTGTGGAGTGACTCCGGCTACCTGCGCGTGCAGGACTGGTTTCGCGAGTGGGGATTCTGGGCGATCTTTATCGCCGGTTTCTCGCCCGTTCCGTACAAAATCTTTACCATCGCTTCCGGTGTACTGCAGATGGCGTTCTTGCCGTTCCTGCTCGCCTCGGTCATTGGTCGTGGCGCCCGCTTCTTTCTGGTGGCCGGCGTGCTCTATGCCGGTGGCGAAAGAATGGAGCAACTATTGCGCAAGTACATCGATACCATCGGCTGGATGATGGTATTGCTTGCCGTGGTCTTGTATTTAGTAGTTTCGTGCAGCCACTAGTTATTGTTCGGCACTAAAGCCCGACCAGGCTCGGTCGATTAAGCAACTCGAACCAGAGTGGCAGCGTCACCAGGCTCAGCAGTGTCGAAAGCGTCACTGCGGCAGCGAAGATGCTGCTGTTTAGTCCGTAGCGATCACAAATCACAATGCCGATCAGCATCGTTGGCATTGCCGCTTCAAGCACCACTGCAATCTGCAGATCACCGCTGAGTCCAACCATGGTTGTCAGCCCAACTGCCGCGAGCGGCATTATCAACAGGCGAATCGCGGCGATCGGTAGTATGGCTGATAGTGATTGCAGCAAGGTGTTTTCCCAACGAAGACCAAGACCAACCGAAAACAGCATGAGTGGAATAACGGACGAACCGATCAGGCTAAGCGTGTCGTGAATTACTTTTGGTGGTGGCAGGTCTGCGATGTTTAGTAAGGCGCCGAGTAGCGCTGCCCATAATGGCGGCACCCTGAGTAACTCGCGAAAGATGGCGGTTTTCTCCTCACGGGTACCAAAGTACTGCGCAACCGCGACCCCGACAATGAGTAGCATCGGTGTCGCACCGAACATATCGTACTGAATGGCGACACTACGGGCCCAGGGGCCCAACGTCTTCTCCAGAACCGGCAGGCCGAGGTAGGTGACATTGGGGAATGCCGCGGCCAGCATCAGTGCGCCGGTGACTTCTGGCTGACGCCGGCAGGCACGACACAGCAACCAGCTGGCCGCCAGACCAAGCAGGATTACAGTGCAGGCGACAAAGGAAATGCGGATGGTGGTAGTGCCCAGCGAAGCCTTCCACAACACGACCAGAACGAGTGCTGGCAGCATAAGATTCCAGACCACCTGCGTAAGTACCTGGCGCATCTGGCTGGCATCGATTCCAGCCGGACGCAATGCGCGCCAGGCGACACCGCAAGCAATGACCGCTGCCATGGGTATAAGGATTTCAAGCATGGTTGCTGTCCACGTGGGTCTGGACAGCTATTTAAGCACAGTCTGGCCGGATCGCAGGATTGATCCGATGGAAATTGGCCGCTTTTTCTGTTTCGGCACCTCTCGTTGTTTCCCGTTGTCGGCAATCCGCGGCACCACAAAATTGTTATGATTCACATCATGGATGTTTCCCTTCTTTTGGATGGATTAAATGAAGCCCAACGCGAGGCCGTGGCTGCGCCTGCGGGACCGGTGCTGGTACTGGCTGGTGCCGGCAGTGGCAAGACGCGTGTACTCACGCATCGTGTCGCCTGGCTGGTGGGCGTTGAGAACGTGTCGCCGCAATCGATTCTCGCAGTCACGTTTACTAACAAGGCGGCTCAGGAGATGCGCGGCCGTATCGAAAGCATGCTCGGTTTTCCGGTTGGCGGTATGTGGATTGGCACCTTCCATGGCCTGTCTCATCGCTTGCTGCGCGCGCACTGGCGCGAGGCCGGATTACCACAGACATTCGCCATCCTGGATAGTGAAGACCAGTACCGTGTTATCCGTCGGGTATTGAAGGCGCTGGAGCTGGAAGAATCTTATTGGCCGCCACGCCGGGTGCAGTGGTTCATCAACCACCACAAGGAGGAAGGCCGGCGTCCGAAAGATGTTGGCCAACAGGATGACCCGCAACAGCGCCAGATGTTGAAGGTCTATCTGGCCTATGAGGAATTGTGTCAGCGCTCTGGCCTGGTGGACTTTGCCGAGTTGCTGCTGCGCGCGTACGAGTTATTGCGAGACAACGAGACCATGCAGCATCATTATCAAAAGCGCTTCAGTCATTTGCTGGTGGATGAGTTCCAGGATACCAATACCATCCAGTATCGCTGGTTACAGTTGCTCGCGGGCGCGCATCGTAATCTCTTCGTCGTCGGCGATGATGATCAGTCCATCTACGGCTGGCGCGGCGCCAAGGTGGAAAATATTTTACGCTTCGAGCAGGACTACCCCGGCACCAAAGTGGTTCGTCTCGAGCAGAATTACCGGTCGACGGCGAGCATACTAAAGGCGGCCAACGCTGTTATTAGCCGCAACGAGGGCCGGCTTGGCAAGGACCTGTGGACCGAGGGCGCCGAGGGTGAGCCGATCTCGCTTTACACCGCTTACAACGAGATTGACGAGGCACGTTTCGTTATTGATCAGATCGAGGCATGGGTCGAACAGGGCAACGTGCGCAATGACGTCGCCATCCTGTATCGTTCCAACGCCCAGTCGCGAGTTTTCGAGGAGATGTTGTTGCGCTCCAATATTCCCTATCGCGTCTATGGCGGGTTGCGATTCTTTGAGCGCCAGGAAATCAAGGACGCACTGGCTTATTTGCGTTTGATGGCCAATCGCAACGACGATGCCTCGTTCGAGCGTATCTGTAATGTGCCAACCCGGGGCCTGGGAAATAAAACGCTGGATGCGGTGCGCACGCACGCGCGGGACAACAAGATCACATTGTGGCGCTCCGCCGAGGAGCTACTGGAACAAAATGCCCTGGCCGCCCGTGCCGCTAACGCGCTGGAAGGATTTCTCAAGCTGATTAATGTGCTCGAAGCCGACACACAGGAGCTGGTGCTTGGCGAAAAAGTTGAACACATGTTGCATGAGAGCGGACTGCTCGATCACTACCGCAAGGAAAAGGGCGAAAAGGCTGAATCTCGTATCGAGAACCTGGAAGAACTGATTACGGCCGCGCGCGTGTTCGAGGAGGATGAAGAAGAAGCGGAAATGGAACCGTTGGCGCAGTTTCTTTCGCATGCGGCACTTGAGGCAGGCGAGGGACAGGCCGAGGCCTGGGAAGACTGCGTGCAACTGATGAGTCTGCATTCCGCCAAGGGACTGGAATTCCCGCTGGTGTTTCTCACTGGTATGGAAGAGGGGCTGTTTCCGCATAACCGCTCGCTGGAGGAGCCGGGACGCCTCGAGGAGGAGCGCCGCCTTTGCTATGTCGGTATGACGCGTGCCATGGAGCGGCTGGTCATTTGTCATGCCGAGGTGAGGCGACTGCACGGCAATGAAATCTACGCGACACCTTCGCGCTTTCTCGGAGAGATTCCGCAGGAGCTGCTGAACCCGGTGCGTGCAATGAGTACGGCGGCAACCGCGCCCGCCTGGCAATCAACGGCATCAGTGGCCGAAGACGATGGTGCGCTTCAGCTGGGTCAGCGGGTCATGCACGAAAAATTCGGCGAAGGGATGGTGTTGCAATACGAAGGCCACGGACAACACGCGCGGGTCCAGGTCAACTTCGACGATAGTGGCAGCAAATGGCTGGTAGTCGCCTATGCCAAATTGCAGACCCTGTAAGCCGTTCAAATGATGGTATTTTTTTCATTCACCAGCATCATGCTGCTAAGTTTCAAGGACTGGACTATCATTGGGGATATTCACCCGGACCAGCGGGGCGCCAGCGTCCAGGCGATGTTTCCGGGAGAGGTTTAGGGAGAAAATAATAATGAATAACGTGAACATGAAAACGATCATTCTGGTTGCCGTTGTGTCGCTGGTGGCAAGTGCCCTTTCGATGTTGATCATGGGCGCGGCAACGCTAATCTCGCTGGCACCAACCGCAATTATTGTCGGCGCCATGCTCACTGCGGTGATCGTCACTGCAATGATGATTATTATTATGATTGCGGGCTATGGCATTCAGTCATCCGAGCCGACGGCAAGCGCCGACGCTTCAAGCGGCGCAGACTTCAGTGTTACCGATCCGCTGACCCGAACCATGAATCGGCGCGGCATCACGATTGGTATTATGGATGCGATGGCCCTGGGCGAGCGTTACGGCAATCCCCTCTCTGTCGCCAAACTCGACCTGGATGCATTGGCCAGTGTTAACGATAAATACGGGCAGGAAGCCGGTGATCGGATACTGGCTGGCGTCGCGGCTGTTCTGGCCGATACCTTGAGGATGCCCGACAAGATCGGTCGCTTCGACGAAGATGAGTTTGTACTGGTCATGCCGCAAACCCGCCTGGATGATGCCTACATGATCTCCGATCGACTACGGGCCCTGATAGAAAAACAGAAATTTCCGGTTGATGGCGAAACTGCCCGTATTACCACCAGTGTTGGCGTTACCGAATATCGGGCGGGAGATGACCTCGAGAGCCTGTTCTCTCGCGTACAACAGGGTGTAGATGAGTCTCGTGCATCAGGCCGCAATACCGTTACACGCGTTTAGTAGTATTGCGCCGACGACTTGTTCCATACGATTCGCTTTCCCCGCACCGGATTCGCTAAACAAGCGTAATAAGGTGTTCAAGCTGTTAAAAAAAGGCCCCCCAACCAAACCGGTTAGGGGGCCTTTTTCGTGCAGTAGCTGATTTGGTTCTGTCTTAAACTTTCCCGAGGAAACTGTTAGCCAGTTGCTCACTGCATTCACGGGTTGCCTTATCGACCCAGTTTTTAAGCACAACGCTGTTGTCTGCTGTCAATTCATCCATGGTCGGCGCATTCTTCTTGTCTTTCTGGTTCGCGTTGCAACCCGCCTTCCAGAGAATCTTGCCGTCATCCAGACGTACCAGCTGCGCCCATGAGGTAAACATCATGTTGTAGCGCGCCCAGTTGGTCGGGTAGTACCAGATCTGGAACTGGCCCGGCATTACTTGCAGGACAACGCCGGTCTTGTACTTGGCCTGCAGATCCTCGACTTTTCTTTCAGTTTTGTAATTGGCGGGTTTGTTCGGGCCGACAAATTTCTTGATGCCGCTTTCGCTCTTTACCTGCCTGATGAAGCGGTCACGGATAGTTCGCGTAGGATTGGGCACGTTGTATTTTTTCATCATCTTCTGGCCAACGGTCCAGTCTTCGCCGAGTGTCGACACGCCAAGTGTTATTTCCGCCGTTGCGACACCAGCGGCAGTTTTGACTGAAGGAAAATTATCACCATAGTACAAAACACGTACCTGGCTCATATTTGCCAGGGCTGCCCGGTCGTCGCCGGACATCGGCCCGCCGGTTGACGCGCAGCCGTTCAGCAATACAGCCAAGCCGACAACCAAAAATGATAGCGAAACTCCATATTTTTTAATCATAATTCTCCCTCTTTGGAAACACATGTGGATAGCCTGTGAGCAGGCCGACTAAAATTTAGTCAAACTCAAGGCCGTGGTCAATGCGGGTTTTTGCGATATTGGCGAGTGTTTTTAGCTGTGTGGTTGCAAGCGGTTGGGATTCAGCCGCTCCATGATTTGAAGAAGGCTGGTGCTGTCGAGGCCTATTGGCAGATAAAGCAGGCAGGTTACAATACAAATCTTAATCTATTTTGCGCACTGGCCGGTGCTGTCAGTAATACCCACTGGAACAAATTTTCTCATGATGAAAAACATCGACCAATGATCGAGCTTCGCCCGCTGATTCATATTGTGCTGCACTTCGCTGTTCCTGCCGCGGTGGCAAAGACCAGCTTTCGTGAGATCTGGCTAAGGGCCTGGATTATTATGTCCTTGACCATACTGGTCGACCTGGACCACCTGTTGGCTACCCCGCTCTACGATCCCAACCGCTGTAGTATCGGCACCCACCCTTTGCACATGGAGCCGCTCTTTCTCCTGTATTTTCTGATGCTGTTTATTCCGCGTCTGGGTCTGGTTGGCCTCGGGCTACTAATCCACATGGCGCTCGACGGTCTGGATTGCTACTGGATGCGTGCGTTCTCTTGACCCTGGTCAAAGCACGACGGCCACTGCGTGCCAGTATTGCAGACGGAATGATTTCCAGAGGGCCTGATGATGGCCGGACAATTCGAGGGTAAATCCGCGATCGTTACCGGTGCGGCCGGGGGCATCGGCCGTGCTTCGGCGATCGCCTTCGCGCGCGAAGGCGCAGGTGTTGTGGTCGCCGATATGAACCTCGAAGGTTGCGAAGAAACTGTCGGCATGATCACCACCGAAGGCGGGAAGGCAGTTGCGATAAAAACTGACGTGTCGAATTCTGCCGACGTGCAGGCGATGGTGAAGAAGGCCATTGATCAATTTGGTAGCCTGAATTTTGCACACAACAACGCGGGCATCGAAGGCGCCGTTGCCATGACCGCTGACTATGATGAGAACGAATGGGATCGTGTGCTGCGGATTAATCTCAAAAGCGTTTTCCTGTGCATGAAATACGAGATCCCCGAAATGCTCAAGGCAGGCGGTGGCGCTATCGTTAATACAGCCTCTATCGCCGGGCTGGTAGGGTACATGACGATGCCGGCCTATTCCGCCAGCAAACATGGCATGGTCGGTCTAACCAAAACGACGGCACTGGAATATGCCACCCGTGGCGTTCGCGTGAATGCCATCTGCCCCGGCGGAGTGCAAACACCGATGGTGGATCGCATGAGCGCCACCCAAAACAAGGAAGAGTTCGAGGCTATGATCAAAGCGATGCACCCCATTGGGCGCATCGGCCAGCCTGATGAAATTGCCGGTGTGGCAGTATTCCTTTGCTCCGACAAGGCAAGCTTTATAACTGGCCAGGCATTGGCCGCCGACGGCGGCTTTGTCGCCCAGTAGGCAACCGTTATAGTAAGTGCTCACCTGCTTTATCGGAGGCGGTCATGAGGCTAGAGGGTTCCTGCTATTGCGGAAAGGTTAGATTCAGCTGTACTTCCCATACTCCCTATCCCTATATGCGTTGTTATTGCTCGATCTGCCGCAAGGCAGGTGGTGGCGGTGGCTACGCCATCAATATTATGGCGCAGCACGACAGCCTGAAGGTCGATGGCGAGGAGTACGTCAGTTCATTCCATCCTCGTACCGACGATCCTGATCGCCCGGGACAAACCAAAAAAAGCCCCGGCAAGCGATATTTTTGCAGGCAATGCGGTACCGCGCTCTGGGGCTTTGATGAGCGCTGGCCTGAGTGGTTTTATCCCTACGCGTCCTGTATTGATACCCCATTGCCCGTGCCGCCCGAGACGAACCACATTATGCTCGACTTCAAGGCGTCGTGGGTCGAGCCGCAGGTAAAACCGAACGACAAACAATTTGACCGCTACCCGGACCAGTCTATTGAAGACTGGCACCGCGAGCGCGGCCTGTATCAGGATGATTAATTCATGACACCAAAAGAAGTGCTCGACTACTGGTTTGCCGACGCGGCGGAGGCCGGCCCGGATGAATTGAATGCCCATTTCCAACGCTGGTTTCAGGGCGGTAAGGAAACCGACCAGGAAATAAAGGATCGATTTGGCAAAACGGTCGACCAGGCGGCCGGCGGCAAACTGCCTGAATGGGAGAACTCAGTCGACGGCATCCTGGCGCTGATCATCCTGCTCGACCAGTTCACGCGCAATGTTTATCGCGGCACCGGCAAAGCCTTCGCTTTCGATGCCAAGGCGTTCAGACTGAGTCAGAAACTGATTGAATCGGGGGAGGACAGAAAACTGGCATGGCCACAACGCGGCTTTGCCTACATGCCGATGCAACATGCCGAGGATCGGGATATCCAGGCGAAAGGCGTCGACACCTTCGCGGGCCTGGTGGACGATGTGCCCGATGATTTGAAAAAAATCGTAACAGGCTTCTTGTCGTCCGCCCGCGAGCATAAGGCCATCGTCGACCAGTTCGGGCGTTTCCCCCATCGCAACAAGGTGTTGGGAAGGGAGAGTACAGAAGAAGAACTGGCTTATCTGGCTACCGGAGCAAAGCGATTTGGGCAGTAGCCCGGCCGAGTGCCATTTTTAGAAAAGTAGGATTTATGAAGCACATATTCGTAAACTTGGCTGCACTATTATTGTTAACGGCCACAGGTTTTTCTGCGCAGGTATTCGCGGCCAATGTTCCGGAAGCAAAGCCCGACCAGGGGCTGGTAGTGTTCTACCGCAAGAATCTTTTTTCCGGTAAAGCGATTCGATTCAACATCAATCACCCCGAAGGGCCGGTTGGCCAACTCCTCGCCGGGACCATGTTGTACAAATATGTGAAACCCGGAGCACATACTTTTACGGCGCAGAGCCCATCCATTGATGGCCAAGATTCAATTACCATCAATGCGGAAGCAGGCAAGATATACTATGTTAAAGGTGAGGTTTTGATGGGTTGGCCGGCCGGCAGAACGAAGTTTGTTGGAATGTCAGATTCGGAAGCCAAGGCAGACCTTGCAAACTTGAACAAGAAGTAGCTTTTCGGCGTGTGTGTATTCGACCCAACGTCGCCATCACACTGTCGAATTGCGGGTTAGCCGATCGATGTCTATTGCAGATCGGAATTCAGGCCTTGTGTCAGCGATCTCGTTTGCCTGATCAGGGCGATTTCCCGGAATTCTGTAATATTAGCAACGATTAATATCTAACCCATCACCAGGCGTATTTTGCCCGTCCGAGCGCAATTGCCGGGCGTCCTGCTCTCAAATGCAGTCTGATTGGCGTATCCCCGCCTTTTTTTGGCACCTTCGCGGACCCGTTTCCCCCGTTTGTACGCTTTATCCCCTCATTAAATTCTTCTGACGTCCAGAAGGAACCATTTTGGTTTCGCAGGTGTGTACAGAGATACCAACGAATAAATGGCCCGAATATATCGCCACCTACGCTTCCTCGGCGTACGCAGACCAAATTCCAGAGGGGCGGGTACCGGCTAAGAGGAGAGAGGAATGTTACTAAAACCGCAATGCCTGTTCATCGGGATAGAGCGACGGGATCAAGAGGTATTTATTCAAGCCGCGAACACGTTGTTTGAGCACGTCGATCTGAAATTCTGCGAAAGCAACTTTGCTGCCCTGAGTTGGGCCCGGGAGAATCGACCCGATCTCATCGTCGTAGATGACCACCATTTTGATTTCGATACCGATCCCTTGATTGGCAAGTTGCTGAAACTGCCGCATTGCGCGGATAGCGCGTTACTGGTCACGGTAGCCTCCGACCGGTATTCCGACCACACTCGCACGAGTCACGCTGGTGTCATCGATTTTATACGGCAGCCGCTCAATTATCCGGAATTGCTGCAGCGCCTGCGCATATTAACCAGTTTGATTGAGAGCCGGCGCCCGGCACAGAGCAGTATTGGCATGTACCCGGCAGCCCGGAATGCCACACAATCTGATTCGAAACCGTCTTTCCTCGATCAATGCTACGAAAAAGATACTCTAATGCGCCTGGCAAAGGCGGGGGAGTATCGGGACGAAGTCACCGGCGCCCACGTTGCCCGGATTGGCCTGTTTAGCCGACAGATTGCCACCGCGCTTGGTCTGGACGAGCTGCAGTGCGATTTAATCGAGCAGGCAGCTCCTTTGCACGATATTGGCAAAATCGGAATACCCGACAAACTGCTGCGTAAAGCGGGCGAATTCACGGATCAGGAACGTGAGCAAATGAAGTCACACACAATCATCGGCCACGAGATCTTAAAGGACAGTCCCTCCAGATATTTGCAAATGGGTGCAGAGATTGCCCTGTCTCACCACGAAAAATTTGACGGCTCCGGTTACCCCTATGGCCTGGTGGGCGAAGATATCCCGCTTTCCGCCAGGATCGTGGCAGTTGCGGACGTTTTCGATGCCCTGACATCCACAAGACCTTATAAAAATGCCTGGTCGGTGGAAAAGGCGCTGAACTTCATCAAACAGCACCGGGGTAGTCACTTCGATCCAGACTGTGTGAACGTATTTATGGAGGATTCGTACAGAAACATCAGCGTGTAGCAGGAAAATGCTTCGCTATTTGCGTTGAATATACTATTTTTAAAGGGACATCATGAAAAAACAGTCGACCAGAATAGCTGGCGATAAAAGGAGATGTTCCAATAAACGGCGCGAACAAAAATGCTTCGGAATTCGAAGCCCTGCTTCGGCCTCACCTGGATAGTCTTTTCAGGCTGGCGTTTCGATTTACCGGAACCGAGGATCGCGCCGAGGATTTGGTACAGGATGTTCTCATCAAGCTGTTGCCAAAAGTCGCGCAACTTAGAGAAGTTGATAATTTGCGTCCGTGGCTTGCCCGCGTGCTTTATCGGCACTTTATAAACGATACCAAGAAATACATTCGCTCTCGGGTAAAACTGGCAGCGGATCTAGATACGGCTA
>Ga0209536_100004574_pt1 | contig 21842 bp, 15 predicted proteins | sample DeeMarSeWOR28_12_FD_187461 | JGI IMG/M metagenome (GOLD analysis project Ga0209536, IMG submission 187461) | Marine sediment microbial communities from White Oak River estuary, North Carolina - WOR-2-8_12 (SPAdes) (version 2) | ecosystem: Environmental > Aquatic > Marine > Intertidal zone >... | reverse complement strand
CTCTCCTACCACCAGTACCGCTACCTTCTGAAGAAGCACCAAACCCGCGGGATGGTGCAGGGGACGTGACGCGAAGCGGCACACTGAAATTGGAATCCCTGCTCGCTGAGGTTATCCGTTACGAAGGGATGTTTGCCGTTGGAGAGCGGCTGCAGCATCCCCGGGATCCCCCGTCGGCCCGCGCCGACGTTCGCTTCGGGGACGCCGTTCTCAACCGCCCGCCGAACGGCGGGCGACCCGCACTGTCTTTCCGGCGGAAAGCAATCGTTCTGCCAGTAACGTCCCTACTTGACCGGCGCCGAAAACCACGTGGATATCTACCACCATAGCATCCTTGTCGCGTGACCAAAATAGTAGCCCGGTGATCGAATGGTGCACCAGTCACCGCACGTCCACAGCGCAGACCGCGAGCGGGCGAGACGATTATCATTCGAGCATATGACTGAGCGATTGTACTACACCGATTCCATGCTCCGCGAGTTCTCGGCGCGGGTCGTCGCCCGCCGCGAGAGCGATGCCGGGCCGGCGGTCCAGCTGGACCGCACTGCGTTCTACCCGACTTCCGGTGGGCAGCCATTCGACACGGGGAAGCTCGACGATATCCCTGTGCTCGAGGTGTGGGAGGACGAGGGCGGCGAGATCTGGCATCAGGTGGAGCGCTTGCCAATAGCTGAAACGGTGCGAGGCGTGATCGACTGGGAACGCCGCTTCGATCACATGCAGCAGCACAGCGGTCAACACCTGCTGTCGGGCGCATTCATGCGCATGCTGCAGGCTCCAACAATCAGCTTCCACTTGGGCTCGGAGGAGAGCTTCATCGACCTGGATTTCCCAGGGCTGGACTGGGAAGAGGTATTCCTGGTGGAGGCCGAGGTGAACCGGGTGATCTGGGAAGACCGACCCCTGGAAGTGCACTTGGTCGACGAGGAAGAGATCCGCAAGATCCCACTCCGCAGGCCACCGCAGGTGAGCGGGAAGATACGGGTCATTTGGATTCGGGATTATGATGCGGTGCCATGCGGCGGTACCCATGTACCCCACACTGGAGCCGTGGGTCTGGTAAAGGTCACGCGTCTCGAACACTACAAAGGCGGGATGCGGGTCGGATTCCTATGCGGGAGACGGGCACTGCACGACTACCAGCGCGTATTGCGCGGCATGCAAGGAGTGAGCACTGATCTATCCGTTCACACCGACGAGCTCAAGGATGCGGTCGGGCGCCTGCAGGATGAGACCAAGCAAGCTCGGCGGGCATTGAGAGCCGCGCAGGGCGAACTAGCTGCGTTGGAGGCCGAGCGCCTGTGGACCGCAGCGCCCGCGCACGATGAGGTACGGCGGGTCGTGGCACACTTGCCTGAGCGCACCTTCGAGCAGGCGCTCTGTTTGGCCTCGCAGTTGAGCTCCCGCCCCCGCACGCTGGCGCTGCTCGCGGTGAGCGAGGCCAAAGGAACGCGCTTGGTGTGCCAGCGCAGCGCTGACCTGTCACAAACGGACGCCGCTACCATCCTGCGCCGCGCTGCGGAATCACTGGGCGGGCGCGGCGGTGGGACAGCGACGCAAGCCCAGGGTGGCGCACCGGCGCAGCCACACGAGGTAATCCTGGAAGCACTGAGAAGTGCAGCAGCCAAGTAGCATACCTGCAGTTCAGATTCACACTGCGTAGGGCAGCCGCAACGCTCAAGCCAACCTTGCCGATGTCCAGCACATATTGTATAATGCGGTACTAGTAGTACAATATGGTACCATTAGTTCCAAATGGGATGGCTTTGACGCAACACCAACCTCATCACCGAAGGGCACTCCAGTGAAAGAGGATAAACACGAAACCGTCGAGCGACTCCTACCGTTGAAGCCAGCCTTGTATCTCATACTTCTGGCTCTGACCGATGGTGACCGTCACGGGTATGGGCTCAAGAAGGAGATCATCAACCGGACCGATGGCAGGGTCAAGCTTGGCGCGGGAACTTTGTATCGCTCGATCAGACAGTTGGTGGATCTGGGGCTCATCGAGGAATCGAGCCAGCGACCCGACCCCTCACTAGACGACGAGCGGCGCCGCTACTTCCGCCTGACTCGGTTCGGCCGTCAGGTGGCCCGGGCTGAGACTGAACGCCTCGCCGACCTGGTGCGCATCGCTCAGTCGAGCTCGCTGGCGGACTAGAAAGAAGCTATCGTGGCTACCCCACCCCCGGTGTTTCGACTGCTTCTGCTCCTCTACCCACCCCGGTTCAGGCGCGAATACGGTGGCAAAGCGATGCGCCAGCTGGAATCCGATTTGCTGGAAGCAGACGCCGCCGGTCTAATGCGCCGACTTGTCTACCGCTCCACGACCCTGCTCGACTTCACGCTTGCCGGCTTACTCGAACGATTTGCCTCGCTCAGCAACCGATCGAGATCGCGCCGGCTCAAGAGAAAAGGAAGCCTCATGAGCTCGATGCTGCAGGACTGCGGTCGTGAGCCAGACGGTAGCTCAGCCACGGTTCCGCACCACGTTGATATTGATCTTCGGCGCTGTGGCGCTCCTACTGGCAATGGTTGGTGTGGCGGGAGTGGTGGGCCACACCGTTTCCCAGCGGATCCCAGAGATCGGGCTACGCATAGCGCTCGGCGCGAACGACAGGAAGATCTACGCAGCGGTGATGAGTCAGGGAATCAAGCTCACCACACTGGGAGTGCTGCTGGGCGTGGGTGGCGCACCCATCTCCACCAGATTGCTGTCCAGCCTGCTCTACGGAGTTCGCTCCAACGATCCCGCAAGCTTTGCGGCTGCGTGTTTGCTCATGGTCGCTATCGCGCTGGTCGCGATCTGGGTTCCGGCTCGCAGAGCCGTGGGGGTGGATCCGGTCAGAACGCTGAACGCCGAGTAGCCAACGACGCCGGCTCAATGATCAACGGTGCCCCCCTAGGGTCAAGCGGTGCCTGTGACGCTCGTCTGGCCGGGATCAGCCACCCTTACGCGTGGAGAGTTTGAACGGAGCGTACAGGGGACAGAATCCGAAGAAACTCGTGACCAGAAAGATCACTGCCAGCGCTCCCAGGACGATCGCCGCGACGCCGGTAATCTGATCGGCCCAGTAGAGTACACCGACAGCTAGTGCAATGACCGTCCGCAGCAGCCGATCCGCTGTTCCCATGTTCCTGAGCATCTCTCTTTTCTCCTCTCTTCTCCGTAAACAGACCGTCGCACGACGGCCAGTACCTTGGTTCAGCCGCTCGGCTGACGTGTCACCGTGTCGTTGCGCGAAGCCCTATCGCTGCAAAACCATTCGCCGCAGCATCTCCGCTGGCCTGGCTAACGGTGTTTGATGAAGGTCCCGTCCTGGAGCTCGGCGTAGGCTCGCCGGAGCTCGGCTTCAGTATTCATCACAATGGGCCCGTACCAAGCTACGGGTTCCGCGATCGGCTTCCCCGACACCAGCAGGAATCTAATCCCAGCCTCACCAGCCTTCACGCTGACTGTGTCACCTCTGTCGAACAGAACCAGTGAGCGGTCGCCGATTTGTTGCGACGCGGCCTCATCGATGGACCCAACCAGTTCCGTGCGCACCGCGACAGGCTGCGACGCATCACGAAACGAGCCGGCTCCGTCGAACACGTAGGCGAAGGCATGACGCGATGTCTCGACCGGAAGCGTCTTACGCCGACCCGGCGGGACCGACACATCGAGATAACGCGGTTCGGCTGCGATCCCGTCAACCGGGCCTGTCTTGCCCCAGAAGTCACCGCAGATGATGCGGACCCGGGTCCCGTCGTCGTCGACCACCTCCGGGATGTCGCCCGACGCGACGTCCTGGTAGCGAGGCTCGGTCATCTTGAGCGAGGATGGGAGATTGGCCCACAATTGGAATCCGTGCATGCGCCCGTGCTCATCGCCCTGTGGCATCTCTTGGTGAACGATCCCGCTTCCGGCAGTCATCCACTGCACATCGCCGGCTCCGAGGTCGCCACTGTTCCCCAGGCTGTCACCGTGACTCACGGTGCCGGTCAGGACGTAGGTGATGGTCTCGATACCGCGGTGCGGATGCCAGGGGAATCCGGCCAGGTATCTTTCCGGGTCATCGTTGCGGAAGTCATCGAACAACAGGAAGGGATCGTAGTCGCTCGTTTCGCCAAACCCAAAGGCCCGGCGCAACTTGACACCCGCCCCTTCGACGGTAGGCGTTGCCGCAACAACTCGCTTGATCGGTCGAACTGACATGCTGCTTTCTCACCTCGTGGCTACACGCTCCAACCTAGAACACTGCAGCCGCCGCCCCGGTTCCCAATAAGCCCCAGCACGAGCTGAAATCCATCAACCGGCGTCCCACTATATACCCAACTCCAGCTGCTGCAGTCCCGCGGCCCCATCCCGCAGCACGACACCTTCACACCAGCCGACCTTTCTATAGCCACACCAGCGACACTCCCAAGGATGCTCAGTGAGCGACGGCGCGTCCTCGGTGATTCTGGCGAGACGGCGGGCTAGCGAGTGCCTGATCGACTCACGGACTTCATTAGTGACGTCTTGGGACACCTGCACGCCGGCCCGAGAGAATTGGTACGCGAACCGTCCCACTTCATTGCGCGAGATACCTTCCGCTGATGCAACGTACACGTCGCGCTGGGGCGCGTACTGCTCCGCCTTGAGCCGGGCGTCCTTTGCGTCACACTGGCTGGTCTTCACGTCGAGCAGTGTGTAACCGCCGGCCTCGATTGCGGCGAGATCGATCTTCCCTTGGTAGAAGTGGTCTCCGTTCACGATGTGCAGGAAGCCCAACTCCCGTTCAGCCGAAGCCGCGTCGGCAACCACACGGTAGTCGGGATGAGCCGCGACCGACTCGATCTCCACCCGCAGGCGCTCGCGATACCGCGTTCCCTCCGGTGATTCCGGCGGTGGGGCCTCCTCATCCCAGCGTCCAATGGCATCCTCGAGTAGCCGGTCCAGCTCGTCTTCCTGCCGTAAGTGCTCCAACACATCGTGTACGATCTGACCGCGCTTCACGGCAGCCACGAACTCCGCATCCCCATCCCTCACTACCGGCGGCTCGCGCAGGCCCATGACGTACTTGAACCAGTGGCGTCGCTCGCAGCGGGCTTGCGTCAGCAATTCGGTCGCGGAATGTCGTGCACTCCCCATGATGACGGAAAACGGTTGCCGCAGCGCCGCCAATACGTGTGCGCCTTGTACGGGACCGGGAGCTGTGGCCTCGGGTCGAACTCCTGCAGCAGTGACCGTTGCCGGATCGGCAATGCGCACCAGTCCCCGGTGCTCGCGACAGTTGCTCCCCCCGTAGGCAAACGTCGCACCGTCTTCCAATTCAAACTCCGGCAACAACGGCCACAGGTTGCCAGCCGGTGTCTCGGCCTTGTACTTCTCGGTCTTACCGGCAGGCAATCCCGTTACGATCAACCGCTGCTTGGCGCGCGTCATTGCCACGTACCACAGCCTGCGATGCTCGGCTGCCTCCTCGCGCTCGATCTCCTGCTTCAGTTCCCTCCAATCGTCGCTCTCGTCTCTCGTGTGCTCGATGTCAGGATTGCGCAACACCATACGATCGCGGCCCCGCAGCGGATCCGGCGCTGCGCGCGAAGCCGTCATTCGTATCGTGTCACACCAGAACACCACGGGCCACTCGAGTCCCTTGGCCGAGTGTATCGACGTGATGGTTACCACATCGTCCCGCTGACCGTAGAGAGGGGCGTTGCCCAACTTCTCTCCTCGCTCGCGCGCCTCGGCGACGGCGCGGAGGAAGTCTCCAAGACCACGCGTGCGCATGTTGCGCGCGATGCGCACCAGTTTCCTCACGTTGGCGATCTGCTGGATTTTGTCGCCACCCATGAGTGCCAGGTGGGCCAGGTAACCCGAATCGGCCACGAGGCTCTCGAGCAGGCGATCGGTGGACACCCGGTCGCGCATCTCGATGTGACGCTCGAGCAACCTGATACCCCACTCGGCACGAAGGCATTCGTCTGCGGCAAGAAAACCGTAACCTTCTCCCTGACCCAGTCGACGCCAATAGGGGGTTACACCCGCAGCCGCCGCGATCCCGAACAAAGATTCATCCTTGAGGCCTACACAGGGCCCACGCAAGAAACCGAACAGTGCGCGGTCATCGAACGGCTGGTGCACCGCCGTCAACGCGACAACGAGGTCCAGCACTTCCTGACGCTCGTAGAACCCCTCGCTGCGCATGATGTAGGTAGGTGCGCCGCGGCGCGCCAAGGCCTGCCGGTACTTTTCGACATCGCCCCAGCCGGCCAGCAGCACCGCCATGTCGCGCCAAACGACACCGGCGTCGTTGAGCTCACGGGCGCGGAGCGCCATGGCATCAGCTTCGATTAGACGCAGGTCCTCCACTCCGTAGTCCTTGCCCTCGTCGTTCAACGGCACGACGATCAGCTCCACGGGTGGTCCCGCACCCTGTTCGACCTCATTTCCCACCGTGAGCGCTTCGAAAGGCACTTCGTAGTCGGCGTGCCGTTCACCACTGAGCGGTGTGGCAAGCAGTCGACCAACGGTGGCATCCACGAAATCAATGATCGCTGACGTACTGCGGAAGTTCTCAGGAAGCGGAACTACACCGGCACCCGTGAACATCCGAAACTCGCGCTCCACAGCACGCCACACCGATACATCCGCCCGCCGGAACCGATAAATGCTCTGTTTCGCATCGCCCACCAGAAGCAGTCGCGTCGTGCCGGAAAGTCCCGTTTCGGGCTCTCCCAACAGATACGCAATCTCTCGCTGCGCGGGATCCACGTCTTGGAACTCGTCCACGATGAGTGTGTGGATCCTGTGCTGTAGAGTGCGCCTGGCGTAGTCGTCATCGCGCAGCAGATCACGGGTCCACACGACCATACGGTCGAAATCGACCACACCATCTTCGTTGAGCCGCGATTCCAACGCGTGCAACGCGCGCACCGCAAGATCTGTCAGGATGCGCTCATGCTCACCGAGTTCCTCGCGCCTGGCGGCCATCGCGAGCAACCGGTCGCTTTCGTCCAACAGTCGCTCCACCATGCGGCGCACCTCGGACGGAGAACGCCGCGCCAGTAGCTGCTCTATGTCGGGAACGGTACGGTGCTGCAGCGCCTCAAGTAGCACTTCGCGTACGACTCCTGCGACCAGGGCCAGTCCCTCACCTTCCTCCAGCACGCGTGGATTGGGATTGCGCCCGCGTCGCAACCCAAACTCCCGCAATACATCACCACAGAACGCGTGGATCGTGCCGACCCTCGCCGTGTCGACTTGATGTGCCTCGTCCCGACGACCTGCCAGGCGCAGTGCTTGGCGCAGTTGCAGCTTTAGTTCGGCAGCTGCTTTGTTGGTGAACGTAATCGCTGCGATCCGTCGCAACTCGACCGGCTGGTCGATGCGGCGCCCTGCCACCTCGACGCCAAGCAAATAGAGCACACGGGCCACCACCGTGCGTGTCTTACCCGACCCCGCGCCAGCCGTCACGAGCAAATGCCTGTCTCCGGAGAGCGCAGCTTCGCGCTGGTGCGGGGAGAGAGTCAGGGTCACGGGCGCCACCCATGGGACTGCCGCGGGGAACGACAGATGTCCGAGCCGTGGCACCAGGACGGGCAGTTGCACGAGGGAGGGACTGCGGCCGGAAACCGGCCGCTCCGCACCGAGCGCACCAGTTCGGGAACGTGGTCGAGCGCCCGCTCGAGCTTCGCTCTCGCATCGCCCTTTGGCACTAGCAGCGGGCCCTTCCAGTTCACTTCATACAGTTGCAGCCTGTGAACCGCCTTGTTGTCCTTCTTCTTCAGCGCGCGATATTCCACCCGAGCGACGTCAGCGCCCTCCACCAGCATACGCAGTGCATGCGCGTACAACGGCACTTGCAGCACGACGCCGTCATCCCACGCTGAGGCTTTGCCCTCGCCGGGCGTGCTGTATTCGCTCGTCTTGTAGTCAACGGCGGCGACTAGATGTCGGGCTGGCACACGCTCGTCACAGCCGACCTCGACCCGGTCGATGAAGCCACGATACCGCACCGTGATGCCACCACGTTCCAGCACTGCGTTATCGAACCGTTGCTCATGATGTGCGACAGCGGTGCGGACCATCCTGGGCGCATGGCCGCGATTCGAGCGGGTCATCTTATCGTTAAGCTCGACTTCCCACGCCAGGTATCCCATTAGAATGCGTCTCAGTTCCTCACGCTTGGCGGGAAGCAGCGACCCATGACCCACCCATCGTTCATTGCTCGCTTGCTCGATGGCGGCATCCAGTGCGGCCGCGACGTCGGCCGCGATCCAGCTCAGATCATCAGGAGTCAGGAACACCGCGCTGCGCTTCCGTTCCTGGGCGCCCTCGAAGAACCGCTTGAGTGCGTCGTGCAGCACGCCGCCCCGAGTAGCCGCGTCCATCTCTTGATCCGGGTCCTCGACCTTCTCGAGCCGCAGCAGCCGGGCCGAGAACCAGCCCCAAGGGCAGATGGCGTATTGCTCCAGCTGTGAAGGGCTCCACACGTAGTCGTCGCCGTAACGTCCGGCCAATCGCGCCAGCAGCGCCGGATCTTCCACCAAGCCATTGTAGGAAGTGAGTACTCCGGTCTCCCGCCGCCGCTCAACGCGTGCTGCGTGGAGCGCGTTCTCTAGCGCCGCCTCGTTCGCGTGGACCGGTACTTCCGGAGTGAGCACCCGACTTATTGGAATCTCTTCTCTCCCAACAGCGTGGCACTCCGCCACCGCTTCGACGAAGGCCGACGGCGCCTGCAGCTCGCCCAACTCGTCCAAAGCCACGTATGACAGGGTGACCGTCCGTGCTGCCCCGGCCAGCAGGATGCGGAACAGGCTGCGCTCCCGCGCGTCCCACAGCGCAGACCCCTCGAGCGGTACCCCCAGCCCGCGCAGTGCGGTCCGGTCGGCATCGTCGATAATAGGACTGCACGGGTGAGGTGAGGGAAAGCGCCCAGCTTCCATGCCAAGCAAGAACAGGTGGTCCACAGGCCGGTACACCGCGGCGAGCGATTCGAGCACAAGCACCCCACGCCGGGTTGGCGTCCACAACGCGGCGTCACCGGACAGCACGCGCTGCAAACGCTCGTGAAACTGGGCCGCGTCCAGTTGCGCTGATTCGTCGCCCCAAGTCTCGATGGCTGCGGCCCACTCGGTGACGACGCTCCGCAGGGCCGTCCACCCGGCCATGTCGTTGCGGGCGATATCGTATCTCTGACTGGGGACCCGATATACATGGGTCTCGATGCCGAGCGGATCACGCTCCAAGAACCCGAGCAGCCAATTCACCCAATCGGGAAGCGCGCGTGTCTCGTCCAGTGGGCGCACCAGCTCCGCGAAACTCTCGAAAGCGCGGCGTGTGCGGCTCACGCGATAGGCCCCGGGCAGGTCGCGGCGGCGCCGCTCCTCGTCCTCATGTTCCGCGCACTCGGCCCGCTGTGCTTCACGCTCGAGCTGCACCAAGCCATCGCGCCACGCAGTCAGCCCCGCCACCGCTGCTCGATAGCCGAGGTGATTCAACACGGTAACATCGAGCTCGTTGGCAAAATATGGTTGCGCTGTGAGGTCGATCAGCGTGCGGCGCGTCCAACCATCCGCCGCCGCCCGGAACAGGCCCAACACGCTGCGCACCACCGGTATCTCGGCGAAGGAGATGCGCAGCCGAGCAGCTGCCGGCACTCCTACTCGAGCGAGCGCGGCGACCACGAGGTCGACGTGCGGCCGCGCCTTGCGGCTGACCACGGCGATGCGGTGAAGCGCCGTCCCCTGTTCCGCCAAGGCTCGCACTCGCCGGGCAATCTCTTCGACCTCGCGGTCCGGGTCAGGCGCCGCGATCAGGTCGACCGTGGCATCATCCGGCTCGGCGCTTTCGAACAGCGCGGCACCGAACGCCGGTGCGTGGTCCAGCCGCTCGACTCCGGCTTCCAGCCCTTCCCGTAACAGCGAGTCGTCTGCAGCGTAGAGCACCACGCGGTCCAGAGCCGGCGAATCATTCAGAGCAGCCAGCAGTGGACGCCAACCACCGCGCAGGTCGTGCAGGCCCAAGATGCGGCATTCTCGCCTTCCCCTCAGTCGCCGGACCAAGGCTTCCGGATCGGCCCGCAGCGCCTCGGTGCAGTCAACCAGCGTGTCGCGTCCGTCGCGCCGGCCAGAAAAGGCGAGTCTGTCGTGGTACGCCCTATACACTGTGGCTAGTTCGCGGTCCCGAGCGATCTCAAACGGATCACCCGCGCGCTGCTCGGCCGCTTGCAGAAACTCTGCTGCTCCGACACCCTCCCGCACCAGCTCCCCGAACAACTGGTCCACCGCGTCGGTGAAGGCCCCCGGATTGCGCATACGGCCGAACACATCGCCTACAGATGCGCGCAAGACCGCAGTGAGCAGAACCAACCGCTCGTAGTCGCCCAGCGGTTTGCGGTCTGTCCTGCCCAGCCAATCCGGCAGCTCGTGCAACACGCAGAGCGGCGGGTCGAACCACCCGGTCACTGCACGGTCTGCCGCCAGACGGATCAGGTCATCGCGCAATCCGCCCTCGCGCAGGACTAGCAAATAGTCGGGAGAGGGAAACGGCTCGGCAGCTGGCGTCGTACGTGGCGTGAGGAACCCATCCGCCGCCGCCTCCAGCAGGCGTTGAGGATCGGCGCATATGATGATTTGGAGACCTGGCACGGAGGTAGGATAGCCAGGGGATGGGACAATTAGAAGGAGATAGGAGCGACACGCACATGCTCCGGCGGCGGTGCTAATCCAATCCGATCTCCTCGATCACCTCGTACAATGCCAATCGCACAGCTTCCGTCGGTGCCTCACCGCTCGCAGCTGCAGCGATCGTAGTCTGAACCTCGAGCCGCGAAAGACCGTGGGTCATCCCCAGCCGGGCCGCCTCGAGCAGGTGCTCCCGCGCATCGCAGAGGCGCTTCCGGCTCAGATCGTCGGGCGGCTCTCCCGCATCTTGACGCATCTCGATCGCCTTGGCTACGGCTATCAGCTCCCTGACGTCGCCCGCCATGTGCTGCCGGCACAGTTCTGCGGCAGCCTGCTTCTCCTCGTCGTCGAGTGACTGGACCACGCGGCACCGCCTTTCCCTACCTCTGCTTCACCCTCCACGGTGGACAGATACGGCAGAACGAACACGACTGTGTCGCGGTCATGGCATATCCCTCCTTGGATTCAGGGTATCGATGCGATGCTCCCCGTACGTGTCAACCATAACAGCCCTGGCCTCGCGAAATCGTGACGGGGGTCACGCACTAACGCCCCCCCGGCGGCAACCTCGGGCTCAGGGTGGCGCGACTGAGAGTATGGTGGGACATTAACAACACGGGCCGCCGGCACCTCATTGGCGTGCGCCGCCACCGTTTGGATCAGCATTCCACCGAAACCAAGGGAGGTGCCACCATGGGATCGAGACATTCCATCTCGCTATTGGCCGTCGCACTGATTGCGGGTGGTTCGCTACCGCAAACCAGTCAATTAGCGGCACAGCGACCTGTCACAATCGGACAACCGTTGCCGGATTTCACACTCCCTGCGCTGCAAGGGGGACAGATCACCCTTTCCAGTTTTCGCGGCAAGACCGTGATGCTCGTCTTTCCCCGCGGGAAGTCGGGCGGCGGCTGGTGTCATGTATGTCATTACCAGTACGCGGAGTTGGCGGAATTCGACGAGCAACGAGGAATGCGGGCGAATCACGAGGTCGAGATCCTGTTCGTCTTGCCGTACGGTGGTGAGATGGTGCAAGAATGGGCTGACGCGTTTCCAGCTCAACTGCAGGATATTGAGGACTGGAAGAACCCACCCGATCAGGCGAACCTGGACGAGCGCCAGCGGCGGCGCATGGAGACCGTCAGGCGCTACTACCCGAAGCGGTTCGACTACGATGCGGGAAGCGTTCGGCTGCCGTTCCCAGTCCTCATCGATGCCGACAGAGCGATCTCACAGCAACTGGGTTTGTTCACCACCAACTGGGGTGGGGCCGAGGTGGAGCAGAACGTACCCACGATCTTCATCCTCGACGGGGAGGGGATTGTCCAGTTCAAGTACCACAGCCAGAACACGCTCGACCGACCGGGCCCGGAGTATCTGTTGCGGGTCGTCGAGAATCTGGTGTCGAACGGCTGAGTCGGGGTGGTGCTGGGCAGCGGCGTCGCATCGAATCGGGCCTGGCCCGTACCGGTTTTGAACAGGCAGCCGCAATCGACGCACTACGCAGATGGCTAGCTCGACGCTGGCGCTTTGCTATCTCCTGGGATCGCTGCTGGAAGTATCCGCCGGTGTTTCCGATTCGACGTTCGCCCTGCGGCCGGCCAGCTTCACGAGCCCACCAACCGTCGACGGAGTTCTCGCGGACGGTGAGTGGCATGATGCCGCCGGCGCAAGTGATTTCATGCAATACGAGCCCAACCGGGGCCAGCTTTCTGTGGTGCGCACGCGAGTGTTGGTCGGGTACGATTCGCTCCATCTCTACATTGCCTTTCAGCTGTGGGACCCCCAGCCACCCGCCGCGCAACTGACGCGACGGGATGCCGATCTCGAGAACGACGACGCTGTGATGGTGCTGCTCGACAGTCACAACGATCGTCAATCCGCCTACTACTTCATGACCAACCTGCTGGGCACCCAGACCGACGGACGGGTGGCCAATGACGGGCGCACCGTCGACAAGACCTGGGACGCTCCGTGGCAGTCCGCGGCAAGCCGCACCAACTACGGTTGGAGTGTGGAGTTCTCGATTCCCTTTACTTCAATCAAGTACGACGCCGGCGAGAACCGCACGTGGGGCATCAACTTCGGTAGGAGCTTGCGCCGTAAACTCGAGGTGAGTTTCTGGGCGGGCCCGCTCGAGCATCCGTTTCGGATATCACAGGGAGGCCAACTCATGGGGCTCAACGTCCCAGCACCGTTCAAGCGGTACCAGGTGATCGGCTACGGACTGTCACGGGTGCAGCGGGACACTACGACCCTGGGACTCGGCACCGAGGGCGTCGCTCTCGATCTCGACGCCGGCGGCGACCTGCGCTACACGATCACGCCGGAGATATCGGCGTACCTCACGGCCAATCCGGACTTCGCGACGATCGAGGCGGATCAGGAACGGGTGAACCTCACGCGGTTTGAGCTGAGCCTACCCGAGAAACGACCCTTCTTTCTCGAGAGCGCCGAACTGTTCCGCCAACGGATCCGCACGTTCTACTCACGCCGTGTCCCCGACATCTATGGCGGCGGTCAGGTTCACGGTCAATCCGGTCCTTGGACCATCGCGACGCTGGCAACGGTCTCTGAGAGGTACCAGGACCTGCCTCCAGCCGTATTCGGCGTCGCCCGTCTGCAACGCAGCGTGCTGGGCTCATCCAACGTTGCGCTCCAGTTCGGCAACCGCACCTTGGAGGGCAGTAACCTGGGGTCGCTCGGACTCGACGCCACGCTGTTCTTCACCAGGACACTCGGCTTGACCGCCCAGTTTGTGAAGAGCTGGGGACCGCATACCGCCGGCACCTTGGGGTATTTCATCCGCCCGTCGTTCGACTCGCCCACCAGCCACTTCCACGTTCGCTTCACTCACCTGGGGGAGAACTTTCGCGAGCATGTGAACGCAGTCGGTTTCGTACGCGATGACGACCGCAGGGAAGTGGACGCAGCCCTGTCGCACACCTTCTGGATCAGGAACAGTACGTTCGACAGGCTGCGCTACAACTCCAACTACAACATCTATTGGAGCCAGACAGGCCTGCTGCGCAGCTGGCAGATCGATCAGTCATTGGATCTCGACCTGAGCAATCGGTTGAGCACGCAGCTGGCATTCTCAGAAGAATTCAAACGCTTCGAGAAGGATTTCAGAAATCGGAGATTGCGAATCAGCGTTGGTTACAACACACGCGAATTCCAGTCGGCCAGAGTCGGCGTGCAATTCGGCAGGAACTTCGATGCGGACTTCCAGTTGTGGACGGCTGGAGCAGGGTACAAGATCACGGAAGAGCTCGCGGTTGAGTACGATCTGGAACGTCTGGTGCTGCGACCCGATCCCGATAGCGCGAGCACGTGGATTCACGTGCTGCGGGCAAGCCAGTTCTTCACCAAGGACCTCTACCTACGCGTTTTCTTCCAAAGCAACTCTGCCATAGACCGGCGCAATTTGCAGGCGGTGTTCGTATACCGCTACAAGCCACCCTTCGGCACTATCCAGCTGGCATACCAGAGAGGCACCGCGGAGCTCGGCGAGCGCTCGGCTCAGGAAGACACCGTATTCCTGAAGTTTACTGTGGTGTTCTAGCGGCTCGGCAGTGGGGCCCTCGGCCGCCTCGCCCCGATGGCATCCCCGGGGCACATCGGATCACCGGTCAGAACAGGCCTGCGATGATCTCAGCGATCGCCTCGAACACCGAACCCGCAGCCTCGGTAGTGGCTTCGATGGCCCCGCCCGCCGCCTCGGTGACACCGGACAGTCCTACATCGGCGGCTGCTCCAGCCACCGCTCCGGCACCATGGGCCAGGCCGCTGGCAGAGAGGAACACCAGGTCCGGAGCCCACAGGAAGGCGTCGAGCAGGAAGACGTCAGCGACAGTCACCGTCCCGTTCGCCCGCCGCACAGTGGGGAGGTTGCGCCGCATCTCCATGTTCCAGATCTGCGCCAGCTCGTGGTTGTCGAACCAGACGCCGCGGCACGCCCGGCACGCGTCGAGCGTGAGGCCGTCGCGCTCGATCCGCTCCATGCGCTGCTGGCAAACCGGGCAGTCCAGCAGGTTCATCCAGCCGCACGCGGGACACTCTTGTGCGTCCCGGTTCATCGTGGTGAGGCACGAGTGACACGGCATGCGGAACGCCGTAGCCCGCAGCTCTACGGCACCGCCGAGTCCCTTGGATCGTACCTGCCGCAGCGCCCGTACCTCGCCCTCATCGAACCACACCCCACCGCACCTCCGGCAGTAGTCTAGCACCAACTCGTGATCCCGAACTGGCTTGAGTTTCCCCATGACCACACCGAGGCACGTCGGACAGGGTAACCGCGGGCTCGAGTCAGTCATCGAGCACGCCTCTAGCAGTGGCTTTGTCATCGAGCAGCTGGACATCGGGAAAGGCGTAGACCAGCAGCCCGCTGTCGGTCACCTCGACTTCGGCAAACCCGCGCACTACGAGTGACCGCAGCAGGCTTTCTGCGTCAGAGTGGGTCAGGGCCAGTTCGCGCACGACCTCCACAACGGTCAAGCGACCACCACGCTCGCCGGCCAGTCGCAGCAGTTCGGCTTCCTGCGTCTGCCGGATGAGCCGCTCGCGGCTGCCGGCGAGCCGCCCCTTTCGTCCGAAGTGCTGCAGCAGCAGCGTGCCACCCGCTGCACCCGGTATGCCGACACCCACGAGCAGGGCCAGCAACTTCACCGCTGCCGACTGGGGAAGATCTGCGCTGAAGAAGCCCAGCAGCATGAAGAGACTCAAACCGAGCAGCGCGAAGCCCCCTACCGGCCGCATGCTACGGCCTCATCCCGTCCCGCCCGCCTCACTCGTCGCCCACCTCGACCGGCGACGAGTGCGCGCAGCAGTCCACGAACTGCTCCAGCCGGTCCGGGTTGAAACCCACCATGAAATCCTTGCCACGCGCGATGGTCGGCACCCCGGCGCCTCCCGTGAGCGAGCGCCACTCACGCAGTAGACTCACGTCTTTGGTGATGTCCAACTCTTCGAACTTACAACCGTGTTCCGCCAGCCAATCCTTGGCCAGTTTGCAGTAGGGTCACGTGGGGGTCGTGTACACCCGGATCTTGTCCATCGTCGCTACCTCCATTCGCGGTCAGCAGTCATCGGCCTTGTCACCGGCCCCGGTCAAGACCAATGTACACGGTCGGACGAGTAGTCAGACAGTGTGCGTGAGCCAGAAGGGGAGGCCTCGATGAAGGCTAGTTTCGACAACGAGAAGTATCTCGCCAGTCAGACCGCAGCGATCAACGAACGGGTTAGCCGGTTCAGCAACAAGCTATACCTGGAGTTCGGCGGTAAGCTGCTGTTCGACTACCACGCGGCGCGCGTGCTTCCCGGATTTGACCCCAATGTGAAGATGAAGCTACTCCAGGACCTGAGCGACCGAGCCGAAGTACTGCTGTGCATCTACGCCGGGGATATCGAGCGCAAGAAAATGCGGGCGGATTTCGGCATCACCTACGACTCCGATGCGCTGAAGCTCATCGACGACCTCGGCGAGTTCGGCGTTCCAGTGCGCGCCGTGGTGATCACGCGCTACGACGAGCAGCCGGCCGCCACGGCGTTCAAGAACCGGCTCGAAAACCGCGGCATCCGCGTCTACACCCACCGCTACACACGCGGGTACCCTACCGACGTAGACGTCATCGTGAGCGACGAAGGCTACGGCGCCAACCCATATGTCGAAACCGACAAGCCGATCGTCGTGGTGACAGGGCCAGGGCCCGGGAGCGGCAAGTTGGCGACCTGCCTATCGCAACTCTACCACGACCACCGCCGCGGATTCGACTCTGGCTTCGCCAAGTTCGAGACGTTCCCCATCTGGAATCTTCCCTTGAAGCATCCGGTAAACGTGGCCTACGAGGCCGCCACGGCGGAGCTGAAGGACGTGAACCGGCTAGACCATTTCCATCTCGAGGCATACGACGAACGAGCGGTCAACTACAACCGCGATCTGGAGGCCTTTCCACTGTTGCGGCGAATCATTGAGCGGATCACCGGTGAGCCATCTTTCTACAAGTCACCAACCGATATGGGCGTCAATCGTGCGGGTTTCGGCATAGTCGACGACGTAGGTGTGCGTGCGGCGGCGGAGCAGGAAATCGTGCGCCGCTACTTCCGCTACGCCTGTGAGCGCGTCATGGGTCTGGTCGACCAGAACTCGGTGCAGCGCATCGAGTTGCTCATGAACGAGTTGGAACTTCGCCCCGAGACCCGGCGCGTGGTGGAGCCCGCACGTGAAGCGGCCATCCAGGCCCGAGCCGACGGCAAAGGCAATGACGGTATCTTCTGCGGGGCGGCGGTCGAGCTCCCCGATGGCTCCATAGTGACCGGTTGCAACTCACCGCTGATGCACGCCGCAGCCAGCCTCGTGCTGAACGCCACCAAAACTCTAGCGGGCATCCCCCACGAGCAACATCTCTTGCCACCCAGGGTCACCGATGCGCTGGCACACTTGAAGACGGACGTGCTCAGAGGGAAGCGGGTGAGCCTCGATGCCGAGGAAGCGCTCATCGCACTCGCCGTGAGTGCGACGTCGAATCCCACGGCTCTGGGTGCGGTAGACGTGCTCGAGAAGTTGCGTGGCTGCGAGGTCCACATGACCCATATGCCCACGCCCGGCGACGAGGCTGGACTGCGTAAGTTGGGAGTCAACCTGACCAGCGAGCCAGACTTCGCGACCAAGCGCCTGTTCGTGAGTTGACCGTTCGGGTGCACACGTCCGGACCTGGCCCCGCCCTCGGTTCGGCAGCAGATCTGCTCCGCGCCTTTCCCGCTCCTTTCGCGCTAGCAACTCCGGTTCCAATCGCCTCCGCAGATGAGTGCCTTTGCGCTCCCACCGGACGCGTGTCACCATCCTCTCGCTCGCTCGACTGCTCGGGATGGTCCACAGCGGCGCCCTACCGACAGTTGAGAGTCATCGTACCGCCGAACTGACTCAACGAACACCTGGACCTGACAACTCGCACCACCTCCGCGTCGAGATTGGAAATCTCCACGGGTCGATGCGAATGGTTTCCGCTCTGGATTCCACCAACGGTCTTTTGCTCCTGGATCAGCAGCCTCGACTCCAACCTGATCACGAGATCCGTCAACTGCACCAGCTGTAGTTCGAGCTCTTGCACCTTCTGCTGCAATACAGCCAGTGAATCTCGCTGTTCGGTCTCCTGAGCCTCACAGGGGGCTGCGAACAAGAACAGTAGGGCACACAATAGCAGTACTCGCTGCGCCATGGGTATCTGACTCCTCTGCCGGTTAAGTGTGTTATACGTTCAACAGCGGTAGGATATCCTTCTGCAGCAGGTAGTGATAGCTGAGCAGCTGGCCGTTGAGCGTGATTGCGAATACACCGTACGGTGTGGGTGAGAACCGCCGTACATCAGCAGCACTACTGAGGTTGATCACACGACTTGCGATACCTGCCTGCTCAGCAACGGCGAGCGCGGTCGCGGTGGCATCCTCGATATAGGGACACTGGTCGCTGCGAATCACGGTCAATCCGTTGCCGAACCGACGTCGCACCGTGGCGTGGTTATCAACGAACACAGGCGGCTTGGCGGCCTCGAACCGTTGGACCATCAAGGAAAACCAGGGCGAGGCCTCGGCTACACACTCGAAGCCATGCTTCTCGAGTAGGCTCCTGCCAACTAGCCAGTTCTTCTCACTTGTCACCATTGCCACGCCTTTCAGCTTCGCCTTCTTGGCATCCCGCACGCACTCTGCGAGCAGGGCCGTGGCATATCCCTTACCCTTGCTCTTGCCGACCACCCAGAGACAGTGGATGAACATGTAGCCTTTAGCCTCGACCGTTCTCCAGGCGAACTCGCCCGGGATGTATTCAATGAAACCCCGGTCGGGCAGCTCCAGCAGCTTGATCCTCATGCCTTCGGAGAACCGGTCGTGGAGCCACCGCAGCTTGCGTTGGTACCCAATCGATTTCTTCTTACTCGTGTAGCAGAAGAAACCTCGCTGCTCGACGTTGCTTTCATTCACATCGATGATTTTCATACGGATCAATTCATCCCTAAGGAGATCGCCAACTCGGCGTCGGTGCACCGCGGACTACTGCGTGCACCATGATCACGCAGTTGGCGCCGATTTCGACGAGAGCACCATCGGCAGTGATCACCGGTCCGAACAGCACACTGCAGTTGGGACCGATGTTGACAGCTCAGCTGAGAACCGCATTCGGAGCGACATAAACTGAGAGATCGACAGCGGGTCGGACTCCCTGGTGCTCAATCGACACGCTTGCACCTCCTGCGCCGGCGGCGCGAGAATCCCCACAGCACAATTCGTTTGCGTGGGACGCTCGAGTCAGTTCGAGATGATGCCGCGGCTAGCCCTAAACTATGTGCCGTCCTTCCACTCAACTAGGTGATCGATTGAGATCCACCCCGCGTTATTCGGGACAACCGGTTGATCGGCGCCGAGCATTACAGCATCCATCTCTGCCTGCTAAGCACGTCCACCACGTCGACCCCCGTGTCCTTCCAACGCCGGCGGGAGCGCGGCCAGAGTCGTTGCAGGCGCTCCCGTGTAGCAGGGACGCTGTCCTCGGGTGGACCCTCTTACGCAACCCCGTCACCTGCCTTAGTCTAGCTGATGCATTACGCTCGGGTTTTGTTGCGGGCCCGTGCCACAGTCGTTGTGGCAAGATTTCCAAGTGAATCGAGGTAACTCCCATGGGTAATCGCTTCATCGTCTCACTGCTCGCTCTCTCGATCGCGTCGACCGCGCCCATCGGCGGCGCGGTCAGCGCCCAGACAGATCAGGCAACGATTCAACAAGCCGTATCGGGTTTGGAGCTGCGCGGTATCGGACCGGCCGTCATGGGAGGTCGTATCGCCGATATCGCTGTCCACCCCACAAAGCGCAGCACGTGGTACGTCGCCGTTGGTTCGGGCGGGCTGTGGAAGACCACCAACTCCGGTATCACATGGATTCCCGTGTTCGATACGCAGTCTTCCTACTCGATCGGTGCGGTGACGATCGACCCGACCAATCCCGACGTCGTCTGGGTCGGCACCGGCGAAAACGTGAGCGGGCGGCACGTAGGCTGGGGCGACGGTGTGTATCGCAGCCGCGACGGCGGGCGATCTTGGCAGCAGGTGGGTCTCGAGTCATCGCAGCACATCGGCAAGATCCTGGTCGACCCGCGCGACGGTGATGTCGTATTCGTCGCGGCCGAGGGGTCATTGTGGGCTTCAGGTGGGGACCGCGGCCTGTACAAGACAACCGATGGCGGCGCCACCTGGAGACCGGTGCTCGCGATAGACGAAAACACTGGCGTGACCGACGTGGAGTTCGATCCGTCTGACCCGGACGTGTTGTACGCCGCAGCGTATCAGCGCCGGCGCCACATCTGGTCGCTCCTGGCGGGCGGACCCGAGAGCGGCATCTACAAGTCCACCGATGGCGGCGAGAGCTGGCGCCGCATCGAAGTGGGACTGCCCATCGGCGACATGGGCAAGATTGGACTCGCCGTGACCCCGGCCGACCCGCACTTGGTTTACGCCACCATCGAGGCCGATGGCGCCGAACGCGGCTTCTACCGGTCGCACGACAAGGGCGAGAGCTGGGAGCGACGCAACTCGTACATCTCAGGCGGCACCGGCCCGCACTATTACCAGGAGATCGAGGCGTCACCCCAGGATCGTGACCTGGTGTATCAGATGGACGTGTTCATCCAAGTCACGCGCGACGGCGGAGCGACATTCGACAACCTCGGTACGGGGCGCGAAAAACACAGCGACAACCACGCTATGTGGATCGACCCGGAGTACGGCAACCACCTGATCGCTGGGACAGATGGCGGCCTGTACGAGACGTTTGACGAGGGCACGACCTGGCGCCACTTCCCCAATCTGCCGGTATCGCAGTTCTACAAGGTCGCGCTCGACAACTCAGAGCCGTTCTACAACGTGCTGGGAGGAGCGCAAGATCTGGGAACGCTGTTTGGCCCCTCTCGCACCATGAACGTGGAGGGCGTGCGCAATCGTGACTGGTATGTCCCGATGGGGGCCGACGGCTACGGTGTGGGCTTCGATCCCGCAGACCCACACATCATGTACCTGGAGACCCAACAGGGTAACCTGTGGCGCTACGACCGCCGTAGCGAGGAAGCGTTGGATATCCAACCGCAACCGGCGCCGGGTGACGAACCGGAGCGCTGGAACTGGGACGCGCCAATACTCGTCAGTCCGCACTCGACGAACCGACTCTACTTTGGGTCGCAGCGGCTGTGGCGCAGCGAGGACCGTGGTGATTCATGGACCGCGATCAGCGGCGACCTTACCACCAACCGCAATCGCTACGAGCTGGAACTGATGGGGCGGGTGTGGAGCGTCGACGCGCTGTTCGACAACGGTGCCATGTCTAAGTACGCCACGTTGACCGCGATCACGGAATCACCGGCCGTCGAAGGCTTGCTCTACGTGGGGACCGATGACGGACTGATCCAAGTGAGTGAAGACGGGGGAAAGAATTGGCGTCGCGCAGCCGCGCTTCCCACCGTGCCCGCTCTGTCATTCATCAACGACGTCGAAGCATCACAGAACCACGGCAATACGGTGTTCGCCGTGGCCGACGCCCACAAGGTCGCCGACTTCAGTCCCTACCTGTTCGAGAGCAGCGACCGTGGCCGCTCGTGGCGCTCGATAGCGGGCGATTTGCCGGCCGGCACCATCGTGTGGGCGATCCAACAGGACCACGTGAACCCCGACGTGCTGTTTGCCGGCACCGAGTTCGGGCTGTACGTCACCACCAATCGCGGTGCCAACTGGATCAGGCTGCGCGGTGCCCCCACGATCGCGTTTCGCGACTTGAAGCTGCAGCGTCGCGATGGCGATGTAGTCGGCGCCACGTTCGGGCGCGGGTTCTACGTACTGGACGACTACGCGCCGCTGCGCGACATCGCAGCCGGTGCACTGGCCAACGGTAGCACGCTGTTCCCAGTGCGCGACGCGTGGTGGTACGTACCCAATGTGCCGATGCAAGCGCGGGGCAAACCAACGCTGGGTAGCACAGACTTCACGGCGGCCAACCCGCCGTTCGGAGCCACGTTCACGTATTACCTGGCTGACGTTCCCCAAACCGAGCGTGAGGCCCGACGCGCTTCCGAGCAGCGGCTACGTGAAGACGGCGCCGACGTGCCATTCCCCGGTTACGAGCGCCTCAGGCGCGAGGCACTCGAGGGCGAGCCG
>Ga0209536_100004573_pt1 | contig 21845 bp, 21 predicted proteins | sample DeeMarSeWOR28_12_FD_187461 | JGI IMG/M metagenome (GOLD analysis project Ga0209536, IMG submission 187461) | Marine sediment microbial communities from White Oak River estuary, North Carolina - WOR-2-8_12 (SPAdes) (version 2) | ecosystem: Environmental > Aquatic > Marine > Intertidal zone >... | reverse complement strand
TAAGGAAAAATATCCAAACAATAAAAAGCTTTGGCTATCGTCTGTTACATTACAAACGTTTAGAAAAAACAAATTACAGCTAGAGGGTAAGGTTTTAAAAGATCTTCAAGAAGTTGGACGAACACAAAAACATCAGCTTGAAGAACAACAGCGACAGCAGCAGCTTGAGGCATCTGATGCTTATAATAAAAAGCTTCAAGAAATTGTAGATTCAAAACTAGATGTTGCTCGTAAAATTTTAGAGCTAGATGCCGTTATTGAAAGTAGGATGGAATATTGGTATAATGCTGTTGCTAGTGGTGAAGCAGTTGCGGCAAAGGGCGACAAAGAGCTGCGCCAATTTATAGACAGACAAATGGCTCTTTTAGGACAATATAAAAAGTTTGTTGAAGGGCTGGCCGATAAGACTGTAGATTATAATGTTAATGTTACGGTTATAAATGATCAAATAGATGTCTTGCGCGACGTGATTAGAGAGTGTATTGCAGAGTTTGAGCCAAACGCGGCATTAAGATTTATGGAAAAATTGAAGGAAAAGTTAGGTGCCCTGTCGTATAGACCTGAATTACCCGCACCGCAAGTAGACTTAAAGGAACTACAAGAGGCTGAATTTGAAGTATTAGATGGCGGAGAGTCAAAGGATGAGCAATAAGCATATCGAAAAAATTATACAGGCATATAAAGATGGGTTGCTTAACGAGTATATGGTTAGGCGCATGTTCCATGCTGCCAAATCTGGTATGACTGATGGTTTGTCTGACGAACTCATCCAAGATGCAAGAGATGCGAGTGATTTTGGCGTAAATAGCGACAAAGACTACAATGTTTATTTCTTTGTTCATCACTTTGCAGATGATATTTTAGATGATACTTTTGGAATGAATTTGGCACCGGATAAGAAGAAAGATCTGTGCCAATATCTTTTTTCGCACAAAGATAATGAGGACTATAGTCTTGATAATTTAACAGATCATCGTTTATTGACCCACAAGTGGTTGTGTGAAAAACTTTCAAAGAAAGCTTATCCAAACACAATGGGAAAAGAAAATCGTGATCCCATTCATGATATAGATAAATGGATAGGAACACTGAAAAACATTTATGGTTTACTACATAGTAAGAAAAATATGAGTCGAAAAGCTGCTATAGAACATTTTACAGCCGATTGGGATCCAGACGAAACACAAAAATTTGTTAACTGGATGCGATATTACGAGGACGGAACTACGGAGAAATATAACGTGAAAAATGCTAAACTAACCAAAAAAGCAGAGGGTGAAATACCAATTCCTCAGTCTTGGATTAATCGTGAAGATCGTGCGAACGATGGTATGAATATGTCAACATTTAAAGCGGATGACGGACAAAAAACTAAGCGCGAGCAAGAATTAGAAAAAGCCAAGACATTTAAGGTAAAAATGCGTTCACGACTTCGTTCTCTTAAGCGACTTATAGATAAATACAATGATATTCTCCCACAACAAAGTCTGGAAAATATATATGATGAAATTCATGTTTTGGAAAAAAGTATTAGCAAACTAAATGCATACGCATCTATTCAAGATTGTATTATTCGTTCTGCAAACAGAATTAAAATGTTTGGCTTTGAAGAAGGAGCGACTTTTCTCAAAACGGCTGCAGAGCCAGAGCCAGCTGTTGGAAAAGATGTGGTAGACGTTCTTCCGGTCGGAGAGCCTAATAAGCCAAATTTGCCTGCCAATAGTGCGCCAATGTTTACAATTACAACAATTATCGACAGACTTGAGGGTGTTAGTAAGCTACTTAAATCTCGTGATATGATAAGGGAGCTGGCTAGTATTGATATTCTTTTGAATGAACTGGGAATGGCAAGTTATTTTCCAGAATTAACTGATGCACAATCAAAGATGATTGAAGCTTTTGGTTATGCAAGCAACAAGGTTGAGAGCATTGTTGCCAAATTGCGTGGTAGCGGAACCAGTAAGACAAAGGACATAACGAAAAATGTTCCGCCTGCTAGTCCGCCTCCAGCTGCAGCGGTACCTCCTGCTCCTCCAGCGCCACCAGCGGAACCAATCGATACTGGTGGATTGCTAGAGAAACCTGTTGGAGAAGTTCAAAAGAAACTACCAACAGAGCCAAAGTAACAGATGAAACTTGAGGAACTGCTACTTATAATGACGGAGGTCGCAAACTCCAAGCGAATGTCACAGCCATTTATGGTTGGCGGTGTTCCACGAGATCGTATTATTGGTATTAGAAAGAAAATATCTAAAATAAATGATATTGATATTACAACTGGCGACAAAAGCTCGCTAGTTCTGGCGGAAGAGTTACACAGAAAGCTGAAGGGAAGTTATTATAGAACATATGATGACGGACACGCTTCGGTAGATTTTAGAGGACTCCATATAGATTTTTCGAGCAATTTTCTTGCTCCAGGAATTAAAGAAGAACTCGATAAAATGGGAGTCAAAGATGTGGATTCTATGAAGCTAGAATTATATAGCAGAGATTTTACGATGAATACTTTGCTTGAGAGCCTGGATTTCACAGCAGTTTATGATGTAACAGGAGAAGCAATCGGAGATATACAGGCAGGAATTATTAAATGTCCAGTGGATCCAGAGATTACAATCAATGTTGATCCACGGAGAATTTTAAGAGCGATAAAGTTTGCGATCCGATTTGATTTTAAGATTGATAATAAATTAAAAACTACGATGCTAAATAATAGGAAGAAAATACAAGAGCTTCCTGTTAAGTTTGTTCAAGATAAGATGAATGAAATTGTACGATTGGATGATGAAAAGGGAATGGAGATGCTAATTGAATATAAACTTTTACCATTAGTTCCAACAACCAAAACAATTTCAGACATATTAATACAAAGACGTCAATTAGCGAGGGCCCTATAATGCCACAAACAGCAGAACTTAAAAAACAAGAAATAAAAAAACTTGTCACTGATACACTCGCTCAGTTGACAAATATACTTAAGAACAGTGGTATGAGTGAAGATGATAAAGTGGGCCAAATAACAGATCTTGTTACACAATTAAATGATCAGGTAGAAGGAAAAATAGATGAAGCTATTGGTCAGCAGACGGTTACAGTTGCACCCGGACAACAGGTGGCGCCACAAGAAGCTGATGACAATTTGGAAGGTCCATCATTAGAAGAATTACCATTAGAGCCAATTCCTACTACGCCGGTGCGGAGAAAAGTAAAGAAGGATCGTAGTTTTGGTGACATGGTAAAGTATTTGGCCGGAAAATCGTGGGCAGAGGTATCGTCTTGGTTCGGTAATCCAGACAACAGAAGAGCGTGGGATGAAGCACAGGCAAATGCTGTAGCTGGTGTTCGTGGTTCAGAAATTTTCCGTGATGTTGCCATCAAACATGCTAAGAAAGATAAGCTAAAGGGTGGGGCTGGCGATGACGTGGAATATGATGAAATGAATAAAAAGCAATTAGAAATGGGACAAAAAGTAGAAATGGAACATACTAATGACCCAGAAATAGCAAAAGAAATTGCTGGAGATCATTTGGCCGAACAACTTAAGGGTGGTAAAGATAAAGAAGAACAAGATTACTATACAGAATTGAAGAAAATGGATCCTCACGAAGATGAAGTAAAAGACAAGAAGCCGGCTTTTTGGCGACGAAACTTGGATTATGGGACACCACGATAATGTCTAAATGTAAAAAAGCAACTATACGCGGAAAGAATGTTAGGGATTGTCCGTTTGGTCTGCCGATTCCAGAGGCGTGTGGTAATGCTGGTGACGCGATTCATAGAATGGCGCCTGCAGAAGAAGATAGGGTAAAAAGAGCAAATAGGCTTGTGTACGCATATCATAAAGGGTGTAAGGGATGTCCGTATGCAGATAAAGTCTTAGAAGAACATGGTAAGGTAGATTGTGATTTCGGAGATACTGCTGCTGGAAAGAGAACTCCGGCACTTAAAGGCAGTCCATTATATCCGAAAACATTTCACGGCATAGGGCTTGATGGGCTATATGGCTATCCACTTGGGTTTTATGCTGATAATAATGAAAGCCGTAACTTGTTTTTTGGTCTATTTAGTTTGCTTGGATCAACTACTGTAGAGGAGCTTATTAAACTAGCAGATAAATATGATAAGTGCGGAGAAAAAGAAAAAGCAGACATTTTAGATGGATTGCTAGAAAAACTACAGAAAACAAAATCAGAATATAAAGAAACATTTGATAAGATAGAAAAACATTTGGAAGAACATAGAGCGAAATACGAAAGTGAGCGAGGAGACACTGGCTTGTTATGGGAATTATCAGACGCATGGTTTGGCCCACGACAAGTTAACAGATAAATCAGGAGGATTGGAACATGCCAGAACTCTACGAACAAAATGCATTTTGGGTGGATGATGTCGACGATTTCGTAATGGATGCAGTAGAAGAAGAAGCATTTGTTATCGACGAGGCAGACGTAGCGGTAGATGAGTCTTTTATTGTTGAGGAGTCAGTAGCGGATGATTATGTAGAAGATCATGCACAGCTCGTGCCTGGATCTGACGCAGTATTTGATGATTCACCACCAAAAAAGGAAGACAAAGTGAAGGACTGGACAAACGATGGAGACCACTCACAGTTTGTTCAATACCTAATGGAAAAGAAGAAAAATATTCCGCGACACACTGGGGAGACGGTGCCAGGGTGCGAGCGAGCTAAAGCATATCTTAAATCATTGGATAGTGAAATTAGCAAAGCCATGCGGACTGACCTTAAGGGCGTAATTGATGAGCAACAAATTGATGCCATTAGAAAAGAAATCGATGATATGATTGATCGATTAGATAGGCAAATTAAAAAATTACGCGGAACAAAGAGAGCAGCCTATGATGTGAAACTATATGCCGAAGGACACTGTGATAAATGTAATACAGAGGCTCCAATGTGGCAGGATACAGCTAATAGCAAGCTAGTTTGCATGCATTGTGAGGCAGAAAAGTCTCGTCCAGAAACATTAGAAAAGACTGCAACAACACCCGTTCTTAATGTTTATATGAGTCCGTTTGAAAGAGCCATTGTTGGAACAATGATTAATTCTAAGGTGTCAGCAGGAAAGAACATCGAAGAAACCTATGAGCGGCTAAAAAATAAATACAACTTCACGCCTCGTGAGGAACTAGCAATTCAGCAACTTGTAGCAGATTATGGATACCCATTCTATAAAGATCGTGGTCTTTTGAATGAACCATCTGATCCAGCAGCTGGCGATGGCGTCGATTGGATGACTAACTATCAAGCCTAAGGAGATATAATGACAACTGTCGAGGTCCCTCAAGACCTGGAAAAACTAATTATGGAAATACTTGCACAGCAAGCATTGGAAGAGGAAGAAGAGTTTGATAATGAAGAATTAGACAGATTGTACATAGAAGATATACTGCCGGAAGAGGAGTTAGAAGAAGAGGTAGTTTGGAAAATCGACATCTAAGAAGAGGACAATATGACAAAAGTATCCCGCAATGACATATATGTTAGAGACGAAAATGGACCAGAGTGGTTTAATGCATTTTTACACTCTATCGCTAATTCTAAATCTGATACTGTCCATGATATAGTTAGCGCCATTAAAGATGAAACCGTAGAGAGTCGAGTGCGGGATTATAGAGAACAGGTTGGCTTAGACGTACTAAGTGCAACTGACGAAGAGGATAAAGAGAATATAAAGACTGCATCTTCTCGCCCACTATCAATTCGCCATGCGGAAGAAATGAAAGGCGTAGTTAATATGATAGAAGACGATCCTAAGCTACGCAGAGCTATCGATAGTTTTTGTGAACATAGCGGAGGGACAAAAAATACTCTTTCCATAATGAGATTTGTACGCGAAAAGTTAGGCAAGGATGTGGTTAGTTATACTGATGATGAACTTAAAGCATACATAGACCAGCGTAAAAAACACTTTAAACAGGAATTGACTGATAGTGGAGAGCCCGATGTCGGGAGAGTTGGCTTAGATAATGAAGACAGTTACAACGATGATGTAGCTGATTATGCAACATATGATGGAGCGAAACAATAGTGACGGCAAACAAGCAGTCCCATTCCACTATGGAAAGATGGTTTGAAGACCTCAAGAAAGAAGTTCTCAAAGTTGATCCAGTATCCTTTGCAGAAAATTATCTTACTATAGATAGCAAACCATTAAAGTTAGGTGGCGGGACAGGATGGAAATACTTAGCGGATGTTTATCGCTATATTGCAACCAAGGCGATGGGGCCTGATGGCAAGCCTGTCGTTTGTGTGAAAGGTCGTCAGGTTGGTGCTACCACTATGGCCACTGCTCTTGAGCTATACTTTTGTACCAGTGATCTATTCGGTACATCTCCAGAAAAACCCCCAATTAGAATCTTACACTGCTTTCCTGCATTGGCATTAGTACAAAAATTTGCAAAAGATAAATTAAGTACTATGATGCGTACTGCACAGGATAATTATGTTCTTGATCATGCGCTGGCATATGACAAAGAGACTGGAAAGAGGCGCGTTGATGTTCCTGATGATACGCTAACCGAAAAGCAATTTAAGAATGAAAACAAGCTTTGGATCGATTCGAATGCCAATGATGCTCAGAGATTACATGGTATGTCGCTCGATTGTATTTTTTATGACGAAGTGCAGCGAATGAATCAGGATGATATCGGTAATAGTAAGCGAACACTTACTGCTGCCAGATATGGACCACGTGGACAGGGCATTCAAATGTATTTTGGAACTCCTTTGCAACGTGGTTCTAATTTTTATAAGATGTGGGAAGCATCTGATAAAAGAATGTATCATCTTGGGTGTGCTGTATGTAAGAAATTTTTCAAATTATATGAACTTGGAAAAGATGATTGGGAAGAAATTTGGCTGTATGCTAACATTGTACAATGCCCTCACTGTGATCATCAACAAGAAAAAATTGGAGCAATAGAGCGTGGTAAATGGATTCCGTCACAACCACGATTGGCAAATGGTGAAGAACCCCAGTATATTGGATTTCACTTTAATCAATTGCTAATCCCTGAATTTCATAAAGAGACAATACTGAAGGAAAAGCCTGGTATTCATCCTACCAATTCAGAAAGGATTTGGAAGAACGAAATACTTGGAGAATTTTACAGTGGTTCTGATCTGCCAATGTCAGAGGAAGAAATATACCAGTATTGTAGAAACATTGATAAAAAGCTTTCATATGGAATTCCTCGTGTGCCAAATGCCAGGTTCGATTTAAAAGCAAAAGCAATGTCTCCATATCGTCCGCCAACTTTTATGGGTATTGACTGGGGTGGAAAAGAAGACAGTGTAACTTCAACCAGTGGCAAATCATTTTCATCGATTGTGATTGTATCGGTAGATAGGGCAGGGGTTTTGCAGATTGAGAATGCTTTTAAGCTAAAGAAAAAGGATTTTCAGCATAAAAAAGATGTTGTAAATGAAATGTATAGAAGGTTCGATATCAAGAATACTGTAGCCGACTTAGGTTATGGCGCAGATATAGTTCCGGAACTACAACGGGAGTATGGTGGAAGAATTATAGGTTGTCTGAATAGTGGCAGTCTTGTTAATCCAATTAAGTATGATCCAGAAGAGTTGCGAATCATAGTTAACCATCATACTATATTAGAAGAGCTTTTTAGTAACATGAGAAAAAGCAAAGTGCGTTTTCCATGGAAGAGTTATGAACAAATACAATGGTTAATTGAACACTGTTGTTCAATGGAAAAGGAAACAAGAACATTTCAAGGAAGAGTTATAACCAGATATGTAAAAGGGACAGGACCAAATGATGGTTTAATGGCCCTTATGTATGCCTATTTAGCGTATAAATTTTTTCTAACACAAGGGTTTAAGATTAAGAATTTCCAAATAAATTCTAAAGCCAATGCTCCTGTGTTAGCATATCTGCCAGGACTATAAAAAGAGGTAGAACATGGGAATTAAGAGAGGAGATTGGCAATCAGAAAAACCTAACAAAATGGCCACTATTAAGTCTGGTCAATTTGGGGCGAGACCTGCACCAATTGTGAAAGAAGGTGTGTCAAATTCTGAACACCACTTACAGGCTAGAGGCGTGATAAATCCAGAAGAACTTGGGGCAATAGAAGGCGTGTCTGAGCATCGTCGAGAAGAATTGATTCGTGCTACAGAAGCGGGTCAGTCTAGTGGCGGTCCAGAACCGTTACTTGTATATAGCAATTCTTACAAGCGTACACAAGAAATAAAAGAAAAATATGGTCTTGTAAAAACTGCCACTGGTGTTTCAATATCAGATGGTAGCAGAATGGGAGCGACTGGTAGTACGGTTAGACAGGCTCCAGAAGTATATTCTCCATTATTTCAGATTGCAAACCTACAATTACCTCGTGACCGCATAACAATGAATGCTTGGAATAGAAACTTCTATGACACTCATCCATTGGTGCATAATTGCATTAATTTGCATGCTTCATATCCAGTTAGTAAAATAAACATCAAGTGCAAGGACCAAAAGGTTGAACAGTTTTTTCAAGACATGGCAGAAGAAATTAATTTAATTGATGTTCTACAAGCTGTGGCTTTGGAGTTTTGGAAGATGGGAGAGGTATTCCCGTATGCAGAACTTGATGAAAACAGAGGAATGTGGAAAAGTATTGTTGTACAAAATCCAGATTATATCCATATTAAAACATCTGTATTAAGTGGCGAAGCAGTTATATCTATGCGTCCAGATGCCGCGTTACAGCGCCTAGTACATAGTAGTAGTCCAGCAGATCAACAGTTGCGACAACAAATTGATGAGGAGATTTTATACCACATAAGGAAGGGGAACAATATTCCTTTGGATAATTTTCATATTAGTCATTTAGCAATGAAATCTTCGCCGTATGATATTCATGGAACTGCACTGGTTGTTAGTATTTACAAAGATTTGATGTTATATGATAAATTACGCGAATCTAAATTTGCTCAAGCTGATAATCTTGTAAATCCTATCACATTAGTGAAAGTTGGTGGAACGGCAGAGGGCGAATATCATCCAACTGGTGAAGCATTAGAAAAATGGAGACAAACATTTGAGGCAGCGCAGTATGATAAAGATTTCAAAATCATCACTCATGCTGGCGTGGCAGTTGAACGTGTTGGGGCCTCTGGTCAAATTATTGATATTAGCAACGATATGAATTTCATATTGGACAATATTTTACACGGTCTATTGGTACCAAAGGCAGTAATTACACAAGAGGGAGCCTCTTTTAATAGTGCGACAATTGGTCTAGAGGTTTTAAAACAAAGATATGAAACCTTCAGAAATATGATGGCACAGTGGTTAATAAAGAAAATTTTTGCACCGATTAGTGAGGTTCAAGAATTTTATGAATACAGAGATGGTGACAAAAAACTGATTGTTCCAGAGGTCGAATGGAATAAAATGATTCTTTTCGATATGGACAATTATATTAATGTACTTAATCAGTTGTCACAAAACAACAAGGTATCTACTACAACATTATATCGCAGTCTTGGGTTAAATATGGAAGAGGAACGTAGGTTGATTAAAGAAGAAATGATACATAATGCTATTCTGGCAAAAGAGCAACAAATACTACAGGGTATGACTCTTGGTGCTTTGCGTTCGCTTAAGCCAGACGAAGATATTATTGAACCAACAGAAGCCCCATTACCAGGAACGCCAGGTGCTGAAGAAGCGGGTATTCCTGGTGCAGGCGCACCTCCAGGTGGAATGCCGGGAGGCGGAGGCATGGGACTTCCACCAATGCCGGGAGGCGGTGGCGGAGCACCTCCGGGTGGACCACCATTGGGTGGTGAGCCAGGTGGTGGATTGGGACCACCTCCAGGTGGCGCACCTCCGGGCGGTGAACTTGGCGGAGGAGGCGGTGGCGCACCACCCCCACCAGGACCATAATGGATTTTTTTACTAAGCTAGATATGTATATAGACTATAACAACAGTTATAGTTTGAATAGAGCGCTAACAACTTTAAAACATGAGTTCGATTTAGCTGTATCTAAGAAAAATACAACACATGCCAAGGTGGTAATAGATACGGCTAGAAGGCTTCATGATAAATTAAGTAAAACCTATCGTGAAAGTGAAGATCGTGGCGAGACCATGAGCTATTTTCAAAAGACTTTTGCTAAAACATTACGAAGTTTTATGGCATATTTAATACAACAAATGAAATCTGAATTCGGCGGATCATCGACCTATGAACAAGAAATTGAGCAAACGATTAATCAATAGGCCATTTTCACAAAGATGTGCCAAAGTTACATCCGACAAGCCCGCTTATAAAGAAAAGAAAAAGACGGACAAGGGATACGTGTGGATATATGACGAAAAGCACGTTGAGAAGCGCTGGAAAGAGAAGAAGGAAAAACTAAAAAACCTAGAAAAGAATCTTAGGAAAGTTCGAGACAAATATCAAAAAGATCTTACTTCCGATGATGATCGGTGCCGTGCTGTTGCAGCTATTGTTGGTATAATGGATGATACCGCTATGCGTATTGGTAATGAAGAATCAGCAAAGGAAGGAACATATGGCGCAACAACTTTAAAAGTCAAGCATGTTAAGGGTGGCACTGGTAAAATGACATTTGATTTTCCTGGGAAAGGTGCCATTGAGCAGAATGTCGTGCTTGAGAATAATAAGGTAATTAAAGTTGTCAGAGATCTAATGAAGGGTAAAAAGAAAGATGATTTTATATTTGAAATAGATGGCAAGAAAATATGGGACCGTACAGTTAACCGTTATCTAAAGGAATTTGATATCAGCGCAAAAGACCTGCGTGGCTTTCATGCAAATCGTTTAATGAAAGAGCAATTAAAGAAAAAAGATTTTAAAGAAGCACTTGAAGAGGTTGCGGAAATAGTTGGCCACGAACCATCTACTTTAAAAAATCAATATCTTGATCCAGAATTGGTTGAAAAGTACGAGGGCAAAGAAAAGAAAGAAAAAGATAAAAAGAAGAATGCGTCATTTAGCATTAGGGCAGTCGAGCCAACCGAACAAGAATTGCCAATTGGAAAATCTATTAATGAATCTCCAGAAGGCCCTATTACTGTTACTGATCCAGATGAACTAGAAAATCTAGTACAACAAGTAGATATAAATCGTAATGTGAATCGTATTGGTCCAAATGCGGACATTAAAGATCCTAGCACGATGGCTGCATGGAGAATTATTGCACCATTTTTACCAGAGGGGGCGACACTAACAAGTGCATTTAGAGACGAGTTTTATCAGGCAGAAATAATATTAGAATACTGGAGAAGCTGGGGAGTCAAGGAAGATGGAAGTAGCGGATGGGTAGGATTTGACAAAGAAACAGGAGATTGGGGTGGATATTATTATAAAAACTTCAATGACGATCTAGGTATAGGTGCACGATCTGTAAGAATTTTATACTGGAATGCAACTAAGCGCAAAAAACCATGGAATAGGTTCCAGAGGTGGGTTTTAAACGCTATGGTTGATAAAATCAACAGTGAAACTCCAGAAGAATTAGATAAGCCGGAAGTTGCAAAAGTAGGACAATCCGGACATCAAACAAGCACCGCTTTTGATATTTCTGGAGCAAATCGTAATGCTATTACAAAAGCTGTGCATGATGTTGTAGCCATGTTTCCACAGGCACTTCAGATTTCTGAAATAAGAAATGAAAAAGCAAACAATGCTGTTCATATAGAAATGTCCAGAAGTGTTATAATGCCTCCAGCGCAAGAATATGCTACCAAATTACAACAGTATCAATCTAAAGATGCGCTTGTAAAAAGACAATCAGGCACCCCCTTGTTATCAAAGCGGGCTAAACTAACACCAGAAGATGTTAAATGGATTGATTCAATAAAATATATTGCTAGAACGCCACAACAGGATGGCCTGCCACCAATTATTGATGTTGATCAAGAGCTTCGTAAAGATTTGAGAATTGGACGAAATGTAAAATTAACTCCAATTATTTTAGATGCATGGAAAACATTGCAGCCGTTTCTTCCGCCAACAGCAAGAATGACATCAGGAAAACGATTTCCTGATGATCAGCGAAGAATAATTAGAAACTACTGGTTTAAAGCAACTGGTCAAAGAATATCTATGGAACAATTGCAAGACCAACGTCTGTGCAGACAGTTATCTAAACTTTTAAAACAGCATCACGGATATATATTAGGTGCACCAGTTTTAGATCCAACTAAAACAAAATTTAGTCATGCAAGAGGAAATTGTATGGATATTAGTGGTGGCAATTTGTATGAAATTGACGCCACTGTAAGAGCTGTGTCTAAACACCCTGGTCTTCCGGTTAAGATGAGTCCTCTAATAGAGACTGCTAATAATTGCATACATACTCGCATACAAAGTGCCAGCTATGATAGAGCTGCCGTTGTGCAAGTGTTGCAACAAGGAAAATATGCGTCCAATCATATATCAAAAAGAGCAAAGGACGATGCCGAGCGTGAAAAGCAGATTAAAGATATTTATGAAGATTTAACTAACTCTAATGCTCCAGATGAAATAATTGATGGATTTGAAAAAGCGTTTGGAATTAAAACAGCATCAGAAGATATGGGCTTCGGCATTGATGATATGATGGGTGATTGGTTTGAAAAGGCACCTATTTTTCGTTGGAAACACGAGGAAGAAGAACCAGAATTCGACATCCATGATATTAGTGAGTCTGAAGCCAGTAAGTTGTGTGATGAAGAACCAGAGAAATTTTTCTATCGTGGACTTCACAAAGAATACCCTGAACTAGAGTCAAAGGCATTAAAAAAACTTATTGAAGATAATGCAAAATTCTTTTTCATCTTTAAATATCACGAGCGTGAAGAGGAAGAATTCCAAAATATGATTGAACAGGCTGCTGAGTTTTTGTCGCAGCAGGATGTTCGTGCATTTTTCTATTATCATCTACATCACAAATTTCCAGAATTGGGTCGCGGTGCTATTGTTCAATTAATAGACACCAACCCAGACTCCTTTTTTGATTTAGGACTCCAAAAAGATTATCCTGACTATGAAGAGAGTGCTGGTGCCGCCCGCAACATTAAGGATCCACATAAAGTTGAGCTAGAGATGCCAGAGTGGCTAGATAACGATGTTGAAAAACCAATATCGTTGCGGGATCGTAATGCGTCAAAAAAGCTATCTAAAAGAGCCGGAGAACTTATAGGCTTTTCTCAAATATCCATGGATATTATAGAAGAGCTTCGAAATTTGCCCGGATCATTTGACATTAGGAAAGATGAACACATACTGCATGTATCTGGAGAGATTCCAATAAGAGAAAATCCAGAAATGTCGGTTATATGGACATATGCTGATGGAATGATTAGAGTGATCTTAAATATTCAAGACAGGGGCTTATCAAATTATTATACCATGTTAGAAAGCAGGAATGATAACCAAGAGGCTTCGTTAAACATATTGAAGAACTTTTTGAGTACCAATATAGGTGGCAAGGCTGTTGATTTGGCCAAAGAAAAAATTCCTGGAATTCTTGGTGATAATGTAATTCCACTATTCAAACAAGAGTCTCGCAGGATTTCAAAACGTGCTGCCGATGTAAAAATAGACTTAACAGAACAAGAAGAACAAATTTTTGATCTGTTACGCAATACCATTAAGTCATCTGCGCGAAGTACAACTCTTCGAGTAGCAGGCGGATGGGTGCGTGACAAAATAATGGGTCGCGAAAGTGACGATATAGATATAGCAGTTGATAATATGTCAGGCGTTAAGTTTGCGGAGCTTGTTAAAAGATATGCAGATATGCATGGCGAAAAGTCCAGCATGGGAGTTATACAGGCTAACCCAGAACAATCCAAGCATCTTGAGACGGCAGTCGTACATTTGCTTGGACGAAGTATCGATTTTGTAAACCTTCGTACAGAAAAATACGACGAAACATCTCGTATTCCACAAATAGTTCCTACAGATTCTCCAGAAGAGGATGCACATCGTAGGGATCTTACCATTAATGCATTATTCTATAATATCAATACTGGCGAAGTAGAAGATTTTGTTGGTGGCCTCGATGATATTAAAGAGGGCGTCATCAGAACTCCTATTCCGCCAAAAGAAACTCTTATGGAAGATCCATTAAGAGCCCTTAGGTATATTAGATTTGCATCTCGTTATGATTTTGAAATCAAAGAAGATATAATTGAAGCAGTGCGTGATGAAGATGTTCAGGACGCCTTTAGAAACAAGGTGTCTCGCGAGAGAATAGAGAAAGAGTTTCGTAAAATAATAACAGGAGCTTCAGATCCAAGAATGGCGATGGAGCTGATAAAAGATTTTCAGTTACGGTCAGAGGTATTACAATTGCCCGAGGAATATGAAGAATGGGAAATGGATCAGAAAAGTTCGTTCCATGAACTAGATGTGTGGGGACACACAATGGAAACCTTGAGCAATTTACAGACAATTATTAAAGACAGAAATCTAAGCGATTCAAAAAAGTTTGTAATTAATCTTGCTGCATTAATGCATGATGCTGGAAAACTTGATCCAGAAATTAAAGGGACAAAGATAGTAGAAGATAACAAGGAAGTAAATACTTATCATGGCCACGAAGATGCAAGTATGCGTGCTGCAGAATACGCATTGCGAAGATTACCAGGCATTCGTGTAGAGGAAATCGAGGAAGTTAAAAAATTAATAGATGCTGCTCGTCGTGTTAATCCACAAAGGCAAAAAAATAATGAGGTATGCAACAAGAGTCGTAAAGCATTGGGTAAGTTTGTACAAACCATTGGCGAAGACTGGGAAAATGCTATAGATTTAGCGATGGCCGATACTTCTGCCCACAAAAAGGATTGGTTGTCAACATTTGATCCAACATATTTTAAATCGATGAAAGAACAGGTTGGCGAAATGGGACTTGAAAAGGCTCATGAATTTAAGCCAATTCTAAACGGCAATGAGATTATGCAACTTGTCAACCGTAAGGGCGGACCATGGGTTGGCCAACTCACAAAGGCGCTAATGGATTGGCAATTAGAAAACCCAGGAGCTACAAAAGAGCAGGCCGCACAAGTGGCACAGAAGCTGTATATGGATCTTGGTCTTGATAAGTCAGCTTCAAAGTTTTCTGCACGAGATGTGCCAAGAAAACTATCGAAGCGTGCTGGTGATAAGAAAAATGCCGGTGTGTTTATTAAGCTTCCAAAGGAACTCGCGAAGCAATTTCCGTCGTTAGGTGAACATGATGATTCTACTCCACATATAACTACGCTTTACATTGGCCCGATCAAAGAGTGTAACGAGATTTTGGTTGAGGAAATCGTGAGACGGGTTGCAATGGAACATGAGCCGTTTGAAATAACACTAGACGACAAGGTAACATATTTTCCGGCCACAAAGCATTCCGATGATTGCAAAGTTGCAAAGATGACAATCATATCTGACGAACTGAAGAAGTTAAACAAGGCATTAAAGAAAGCGATCTTGAACGCTAAGGTTGATCTGGTTGATAGTTTTCCGACTTACAAGCCACATACAACTCTAGAATATATGGAACCACCGAAGAAAATTTATGATGGTGAGGTTCCAAGTGGCTCTTGTATGATACATGAGGTGGAGATATGGAACGGCGATGACCATACTGTGATTCCACTTGGCTTAAAAAAAAAGACTAAATTATCTAGGCTAGCAGGGATAATTGATTATCCAAAAAAGATGTATCAAGAAATAGCAGATTGGGCAATTTTTATACACAAGACTTGGGAAAAAGAAAGTGCACATGACGGCGTATATAAGGCTCAAGATGAATTATTGAACACTATAGAAGAAAAAAGTATAGATCAAGAAAGAGATAAAACTATAACATTCTTTTTAAGAGATATTATGCATAGATCTAAAGCATTATATCAAATATTCAAAAAAGAATTTAAGAAGATAGAGAAAGGTGATTGGGACGAAGAAATTTCAGAAGGACTAGACAGTTGCAATTTTAATATATCAGAAAATAACGACGATGTTCTTAGTGGACATTTTTATTTTGCATTTCCATTAATTTCAATTGATGTAAATAATGGAAATATGCCTGTTGATGAAGAAACATGGATAAATTTTGAATATGATAAAAAGGCAAAAAAACTAACAATAAGCACAATAGATGAAAAATGGCTGGAAGATGCTTGGAACAAACTGTGGGCTGAAGCAAAAAACATTGTGACGAACAATGAAGGGCTGTTTAAATATATAGAGGAAGAAGAACATGAGTATGGCGAACATAAGCCCGAACCAGAAATTTATAGAGATGTTCGTTTGCCTAGTCTAGAAATATCGCAACCTAGATTTAAAGATGTCGTGTTTAATGTAGAAAGTGAAGATATCTCCTCCTCTCTTTCTACAGACTTTGCCCTTCCGCTTCGCCAGTATCAAGCGTATGCAAATTATGCATGGGCGATATCAAAATCGCTTAAAAAAGCAGAAGATGCGTTGTACGACTATATTAGGTATTCACAGGATCCATCACATATTACTGATGAAGAGCGTAGTAAATATGCACTAGACTATAATGATAGTAAATATGGAAAAAAAATTAGTAAATATTTTAAATTTGATATATCAGATACAAAACAATATGATCGGCACGAATGGTTAAAAGAAAAAGATATATATGGCGGACTAACAGTTACACTGTATGAAAGGTCTCATCCAGAAAAGGCTGGTCATCATGACGAAAGCAAAAGAGAGATAGTATTATGGGGCGTTGGCGAGCGTGACGATGATGGAATTAAAACAACTATCAAGCATGAGTTAATACACATGATGCAGTCATCTATGGGCCAGGGAATAAAAAAGGTAAAACCAGACGAATTTGGTGCAATACAGTGCATAAGATGCAAAAAGAAATTTGACAAATATCCTGAAGATTATGAGTGCCCATATTGTGGTGCAAAAGTTAGCAGACACAAGGAAGTTGGTACGCCAAGTTATTATGATCCATACACTTATCAAAGATATAACGAAGAAAGTTCTGGAGAAGAATTCTCTGAACAACATGCTACTTCTGATGTAGAGTTTTTTGCAAGAATGGTTAATTCTATAGAATATATGAAAGAGAATGTTTTAAAAAGCTGGGTAACTGATGGTGAATATAGAGCATATCCACAGTTATTTAATAAACACATTAAAGATATGGATCCTGATACGAAACGAAAACTATATGTGTACAGATTTCGTAATTTTTTGGAGCGAGACGGAACATTAAAATATTTAAGAGAAAATGATCAGATGAAGTATCAAAAGTATGTCCGCGAGCTATATAGGCAATTTGATTCAATTATACGTAATTAGGACAAATCTGCTAATAAAATGATGATTAATTGAAGGCTGAAAGATGTGGAGGATGAAACATGAAAATTCTGAACAAACTAGCTGAATTGGCAAATCTATTGGACCAGAAAGGTTTTCATGCAGAAGCTAGTGAAATAGACGAGATTTTGAAGGAAGCTGGAGAGCTAGATACAGAATTTATGTCACATTTGGACCCAGAAAAGAAATATGTAGCAGAAGAAGAAGGATTTATGCGTGATGTAGAGACTGGCGAAAGGGAACCTGCATATCTGGATGATATGAAATGCGATGAATGTGGCGAACCTATGCCTCTAGATGTCCAAAAGTCTGCTGCTGGATATTATATTGGCAGATTCTGTGGGCAATGTGGACCATGGTCCCGTGAATCTGGCTATTTTAAAAGCGAAGAAGAGGCTAGAAAAGAATTAGAGATGTATAAAAACAAGGAACGATAATATGCCTAACGGAAAATTCATAGCAAATAACTTGCTTAACCAAAAACTAGAACTGTTCGTTGGATTTGAAAATGAGTGGTTGTCGTACGCCGATGGCGATGTTCAGGCATATACTCTTTTAATTGCTACGCCAACAGCATATGATGTAGAAAGTGGCGTTATAACGTTTGTAAATGATCAAGGGCAAGAATTTTATATGGATGAAACCAAAATTCAGATGTTTTGGAAGGCAGAAACTAAATTTAAACTAATCGAAAATGCCACATCTACTATGAGATCTGGTAAACAATGGCTTAAAGACAAGAAAAACATGGATATAATGTAAGTACGGAGGATAAAATGAGTACACTCGTTAAGCTGTATAAGCTTGCATACACATTAGACAAAAAGGGCATGTATGACGAGGCGGCAGAAATTGAGAAGGTAATGAAATCATTATCTGAAAGAGTTGGTCTCACCGACGAGGATATGGTTGCATTGGCCGATCACTTCGACCAAGAAGGCGACATTGCTCTTGCAAGCTACTTTGATGAACTCCTTAAGGAGTCAAAAAAAAAAGAATAAGGGCAAGGCACCAAAAAAATGGTGGGATAAAATGGAGAAAAAAATAAAGGAAAATAATCCGGATTATTCTAAAGAGCAAGTGGCCAAGACTATTGGCGAGATCTGGTTCCATAATTTATCCGACAAAAAACGTAAGCAAATCAATGAACGGGATAGGCCAGCAAAAGAAAAAGCAAAGATGAAGAGAGAAAAGAAAAACAGGTGGTAAAAAATGGCATTATCTATCCGTCATATGGCTGGAGTAGAGCGAGGGACGTCTGCAAATATTGGAGTTAGCACTTCTGCCCGCAACTATTGGCGCAAATACTATCAGACACAAAATGTGCCACAAATGTTGGGAAATAATGCTATTATTAATGAACTGATAGCGTCAGATTATGCAAAAGCCAAACCACTGCATAGGTTTCCGCTACGTACACCAGGCGAAGATGCAGAAATAAGATTGTCGCATAAGTTTTATTACGTGGCTGCTATTAGACCAAATGGGCAACATGATGTAATAGTAATTCAGCCGATGTATAAGGAACCACCAGAGGAAGTTAGGCAAAGGCGACTTACAGAAGAGTGGCTAAAACGTGTAAGAAAAAAGAGAAAATAGTGGGAGAAAAGGCATGAATATCCTCAAACAACTTATTGATATAGCTAATAGTTTGGACAAAAAAGGTCTGCATGCAGAGGCATCTATTATAGATGATATTATTAGAGAAGCAGAGGGGTTCAGAGAACAGTTGGCCCCAGGTCTGATGGGACCGGTCGATCCGACTAGAATGCCACCAGGAGCTGGTGCCGGAGGTCTTCCACAAGTGCCTCCTTCTGTCGATAAAGGAACAGCTGGTAGAGAAGAGTTTGTGCCCGTTCCTAAAATTCAAAGATTTCAAAGACAGTTTAATCAACTATATAGAAAGGTTAGAGATTTACAAATAATGGCAAGATCAACAATGAGAGAAATGTTTGGTCGGCCACTTGTGGTAGATGGTAGGGCTGGACCAAAAACACGAGCCGCAAGGGCATATTTCCCACAGATGCAAGAGATATATAACAGAGAAATGATGGCACGACAAGGTGTTGCAAATAAGCGTCCAGAACAAACTGGTCCTCGTGGCGAGCCAACTGGAACGCCAGTAACAATAGAAATGCCAACACCAGAGCTTCCGCCAGAAGTAGATCTTGGCCCAAAAGAAGAATTTAAACTATAAGGTACTAGTATGCTTATTAAAACTGCTATTATTCAAAAATTAAAAGGTGGCAAATATCGTCTTTATAGTAAAAAGAAAGACAAGAGCGGAAAGAGGCGGAATTTGGGCACTTATAATTCTTTGGCAGGTGCAAAAAAGCGTGAACGCGAGGTTCAGTATTTTAAACATCACGCAGATGATGGAAGTGCTGACGATAAAGAAACAAAGGCTCTCTCAAAACTATCAGATATTGCTGGATTTTTAGAAGAAGCTGGTTTTATAGATGCATCGGATAAGGTATATATGGCTATGAATGCGGTTGACGGAAGCCTATGTGAAGACAATGTTATTGATGTAACTAAATTAAGGCCGGACGATCAAGTTAATGTGGGTGGTCCACAGCAAGAAGAAGGTGGAAGTGCAGGAAGTATGCAGGAAAATAGAGGCACATTTAGTATACAAGAAGCAGAAAAATTAGCTAACCTAGCAAATACATTAGACAAACAAGGGCTCTACGAAGAAGCTGATGCAATAGATGATATACTTAAGGTAATAAAGAAACTAGAAAAGAAGGAAAAAAATAAGAAAAAACATAAGGTTAAAGACAAGGATAAGAAAAAGCAGAAGGAAGAAGCTCCAGCAAGGTCAAATGGTCGAGTTGGAACAGGAGTTACCGACAACCAGAACGCTGGAATGTTTCAAGGATTTTCTGATGCATATTTTTATAGTGGTTATGGGAATCTAGAAGGGGCATATGGCCCGTCTGACAGATAGTGAAGTGAGGCAAATAAAGGAAAAATCTATTAATATTCTGCCATTAATGTATACGGAGTGGTGTATTCGGCTATACCTGTGCGTTTTTTGAGAGAATATTGACATGAGGGCAATAGATGATGCGAACAAATGTTGCAACTGGTCCGAGAATGACCTTGGTCGTTACCGACGCAGAACGCGCTATTGCCAAGATCGTTAAGGACGATTTTAAAAAGATACTTAAAAAGCTTGATAAAGCTATCAGGACTGTTACTGACCTGCGGGACGCAATAGTAGAACAAAGGCCAGAAAAAGACGAGCTGAAAAACAAATATCTTGGTAGACTACTTAGATATCGCCGTAAGATTCGCGATACGTTTAATGATTTTTTGTCTTCAACGAAGATATCATTAGAGAAATTAGCCAAAATAAGCGACCCAGATATGATCAAGTTGCGCGAGATCATTATTGCTGAAATTGGTGAATTGTCTGATGGTGTCGAAGCTATTCTGGATCTGCTAAATGAAGTAGAGCGTGAAGGATTTACAAAGACACTAGAACAACTTGCTGCTCAACTAGAAAAACGTCAGAAATCAATTATTGATGTTGTAGACAGTCAGCTCTTTAATCACATTGATCATGATATTCTTGGGCGTATGAAAATTAGTGAACTGCAATTTAGAATAAGACGGCGAGCAAGAATACTTAGACAATTAACTAGGAGCGAGTAATGGCGTTTAGAAAAACTGGCGATGCTATGCCTGTTTTGGCATACTATGATAAAGATGGCGACAAGGAAAAATGCCCTAAGTGTGGTAGCAAACTTGTTGTGGTTGCAGTTGAAGCCGAAGATAATGAGCTAGTCTGTGAAAACTGTGACATTGATGAATCAATCGAGAATGAATAAGGAGCGCGTGAGAATGAAATCAGACGAACTTATAAAAATGCTCGTTAAGATGGCGGACAAATTCGACCGTGAGGGTCGATTTGATCTTGCTGAAGATATTGATCGAACGCTCCAGTCTTACTCTGCCCGCCCTAAAGCTCCCCTGAAAAAACTAGATGATGATGTAAAGAAAAACCTAATTGTTTTTCTACATGATGCAGATAAGGGAGTTGGATCTTCTATAGAAGGGCTTAATGAATTTTTCAGACGATTACGTTATTTTGACGTAGCCGATCAAATTAAAGAAATGGGGCTAGATAAAGTTGTAAAAGACATGGAAAAGACCAAAGGGTGTCTTGGCGATTCTGTTAAAAAGTTTTATGAAATTACTAATGGAAAAAGGCCATCACAAAAAGATCTTGATGGACTGTTTAACGATGACGGTGCAACAGAACAAAGCGCACTAGACTTCTTCGATTCTCAAATGGCAAAAGATAAGGACGAGGAAGAGGTTGAAGTAGAAGTAAAAGTTGATGTAGAAAAAGAGGAAGAGGAAGATGATGCCATGGATGGCGATGAAGATGATGTCATGGATGGCGAACTAGACTTCCTATTAGACAATTTTTGGGCGGAGGCAGAATAATGGCTATAAACAAAGTCGGAGAAAATCTGAGCTTCTTGCCAGAAAAAG
>Ga0209536_100004572_pt1 | contig 21849 bp, 25 predicted proteins | sample DeeMarSeWOR28_12_FD_187461 | JGI IMG/M metagenome (GOLD analysis project Ga0209536, IMG submission 187461) | Marine sediment microbial communities from White Oak River estuary, North Carolina - WOR-2-8_12 (SPAdes) (version 2) | ecosystem: Environmental > Aquatic > Marine > Intertidal zone >... | reverse complement strand
CATAGACATAAAAGATACCCGAAATAGCCACTAGAATGGTAATGACGATAACCAATATTTGATTCTGAGTTATTCCTCTTCTGCGCGCGCGCAAAAATTTAAAAACATTCTTTATTGCATTTTCCCTATCGCGCGCGCAATCTAGAGAGTTTGGTATGAGAACTCCTAGAGGTCTTCTATATCGAATCTAAAAGCCTTCCTGTTTTAGGAAGATACGGACATCATGACCGTATCTTCCTCTTTTAGGAAGGTCACCGCGCGCGCTTTCAGTAATAAATATTAATAGCCTAAAATTTTAGGTAAATCCCTCCCAGTCCACCACTTTTCACGGACACACAGCGATAACCTGCCAGCACGTTCCATGGGGGCGTGTCTTCTTTCGTTGAATATCTGCAATCGTGAAGCCTGAAGCCGAAAACTCCCGCTCTAACTCCTCCCCCTGAAAACCATAGCCTGCTATGATAGGCAACATGATCTCTTTCTCTCCACCCTCAACCATGATCTTCCTTGGCCTCAACTCTCCGACTATTGGGGGCGTCCAATCATGGCCAAATCTCTCAACTGCCTCTCCTCTGGTGCCCCCGCCCATGTTGAGGAAAAAGTATAGCGCACTTGGTTTCAGGACCCTCCGAGCCTCATTTAGATGCCTGGCTCTATCTTCAGGGTCAGGGAACATCTGGAGGCACCCGATGTTAACCCCCAGGTCAAAGTGATTATCCGGGATGCCGCTGAGGGCCGTGACGTCGCCAACTTGGAAGTCGATCTCCACGTCTTCCTCTCTCGCCCATTCCCTGGCTCTCTCAATTGCAGAAGGCGCTATGTCAATCCCAGTTACTTCGTAACCTGAAAGTGCCAAGAAGATCGAATCTCGACCCTCACCACACCCAAATTCCACCACCCTCCCCTCGCGTGGTTTCCACTCATCGAGGAAATTCACCAGTTCTTCAGTGGGCAAGGGGGCCTCCCAAAACCTAGCACCTGCAGCGTAGACGCGTCTGTACCTGTCCTCGTATGGGTGCTCCATGTGTATATCTAATAGAGACCGAATAGATGAAACTAACGCGGGGTTTTAAATGAGGTGAGGTCGGATGCTTGGAACATCCGTCTGAGTTAGCCTATGACCTTCTCGTTCGCCAGCTTCTCGACCATCATGCTCACAGCCTGGGTCCCCTTCTCAAGGAGCCCCTCCGCCTGCATGCCCCTGTACATCTGCTGCACCAGTGAGGTGGCTGGCAGGGGCATCTCGATGCTCTCGGCCGTCTCCATGATGATCCGGAGGTCCTTCAGGTAGTCCTTGATCTTGAACCCTGGCTCCATGTCACCCCGTAGCACCCTCCCCCCGTTGTTTGTTAGCTGCCAGCTCCCCGCAGCCCCGCCCGAGACCGCAGCGTGGCACTTTTCGATGTCCACCCCCGCCTTCTTGGCGAACACTAGAGCCTCGGCGACCCCCAGCATGGTGGTCCCCACGAGGATCTGGTTCACGGCTTTCGTGACCTGGCCGTCCCCGATGCCCCCCACCCGGGTGATGGTCTTCCCCATCGCCTCGAAGATGGGCAGGCACTCGGCGAAAACCCCCTCGTCGCCTCCCACCATGATGCTCAGTGTGCCGTTGTTGGCGCCGATGACACCGCCGCTCACGGGGGCGTCGAGCATCCTCACACCCTTCTCAGCCAGCTTCGCGGAGATCTCTCTCGTCGTTATGGGGCTGATGGTGCTCATGTCGATGCAGACCATACCCTCCCTGGCCCCTTGGATGGCCCCGTCTGGGCCCAGGAGTACCTGCTCCACGTCGGGGGAGTCGGTGACGATGGAGATCACGACATCGCTGTTCTCCGCCACATCCCTGGGGCTCCCGGCAGCCTTGGCCCCCGCCTCGACGAGGGGCTCCATCTTGGACGCTGTCCTGTTCCAGACGGTGACCGGGTAGCCAGCCTTGAGGAGGTTCTTGGACATCCCGGTACCCATGAGACCGAGACCGATGAATCCTATTCGCTTCAATCTTATCGAGAATAGTTTGGAGTCAGGACTCTAAACAGTTTCGCATCGGAGTCCTGTTCTTTACAAGTAATGCCCCTAAGGGTGGACTTCCTCGAAGAACCTCTCGTCCTTGTAGTCCCTCCTCTTCAGCTGCAGCCTGATCAAGGCGACGAAGGTCACCAGGGTCGCCATGGCCCCCGCCCCGATGAAAAATGGCGTGGGGAGCATCGAGGTCTTGTAGCCGAAGTAGAGGATCAAGCCCAAGGCTATCAGGGCGATGTCCAGGAGCTTGCTCCAGCGGAAGATGGAGATCCCCTCTCCCTGATAGGGTATCGATGTGTAGAAGAATGTCATCAGCGCGATGAGGGTACCCGAGGTGCCAACCAGGAAGCTCAGGTCGCCCAGGATCATCTCCTGCTGGACGTAGACGAAGGGCAGGACCAGGGCGAGGAGCCCGAAGTTCTTGATGAAAGCCAGGTAGCCCTTATCCCTCGCCGTCGTGTGCCCCTCGACCACGGAGGTCATGGGGAAGCCGTAGGGATGGGTGAGGATGGTGGTCCCGATGAGTGAGACCGCCCCGATGTTGTTCGCCGCCAGGGCCACCTTGAGCCCGAGTATCCGGGCCGTTATGACCTCCAGGAAGTACCTCCAGAGGAAGACGAGTCCTGAGCATGCGATGATCACCGGGGCCGCCTCCATGAAGGCCGAGAAGTTGATCCCCGAGATGTAGCTCACCGGCAGTGACGAGCCGATGTAGGGCAGGCTGAACGGGAGCTCGATGACGGGGCCCAGGGAGATGATGGCCGAGGTCAGCGTGGCGTAGGCAAGCCCGATGAGGACCGTGCTCAGGATCAGGGTTCTCAGCTGCCCTAGGCGTGAGATGCTCACCTTCCTCCTCTTCCTTATCCCCTCAGAGACCCGACCAAGGTCCAGGGTGTTACCCAGGCCTCCGGTCGCCACCCCCGCGCCGACGCTCCCGATGGTCGCGATGGCCGTGGTCACCGCCACCTCACCCGGATCCGCGTATACCGGGCTGTGAGGGTGGAAGCCGTGGTCAGTGTCCACGTCGTCCTCCCAGGGCTCGATGAAGAGCGTCACGTTGGTCCATCCAAGCTCGTAGTCCCCCGCCACTACGACCGCATGTACATTGACGGTCGCCGGGGCTTCCTGGTCCCAGGGGGTGAAGGCATAGATGGTGAAGACGAGGTCATCGTTCGGACCGACAGAGTCGTAGGAGTGGGGCTCCCAGAAGAGATACTCCTGCTCCTCCCACGTTGCGTCCAGGGTGACCATCTCCAACTCGCCGACTTTCAGCGCTACCATGGCCTCCCTGATTGCCTCGCTGGAGACCGTCATGTTGAACGAGGTCTCCTCGTGGGGGTGGAGCTTCGCCTCGAAGGTCGCTGGCGTCACGTCGTCGAGGGCTCCGAACACCAATGCCTGCAATGAGAGGGTGAAGATGAGAAGGAGTAGCGCACAGATGGCCACGTGTGCCTTTTTGCGGATGGACATATTCAGCTTCTTTCATATTTGAAGCTTATAAAAGAATCTAAATTTAGATTAATATTCTTAAAACAGGTTTAATTTTCCCTGAAAAAAGCGGAGCATGCCCCCTGTCATCCTGACATCAACAACGGGGGGCTTCAACAGGCTATTGACGTGACCTGGCAATCCAACCGGGCAGGGAGTCGACCAGCCTGCTCATGACCCTCCTCGTCCCCTCCACCCAGACGTCGGTGTTCCCGTCGTAGGCCTCCCCGCCGCCGCTCCCGACGAGGTCCGACACCCCCCTGAGTATGAGGCACCTCGTGCCGTTCCTCGCCGAGACCCAGGCGATGGCCCCCGACTCCCAGTCCCCCGCCCTCGCACCGTACCTCTCCTTCAAGCCCTGCACCTCGTCCGCCATGAGGTCTCTGTCACCTGAGACCAGCAGCCCCCTGTGGACCTCGATGGGGTAGTCGTCCCCGAGCCAGCCGAGGTCGATCTCTGTGGAGAAGTGGTCTATAGCCTCATCGGAGTCACCCATCAACTCCACGATGTCGTAGACGATGGTCTTCTCGACGAGGACGATGGCGTCCTTCCCGATCTCGCCCTCGATCCCCCCGCATGTCCCGAGGTTCACCAGGAGGCGGGGGGACCACCTGTCGATGATGTACTGGGCCGAGGCGGCTGCGGCGATCTTCCCCCAGCCCCCGTGGAAGAAGGTGACCTCTTCATTCTCACCCTCTATCACAAGATCATGCTTGAACCACTGCCCCATGGGCGACGCCTGAAGCTCCACATCGGGAAGGAACTCCTGCACGACCCTCCACTCGGTTTCGGCTGAGACGACCACGACAACCCCGTTCATACCCCACCCTTGTCCCCACGAGGACTAATATCTTACGTCTGGAAGACCATCTTTTTCAGACACCATTCACCGTATGAGTGACGGAGGCCGCTGATACGACCGGAGACTCCAGCCCTGAGAGGGTCCTGAGGTTCTACTACCCCCAGCCCAGCTTCCCCGCCGTCTCTGTGACAGGCCGGGGCTGCGCGCTGAACTGCAAGCACTGCGGAGGCCACTACCTGGAGGGCATGGCCGACGTGGGCACCCCTGAGAAGCTCAAGGAGTACTGCCTGAGCCTGGAGGCGCGGGGTGGGGCAGGCCTCCTTGTGAGCGGGGGCTCCACTACGGAGGGGCGTGTCCCTCTGAGGCCCTTCCTGCCCACTCTGAGGTGGGTCAAGGAGAACACGGGCCTCATAGTGAACCTCCACACGGGGATGCTCGACATGGAGGAGGCCGAGGAGATCGCAACCACGGGTGTCGACATAGCCTCCGTGGACGTCGTGGGCAGCGACGAGACCCTCAGGGAGGTCTACGGCCTCGACGCCTCTGTCGAGGACTACGGGGACACCCTAAGGAACCTCAAGGAGGCTGGAGTCCCCACCGTGGCGCCCCACGTCTGCGTCGGGCTCCACTTCGGTGAGCTGCGGGGCGAGCATCGCTCCCTCGACATCATCGGTCGCATAGATCCGGAGGTGATAGTCTTCCTCGGGCTGATCCCGACCCCTGGGACTGAGATGGCCGATGTGCCTCCCCCGAGGGTGGATGACGTAGTTGATGTGATCTCGGCTGCCGTGGAGAGGTTCCCGGAGGCCGATGTCTCCCTGGGCTGCATGAGGAGCAGGAGGGACAAAGAGGAGATGGAGAGGAGGGCCATACAGGCTGGCGCCTCCAGGGTCGCCGTGGCGTCACGCTCAACGCTGGAGTGGGCCCGAGAACAGGGCTACGCTGTCAAGGTACTCGACGGGTGCTGCACGATCCCCGAGAGGCTGGAGGAACGGGTCCTCAGGTCATGACTCAAGGGTCAGCTTGAGGACGTGGGCGAAGTCCTCCTCGGAGACGCCGAAGAGGGTGATCTCCTTTCCCCCGAAGAAATCTGCCACGATCTCATCGATCTTAGCCGTTTCCTTCCCGTTAAGCGCCTCCTCGAGGTCGTTAATCGCCTCCTCGGGGTGCATGAAGAAGTCTCCCATCACCTTCACGGTGGTCAGGAAGCCTTCTTCGACCTCGGTCTCTGCGACCAGCAGCTTCCCCCCTGGGACCTTGTACTCCGCCCGCTTCATCTCTGGTACACCCACTCTCTGGAGCTGTACTTCTCGTGGAGCTCCTTCACGAGCCCCTCCTCCCGCTCCGTGAGCTCCCCCGGCTCGAGGACGACGTCGAATGTCTCCTCGAACCCCTTCACGAGGGCGTCCCTCGCCTCCTCGAAGAGGACCTCCCTCCCCAGGTAGCGGCGGACGTTGGTAACCCTCTCTTCCACCGCCTGGATGAGCTTGTCGCTTATCTTGGCGTCAGAGACCCTGAGGACCTGGAACATGGTCCTGATGTCGCTGTCCACGAGGACCGTGCCGTGCTGGAGCACCACCCCGTGGCGCCGGGTCTGGGCGTTCCCGGAGATCTTCTTGTCCCCCGCTACGATGTCGTTTACGGGCTTGAACTCGCAGTCGACCCCCAGCTCCTCCAAGCCCCTGACGATGGCCCCGCAGATGAGCTCGTAGGAGGCGAGGATGTCCCGGGGTATCCGGGGGTCCTTCTCGGGGGCGACGATGCTGTACGTGATCTCACCGTTGTAGTCGTGGTAGACGGCGCCTCCCCCGGTGATCCTCCTGATGACGTCCACGCCCTTCTCCTCGCAGGCCTCAAGGTTCACCTCCTTCTCCACGCTCTGGAAGTAGCCTATCGAGACGGCGGAGGGATCCCAGCGGTAGAGCCTAACCGTGTTGGGGGTCTCGCCCTTAGGCCTCGCGAGGGCGATGGCCTCGTCTATGCTCATCTGGGTGGGGGCGTCCTCGATCCTCATGTCGATGAGCCTCCAGGTCTCAGTCATTCTGGATCAACCTCTTAATCATCTCCTTCTCATTATTCAGCTCTTCCATGGTGAGGTCCCTGGGGTAGTTGTATAGGGGGCCCGACGGCCTCTCGTTGTAGTAGGGGCGGTTGCAGCCCGGACAGCCCGTTGTCTTCAGAGGCGTGCCGTCCGCTACGAGCTCATCGAGGTCGATCCCCTCGCCAAGGCTGACCAGCCTCCCCTCCTTGAACCTCATCCCCTCGAACCTGCCCCTCCCCTCAGTGATGAGGTGGCGGGCTAGCTGCATCCGCCTGTAGGACTCAAGGGGCGGCTGGGGCCTGTCCGCGAGAGGTGTGTGGGGGATCGGTGTGAAGGCGAAGAGCACGGCTTTGATCTCGATGTCCATCAGCAGCTGGATGATCGCTGTGGCCTCCTCCTCGGTCTCGCCAAGCCCGATGATGAGGTTCGACATGACGTTACCTGCTCCGAACACCGTGACGGCCTCGCTGAGGGCCTCCAAGTGGCTCTCCCACCTGTATGGGCTGCCAGTGGTCATGCCCTTTATCTCGTCGAAGAGCTTGGGGGTCGCCGCGTCGAGGGGGATGCTCACCTTCTCGATGCCAACCTCTTTGAGGATCTCCATCTCCTCCCTCTTGATGGGGCACGTGTCCAGCGAGACGGGGAGACCCGTGGCCTCCTTCAGCGCCTTCAGGAGGGCCAGTGTGTCGTCGACGAACCCGGGGTAGTTGATTATCTGGATGCAGATCCTCTCCAAGACGTCCGATCTGGGCTTTCTGAATCCCTTGAGTACGGTCTCCGTGGGGAAGTCCGGCCACATCACCCTGGAGAGGTGGGACCTCTCGGAGCTGCTCTCCCTCGCCTGGGTGCAGAAGAGGCAGTTAGCGACGCACCCCGTCTCCGTGTAGAGCATCATGTAGGCGGTGGTGGGGCTGGCGTCCAGCCTAAGCTCCCTAAGCCCGAGCACTGCAGCGGTGCCTATGCTTACCCTGACCTTGCTGGGGATCACTGCGCTCAGTCTTTCCGTAACGAGAGCTAAAGAATGTAGATATAATTAAACTTGGAGGCTAGGACAGGATCTCGGACTCCAACTGGATAGATAAAAAGGATCAGGTCTTAGACGTCGACTTCCTGGGACTTCTTGCCGGACATGTACTCTATGTCGATCCTGCCCACGACGGTGTCCTTGAGGCTCTCGGGATTCCTGTTGGCGATCATGCTCTCTGCGTTGGGGTCCAGCTGCCTCGTCATCAGGGACATGGCGTGCCACTTGTCGTCCAGGCTCTCCAGGAAGGTGATTCTCCCGGAGAAGACGACGGTGGCGTAGTTGTGGCTGCACTCCACCTCGACGTATCCGTGGTCCAGCAGGGCCTGCCCCCAGACCAGGTTATTCGCCTTCATGTAGTCGAGCTTCTTCCCCTCGCCTGCGCTGTGGAAGTAGATGCAGTGACCCTCATCGTCGTACCCATGGCTGAGGGTGACTATGTAGGGGACGTCGTCCTTGGAGAGGGCGAGGGTGACGTACTTGGTTGTCTTGAGTATCCTCTTCATGACAGACTCGTCTGTGATCTCCTTGTCCTTCCGCCTCATGTGGTAGCTCATGAATATCCTTTATGGCTCACCGGCGAACGATTAAAAACCTTCTAGTGCGCCTTTTCATTCCTCGATGGCATGCTCGGGGCAGCCCTGGCACCGATTCCTGACCTCTTTGGCGTAGGGGATGGTTATCTTCCCCTGCGTGGTCTCCTCGAACCCGCCCCGTGCACACTCGAGGATGAACCTGTCGTTCCAGACGGCGACCTTGACCATCTCACCGCAGAGACCCTGAAGCTCACACCTGTACGAGGGCATCAGCTACGCCTTCCGATACGCCTGATCTATGCGCTGGGGGTTTTTAGGGTTTGACCTCAGGCTAGACGTTCAGAACCACAGAGAGGATCTGGCCGAATATCATACCCGCCAACAACCCCGTTGAGATATAGTGCTTGCTGGAGGCTGTGCAGAACTCGTGTGCCACGGGGATGAGCTCGTCGACAGTTATGTAGGTCATGACTCCTGCGGCTAGACCCAGGCCCATCCCTATGATGTATGTGCTCCCCCCCATGGAGAGGAGGAGCCACGACCCCACCAGTGCCCCGATGGGCTCCGTCATCCCCGAGAGGAACGCCATGGTGAGGGCCCGCCTCTTGCTCACCCCGGCGATGGTGAGGGGGGTCGCGGTGGCTATCCCCTCAGGGATGTTGTGGAGGCAGATCATTATGGCTACGAGGAACCCCAGCTTCGGCAGGTGGGTGTAGCTTGCGCTCACGACGATGCCCTCCGGGAAGTTGTGGATGGAGATGCCGATAGCCACGATGAGGCCCGTCTTCAGCATCCGGGGATTCGCGATTCCAGTCTCCCAGCGTCCGGACTCCATGTGGGGTACCGTGAGGTCTATGGCCATCATGATGAGGGCTCCCAAAGTGAAGGCGATGGTTGCGTCTACGTTGCTCACCAGGGTCATGGACTCCACGAAGAGCTCGAGGAACGAGACGATGAGCATGACGCCCCCGGCGAAGCCCATGAGGAAGCCCAGCACCCTGTCCTCGACCTCTCCATATAAGTAGACGACGAGCCCTCCGAGCCCTGAGGCTGAGCCTGCGATGAGGCTCATCAGGAAGGGTGTCAGGATATCCATGCGGGCTGCCTCGAATTGCTATTACAATAATCGTTGAATATTTAAGTTAGCCTAAAAAAATGGATAAAATTGTTTCACATAGGCCTGATCTTCAGGACATCGGGGTTGACCAGGTTCGGGGGCTTCTTCCCCTGAAGGACGCTGACGAGGTTGGAGGCGGCTGTCGTCGCCATCTTCGTCCTCGTCTCCACGCTCGCGCTGGCGATGTGGGGCGTGGTGACCGCGTTGTCCAGTCCCTTCAGAGGACTGTCGGGGCTGAGCGGTTCGCGCTCGAAGACGTCCAGCCCTGCGCCAGCGATGTCCCCATCCCTGAGGGCTTTATAGAGGGCGTCCTCGTCGACGACGGGGCCCCTGGATGTGTTGATGAGGAAGGCGGTCTCCTTCATCATGGTCAACTCTTTTTTCCCTATCATGTGGCGGGTCGATGCTAAGAGGGGGACGTGGAGGCTCACGTAGTCGGACTCGGTGAGGAGCTCCTTCAGGGGGGCGTACCGCACGCCGAGCTCCCCCTCCAAGTCTCTCCTCCGGTACTCGTCATAGTAGACGATGTTCATGTCGAAGCCCTTGGCACGCTTTGCCACCGCAGAACCGATTCTGCCTAAACCTATGATGCCCAGCGTCTTCCCGTGGACGTCGGTCCCGACGTACATCCGGGGCCCCCAGGCGTGCACCCATCCCCCCTCCTTCACGTGCCTGTCGGCCTCAGGTATCCGCCTTGCGACGGCCATGAGGAGTGCGAAGGCGGCGTCAGCGGTGGTGTCCGTCAGGATCCCAGGGGTGTTGGTGACGTAGATGCCCCTCTCGGTGGCAGCGGCCACGTCGATGTTGTTGTAGCCCACGGCGTAGTTGCTGATCACCTTGAGCCCTTTCGCGGCGTCCATCACCTCGGCGTCGATCCTCTCCGTTAGGAGGGGCAGGAGCCCTTCGACGTCGGCCACCTTTTCCAGGAGAAGCTCCCTGGGGATGGCGTCGTCCACACCCTCGTAGACCTCGACCTCGGCGTGCTCCTCAAGGATCTCAATCGCCTCGTCGAACAGCTGCCTCGTCACGTAGACCTTGGGCTTAACCATCTTGATCCCAGATATTAGGTGGATGTGTCAAATAAAATATGTTCTCGTCGGAACCTGCTTCGGGTTTATATGGCTGAGCGACGATATTGAATTCATTGGGCAATTTTCTGGGAGTTGAACCATGAAATGTTCGAAAGGCTTGAGCGTGCCGTCGAGAGGGGCAGGGATCTGGGCGCCTCATACATAGAGCTGAGGGGCGAGGACGGGTTCCTTGAGTTCCTCCAGATGGACGACGGGCGGGTGAACGCCCTCACGCAGAGGATAGAGAGGGGAGTCGCCATCAGGGTCCTGGCAGACGGGGCGTGGGGCTTCGTCTCGACGGGAAAGGTAGACGATCTCGACGGGGCCGTGAAGGAGGCCTACTCCATGGCGAAGGCCGCTGCACGGACCAGGAAGGACAGGATCAGCCTCGCCGACGTGAAGGCGTACCAGGAGGTCATCGAGCTCAAGGTGGAGAGGGATCCCCGAGACGTACCCATCGAGGAGAAGATCGCCTACATGGAGGACATGACCAAGGCGATCAGGGACTACGACGAGAGGATCACCGCCGTGACCGTGAAGGTCAGAACGGCCTCGGGGAGCAAGTACCTTGTCACATCCGACGGGGCCCGCATCCGCTCACCCATAATGCTGGTCTGGAGCTACCCCTGGGTCACCGGGAAGGAGAAGGGGCAGCTCAGCGCAGCGCGCCACGAGGACGCCTCAACCCACAGGGGCTGGGAGCACATGGAAGAGGTCGCGACCCCGGAGCAGATGGCCGAGCAGGTCGCCAAGAGGGTGAAGCTCCAGCTTGAAGGCGTCCCCGCAAAGGGAGGGTCATTCCCTTGCGTCGCGGGGCCGAGGGTCATCGGCGTCCTCGCCCATGAGGCTTTGGGCCACCTCGCCGAGGCGGACCTAACCGTCAACAGCTCGTTCAACGGTAAGCTGGGGAAGGTCGTGGCCTCCGAGGGGGTCAACATGATAGACGACGGCACTCAAGCGGGTAACCTCGGCACGTCACGCTACGACGACGAGGGGGTGCCCTCGAGCAGGGTCGAGATCATCAGGGACTCGGTGCTCACGGAGCTCCTCTCCAACAGGGAGTACTCCGCCAAGTCAGACCTCAGGCTCACTGGCAACGCCAGGGCTGAGAGCTACCTCTATCCCCCCATCATCAGGATGAGGAACACCTACTTCGAGACCGGTGACCACAGCTTCGATGAGCTCTTCGAGGGAATCGACTTCGGCTACTACCTCGCGGACTTCAGGGGCGGCCAGGCCCAGATGAACGCCAGCTTCCAGGTGGGCATCCAGGAGGCCTACGAGATCGTGGACGGCGAGATGGGGGGGCCAGTCAGGGACCTCTCGATCTCCGGGATCGCAACCGACTCCCTGTTCAAGATCGAGGGCATCTCCAAGGAGGACTTCCCCTACGAGCTGGGCAGATGCGGGAAGGGCCAGGAGGCCTTCGTCGCCTCTGGCGGACCGGATATCCGGTTCGGCAAGGGTGGGATTACCTTCGGAGGTCAGGCCTAGGAGGGTGATATGATGACAGATGAGAGAACACTGCTGGATCTCTGCAGGCACGTAGTCGCCTACGGTGAGAGGATGGGGGCCACCGCCGTCGAGGCGCAGGCGAGCTCCACCTCCGAGGTGGAGTCCAACATCGAGCTGTCCCAGATAAGCAGCGTTAACAGGAAGGACCTGGACGGCATCGCGGTCCGGGCCTTCGTGGGCCAGAGGATGGGAAGCGCCTTCACCAACATCCCCACCAAGAAGGCTGTCGAGGAAGCCCTCTCACTAGCTCTCAATGCTGCGAAGGCGTCGACCCCCGACGAGGACTGGACCTCCCTCCCGAAGCCAGCCAAGTACCCCAGTATCGGGGGGCTCTGGCACGACTCCGTGGCCGACTGCGACTCGGCTAGGGTTGTGGAGTTCGCTGAGGAGTACATGTCCAGGGCGATCGGGGCTGAACCAGGCTTAATGCCTGCGTACGGTGGCTCTGGCGCTGGTACGGAGCACTCCGCCTATGCCAACAGCAGCGGGATCGAGCACGCCGAGAGGGGGACCACAGCCTACGTTTTCCTAGCCGCCATAGCCCAGATAGAGTCCGGGGTGACCCCGGCTATAGGGTCATATGACATTAGGCGGGACCTCGAGTTCGACCTTGACTGGGTCGTCGAGGACATCGTCTCCATGATCAGGCTCTGCAAGAAGACGGCGGAGGGGGTGACCGGGAACCATACGGTCGTCTTCCACCCCGACGCGTACCAGCAGATCCTGTTCTACACGCTGATCCAGTCGATCCGTGGGGACAACGTCGCCAGGGGCAAGTCTATGATCGCCGACAAGATCGGTGAGGCCATCGCCTCGGAGCTCGTCACCATCGTGGACGACGGGACCATCCCCCAGGGGGTGGCAACCTCCATGGCGGACGACGAGGGGGTGCCCCGGAGGAGGACGCCCATCATCGAGGAGGGGGTCCTCAGGTCGTTCATCTGGGACTCATACTGGGCCAGCAAGATGGGGGTGGAGAGCACGGGGAACGCCAACCGGAGCATGCGCCAGGGGCAGGTGGAGCTTTCCCCCTCGACCGTCGTCGTGGAGCCGGGGAGGCGGGACATCGCGGACCTGGTCTCCGAGGTGAAGCACGGCTACCTGGTGCGGGACGTCCAGGGGGCCCACAGCTCCAACCCGGAGTCCGGGGACTTCAGCATCGTCGGGAATCCAGCCATCCTCATCGAGGACGGTGAGATGAAGGGGGCCGTCCACGGCCTCATGGTCTCAGGGAACATCTTCGACCTCCTGAAGAAGGTCGTGGACGTCGCTAAGACGCCACTGGTGCTCCAGGGGCTCATCGGACCCGAGATCGTCTGCGAGGACATGAAGGTCATCGCCAGGGAGTAAAACCCCACCCTTTTTACGAGGCATAAGCCCATCAAGGGACGTGAGATAATGGAGTTCATGGAGGTCATCCATAAGCGGCGCAGCATCAGGAAGTACAGACCGGACCCGGTGCCCGACGAGCTCGTCGAGAGGGTGCTGGAGGCCGCGAGGCTCATCCCCTCTGGGAAGAACATGCAGCCCCAGCACTTCGTGGTGGTCAGGGACCCCGAGACGAAGAGGAGGATGCAGTTGAGGCCCCAGACCGAGGAGGCGCCCGTCATCGTCGTGGGGCTCATCGACCCCACCATGGGGCGCTGCTCCCCGTCGGACGGGATAATCGCCTTCGAGCACCTAATACTGGCAGCCGTGAACTATGGCCTGGGGGCCTGCTGGAAGGGGACCTACCTGGGCCACCTGGAGGAGCACGCAGAATCCATCAAGGAGGCCATCGGGGCCCCGGGGCACATGGAGGTCGTCGCCTACACGCCCCTCGGATACCCCGACGAGGATCCCGATCCCAGGGACAAGAAGCCCCTGGCCGAGATGGTCCACTACGAGAAGTTCAAGGCTTAACCCTATTTACAGGGGCCTCCCCCCTCTCTCCTTCTGCGGATTGGTTATAACGACGCAGCTGAGCGTCCACTAGGGTGAAGACTGGACGGGGGATGGCTGCGGGCACTCCTTGACGAGATAGGGGAGTGCAACCCCGAGTTCAAGAGCCTGGGCATCTCCGTCTTCGTGGAGAGGGCCTCAAGCTGGTACAGGGACCTCCTTGTGCTCATACACGTGGGAGCCGTGGACGAGGTGAACTTCGACTGCGTCACAGAGAAGGTCGGGGAGATGGGCCTCGTCTGGGGGGTAGTGACCAGGGGTGAGGAGCAGTACCTCATGATCTACCCCCCGGGGGAGCACCACGCCCTCTCCAGGCCCGAGCTCCACACGTGGTACGGGCAGAGGTAAACCATAAATCATGAATGGACAGATTGATCTCAGGTTTGTGAGATAAATGGTAGTGGTTGATGTCAAGGGTATCCAGGCTGGGCCGGGGGAGAAGGCCTTCGGCTTCCTGGAGGTCGGGACGACATCCGTCAGCACCTACAGTATACCCGTGGCCGTCCTCAACGGCGCGGAGCCGGGGAAGACCCTCGGCGTCATCGGGGGCACCCACGGTGTCGAGTTTGCCAGCATCGAGGCGGTGATCCGGGCTATCCAGGACCTTGACCCCATGGAGATGAAGGGGAGGCTCCTCGCCATACCTGTGCTCAACGGACCCCAGTTCGAGCACAGAACCGCCTTCCTCAGCCCCTTCGACCAGCAGAACCAGAACCGTGTCTTCCCGGGGGACCCCAACGGGACCATGAGCCACAGGGCCGCATACGTGGTATTTTCGGAGGTCGTCTCCCAGTGCGACGCCCTGGTGGACTGCCACGGCGGGGACATCACCGAGGACATAGAGGACATGGTCCTCGCCGGGAAGGGGGACGACGAGGAGGTGAACAAAGTGGCTGTGGACATGGCCTCGTGCTTCCCGACGAAGTACATCACGCTGTTCCCGGTGCAGGAGTCGGGGCTCTCCATGTCGGCTCAGAAGAGGTACGGCATCCCCTGCGTCACCTCCGAGGCTGGGACGCCCCACAACGTACGGGAGCGTCACGTCGAGTTCCACTACGAGGGCATCATGAACATCCTGAAGTACTTCGGCATAATAGAGGGGGAGCCCGAGATGGTGAAGCCCGTCGTCGCCCCCAAGCGCTACAGATACAACGCTGAACAGGGAGGGATCTGGCACTCCTACGTCGAGCTTGGGCAGGAGGTGATAGCCGGGGAGGAGCTAGGGAACATCACCGACCTCTTCGGAAACGAGCTAGAATCGTTCACGGCCCCCGAGGACTCCACGGTGAACTTCCTGAGGGTCTACTACTCGGTCAATTGCGGGGAGCCCCTGGTCGGCCTCGTGGTCCTATAAAAAACTCCAATTTTTTTAGACCAGTTCCTCGATGGTCTCTCTGAGCTTCCTGGGGGTCGATGTCGGGGAGTAGCCCGTGTACCTCTTCACATTTTTCCCGTCCTTGTAGACGAGGAGGGTGGGGACGCTCATCACGTTGTACTTTCTCCCCACCAGCTTCCACTTCCCGTCCACCTTGAACTTGCCGAAAGCGCAACGGCCGGAGTACTCGTCGGCCAGCTCGTCGATGAGGGGGGCCATCATCTTACACGGCATGCATGTGACCCCCCAGAAGTCGATGACCGCCACGGGGTTCTCCCCAAGGAACTTGTCAAGCCTGTCCTCATCCACGTCTACGGTCGATGCCATGCCTATGAATCTCACAGGTATAGGATTTGAGAATTTCCCCTGTTTGTCCAATTTATTTTTAATACATCATCGGGCTACTGGAAGAGGATTCTAATGGTCGAGTATGATGTTCTCATCGAGAAAGCCTCGATAGTCGACGGGACCGGTAGGGAGGAGTTCAGAGGTTCCATCGGCGTCAAGGCTGACAAGGTCGTAGCCGTCGGCGACGTGAAGGGCGACACGGTCCGCACCATAGACGCAAGCGGCCTCAAGGCGCTGCCCGGCTTCATAGACGCCCACAGCCACGCCGAGAGGATGCTCCTATTCTACCCCCTGGCCCAGAGCCACATAATGCAGGGGATAACAACCTTCGTGGGAGGCCAGTGCGGGGGGTCGCCTGCCCCCATAGCCGAGAAGATAGGCCTCCCGGGCCTCCTGAGTGACTACATGATGGAGTTCGCCCCCTACAAGTACCGCCCGGAGAGCAGGACCTTCCCCTTCGAGCAGGTCAACGAGTGGATGAAGGAGAAGTTCGGCTGGACCATCGACTACAGGACCATGGGGGAGTTCTTCGAGGCCGTAGAGGCGAAGGGGGTGAGCATCAACTACGCCCCCCTGGTGGGTCACGGCTCCATAAGGAGCGCAGTGATGGGGGAGGACTACAAGCGCCACTCCACCCAGGAGGAGCGGAGCGAGATGCACGAGTACATCCACCAGGCCATGAAGGAGGGCTGCATCGGCATGAGCACCGGGATGGACTACGACCCCGACGTCTTCGCCTCCAGAGATGAGATCACGGAGGCCGTCTCCCAGCTCAAGGAGTACGGCGGGATCTACTGCCCCCACTGGTTCAGGACCGGGCGACGCATCGGCGTCACCGCAAGCACCCCCGTCCCAGACAGGATCCAGGGCATCCTCGACGAGGTCGAGACCCACAAGGCGACAGGGGTTCGCCTCCACTTCGCCCACCTCACGACAGGATGGGACGTACGACCCACACCCCCAGACAGCATCGCCAAGTCGGTCCTCGAGGCGACCTTCGAGGCCACCGTCAGGGAGGCGAAGGACCCGCTGGACATCACCTGGGACGCCATCCCCTTCATGGTGAGGGGGGGCTTCAGCGTGATGCCCTACCTCTGCAGCAGCCTCGCCCCCTGGCTCAGGGAGCTGGGCTCCAGGGAGGCCCTCGGCGAGTGGCTGAAGGTCAAGGACTTCAGGGAGGAGATAAAGGACGCCTTCAAGACTGGCAAGCTCTACGTCCGAGCCTCCAACCCCTACATCAATCCCAAGTTCGCCGAGGGGATAGTCGTCCTCAAGAGCAAGAGCCCGGGGCTTGACGGGAAGACCCTGGCACAGATAGCTACGGAGCGGGAGGTAGAGCCCGTGGAGGCGTGGTTCGACATCATCGCAGAGGACCCTGACACCCGGGGCGTGACCTCGATGATGATGAACGAGAAGAACTACTACATGTACTACAAGCACCCTTCGGGGATGCTGGGGCTGGACACGGTGTTCTATGACGACAGGAGGGAGAGCCCCGAGCCCACCAGGAGCATCCCGGGGATCAACTACTACAGCGGGTTCCCCATCATCTACGACAGGTTCGTCAAGAGGGAGAAGGTCCTCACCCTCCAGGAGGCGGTGCAGGCCACCTCCACGAGGGCCGCCAAGGTCCACAAGCTGGAGGGCAGGGGCGTCATCACTGAGGGAGGCTTCGCCGACATCGTCCTCATGGACTACGAGAACCTGGAGATCCGGAGCACCGAGCTCGAGCCCAGGCAGTACCCGGGGGGCATCGAATACGTGCTGGTGAACGGCGTCCCCGTGGTTGAGAGGGGGAAGCACACGGGCGCCACACCCGGAAGGGTCCTGAGGAGGGCCTGACTCCCTCCCCTTTTTATCACCACTTACTGTAATAAAACCGAATACTTATATATGATGTAATAATGTACATTTATGAACATAATTGTATGATGAAGAGGAACTCAGGGACCTCAGGAAGGAGCTAGAGGAGGTCAGACAGCTCAAGGAGAACCTCAAGGCCGAGATAGCGGGCCTACACAGAGAAAGCTCCCCGCCCAGATCCCGGAGGCCCAAGAGGAGGGTCCACATCGAGGCACCGGTTATCGACCTCAGCGGTCTCACGGAGAGCCTGGAGACACTGATGGAGGACATCGGCGAGCAGATCGAGGACTCCCTGGGGAATCTGCACGAGGCGAAGGAGAGGATAAGGGAGAAGAGGGTCTTCAGGGCGCGCAGAAGGGACCGCCCGAGGACGAGGGATTCCCAGGTCGAAGCGATCCCCCCGGAGCGGGTGGCGAAGTACATCGGACCTCTGAGTGGCGAGGAGAGGGTAAGGATACTGGACTACCTCAAGTCGGGGGGCAAGACGTTCAACGAGCTGGAGCAGCACACGGGGCGGACCGGGAGCTCCCTCACCCACCACCTCAACCCCCTCGTCAACGCCGGCTACGTCATCAAGGGCGAGGTGCGGGGGACCTACTACGTCACCGTGGAGGGCCGCCTCGCCTACCGCCTCTCCCAGTGGCTCACCAGCCGACTGGAGAGCGAGATGGAGGGGCGGAGGTACAGGGACGATGATGATTATGATGCCTATGAGGATGACGACGATGATGAGGATGATGAAGACGATGACGACGAGGACGACTTGGAGGACTGGTACTGATGATCGAGGTAAATTCCCAAGCAGAGGTTATGGTAGTAATTGATCCCATCGAGGTCATCTCCACCGAGAAGGTCCTAGTTAAGGTCCACCCAGGCTGCCTCTGGACGGAGCTAGTGCAGGATGGAAGACAGGTCGGCGCAGTGATCCAGGGACCCGCTGAGTACGCCTTCGACGCCATCGCCGAGACCGAGGAGGGGGCCCTGGGGAAGAGCTTCAGAGGCGACCTGGGTGGGTTCAAGATCTACGTTGGCGGGTCCGACCTCCACGCATCGTCTAGAGCCGCCTCACATCAGGATCTACTAGCCAGAGACTTCCCCAGCGCAGAGGCCTTCATCGAGAGCTCAGGCGGAGCACTTGGCCTGCACGAAGTGCACCATGACAGCAACGTCAGCTTCTCCGGGGGCCCGGGGGAGGGCGTCGTCATCTGGTCGGACGACGGTGTGAAGAAGAACGTCATAACGGCCAAGGGTGACAGCCAGGTGTTGGTCAAGGACAAGACCGTCTACACCCTGAGCGACGACAAGTACGTCATGGTGGACGGCGGAAAGGTCTCCATCAGGGGCCCCGGGGGGAAGAGGCTGGTCATCGACAGGGGCGAGATCGTGGAGCCGGAGGAGCTCAGGGACCTCGGCCCCAGGATCGCGAGAGAGGTCAAAGAGTCGCTGAAGGACCTGAAGTTCAAAATGAGGAGGAGACGGGAGGGCTAACCCCGATGAATAAACTCATAGACGCGAGGGGCAGCCTCCGACCGTCATTTCTGTCACCTCCTCGAAATGAGAAGAGTAGACACCGGAAAATCCTACTAACCTAGATCCCAACCGATGAGATCTGTCTTATACTCTTGGAACCCCATATTCCCCAAGAGGATCGAATCGTCATGGATCAATTGAAAGGAGACTCATTCATCATCGACTCAAAGATACTGGGCGAGGAAAGGGAGATCTACGTCTACCTGCCCCCGGACTACAAGGAATCCGGGGAGATCTATCCCGTAATCTACCTGCTCGACGGCCACAGCCTCCACAACGTGGTCTCGAGCTTCGTGCAGCACTACTCTGGGAGGGCCAGGATACCCCCCATGATAGTGGTGAGCATCGCGAGCACGGACAGGATGCGGGACTTCACCCCCACAGTGAGGGTGGGATGGCGGGGAGGCGAGCCCTCAGGGGGTGGGGCAGACAAGTTCCTCGCGTTCCTGTCTGAGGAGCTCTTCCCCATAGTCGAAGGGAAGTACCCGACGAGGGACTACAGGACCCTCATCGGCCACTCCCTGGGGGGCCTCTTCACGATCCACGCAGTGGTTGCCAAGCCCGAGCTCTTCAGAGCCTACATAGCGTGCAGCCCATGGTTCGGGGAGGACGACGACGCCCTAATCTCCAAGGTCGAGGACCACCTGAATGAGGGACCCCCTGAGTCGAAGATGCTCTACGTCGCCCACGAGCCCATCGCCAGGACGGAGATAGAGGACCGCATCGTGAAGCTCATAGGAATCCTGAAGGGGAACCCGAGAGAGGACTTCGTCTGGGACTATAAACGCTACGAGGACGCTGATCACTCGAACCTCCCCCTGAAGGCAGTGCCGGACGCATTGGACTTCTTCTTCCCCGGCATAATCCAGGACTGAGGGCGGGTCAGCCCCCCGTGATGATGGGGTAGATTACCACCTTATCCCCTTTATTCAGCTTGGCCGAGGGCCAGAGCCGCCTCCCGTTGACGGTGACGCCGATGACCCCCTTGTCGAAGGCGTAGAGGTAGTTCTTTCCTAGACCCCCCACGAGCTCCCGGAGGGTTGTCTCCTCCTCTACGATCAGCACCGTCAGCTCCGGGAACATCCGACACCAATTCGATGATGCCCGTCGAGCGTTATAAAACTGCAGGCTCCGACGGCGCGACGATATAAGGAGAAAACACCGTATCTTATGCGGTGAAACTTTTGGGCCTCGAAAAGAAGGTCGACGAGATCAGGGGGGCCTTCCCCCATATCGACGAGACTATCTATCTCGGTGCGGCTGGTTCCGCCCCCTTCAGCCTCGTCGTCTACGACGCCGTATTAGATTGCTGGAACCGGAGGCGAGAAGGGCGTAACCTTGAGGGGACGGGCCACGCCTGGTTCTCGGAGAAGGCTGTCCAGTGCAGGGAGGAGGCCGCCAGACTCATCAACGCCGACGCAGACGACATCTGCTTCGTCTCCAGGGTCGTCCAGGGGCTCAACATGGTGAGGGACATCATAGGCCACAACGACCCCTGGGAGAAGGGGGACAACGTCGTCCTCACCGACCAGGCCTATCCCTCCACGGGTCACACCATGCTGGCGCTCCGGAAGATGGGGGTCGAGCTCAGGAAGGTGGAGAACGTGGACGGCCGGATCATGCGGGAGGACATGGAAACCGCCGTCGACGAGCGCACGAAGCTCGTCTGCATCAACAGGACGAGCGTCGGAAGCGGATTCACATACGACGTCGAGCAAGTCTGCGAGATCGCCCACGAGGAGGGGGCCCTCGTCGTCGACGACGCCATCCAGACCCTGGGGGCGAAGGTGATAGACGTCAGGCGGGACGGCGTCGACTTCCTTGTCTCCGGGAGCTACAAGTGGCAGTGCGGACCCCCCGAGGCTGGGATCCTATACGTCAGGAGGGAGCTCTGCGAGCGCCTGGAGCCCGCCTTCTGGTCCTACATCAACGTGGAGAGGGGGCCAGGCGTGACGGGGATGGACAGGTTCCCCTTCGGAGCACTAGACCACGACCCCTTGGAGAGCTACCCCGCCTCGTTCCCGGGGAACGCCCAGAGGTTCGAGCCCGGGACCACAGCAACCGACCAGCTGTGGGGGTGGCATGCGGCCCTGAGCTGGCTCAACGGACTAGGAAAGGAGAACATAGAGGAGAGGGTCTACGCCCTCGGCGGATACCTGATGGAGGGGCTCAGGGGGATTGGCTGCGACGTGAAGACCCCGGATGAGCCCGAGGAGGGGGCGCTCAACACCCTGAGGCACGGGCTGATAATGTACTCCACGGGGAGCTACGAGGGGGACCAGGCCTCGGCGAGGGCGATGAGGGCTAGGCCCGTGAACCCCATCGGGGGGCCCACGGTCAAGTACCAAGGGGGATACGGCGGCATCAGAGTCAGCCCCCACATCTACAACACCGAGGAGGAGATCGACTCCTTCGTCGAGTACCAGAAGCAGGTGATGAAGAAACTGTGAGGGGCTACTCCCCATGGACCATCTTCAGTCGCCTGTTGATGTGGGCATCGCTGTAGCCCAGGAGCCTGCCCATTCCGACAGCTATCTCCCTCCTGGCGTCCCCCCCGTACCCCCCCTCCGACTCGAGCCTCTCCTTCTCGGCCTTGAGGGTGAGGTACCTCTTGAGCACCTCATCCTTTGCGTAGATTATGAAGACCCAAATCCCTGAAAGGTCCATCTCCCCGAAGAGGTCGGTGCCCATGAGGCTCCTCTCCAGGTGGAACTTGACCTCGTTTCGCCCCGCCTGCTCCTCCATGTGGGGGAGGATGGCCTCGTAGTCCTCGGGCCTGAAGGGGGCGCTGAGGGACATCTCCTTCGCGCCGCTCCTCGCCGCCTCGCACCAAGCCTTGATCTCACCGACCTGCTTCCCCAGCGCGAAGCTTCCTTCATCCATTTCGATTGGCGTTCCCCTCTCCAATTCCGCTCAGACGGGTGTTAGCCAGCCCCGGCGCTCCTCCACATTACCCGCGAGGACCTTCATGAAGTGCTTGGCTATCTCGTCTGTTATGGGGCCTGGGTACTCGTCCTCGAACCTGATGTCGTCGACGCTGGTTATCGGCGTGACCTCCCCCCCGGTTCCGCAGGCGAAGGCCTCGTCGGAGGCGTAGAGCTCCACGCGGGTGATGTCCTTCACCTCTACGGGGATCCCCAGGTCCTCCGGTATGAACTGGAGGAAGGCATCCCTTGTGAC
>Ga0209536_100004571_pt1 | contig 21850 bp, 22 predicted proteins | sample DeeMarSeWOR28_12_FD_187461 | JGI IMG/M metagenome (GOLD analysis project Ga0209536, IMG submission 187461) | Marine sediment microbial communities from White Oak River estuary, North Carolina - WOR-2-8_12 (SPAdes) (version 2) | ecosystem: Environmental > Aquatic > Marine > Intertidal zone >... | reverse complement strand
CCCTCGAAGCCTCAGGACGCCGATTCGCCCGCCGCTCATCCTCGAATGTACGCTGCACGTCCTTCGTCTTCGCAACGGCCGCCTCGACGCCCTGAGGCTACGATCATCGAATCATTTCAAGGTGTACTCGGTCTACCGCGCCATCGCTATACGTCGTAGAAGATCGGCGCCCGCTTCCGGATGAAACGCAGCACCAAGTCCCGCGCTTCGTCCGGCAGGCCTTCGAATTGAATGCCCATGCCGGGCTCGGACTCGGACGTGAAGTCCATCGGATCGCGCACGAAGCGCACGTAACCGTCGCATTCGAACTCGAAGCCCCCAGGCAGCGTAACCAGCATGGAAACCGACGTGTCCTTCGGAAGCGCTTCGTAGGTCGCCAAGAAGACGCCTCCGTGTGCGATCTCGCCGCTGAACCCCACGTAGAAGTTCGACTGGGTCGTCGCCCCCAGATTGGCTTCGACGCGCCGACGCTCGCCACTCGGAATCGGAGCTGGCGGCGGCAACATCGAGGTCGCAATCACCCCCGGCCGAGCGCTCTGCCCAACACCAACCCCCGCACTGTCACCCGCGCGAACACTATCGCTGTCACCGCCGCTGACCCTGTCACTGACCCTGTCCCCCCCAGCCCGTCCTTCCGGCGGCACGCTCGGTTTGTTCGTGAGCGGAAAGAGGATGCTGATCACGTCCGCAATCCGCTCGGTCGCGCGCTGCACCCCTGGATGCTCGGTCTTCACGTCCTGCAACAAGGCAAGCGTTTGGCTCAGGGTGCCGAGCGCGCTTCTCACGCACGTCTTGCCATCGGGCTCGGTCGAGGCGTACTCGGCTTCAAACAGAGCGCCCACCGACTTGGCCACGTTTTTTTGAGCGATCCCCAGCGCCTTTTCAGGGATCTCGGAGTCTTCCTGAAGCGCCTCGAGCGCCTCACCGAGCGCCTCGCGGGCCCGTCGTGCCTCGCCGGCCGATGAATAACCCATGATTGGTGTGTCCCCCCAGCTAACCTGCTTCTCAGGATAACGGGAGTCGTGAGGAGGTCAAAGCTCCTTGACGAATACGACGCGTGAGCGCCCCGGACCCGCGTAATCCGGGACTTCGGTGCTCGTGAATCCCATCGATTCGTGAAATCGAATCGGCCCCTCGTGCCCCGACGAAGCAAGCGACTTGATTTGCTTCATTCCCGCGGCTCGGCACCGCTCAGTGAACTGCTCGTAGAGCCGCTTGCCGACGCCGCGGCGGCGGTGGTCCGGATGGATGCCGACCAGGTGTACGTAGCCGGTTGCAGAAGGTGCGGGCACCATCACTCCGAGAAGGAAGCCGATCACCTGCCCGTCCTGCTCGGCCACGAGCGCATGCTCGCCAAACTCGTAGAAGAACATGGGATCTGCGCGACGCCCAGCCGGCCCACCCCACCACTGGTCCAGCACGGAAATGATATAGTCGTAGTCCGCTTTGGTCAGTCCCCGGATGTGCATTTCGCGCATAGCGGTATCACGATCTCAGCCAGAGCGCACGGCGAGCGCGCCACGAGCATGTCCGAGCCCCGAGAGCCATCGCAAGACGCAACGCTTCTGTTCTGCCCGTTCTGCGGAGAGGCGTTCGAGGGTCGTCGCGAATGCCCCGAGCACGAGCTCGCGCTGCTCCCGATCGACGATCTTCCAAGACGTGCGGAGGGTGCGTTGGACGAGGTCCGTGTCTTCGCTGACCCGAGGCTGGGAAGAGGCCCGCTCATGTTGGGCGCGGTGCTCGTCCTGATTGGATTCGTGGCGCCCTTTGCTCGCTCGCGAGGAATTGAGGCTTCCGCATTGGAAGCAGCCGTGGACGGTGCCGTCAATCTCTGGCTCACGCCGGGCGCCGCAATCGTATTGCTTTGGATTCCATGGAAACGCCGGACGCGCTCCGCGATGCACGCCGCCCGCGCCGCGGTGCTCGGGCTGGCGGTGAGCGGCGTGTTGCCCTTGGTCTACACGACGCGGCGGATCGGGGTCATGGCAGAGGCGTCCCATGCGAACGTAGAATGGCGCTGGGGGCTGTGGCTCATGGCGGCGGGTCTCGTGGTCTGCGCCATGAGCAGCGCCGGATTCGGCGGTCGGCACAGGGCCGACGTTCAAGCAGCGCCCGAAAGCGATGGGCTGAAAATGTAGCCTTGCTGCTGGACGACGCACACTCGATTCGGACCGGCCACTCGCGCCCTCGCGACAGCCACGCTGGCCGCATCCAAGAGCTCGCTGTGTGTTCTCACGTTGGCGCTGGGGAAAAGGCCCACGCCGATCGAGGTCGTCAACGGGATGCGAACGTCGCCGACCTCGATGGGTCGCGAAGCCACCTCGGCTACCACGCACTCCGCCAGCGCGAGCGCCCTCGCCGGGCGCGTATTGGGAAGCAGCAAGCCGAACTCGGCGGCCCTGAAGCGGGCTGCGACGTCGGTGTTGCGGATCGTGCGCTGCACCCTTTCGCAGACCTCGTCCAACGCTGGCAGAGCCACCTCGGGACCATGCTCTGCGACCGGCTTCTGAAGCCCGTCCACCGCTAGGATGCAGCAGGCCAGAGGGTCGAGGTGCCTTCGCGCCTCTGCGAATTCATGCTCGAGGCGTTGGTGAAAGTACCGCGGGTCCGGCAGCACGCCGAGCCGCTCGTGCAGCGATGAATAGCGAAGCTCGCTCTTTGCGAACTCGACGTCGTCATGGGTGCGCTTGACCCGGAGCATGTGGTCGACACACGTGAGCAGATCAGCATCGTCCATCGGCTTTGCGACGTGATCGTCGGCACCCGTACGAAGACCCTGAATTCTGGCGCTCTCGTCTCCTGGAGGAGTCAGAAGAACGACGGGTACGAATCGGTCCTTGGTGATGGTCTTGATGACGCGGCACACATCGATGCCGCTGAGCCCGGGCATGTCGACGTCGAGCAGGACGAGATCGACCGGCTGGGCGCGTACCGCGTCGATCGCCTTTTGTCCGCTACTGGCCGTGGCCACGATGAAGCCTTGGTCGCGAAGGAGCTCCGCGAGGTGCTCCCGGGTCGCGCGGTCGTGCTCAGCAACGACCACGGCCGTCCTCGGCAATGTCCCAGAGGTCCCCACCAGGACAATGTACCCGACTGAGCCGGGATACGCGAGTGCCTGCTTCGAGTTTCCCCAAGCCCGGGTCGTGTCTATACTAGTAGCGAAAACGGACCCGTTCGGGTTTGGGGGCGAATGGAGCTCAAGCAGCAACTCAAGCTATCGCAGCAGCTGATCATGACGCCGCAGCTGCAGCAAGCCATCAAGCTGCTGCAGATGTCGCGCATGGAGCTCAGCGAGCTGGTTCAAGAGGAGCTGCTCGAGAATCCGATGCTCGAAGAGGGCAACGAGGCGCGTGAGACCGCCAATCCAGCTCCAGAAGAGTCCGCTGCTCCCGAGGTTCGCGCCCACGAGGCGAAGAAGGAAGAAATCGACTGGGAGCGCTACCTCGAAAATCATTCCACCGAAGCGCCAATGCCCTCGATTCGGCGTGGAGGCGAGGAGGAGATGCCCGGCCTCGAGGCGACTCTCTCCACCTCCGAGGATCTCTCCGATCATTTGGGCTGGCAGTTGCGCATGGGCGACTTCGTCGAGGACGAGCGCCGGTTTGCCGCGCTCGTGATAGGCAATCTCGACGACAACGGCTATTTGAAGATCGAGGGCATCGCGCCGGAGGACATCGTGCCTCGACTGGCGGCGGAGTCGGAGCTCGATCCAGAAGACGCCGAAGAAGTGTTGGCCATGATCCAACAGTTCGATCCGATCGGAGTCGCGGCCCGGTCCCTCGAGGAGTGCCTGACCATCCAGGCCAAGCACTACGGCATGGATGATCTGGTGCTTCGGGTAATCTCAGACCATCTGGGCGACCTGGAGAAGCGACATTATCCCGCCATCGCGAAGGCGCTCGGTTGCTCGCTCGACGAAGTGTACGACGTCGCGCAAATCATCGCGGAGCTCGAGCCGCGCCCCGCTCGCCGCTTTCAAACCGAAGAGCCGCGATACATCGTGCCGGACGTCTACGTGCATCGAGTGGGGGACGAGTACTACGTGGTTGCGAACGATGACGGGATGCCCAAGCTCAAGATCAGCGGCTTCTACCGCTCCGCGATGGCGGACAACCCCAAGGCCAAGGAGTACATCCAGGACAAGCTTCGCAGCGCACAATGGTTGATTCGAAGCATCGATCAGCGCCGAAAGACGATCGTGAAGGTGACCGAGTGCATCGTGGAAAAGCAACGGGACTTCTTCGACAAGGGCATCGAGCATCTGAAGCCCATGATCTTGCGCGATGTGGCCGAAGCGGTAGGGATGCACGAGAGCACGATCTCTCGGGTGACCAGCAACAAGTACGTCCACACGCCCCGGGGCACGTTCGAGCTGAAGTACTTCTTCAACAGTGCCATCAAACGCGACCATCAAAACGACATCGCCTCCGAAAGCGTCAAGCAGGCGATCAAGAACATCATTTCGGGCGAGGATCCCAAGGCGCCGTTGTCGGACCAGAGAATCGTTGAAATACTCGGCCAAGACGACATCAAGATTGCCCGCCGCACCGTCGCAAAGTATCGTGAGATGCTCGGCATTCTGAGCTCGTCGAAACGAAAGAAGTACTTCTAAATCGCCGGAGGTTCGATGCGTATCAGCTACACATTTCGAAACATGGAGTCATCTGACGGAATCAAGAACTACGCATCCGAGAAGATCGGCAAGATCCAGAAGTACATGAGGGCGCCGCTTCACGCCGAGTTCACGTTTTCGATGGAACGGCATCTGCATCGCGTCGACCTCAACTTGACTGGCGACGGGCATCAGTATGCCGGCCACGGCCAGTCCGAGGACATGTACGCGACCATCGACCAAGTCGTCGACAAGATCGACAGGCAAGTGCGCGACTTGAAGGCGACGGAGAACGACCGCCGCCGCCACGGTGGCGATTCGGTCCGCCGTCCCGAAGACTGATCCCCATTGCACCTTCCCGACGGGTGGGGTATCGCCTGCCGTCATGCTCGCTGAACTGTTGCATCCGGAGCGCGTGCGTGTCGGCCTCGAGCTTGCCGACAAGGAAGCGGCGCTGCGAGCAGTCGCAGCTTTGCTGACGATGCCCGAGGGCACCGCGAACGAAGAGGCCGTGTACGACGTGCTGCTCGAACGAGAACGTCTCGCCAGTACGGGCGTCGGGAGCGGCGTCGCGATTCCCCACGGGCGCTACGATGGCGTCGCCGAGCTACGTGCCGCAGTGGCGGTATGCCCCGCCGGAGTCGACTTCAACGCCGTGGACGGTCTGCCCGTCAAGATATTCGTGGCAATCATCGGGCCCCGCTCCATGCCTCAAAAGCACCTTGCCGCGCTTGCCGGTGTCTCGCGAGTCCTGCGGGATACGGTGAAACGGGCTGCGCTTCTCAACGCGGTGGACAACGCGGAGGCGTACGGCGCGCTGGTCGACGCCTGACGGGCAGACAGTTGGCGGCGGCTGGCGTATGATGGAAGCGTGACCCAATTCTCCTCTTCGTCGCACGCGGGGCTTCCTAGCATGCGCGTCGAACGCGGTGTCACCGTCGCGCATCTCTTGGCCGAGCCGCGCCTCCGCGCCATCATGCAGCTGGTTGCGGGGCAGGACGGACAGGAGCGCTCGATAGACCACCCGCGCGTTCAGAAGCCGGGGCTGGCCCTCGCGGGGCATACCCACGGTGTGGTGCCGACTCGGATCCAGATTCTCGGCGAGACCGAGATCACGTATCTCGAAGCGTTGTCACCTGCCGAGCAGCTCGTTCGCGCAAGGGTTCTGTTTGGTCTCGGATTGTCCTTGGTGATCATCACCCGGGGTATCCAAGCGCCGCCGGCGCTCGTTCGGGCGGCCGAGGAGACGTCGACTCCTCTGGCCGTGGCCGAGCCGCGCTCGAGCCGTACGATCCAGGCCGTCCATCTGGTCCTCGATGGGCTTCTCGCTCCCTCCGAGACGCGTCATGGCGTGTTGATGGACGTTCACGGCATCGGTACGTTGCTCTTGGGGCCGAGCGGCATCGGGAAGAGCGAATGCGCCCTTTTCTTGGTGGAGCGAGGGCACCGTTTCGTCGCCGATGACCAGGTGATTCTGTCGTTGCTTCCGTCGGAGCAGATTCTCGGCCGTGCGCCGACCTTGCTTCGCAACCACCTGGAGGTGCGCGGTATCGGGATCATCAACGTCAGGGATCTATTCGGGGCCAATGCGGTGCGCACCGAGAAGACGGTGCAGCTCGTGGTGGAGCTCTGTCCCTGGAAGGATGAAGAGCCGTTCGATCGTCTCGGGCTCGACGATTCGACGCTCGACATCCTCGGGATTCCCATTCCCATGCTCCGCATCCCGATTCGCCCTGGACGCAACATGGCGGTCATCCTCGAGGTCGCCGCGCGCAATCACATCTTGAAAATGGTCGGCAATCACGGCGCCAGGAAGTTCATCTCCTCGCTCGCACGAGATCGAGAGGAACCGGGATCGGGTCGTGGAGGATGAGTGACGCTCCACAGCTCGTTCTCGTGACCGGTTTGTCTGGAGCAGGCCGAAGCACGGCGCTGCGCGTGCTCGAGGACGCCGGCTTTTTTTGCGTGGACAACTTGCCGCCGGCTTTGGTTCCGGAGCTGCTCGATTTGGTGAGCGACGAAGGCAAGCTGCGCCGAGTCGGTTTGGGTATCGACGTTCGTACCGGCAGCTTCTTGAGTGGCGCCGAAGACATGCTTTCGAAGCTCGAGGCGTCGGGTCACGCGGTTCAAGTGGTCTTTCTCGACTGTGCCGACGACGTCTTGGTGCGGAGGTTCAGCGAAACCCGCCGACCGCACGCGCTGGCGCGGGAAGGGGATCTGCACGGAGCCATCACCAGGGAACGGGAGCGGCTCGCCGGGCTTCGTGATCGGGCCGATGTCGTCATCGATACGACGGAGCTCAGCGTGCACGACCTCCGGCGCCAACTGATCGATTACATCGGGCGCGATGCGGCCCGGCCCTCCATGGTGGTGCGCTTGCTATCCTTCGGTTTCAAATATGGCATTCCCATCGATGCCGATCTCGTCTTCGACCTCAGGTTCTTGCCCAATCCGCACTTCGTGGATGCGCTTCGTCCCAAAACGGGCGTCGACCCGGAGGTGGCCGACTACGTGTTGAAGGCGCCGGAGACCGAGGAGCTTCTCCGGCTGTTGCGTGCGCTCATTGATTTCACGCTTCCGCAGTACGCCTCAGAGGGTAAGGCCTACTTGACGATGGCCTTCGGGTGCACCGGCGGCCGGCATCGTTCCGTCGCGATGGTCGAGGAGCTCAGGCGGCTACTCGGAGACCGCCACGAGGTGGTCGTGTCTCATCGCGACGCGCAGCGAGTAGTACGGTGAGCACGGCCTTTGCCGCGACGGTCGAAGTGACCAACCGCCTAGGCATTCACGCCCGAGCTGCCGCCAGGCTGGTCGACCTCGCCAACCAGTACGAGTCTCACATCGAGCTGAGCAAAGACGGGCAGGTAGCGGACGCCAAGAGCATCATGGGTGTGTTGCTCCTATGCAGCCAGCGTGGCTCCAAGATTACCTTCCGTGCGACTGGGGCGGATGCGGAGCAGGCGCTCGCTGCGCTGTGTGAGTTGGTCAAAGACGGGTTCGGAGAGGATCGATGAGCGATCCCGTGCGCCTCAAGGGTGTTGCTGCGTCGATGGGAGTAGCCGTCGGCACTGCGCGGGTGCTCGCATGGGGCCGCCGTCGCATATCGTTTCGACGAATCACCCAGGGCCAAGTCGCGAGCGAGATCGATCGATTTCGAGCAGCAGTCGCTGCATCGCACGCCGAGATCGAAGTCGCGAGGCAGGAGCTCGCTCAGCAACACGGGGCGACCTACGCCTCGATTCTGGACGCGTACCTGCTCATGCATGGAGATGCGCTGCTGATCGACGCCACCTGCGACACCATTCGGGAAGAGAACATCAATGCGGAATGGGCGGTCTCCCGCGTGGCCGAGCGGCTGAAGGCGCCGCTGCTTCGAGACGGCTCGTCTTACTTCAGAGAGCGCGCTCGCGATGTCGATCACGTGAAGGAGCATCTCCTTCGCGAGCTGTGCGGAGAGGATCGCACCGAGCTCCCCGGGCAGGGCCCAGTGGTCTTGATTGCCCACGACCTGACACCGGCCGATGCGGTCCAGATGCTCGCTCCGCCAACCGTCGGTTTGGTCACGGAGGTGGGAGGAGGCAGCAGTCACACGGCGATTCTCGCGCGAACCTTCGGCGTGCCGGCCGTCGTGGGCGTGGGTTCGGTGCCGATCGAGATCGAGGACGATCAGGACGTGGTGGTCGATGGCTTCGGCGGACAAGTGATCATCGGCGCTTCGCGTCGAGAACGGAGCCAGGCAGAGGCCCGCCGAGATCGGTTTCTGGCCTTTCTCGACGCGGAACGTGATAGGAGCGCAGTCACGCTAGATGGAACGTCGATCAGCGTGGCCGCCAACATGGAGCTGCCGAGCGAGCTCGAGGCCGCCCTCGCAAGTGGTGCCGACGGGATCGGGCTCTACCGTACGGAGTTCATGTGTTTGAACCGGCCCGAACCGCCGTCCGAAGATGAGCAGCTCGACATCTACCGGACGATCGCTGCCGCATTGGCGCCGAGCAAAGTGATCTTCAGAACGTTCGACTGGCGCAGGGATAAGCGCCCGGCCGGTTTCGACATGGGCGAAGACCAGGCGGGGTGGTTGCGAACCCAGATCAAGGCTGTATTGCGGGCAAGCGAATGGGGCCACGTGGCGCTCATGTTCCCGATGGTGGCCACCGTGCGAGAGCTTCTGGATGCCAAGATCCTCGTCGAGCAATGCAGGTCGGAGCTCGGGGAAAGAGGCGCCCCGTGCGCCTCGCTGCAAGTGGGGATGATGGTCGAGGTTCCATCCGCTGCGCTGATGGCCGAGGGTTTTGCGCGGCATGCCGATTTCTTTGCGGTGGGCACGAATGATCTCGCGCACTACACACTGGCCGTCGATCGCCACGGTAATCAGGCTTCCGCCGGGGCGAATCCGCTCGACCCGGCCGTCCTCAGGCTTCTCGAGCGCACGGTCCGTGCTGCGGGGGACGCTGGCATCCCTTGCTCGATGTGTGGCGACATGGCGGCTCATCCCCTCGCGCTCAGCCTGGCGTTGGGATTGGGATACCGCGAGATCTCCGTCCCCATTCGCTTGCTCCCGCTGGCACGCGCCGTGGTCCGTAGCGTCGATATCGAGCTGGCAGGCCCACTGGCTCACGACGCATTGAGCTGCGAGTCCGCTGAAGATGTTCGGCTTCTGGTGACCGACCGCATGGGCGAGGGTTTCGATCCCGCTTGGATTCGACAGGAAGCCGTCTAGTCCTAATGATCGAGGACCGGCCTCACGAGTTGCACCAGATCACCTTCGCTCAGCAGGCCCGTTGCGCGGGCGACTTCGTATCCATCCGCGTTGTACACGATGAACGTCGGAACCTTGTCGATCTTGCCGAGAGAGCTCTCTCCGTTCTCCACGCTTCCATAAGGGTTTGCGCCCACCGGGAAAGGTGGATCGAGCGCATACGCCCAGGCTTCGATGAGCGGCCCGGCACGCGGCTGCGCTGCGACGCCGATGACTAGAATCTCGGGATGTTGAGAAACGAAAGGACGAAGCGATTTCAGCACCGCTTGGCTCACGGCGTCGAACGTCGCAAACACGAACAGCAGCAGAGGCCTGCCGCGAAGGTCCGCGAGCTCGACCCAACGGCCGTCCGACAGTCGCAGCCCGAGGTCCAGCCGCCCGCTCTCGTTGGCATCCGGCGTCGTCCCTTGCGTGCTGCTCGCAGCACGCGCGCACCCCAAAGCGACCACGAGGACAATCGCGATCAAACATGGGCCGTATCTCGGAAGCGCGCTACGAGTCATTGCGGTCGATGGCGCAATATAGCAAGAACCCCTTCGAAGTGGACGGTATCCACCAACGGCTCGACGCACTGCTTGCCGAATGCGATGCAGAGCTCACGCGACGTCGTGATCCGGTCGATTTCGCGCATCGGTACGAGGAACCGCGAGATCGAGAAGTGGCAGGGCTGATCGCTGCGAGCCTCGCCTTCGGAAACGCGGTCGCGGCGCGCCAGAGCATCGATCGGGCGCTTTCGGTGTTGGGGCCGCATCCTGCAGAGAGAATCACCGGCGTGAGCCGGGCCGAGCTGCAACGCGACCTACACGGCTTCGTCCACCGCATCTATCGCGGGGAGCACCTGGCGATTTTGCTTTCGCAGGCGGCCGCGCTGCTACGAGAGCATGCAACCTTGGGAAGGGCGTTCGCGCAGTTTCACGCGGAAAGTGACGGCGATTTCCGCGAGGCCTTGGCGCGGTTTGCCGATGCGCTTCGAGGCGATGCGGCCAGTCGGAGCATGCGCCACCTTGTCAGCGATCCTCGTGCTGGGAGCGCGTGCAAGCGCCTGTTGCTCTACGCGCGCTGGATGATTCGTCCCGCCGATGGCGTCGATTTGGGTCTGTGGCCGATCGCGCCTCGGGAGCTCATCATCCCCGTCGACACCCACGTCCACCGTATCAGCCGAAACTTGGGTCTGACCAGACGCCGCACGGCGAGTTGGGTGACGGCCGAGGAGATCACTGCCGCCCTACGCAGGCTCGATCCCGACGATCCAGTCAAGTACGACTTCGCTCTGTGCCATCTCGGCGTCTCCAGAGACTGTCCGAGCCGTCCTGACTTTGCGAAGTGCGAGCGTTGCGTGTTGCAAGACGTCTGCGAGGTTTGGACCTCCCGGCGCACCCCAAGCTCAACGAAGGAAGCCGGTCAGCTTGGGCTCTAGCGCATGCAGGTCCGTCACCGTGCTCACGCCGTCTCCACGTTCCACGACGTCGCCTTTGAGATGGATCAAGCGGTAGTCCTGCAACGCTTTGAGCGCGGTCTCTAGCTTGAGCTTCGAAAGAGACTCCCGCCGCTCGATTTCGCCGGCGAGGTACATCTGCTGGCCGAGCGCGAGAGTGCGCTTGTACCAGTCCTTCTTCGGGATGGGGCCATCGAGCACGATTTCGGTGCCCCGAAGCGCCAAGAGATAGCTTTCGAAGAAGGTCTGGAGCATCACCGCGTATCGTTCGAGACGTTGCCGTGTCTTGCCCTCCGTGGCTTGTGCGTGTCCGTCACGAATCTCGATCTCGGCGTCGTCGGCCAAACCCCGCAGAGTTTCGGTGAAGATCTGAACGAAGGTCGCGTCGGTCCTGTAAATGAACTCGTGCTTGAACAAGCGTGAGAGCTGCTGAACGCGGCTGTTCAGCCGATTCACGTCGACCCATTGCTCTTTGTCCACGAGGAGCGCCGCGGCGATCAGCGCGCGCGGCACGAAGAAGTGAATGATCGTGTTTTGGTAGTACTCGAGCGCGATGCGTCGCTCGGACTCGATGGTGTAGATGGGGTCCGGCCCGGTGTCATGGGCGATGATGAGCCGCGCGTCGATGAACAAACGCAAGGCTTCGTCGATCGTATCCTCGCGGATCCGGCCTTCGCCGATGCGCAGCTGATGCGCGATGCGCGCGTCCATCTTCTCGAGCGCGTGCAACAAGTCGGTACACGCGCCGAGCAACGACGTCCGCGTCATGCCGCGCTTTCGGTGGCTCAACAACGCGGTCGCGACGAGCGCAGCAGGGGTCACCACAGTCACCTCGTTGATCGAGTACATGACCTTGTGCGCCAGGGCTCGGACGGCGCTTCGCTGCTGGTCGTCGTCGAGCTCGTCGAGCTTCGCGGCACCCGTCGCCAATCGAGGCACCGTCTCGGCGGCGAACTCGTCGAAGTCGATGATCTCGCCAAACTGCACGTAGAGACGGCCCCACTTGGACCTGAGGACGCTCGAGCTCTTGATGAGGTCACCCACGTTTTCCGATTGCTTCTCTCCCCCGGAGAGCTCGTGCACGAACGAACGCTCTTCGATGATCCGCTCGTAACCGATGGAGATCGGCACGAGCTTGACCTTCGTGCCGCCGAGCTTCGTCGCGGAGTTGGCAACCATCGAAAGCAAGCCGTACTTCGGCGGCAATGCTTTGCCCGTACGGGAACGGCCGCCCTCCAAGAAGAACTCCAGCGCGAACCCTTCCGCCAAGGCTTTGCGAAGATAGGCCTCGACGATGGTGGGGTAGAGCGTGTCCCCGTGAAAGCTACGGCGAATGAAGAACGCGCCGCCACGGCGCAGCAGCGGACCGATGGGCCAGAAGCTCAGGTTCTCGCCCGCGGCGATCAGCGGCGGCATCATCGCGTTGGCGTACAGCATGTCGCTCAAGACCAGATAATCGACGTGGCTCTTGTGGCTGGGAAGCAGGACGAGCGAAGCATCACGCGCAGCATCGCGAACACGCTCGAGGCCCTCCTTGTCGAGCATGACCCCGTCGTACATTTGCGACCAAACCCAGGTCAGAAAGCGATGCAGCATGTCGATCACGAAATGGCTCTGCTTGGCGCAGAGGTGCCGTAGCTGCTTTCGGGCCACGTGCTCGGCCTTGACATACGAAATGCCCTTCTCGGCGGCGTAGCGCTGGATCTGGGCGCGGACTCTGGGGCTTCTGAGCAGCTCGTCTTGAATGCGAGCCGTGGTCTTCTTCATCGGCCCGAGGATGACGGCCCGGTCGCGCTCCATTCGGCGAAGCAAGGCGTAGCGGATCTTGTTCGCGGCCTCGCTGTCGGCGAGGTCCGGGTTCTTCTTTAGGAAGTTTTGCAGGTTGAAAGGCTCGCCCGACCGCAGCTTGGCGTCGCGGTAGTTCAGGAGGAACTGGCAGAAAACACGAAGCCGGCCGGGCCATTGCACCGGTCCGAACAACAGGTCGAGAAGGCTCGGGCTCGCGGTGCCCGCCTGCTTGCTCCAGATGAACGTTTGCGGAACCAGCAGAATGGGCTGCGTCGAGGTCCGCTGCTTCGCCACCAGGGTTTCGATGAGGTCGACTTCGAGCTCGCGGCCGCGCCGCGCCTGACTTCCAAATTTCGGGGGGCGTCTGAGAAACAGGAGCGCGCTGTAGCCGTCGCCGACCGTCCGCTCCAAGGCCACGGCTTCCGGAACTTGCCGCCTCAGGCTCAAACGACGCTCGCCTTTTCCGAAAGGCTCGAGGATCCAAAGCCCCAAATCATTGACGAATCGGACCAAGGGCAGCCCGAACTTCTTCAGCAGAAAGTCGAGGCAGATGAAGTCCAGGAACGAGACGGAGCGCATCACGTAGACCACCACGCCCTTGCTGGCTGCGTCGCGGACGCTCCGGCTCCAGTTTTCGTCCACTCGGATGTGGGCGAAGAACCGCCGGTAGAGCCACCGCAGGATCGCGTTCGGCGAATAGGGCGCCGGCGTCCGCGATCGCCGCGCCAGCTCAGGCAAGTTCGTCATCCCCAAAATGAGACCCTAGCAGTGTCGAGGATCGGGTCGAGTATACGCCCTTTGCCCTGATTCCGGGTCTTTCAGAGCTCGGCCCGCACCAAGCGGCGCTGCCCCGGCTTCAGATCGACGGAATAGCGGCGCTCTTTTCCGCCAAGCCGCACGACCACTTCATAGCGTCCGGCGCTCAGGTGCGTTCCGACGCCGCTGACTAGGGTCCCGATCCTCTTGCCGAGCTGATTTACAGTGACGATGGCGGTGCCGCGCTGCTCCTGGCTCTCGATTCGAACCTCGAGCACTCCGGTCTTGAAGTCGACCGTCACCGGGACGGTCTTGCCCGCCGGTACCTCGATGCGTTGGGTTTTGGCTGGGTTGTCGAGCACACCATCCACGCGGACGGTCACTTGATACTTTCCTGCCGGGACCGAATGCGTGCCGCTGCAGGATCCGGCTGCCACCTCGCGTCCGTTCTGCTCGACCACGAACGTGCCGCTGGCGGGACTGCCGTTTTCAGTGACCGAGCAGCGGATCTGGCTGGTTTGCGCGCTCGCGCTGTTTGCGACCCACAACGACGCCAGGGCAATGACCCACCATCGCGTCGTGCCGCGCGTCGCCGGCGCGCGAAATGGACCTCCGGTTTGAATAAGGATTCTCACCGCTTACGTTTTAGCCCAATTTGGGCTCGGCGTGCGCTTCGTATTGAAATCGGCTGGAAAACCCTGCGTTTCCCAGAGCCCGATTGCGGCCCGCCCGCTTGACACTGATGGGGGCGGCGGCTAGGAAACGCGCCCCGAAACGGGGTCTTAGGAGCGAATCATGGCTACCCAGAGTGCCAAAGCGTCGGAAATCGAACGCAAATGGTATGTGATCGACGCTGCAGGTCAGCCGCTCGGCCGTCTTGCATCCAAGGTGGCTCACATCCTGCGCGGGAAGCACCGACCACAATATACGCCACATGTCGATACGGGTGACTTCGTCATCGTCACCAATGCTGGGAAAGTGCGTCTGACCGGCAGCAAGGTCGACGGAAAGCAGTACTACTGGCATTCAGGTTACCCCGGCGGCCTCAGGACGGAAAGCGCGGGTCACCTGCGCGAGCGCAAGCCGGAGATCCTCATCGAGCGTGCGGTCAAGGGCATGCTTCCCAAGAACAGCCTGGGACGCGACATGTTCCGCAAGCTGAAAGTCTACCCGGAAGGGACCCATCCACACGCGGCTCAACAACCTGAGCCCCTTTCCCTTTGATCTCGAGAGTAATACCGAATGACACACGCTAAAGTCATCGATGGACGCTACTACGGCACCGGCAAGCGAAAGAACGCCATCGCTCGCGTTTTCCTGAGCTCGGGCGCGGGCAACGTCACCGTGAACGGCCGGACCTTCGACAACTACTTCCCGAGAGAGATCTTGCGGATCATCGCGATGCAGCCCTTTGCCGCCCTCGGGAAGGAAAACCAATTCGACGTGGAGGTGAACGTGCGAGGCGGTGGCGTGTCCTCCCAGGCCGAGGCCGTTCGTCACGGAATTGCACGGGCGCTCGTTCGCCTAGACGAGCACAACAAGCCCACGCTCAAGCGTGCCGGGTACCTCACCCGTGATGCCCGCAAGAAAGAGCGAAAGAAGCCAGGGCAGCCCGGCGCCCGCAAGAAGTTCCAGTACTCCAAGCGCTGAGAGCTTTTCTTTGCGAGACTCGAGCCGCGGCGCCCTCAAGTGCCGCGGCTTTTTCGTTCACGACGTGGACAACGAACCTGTCAGTGCCAGGATGGAGATGAGCAGATGACCTCGAAGCCCATACGCGCGATCGTCGTCGGAGGCACCGGATACACGGGCGCCGAGCTCGTCCGGTTATGCCTCGGGCATCCCTCCATCGACTTGGTTTCGATCGTGGGCAACACCACGGCGGGTCAGCCCGCAGCCGAGGTATTGCCGAGCTTGCGCGCCGTGTTCGAAGGCGCGGTCCAGGCGTTCGATCCCGACGACGTCGCCAAGCATGCCGACGTCGCGTTTTGTGCGCTACCGCACGCGGCGAGCGCCGAAGCGGTTGGCGCGCTTCGCGAGCGCGGGCTGAAAGTCATCGACTTATCCGCGGACTTCCGGTTTTCAGATCGGTCGGTGTACGAGGCCTTGTACGGTGCGCATCCGGTGCCTGAGCGGCTCCCCGAGGCGGTGTACGGGCTGGTGGAGCTGCACCGCGAGGAGATCCGCCGCGCGGACTTGATCGCGGTTCCCGGGTGCTATCCCACGGCATCGACGCTCGCGCTCGCGCCGTTGGTCGGCAATGGGCTGATTCGGCTCGAGGGCATTGCCATCGATGCCAAGAGCGGAGCCTCGGGCGCCGGTCGCGGGCTATCGAGCTCCACGCATTTCTCCGAAGCCGCCGAAGGCGTGCGGGCCTACAAAGCCGGCGTGCACCGGCATGGCCCCGAGGTGGAGCAGGAGCTGAGCCGCCTCGCGAAAACGCCCGTGCGTGTGACGTTCGTGCCTCATCTGCTTCCGATGACGCGCGGCATTCTCGCGACCTGCTATGCGCAGCCCGCGGATTCCCGCGTGACGGCGTCGGTTTGCACGGAGGCTGCCCGGGCTCTCTATGCAGGATCACCCTCGGTCGACGTTCTCGATGTAGGGCAACACCCCGACACGCTGTGGGTACGCGGCTCCAATCGGGCCCACGTGGCCTACACGCAGGATGGCAACAACGGCACGATCATCGCGATGAGCACCATCGACAACCTGGTCAAAGGCGCTTCCGGTCAGGCGATTCAGTGTCTGAACGTCCGCTTTGGCCTCGATGAGGGGGCGGGGCTTCGGGCTCCAGCCCTGTGGCCGTGACCAGGGTTCTTCACGTAAGCGATCTTCACTTGGAGCGAGGCTTCCCGGGCGTTCCCGCGAGGGCCTTTTTCAACAAGCGCATCGTCGGGTATGCGAACCTCTACTTTCGGCGCCGCAAAGCGTTCGCCGAGGCGGAGAGCAAAGTCGAGGCGCTAGCGGCGTTTGCGGAAGCCGAGGGCGTCGACCTGGTGATCTGCACAGGAGATTACACCGCGCTCGGCACCCAACCGGAGATCGAATACGCCCGCCGTGTCATCGAGCCTCTGACCCGCACGCGTCTTGGTTTCTTCACCGTGCCGGGCAATCACGATCTCTACCTGCGCGATACGGTCGAGGCCGGTTGGTTCGATACGAGCTTTGGTGCGCTCATGAGCACCGAGCTTCCCGAGTATGCGGTCGATGGAGTCTGGCCGCAGGTCCGCTTTCCTGCAGAGGGGTTGGCCCTGGTCGGCATCAACAGCGCAAGGGCCAATCCAAAGCCCACGCATTCGAGCGGGTACATTCCCGATACGCAGATCGACGCACTGATGCGGATCCTAGACGACGCGCGTTTGCGCGACCGGTTCGTGATGATCGCCACCCACTATGCGCCGCGCCTCGCCAACGGGAAGCCCGATCGACCAGCGCACGGGCTGGTCAACGCGGATGCGTTCCTTGCTGCCTGCGCTTGCGCCCGCCGCGGGGTGATTCTTCATGGGCACATTCACTGGCGCTATCACGTGCGCGTCCCCGAGACGCCGTTGTCCCTCTGCTGCTCGGGCAGCACCACGCACGCAGGGCGCGAGGGCTTGTGGGTGTTCGATGTGGACGACTCCGGAGTCACGGCCACACCTGGCAAATGGGATCAATCGCGCTACATGCTCGAAGTCGACCAGGCGCTCAGGCTCGACCCGTAACTTGCGGCACCGCGCTCCGGTCGAATAAAAGCTAGGGCATGGCAGCTCGCCAGTTTGGGGCCAAACCCGAGGCCCGCAGGGCGGTTCGGCGGGTCGTCGACCTCGAGTGCGAGGTCTACTGCGACCTCTGGGGCGAGGCGATTGCACATCGGGTCACGGACGTGAGCGAAGAGGGGCTCTGGATTCAAACCGAGCTACTTCTGGAAGTGGGCACCGAGGTGGCGCTGACCTTCTATCCCCCCGATTGGGAGGAGCCGCTGTGCGTCGCCGGTCGAGTCCAGCGCGTCGAGCTCCGCGCGCGGCCCGGCGGTCAAAACGCCGTCGGCATGGGAATCGAGTTCGAAGCGCTGCGCGCCGACGAGCGTAGGCGGCTCACTTCGAGCATGCGCGGCTTTCGGGCACAGGAATCGTTCATCCTCGATCAGCGAACGCTCACCGGCGTCCCGGTCGGTGTTGGCGAGGAGTACGAGGCTCCCACGCGGCGCCTGGGCACGGTCGCGGGCTGGACTGCGCCTGCACCCAGCCGCCCCTCACGCATCACCGCCAAGCCGGGCGGGGATACGCCGGAGGCCGGGCCACCCGGAAGCGCGTTCCCCGGCGGGCTCGATCTCGCGACATCCGTGTTCGCACGCCACGAGCCCGACTAGCGCACGGGCAGAATCCCCGCACGCAGCCGATTGTCTCCATCCTGGGGGCCCGATCGTACCTCGAGGCGTTTCTTTCCACTGAACCAACCGACGTAGATCTCGTAGTCCCCGCGGGGAAAATTGGCAGGCACGAAGAGCTCATGCGTATCCACAATCACGTCGCCCTCGTCCCAGAGCTTCGTTGGGTACCGTCCGTCGACGGGTTCGTGGTCTCCGTTCAGCCGAAGACCGTGCCCATCGATGTGCACGAAGACCGTGTAGCCCGCAGGTGGATCACCGATCGCACGCCAGTGCCAGGTCACCTCGAATCGCTGGCCCGCGCCGACCGAGTCGCCTCCCGGCAGCCGTAGGTCGTACCCTACGAGCTCGATGCGGTCGTCGAAGCGGGCGCCGACGAGGTGTTGCACCGCGCCGACGTCGCTCCGCACCGTCGCTTCGAGAAAGCTCGCGTTCGGACGCCCCTCGACCGGAACGGCGCCCACCAAAAGCAGGCGTGCGCTTCGCCCGTCGGCCACGTACAAGTGTCGGCCCGTCTGGCGACGATACGCGCGATCGACCCGAGGCAGGTGCTCCGAGGGCATGACCACCCACCGCTGCCCGCCTTCGCGAAGATAGGCGAGCAGGTCGCTCTCCGCGTCGATCTCTTCGACGGAGACGCTCGCGTAGTGGTTCGCGGCCGTTGCGGGCGAGCGATATACGGCCAGGGGCTCCTTCCTGCCTTCGGTCAGCGCGCCGTAGGCATCGTAGAGGGGCTTGGGCGAAAAGTGCTGGGTGAGCGCCGGTTGAAACGAAAAAACCAGAAAGCCACCGACGAAGAGTCCGCTCGCCAGCACGGGAAACACGCCCGCCGCGCGAAGCTTCCCGTAGCCGTATCGCAACCACGGCATGCCCAGCACCAACGCCGCCAAGATGAATGGGACGAAAAACAAAACGCGGCCGATGCGAGCCGCCACCGAAGGGATGCGGAGATCGAGGACGATGCAAATCGACCCGAAGACGAAGCAAGCAGCGAGGAGCGCGCCTCCGAGCAGCATCCAAAAGCGAGGGGCACCGCCCGACTCCCATTCGGTGCGCAACCATCGTGCCATGCGCCGCGGGCAGGGGCGCGAGACGCCTTCGTGGCTGACGAGAAAGAGTGAAAACGCGAGCCCAGCGATGGTGAAGAGGAGCGCCCACCAGCGCTTGGGGTCGTAGACCTCGGGGATGCTCAAGTCCTCGACAGCCAGGGCGCGAAGCGGGCTTTCGGGGTAGAGCGCGTAGTCGCGCATCAGCAGTCCGATGAGCAGGGCCACGATGACCGCGGCGGGCCACAGGGCGACGGGCTCGTCGCTCACCTCGTACAGCCACATCGCCACCAGGGCCGAAAGAGGCAGCAGAGCCAGAAAAGGAGGGTTGCCGTAGCGCGATGCGAATAGCGTCCACGAGGCGAATCCGAAGGCAGACCAGAGCACGAGGACCGGGGCCAAGGCGCGGACCGAGTCACTTTTGCCCGGTCGCGGGGCCAGTGACCAAACCAAGGCGACGGGAAGCGCGGCGCTCCAAGGTGCGAGGCCGTGGAACAGCAGCTCGAAGGCCTCGTCATAGGTCCGCGGATTGCCTCCAACGGCACCTCCGCCAAGCCACAAGCTCGGCCCAGGCGCGTCGAGCGTCACCGCTCTCGCGATTCCCGCCACGAAGACGGCGGCGGCTGCAGGAAACAGCCAACGTCCGAACGACTCCGGGCGATCGCCACGCTCGGCCAACACGCTCCAAACCGCCATTGCGAGGACCGGCGGCAGCGGACCGAGCAGCACGCCCGAGGCAAACGTGCTCACCATGACGCCGGCGGCCAAAAGAACGCAACACGCCACCATCCGGGCGCGCGTGTTCCCGGCTGCCATGGCCCCGATGGCGGCCACGCCCACCCAGCTCTGCGCCGCCAGGCCGACCGCTGCGCCCATCAGCAGACGCACGTTCAAAAGGAATGCGGGAGTCGACGCGAGCACCGCAAGCGCGGTGACGGCGGCACGGCGGCCCTGCGCCTCTCGAACGAGCACGAAGGCCAACACGCAGGTGAGCAGCCCAGCCAGCACGCCGGGCAGCCGGCCGGACCATTCGCGAACCCCGAACGCGTCGAACGAGGCACCCATCAATCGCGTTGAGAGCGACGCCTCCGGCGCACCAGCGCCTTCGGAGAGCAGGCGTGCAGCTTCGGCGCGGCTGAGCTCCCATGGATCCCAGATTCCATACGAGCCGATCCCCCAGACGATGAGCAGCAGGACGGCCGCAACCACCAACCGCTCGAGCCAGACGGACCGGTTCGCCACCGACGGCAGCCTACCCTCCGGCCTCGCCTCAGTCCATGACCACGTCGACTTGCTCGACGAGCGGCTCGTCCGCGCCGACCACGAGCGACGGCGCATCCGGAATGCTGCTCAGCTGTGCTTGCCAGCTGGCTATCGTTTCCTTGAACGAAGGCATTGCGCGTGAGGGCAAGCGTTGCCCCGGCCCATTGAGCTCGGTTGCCGGATCGATGAAACGGCTGTGCTTCTTCAATGCAAAGTGTAGGTGGGGCCCCGTGGAGCGGCCGGTCGAGCCCACGAAACCGATCAGCTCACGCTGCTGCACCAGCTTGCCCGATCGGATGCCACTCTTGATGCGGTGCAGATGCGCGTAGGCGGTTTCGTAGCCGCCGCTGTGCCGGATGATCACGAGATTGCCGTTGGGTCCCTTTCGGCCGGCAAAGGACACGCGCCCTGTCGCAGCCGCCCAGACGGGGGTGCCTGTCGGCGCCGCGTAGTCGATTCCGAGGTGAGGGATGGTGCGCCTCAGTAGGGGATGAAAACGTCGAAGGTTGAAACGCGAGGAGAGACGCTCGTATCGCAGCGGGGTCCGCAGCCATCCGCCCTGCATCGCGCGGCCCGTCTCGTCGTAGAACTGCCCGGGCTCGCTGCCCATCTGGTGGTAGAACGCCTGCGCTTTGCCGGTCCGCTGCCCCTCGTATTCGAGCGCGTGGACGCGTCCGTAGCGAAGAAACTGCCCATCCACGCGTTCCTCGTCGACGAGGATGCGGAAGACGTCGCCCTTGCGGGCCTGCAACGGAAAGTTGATGCGGCCCTCGAATGCTTCCGTGAAGAAGGCAGCCAGTCCCGCTGGCAGCCCGAGCGCGGCCAGACCATCGCCAATCGAGGTCTCGACCGATGCGGCTCGTGCGATGGGCGTCCGCTCGACCTGGACGTGGATTTGCTCTGCTCGAAACGCACCCTCTGGGGAGCGGCTCACCGAGACGAACTCGGTAGACGACGGATGGTATTCGAAGTGCTTGAGCTCCGCGTTGTCGCCACGCTCTACGATGATCTTGTGCTCGGGACGGCACCGTCGGAAGTCGACGATGTGCTGAAGCGCTTGCTCGATCTCGTTGCACTCCTCGGGCTCGAGGCCGGCGTTGAGCAATGCCCCGCGAAAGCTGGGGACGGTGCCAAACAAAGTTTCGTAGCGAGCGTTCGGCCGAGACCGGTAGAGAGCCAGCCTCTCCTCTTCAGAAAGACCCTCTGCGACTCGAGCCTCCTGCTCGGCGATGGCGACGCTCTCCTCGAGCTCGAGGTCGGCCACCAGCTTCGCGTCCTGCCTCCCCAACGTATCTTCCATCCACGACCAGGTCTGAGGGATGAGGCTCCTCGCGATCCAGAAGAGCAGGGCGCCCATCACGACGGCGCCGACGACCGTCACCAGGACGACGCGTTTGGTGCGGCGCGCTTTCAGCTCGTCCGGCAACAGAGCCATGTTGACGGACGGCAGAGGACGGAGCGCCCGGGGCTCCTTTCGGCTCGACGGATCGGCGCTCATCGAGTGGGGGGCCTATCAGTGCTGGGGTTTTCGGGCAAAGCGTTGACCTTGGGCACCGCGGACCTTCTTGACACCCCTGAGGGTCAGGGTTAAGACGCCGCTTCCACCTCGCGTGGAAGAGACGAACAGGCACGTAGCTCAGTGGGAGAGCACTACCTTGACACGGTAGGGGTCGGCGGTTCAATCCCGCCCGTGCCTACCAGGGAAGAAGATCTGACCGATGAGGGGAAGATCTGACCGAGGTTGGCGGTCGGTGAAGAAGCGAAGCGGGCTCGGCGAAGCGTGCCTTGAGCCTGCTAGAATACACCGAGGCAGCGCTTGGAGGTG
>Ga0209536_100004570_pt1 | contig 21852 bp, 15 predicted proteins | sample DeeMarSeWOR28_12_FD_187461 | JGI IMG/M metagenome (GOLD analysis project Ga0209536, IMG submission 187461) | Marine sediment microbial communities from White Oak River estuary, North Carolina - WOR-2-8_12 (SPAdes) (version 2) | ecosystem: Environmental > Aquatic > Marine > Intertidal zone >... | reverse complement strand
CACTTAATAAATTGTGAATAGATTATCTAAACAGATTATCTAAGCACAAAAGGAGATTCAAATGATTATCGCTAATTTTACACCAGATACTATATCTTATGTTCATGGTGGAATTCCAGGAGAACTCAAATCAGGCGAAATGACAGATATGCCTGAGAAAAAAGCTAACTTTATTCTTAACAAGTATGACCAACGTGGATTGTGTACATTACAGTTTGGTGACGATCCGGAAGCTTGTAAAAAAAAGGCTATGGAAGTTTATAGAGAATTTTGGACTAGACAAATAATAAATCATAATCAAGCTAATGAGGCTAGACAAGCTAGAAATTTAGAATATTCAAAACCTGAAAAAGATGTTTTAAAACACGCAAATGAATTAGGGTTAAAAGTGTTAGGTCCATGGCAAGTTAATATAAATGAAAGTGTTGAGCTCACTAATATAAAAAATGAAAATGCAGAGTTAAGAGTTCAAGTTAATCAAATGTCATCGCAACTTGCACAATTGATTAAAGCTTTGGAAGATAAAAATGTACCTGAAATTTTAAAAACTCCAGCTCAGAAATTTCCTGCAAAAATGACAGTGGAATCTGCTCCTATAGAACCTGTAAAGGAAGCAGAACCTAGTAAAATGGAAAAAGCCATTAAAGAAAAACCAGATTCAAAAATACAAGATGAAATCAAAAACTTGTCTAAAAAGAAATTAGTTGCTTGGGTAATGGACAATGCAGGTGTTATTATGAATGATTTTGATTTTGCTACGCAAGCATTTATAAAAGACACTTGGAATTCTAAATGCGAATCTGTAGATTGGCCTTTACCGATGTAAGGAGTATTATGGGTCATATATATGAAAACTGTTATAAACTCGTAGAAACTGTTAGACGTGAAATAAATGAATATAGTGCCGGGTTACTTGCTGGAACTGATACTTCCGGCAAGTTTAGTAATGGGCATATTGTTGATAAAATTAATGCATCCCAAAGATTTATTCATTCTATTTTAATGAAATATATACCGGAGGAATTTCAAACTTCAGCTTCACTTACCTCTGTATCGTCAGTGTTTACTCTTCCCTGGGATTTTGGTACACTTATTCAATTTGAAGATGAAAATAAGCGAAAAGTATTTCCTTCTTCCGTCAAAAATCTCCCAACTACTGGAAGTTCTGGTTCAGATCAGATCTATTATAGAAAAGGTAGAACTTTAGTTCTTAATAAATCTGGAGTAACCAAAACTTATACTCTTCTTTATTACTCAAAGCCTAGAGATATGAACTTTGGTCAAGCACAGGCAGGGTCTGGTGCAAGTACATTAATTTTACAAAACGTATCTAAAGCCAAGGATGATTATTATAACGGTGTTATAGTAGAAAATTATACCGCGGCGTTTGAATCAGAGATCACAGATTATGTAGCCTCTACTTATACAGCTACTATTACAGGGACAGCTACAGCAGATGATTGGTATGGAATGGTTAGTGAAATGCCAGAAGAATTTCATTTTCTTATTCCTTATTGGGCAGTGCTTTTACTTAAAGAACATCCAGCGTCACAAGAAAAACCTAACAATAGAGAATATGCTCATTTTCAAGAAATGTTGACTTCTGCCCTTACAGGATTTGTAGGAAATGATAATGATGTAAATCCTGCAGATATTTGGACAGATTTTGGCCAATGTCCGAGTCCTAGTTCAGGCCATGATATACCTGGACAAGGTTACTTAATTTATTAAAGGGGTATTATGGCTAACGAAAACTATATGAGAGGTGGAAGCAGAAAAAAAACACTTTCTATTGTTACAGGTGTCCCTTTAAAAGGTGGAGCTATCACGTCTGTTCACAAAGGATTATTATCTCCAGGCCAGTTCTCAATGGTGCAAAATTTAAGAGGAACCGGACCAGGATTTGAAAAACGTCTTGGATACGTAAAACAACATTCTACAGCGGACAGCACTAATGAAGTTGTGAGTCTTTTTCATTATAACAGAGACAAAGCGAATGAGGAATGGCTCTTAGCCCAAATGGGTGATGGAGATGTTCTTGAAGCAACTACCATGCCACCTGGAATTACAACAGGAGCCTTTGGTTCAGAGCTTTGGAGTGGGACTACCGCACCAAATCCGGCCTCCTGGTCAAACCTAAGCGATAAACTTATTTATAGCAATGGTGTTGACCAACATCAAATATGGACAGGAAAAACAAATGATATTGGTGGATTTGTGGTATATAAAGGAACTACAAATCCGTCTACTCTTAAAGGAGTATTAGAGGATTTTGGAGAAGATTACAGTTCAGAAGTAATTGATGGGGAAACTACTACTGTAGCAATTCTTGATTCTCTTGATACAGCCGCTAATGGTGATGGGTTTTTTGTTTATACTGAGACTCCAATGAAATCATTAACTTTAACTGTATCTGCTGCAAACGGAAGTGCAGCTACATTAGCAGGATATTATTGGAAAACAGATTCTACTTGGTCAGCTTTAACAATTGGCGCAGATGGAACAGCGTCTGGTGGGGCTACATTAGCTATAACTGGAACCATTACAATTACCGAACCTACAGATATTCAAGATAAATATCTTTTTGGTAAAGTAGGTTATTGGTATCTTTTCGTAGTTAGCGCTGCTTTAGACGCTGAAGTTGAGATAAGTGGAGCCACTTATGACTCAAATTTTTATTCTATTAAAAGTTTGTGGGACGGCGCTTCCATATTTGCTGTTGAAACACAGGTTGAAGGAACAACTCAATGGGAAACCTACAGTGCAGCTTCCGTGGATGTCGGTTCTTTAACTAATGGTAAAAAAATTGTTATGGGATTTACTGATCCCCAAGAAGCTCTTTATATTGATGTCGGAGAAATTCCAAATGCTACAGGTACTGCAATTACTTCTTTAAAATACTGGAATGGTGTCGCTTGGGCATCTGTAGGAACTCCAGTGGATGGAACAGCAGGATTATCTAGCTCAGGTTGGATTTGTTATCCACGGCCATCTGATGAACAGCCTAGACAATTTGAAACAAGTAGATTTTATGCTTATTGGTATGAGCTTATTTTAGATACCACGCTTTCGGCAGATATGACTATAGGTGTAGAAGGACAACCTTATTTTGATATTACAGATATGGGTAATGTTGGTCAATGTTCTTCTGCTTGGAAAAATAGAGTAGTGTATTCTTTTGCTGATAAATATCCGGAATATGTATATATCGCAGCGAATGGAAATCCGCAAGTCTTAGCTGCTGGAGACACAGGAATAATTGAACTAGGAGACGGTAGAGCCCATAAAGTAGCCGCCATGAAAAACTTTTATAATGAAATAATGGTTTGGCAAGAAGAAAAAGGAAGTGTTGGCGGGACTCTCACATTAATTCAAGGTTATAATCAGGCTACTTTCGGGAAAGTGGTTCTTTCCACTAGACTGGGCACTATGAATAGTAAGTCTGTTGATATTGTGGAAAATTTTACAATGAGAACTGCTTCTGATGAAACTATAAAAAAAGCTGCTTTTTGTCTATCAAGGGAAGGTGTGTATATGTGTGATGGCAAAAGTATCGCTTTTATAGATGGCGCTATAAATAATTATTTTGATCCTGCTGATGACGCTTGTATTAGACGTGGATATGAAGATAAGATGTGGCTTAAATATGACCCTTCTAAACGGTGCGTTAGATTAGGATTAGTAAGCGGTTCTTCTGCTACAGCCTGTAATGTATGGCCTGTATTTGATGTTACGGAAGGTGTGTGGTATTTCGATGATTTTGCAGATCCAATGAATTGTTTAGAAAATGTTGGAGCTCCGACTGGCAATATTCCAGTGGTGCAAGTTTCTGGTGGAACGGCAGACGGTACGATTTATAATATGAATACTGGAACTAATGATATATCTACGGCCATTAATTCATATATAGATATTGAACTTCATAGTGGGGGCGAATGGATTTTATTAGAATGGTTATCTCTAACTTGTAAAGTGCAAGCTGCTGGGGATATTACAATGATTACTTATGAAAATGGAGTTCAGAAAGATTCTGTTACTGTATCTATGACAGCCGAAATAACCAACAATATAATTCGTAGGAATCTACAAAGTTTGAATGTACAAAGTCCTCATATTACAGTACGTTTACAACATAATACAGTTTCTCAGGAATGTGATTTACATCATCTAGGATTGGAGATTTACGCATGGAATCGAAAGTAAAAGATATTACTAAACCACATTTAAAAAATATTATTAGACGAGACGGTGATGGAGAAGTTAAAGGAAAATTAATTGATGTTATCTTAGGAAAAAACAGTGTTAATGAGGCTATAGAAAAGTGTCGAAAGAATTTGGAATAAAACCTTATATAATAGACAAAGAAAAAACTCATATTGAAAATATGAGAACTCCTACTTGGGCTAATCAAGCATCTGTTATAGAAGAAAAACATTCTGAGTTAGTTAAGCCTTATGAATGGGGCGATTATCCAGAAATGGAACATTTTTATCCGAACCCTTTATTTAATCCAGAATGGCCTGGAGAACAACCTACTACTGAAATAATTATAGATAGACTTGGAACAAAATATTTACCTTGTTTAATTTTTTGTACAGGTAATGGTGGTAATAGAGCTGACTGTGAAGCTCCTATTAAATGTCATTTTATGAGGGTTTCTGCAAGTATTAATAGAGCCGAGAATTGGAGAGTTTCACTTTGGGATGATGAAAAACAAAATGAATTAGCTGCAGAAGTACGCTTCACTTCTTTAGATACTTGGGAAGTATGGCCTTTTGCTGGAACTACTTGGGCAGATTATTTTGATTCATCGCAATCTGGACATCCATGGGTTCAATATAAAGATCCTTTAGGAAGTACATGTTCAGAGCACGTTATTGTATATTGTAGTTGTCCTTGTGTAGGAGATTTTGCATTTGATGATGATTCTACTCCTGATACAATATCTGCTGGTAGTAATATTTCTATGTATGTCACAGGAGGTTGTCCTCCTTATTCTTGGAGTGTATCAGGTGTAGGATATTCATTAAGTGGAAGCATAGAATTATCAGAGACTTTAACTTGTGCTGCTGCTGGAACTTGTGGGGTTGATTATGCTGCTTATGCAGCAGTTACAGTTACAGATAATTGTGAGGCAGAGGTTACTTTTGATATAAGAAATACTACTAATGCAAACTGGGCTGGATATTATCCTGGTTGTATTCTTGGTTGTTGTTTTGATGACTCTTCTCCTGCTGGAGGCTGTTCTTATGATTATTTTAAAACAGAAGGACGATATAAACAACAGCAACGAATTGATGGTTGTGGTAATAGCGAAGAGGGTTGTATTGATTGTTGTCATACTTATGATAATAGTCCAGATTGTGGTGCAGATACTGGAAGTGTGTGTGGTGATCCTTTAGGTTCAATAGCAGACGGAATAAATCAATGTACTGTACCTTCCTCAGAAAGAGATCTGTGTAATTTATCTCTTTGTATAAGTGACGGATACTGTTGGCGTAATACACTTTTATATTATGAACTGTGGACGTGTAGCTAATGAATGATAAAATATTACAAGCTTTTAATTTTGGCACTATACAGGATTGCGCTAATATTAAAATAATGCTTGACAAAAATAATATAACATGGGAAGAATTTTTATCTTGGGTGCAGAAAAAGCGGCAAGATTATGTTCCACCTATTCCACAAAAAATTCCTTTATCTCCACGATATGTATTAAAAAGAAGATGTCCGAAATGTAAAACATGGTTAGAAATTGGTGAAGTGAATCATAAACCTTGTGCAATGGTGGGAAATAATTTTAAATGTCAATGGATATGTAGACGTTGTTTTTGGGATGAATTTAGCTTTAAAGATATTGTTGAAGAAGCTACTCCTTACATTGAGGAAGAAATAAAAACTAAAAGCTCTATAATTCTTCCGGCATCTTTTATTAACCAAGTTAATCAAGTTAAACAAATTAAATCAACAAGTGGATGTTCAGGCTGTGGAAAAAGTAAGAGATAAAATATTACAATATTTAGGAAAAGAACGGTCTAATTTTACAGTAACACATCAAAAAATGGTGGATGTATTACAAGGTTGGAAACACAGAGATGTTGAATCTGCATATCAAATGTATTTGCATCTTACGCAAAATAAATTGACTTTTGTGCAAGTTGGAGAATATTTATGTGATTTTCATAAGACTTTAATTAAAAAGAAAACAAAAAATATAATTCAAACCCTTCGTCGTGGAGCAACAGATAGAGAAATAAGTAAAGCTTCTAAAAAACCTTTTTCTAGAGCTCAAGCTAGACGAATTAATAGGAGAAAATAAATGGCTTCTGTATATGATAGTCCAGAATATAAAAGTTTTATGGAAAAAGAAAGAGGTTATACGGAAGAAAAAAAGGAGGAAGTGGTTCCTAATATAACGTCTCCTTGGCGTACTGCAGAAGCAGTAACCACTGGTAGTATAGGAGCCAATCCGTATGGGTATGGTCAAGCTATGTCTGTACCATCTACTTCAATTTATGGAATGAGAGAATCTGGCGCACCAACAACTACGGAAACTAAGTCAACAGATAGAACAGGTTATACTCCTAAACCTCCTACAGGTTCTGTACAAACTACGCAGACTACTTATACAGGTAAACGTCCTGAGATAGGTCTACCTGAATATGATACTAAAAAAATTAAAGCTTATCGTCAAAAAATTGCTGGTCCTGCTATGAGAAAGCTCAGAAGTGAAATGAGACGAGCTCTATCAGCTTCTTATGAAAACCCTAATGTAAGACGACATATTCTTAGAGGCGCTTTAGAAGGATATGGAATAGGTCTTGGTTCAATTACGGCTGAATCTGAGAGAGCCGCTGGACAACAATATGCACAAGAATATGGCATGCAATATCAAAAAGCTTTAGCAACTTATCAGAGTGCTTTTCAGGCTTATATGAGTACAGCTAAACAAACTACAAGTCAAAAAAACCTTTATGGACCAACTACTGAAACTGGTTTAGCAACTAAAGTTCATAGATGGGTCCCTGGAATAGGTTATACAAATGTATAAGGAGAAAATAAATGGCTTTTTTACAACACTCTGGTCCAGAAGCACACGCTAAAGCTAAAAGAAAACAAGAAGAACGTTTAGCAGTAAAAAAAGGGTTTATAGAACCTACAACTACTACAGCTTCTGCAGCTCCTGCAGCTCCTATAGTTCCTACAGTTCCTACAGAACCTACAGCTCCTACAACTTTTATTGAACAAGTTCCCAGTTCAAAGAAAGAGACTCCCGAAGAGCAGTTAGCGAATCCCTTACAGTTTACTAATAGACCAGAATTACTTGCAGAAGGTGGCTGGATAGCACTTCCGGGACAAAGATTAGCTGAAAAAGGCGAACTTCCTACAAGTCCTATTTTGGAATTTAATCCTAATTTACAGGATGAACCTTCATATTATTTGCCTACAGGGGAATATGATTATGGTACGGTAATTAAAATGTTTCCTGATTTAGAAGAGTTAGGTCCACATCTAGCTCCTACTGAAGACGAAATAAAAGAAAGTGCAATAAAAGAAATTGATCCAATTAAACAACCTAAAATAACAGAAAACACTATTAGACAAATAGCAGCTCAATATGACGAAGAGTTATACGAAAAAACACTTCTTGATACAAAGTTTATGAAAGTAAATCCTTATACCATGAATCCTCAAGGTCAAGCAGCTTATGTATGGAGGAATACAGAAAAATCTTTTTTTAATGAAGTTTTCCAGGGGGCCATCAATTGGGAAGATCGTGCTAGAATGGATAAAGATCAAGCTACATGGTGGAAACAAGCTAGTAACGCTAAAAGAGCAGAAATATATACACAAGCTTCTGCTGAAAGAACACAAAAAATTCAAGAATACGATCAAGCTATGTCTCAATTTAAATCTAGGAAAGCTACTCATATAGCAGGAGCGGAAAGAATACAAAAAATGCAAGAAGAAGCTGAAAAAAAAGCTTCAAAACCGCCTGAAACTCAAACTGCCGTAGATCATACAGGTGGATTAGCTATTTATAATTGGGACGTAAATAAAAAAACTTGGATTCATTCTGGTAAATATAAAAGTATAACTGACGCAGATTTACCTGCGGAAATACAAAGATTAACTAAACTATGGGATACACTTGATCCTACTAGAAAAACTAGACAATCTGCTTTAGCTGCGGTAGCACAATTTCCAAGTTTAGCTGATAATCCTACAATAGCAGCAATGCTCGGTGGACAAAAACTAGATGCCGAAACTCAAAAACAAGTGAATGATATTAAAAGAGCTTTAGGAATTGCAGCGGCCAAAGATATTCTTAAGATACAAGAACAACAAAAAAGAGCTCAAGAAGCTATGGGATTAGTTCCTAAAAAATCTGCTACTCCTGTTACTCCTGTTGTTCCTACAACTCCTAGTGAGAAACAACCTGAAGTTACTCCAGAAGCTAAAGAAAAACGTGTAATTGTTGACACGTATGTTTTACCTGATAATCCAGAAGTTAAATTACCTATCCATAATTGGGTAGCAAATACAGATTATGGTATAGGAGCTATTATAACTGAGGGTGAAAAATATTATGTTGTAGAAAAAAAGGATAAATCAAAAGGTTTTGATACTAAACAAGAAGCTATTAATTTTAGTGAAACATTGACAAAACCTACTGTAAAATAAAGGATTAAATTCATGCCTATAATGCAAAACCTTGGGCAAACAATTCTTTCTGAAGAATCCCCAATGGTAACTTCACCAGAAACAAAAATAGTTGATGTGTCTCAAGCTGTGCCTAAGACAGAGACAGTTGATGTATCTCAAGCTGTGCCTGAGACAAAGACAGTTAATGTATCTAAAGCTTTGCCTACATATATAGATCCTCCGGACTGGACAGACCAAGATGAGAAAAATTTTTTAGATCAATGGAAAATTAAACATGAGGAATATAATCTCCCTAAAAATCCTAAAAAAGTTTTAGATTTTTATGATTACAAATCCGCTTTTAAAGCTGGCGTTCCGCCTATATATAACCCTGGCATAAATGTGTATACTTGGCCTTTAGAATATAAGCGAATTATACCTAAGAAAATTGAAAAATATGCAGAAGCGGCTAAAGATTTTAAAATAGACGCTAGTTTAAAAGAATTAGAACAAGCCAATAAAGAAAAAGAGCCAGAATCTATATCTATGAAAGATATGGCTGCACAACTTGAACTGGATAAATTAAGTGTATTTGATTCAAAATTTTGGGCAAGATTAGCAGAACAATTTGGAAGAGGTGTTCTTGGCGGTGTAAAATCACAATATAAATTTCTTGCATATAGAGAGTTAGCTAAAGATCCTGATAGACCTTTAGAAATCAGCGGTGCAGATGTTAAAGGTCAAATGCTTCTTAGAAAATATATACAAGATTTTCACCGTATAAATAATAGACCACCTACAAATACAGAGTTTAATGTAATAAAACGTATTTATCATAGTAATATAAGTAATATGAAGTTAGAGCATTTTGAAGAAATGCTAAAACTTTTGCCTGAAATGCTGCCAGGATCTACAGGACTTTTTGAAGATATAGTTGTAGGAATGAGTTCTTTTGCTGTAGTTATGGGTATGACTGCTGTTAATCCTGCGGCTGGAACTTTTATGGCTATTACACAAATAGCCGGAGAAACAGCAGAAAGATTAGTAAAACAAGGTATTCCAGTACAACAGGCTATGGAAGCTGCTATGACGCTTGGAGTTATTCAAGGTATTACAGAATCCGCAGGAAATATAATACAAATTAAATCCCTTACAGCTTTAATTGGGAAAGTTTATGGAAAAAATCCCTTAACTGGTAGACTTTTAGCTTATTTTCAAACAATGGCTTTAACATCAGTGGCTGAAGGTTTAGAAGAAGGTTTACAAGGAGCCGAAGAAATAGTTTTTAATTATGTCATGGCTAATCCTGACTTACCCCCGGAAGATTTAATAAAATTTTTAGCTACTAATAAAAAAGCTTTATTGAAAAAACATGGTATGGATCTTCTAGAACAAGCAGGAGTAGGGGCTGGTGGTGGGGCTTTACTTGCTTTTTTAATTGGTGGCGGTAAAATGACCACTGATTATAAGGCTATATTAGAAGATTATCGTATAGGACCAAGAAAAAAAGCTTTAAAAGAACAAGCTAAAACTATTAGAATGGAAAGGCTTTTTGGAGAAGTTAAACCCAGCGCTGTCCTTCGTCCAGATATAGCATATGCTGAAACACGTAGAAGAGAAATTCTTAAGAAAGCTGTAGAAGAAAAAAAGATTACTCAAAAACGTGCAGAAGAGATTTTAAAAACGCTTACACCATTAGAAACTGAAGAAATTAGAGAAGGGCTTCTACCAGCAAAGGAAGGTATTAAACCTTTAGAAGGTCCTGAACTTGAACAATATTTTAAGAAAACTGAAAAATCTTCTGCACAATTAAGTATAGAATTTCCAGATAAAATTAAATCCGCTGCTATTAAAGTTGGAAACAAAATTTATACAGGTCAAAGTCATATTCAAATTATTATGGAAAATGATCTTGATACAGAAGATCTCTCTCAAGAACAGTCTGGATTTATCAATCCTGAAGGAAAATTTCTCACCAGGAGAGAAGCTGCTGAAGCTGTAGGTTTTGTTAAACCAATGTTGATTTCAGAAGATCTTGGGCCCAAAGTTCAGTTAGAGATTGCTTTATCTAAAGAAGTTGCTCTTCCGGAAGAATCTAAAATTAGGGAACTTGTATTTCATCAGACTCCAGAAGCAACCACTCTTCAAACAACTGAGTTAGGGGCTGTCTTTAGTTCTAGTGAAAAGATTGCTGAACAAATACCTTCTGCAAAAAAAGTGATCGAGAAGGGGTCATTTAAAGACACTGAGGGTCAAGAGGTGGTTCCGGCATACTTGGACCTTCGTAATCCAATAGAGATGAAGCAAGCTAACTGGGAGGACCTGGAGAGCGTATATAATAGCCTTCCTTTAGATGTTAAAAAGGTCTTTCCTGAAGAGTTTTTAGATAAAGGTGATTTGGAAATGCTTAAAAAAGCATTAACCAGATTAGGATATGATGGTATTAAATTTTCTCTTCCTGGTGAACAAAAATTTGGCTACATAGCTTTTGATGAAAAAAGTGTTATCAGACCTTATGAAGAACAAGCTTCTCTAATGGCCGCGGCTAAATTACCTGAATTTAATACTTTACGTGAAGCAGCGATTGCTGGATTAAAAGCTTCGGCAAAACAGATCACACAAGTTAAAGAAGAAATAACTTCTCTAGAAGCTTGGTCTAAAGGTCTTAAAGGTAAAAGATTAATTGAAGCTGAAACTGAAATAGCTATGTATGAAGAATTTCTTAAGGTAGCCACAGATAAAACACGTTATAAAAAAGATCTGGAAGCTGTAGGTGAAAAAATAGAAGAAATTCCTAAAGAAACTAAAGAAGAACTTAAAAAAAGAATAGCAAAAATTACCGCGGGGTTAGAAAAAAAAGGTGTTGGAGTAGGAAGAGGAAGACATTCTAAAAACTTTTTAATTTCTGTTGGTAAAACTGCAGGAACTATTTATGGTTTGGCTAAACCTACTGACGAAAAAATTACCAGAATAAAAATTCATAAATTATATGGAGAAATGGAAATTACAGAATATTTTAGAACTATTGATGGAATAAGATATAAAATATTAAATTCTCCTATTCTCCCTAAGACTCAAAAGACACGAGATGAACTTATTGATAAACTTCTTAAAGACTATGAGTTTGAACAAAATTGGTATGAAGCTTGGATACAATGGATAAAAGCTTTTAAAACAGCTAATATAAGTGATGAACTTATAACCAAATATATAAAATTTTTAGGGATACTTTCTAAACAAGCCTCTCCTGCTGGCGCACAAACTATGTTTGGAAATGTTGTTAAACAGTTAGAGGAAAATGGAAAAGTTAGAGCTGGAAAAGGAAAAGGATTAGATACAGATAGTAAAAAGAAAATAGAAGCTGTATGGTATGGCAAAGATACAGATATTAAAACTTTGGCTGAATTTCAAGCTTATTATGGTCCAAAAATAGGCGCTATGGTTTTTACATCTTTAGATCCCCGAACAACAGAGGAATATTCTGTAGTTATTGATAGACATATGCCTAGATTATGGGGTTATAATATCATGTGGTCTCCAGAAGGAGCTACAGCTTTTAGTGTTACCAAAGACCTTAGACGAGAAATTGTAAAAGATATTGCTAGAGCTGCTACTAGAAATAATATACCAATAGCAGGAGTACAAAGTGCTTTATGGTATGCCATTGGAGCAGGACATACTGGAACAGCAACACATTTTGATGAAGCTGCTGCTGTGAGCCCTAAAGAATCTTTAGGTAGAAGAATGTTTACAGCAACAACTTTAGAACCTCAACAGATAGTTCATTGGGGTCCTACTTTTTTCTATACGGTTAGAGGGGCAGCAGCTCCAGAGAGGTTATCAGCTGCTGATAACAATAGAATACAAGACTTAACTAATAAACTTAATTCTAATCAAAAAACTATGTTTGGGACCTTATCTGAGGAAGAATCACAAGAGCTTCAAGAATTACGTCATAGGCAAGAAGGAGAAAAACCAAACCCTTGGAGTAAAAATGATGTTGTAAAAAGAATGGAAGGGGCTACAGAACATATACGATATATGCCATTAGGGTATTGGTATGCCGGAGGGGTTAGAAAAGAATCATATTTTTCAGGCATGGAACCACATCTTACTTCAATTTATGAAGATGAAATTTATGATGCTAATAAAGATCTCTTAGGGTATAGAAAAAAAGCTTTAGAACTTATTAAAAATGACCCTATGTTTAAAAAAGGCGCTAGAACTGCTGAACAATTATATACTAATGCGTTAGCTTTTTTAATTTGGAAAAATAAATCTTATAAAGGATATAGTTTTAATGTTAATGGAGAGCCTTGGGTATTTACATTTGATGAAACTCCTGTAGAACAAAAAGGGGAACGGGTAGAAATTGCTGTTTCTGATAAAGTTTCTAGAGCAGTAACTTTACCTACAGATTTTTATGATTTGGTTCAAGTAAGTCAGCCTCTTCTTAAATCACTTAGAACTTTTGTAAATAAAGCTGCTGAAAACCAAGCAGTAACAAATGTAGAAATTTCATCTGTGTTAAGTAATTTTGAAGGAATTTCAGAACACGCTGTTTCTATTTCAGCTAAAGGACCGATGGATGCTGTTAAAGCTCTTGCTTCTGAAATGGGGTTACAAAAGAATCAAGATGTGGTATTTATTTTTAATGACAAGACTGGCATACCTGGAACTATGGTAGACTTTGCTATAAGCATTGATTTAGCTACAGATCAAAAAACTAACTTAGGTGTATTAGAAAAAGCTATAAGAGATACTGGAATTGTAGATTTTACCATTTATATTCCAAGTTCAGGTGGGCTACCTAGAATAAGATTTTTTATTGAAAACAATAGTGAACAAAAAAACGATCTTACAGATAGGTTTGTTGAACTTTATAATAAGATTGGAGTAAAAGATTCTATTAAACACCAGCCTGTAAAATTAGAAATAGTAGGAGAATTTGGTGGTGGAGAAGCTGCTTTAACAAATTACAAAAGCCATTTAACTAAACACATGGGAGATACTAGAGGGAGTGAATTATATGAAAAAGCCTATCTTGAAGGAGTCGAATGGACAGCCAATGCCCCCCAACAATTTGCAACAGTTCTTGCAAAAGTCGGGCTCTACGAAAAGTACGCTAATCAGCAACCCGGAAGTTTTATTGAAGACGACCCCCAGGGTCAAACTGATTTACAGATCGCCTTAGAAAAAAGTTCTATCAAAGATCTTACTAAAAATAGAGTTAGAACAGTTGAACACGCTTTAAAAATTGTAAATAAAGCCTTATTACGATTTAAATGGCCGCAAGAAATTAAAAATAGGTTACAGCTTATTTTATCTGAAGAGGTTGTATTTGGAAATCTTACCCCGGCTGAATTACTTGAATTTTTTGATACCTTTAAAGCGCATGATGTAACTTTAGAAGAAGTAAAACGCAAAGGAATAGCTGGTCTTTATAGAAGTAATACAAAATTGACTTCTAGTGTTATAGCTGTTTCTTATTTAGGGATAAAAGATTGGAAAGTTGAAGAAGCAGTTTATCATGAGATGTGGCATTTCTTGGAAGAACTTTTAATTCCAGTAGAAGTATTAAAACAAATAAAACTTTTAGAACCGAATAAAGAAACAAGGGCTAAACTTTTCGCTACATTTATGTTAAATCCTGCGTCTAAAGAGTTCACTAAAAAGCCGCATTGGTGGCAAACTGCGTGGATGCGTATTCGTAATTTTCTTAAAAGTGTATCACAAGATCTTCAAAAAGAAAATTATACTTCACTAGAATCAATTTTTGGCACTACATTAATGGGAGCTTTTAGTCCAAAAACTATTAATGCAAAAGGAAAGATAGAGTCTGTTGAATATGTTGCGCCTCCATTACCTGTTACTACAGGAACATTAAGTTATGGAGATATAAAAACACATCTCATAAATAGAGCTAGTTTATCAACTCAATCTGAAACAGATGGCGATACATTAACAAAAAGGTATATTAATGAAATACCAAATGCAATTGAATTACCAGAACTTCTTGATTTAGTTGTTGATATTTTGGATGGTAAATACCCACAAATAAAAACTAAATTTACCAAAAAAGGTTCACTAGGTATCTTTATTCCTGGTAGAGAAGTAATACAATTAAAAGCTGATATATTTAAGGACCCCAAGTTAGCATCAGAAGTATTAGGCCATGAAATTGGACATGTCATAGATTGGCTTCCAGAAAAATCCTTTACTAGGGGAAATATTCTTGGAAGAATAGCTTCACTTAAAGACTATATGAAGAAAACTCTTCCATTAGAGCCGGGAGCTCCTGGAGAACTAACTGAAAAAGATAGAATGAGGCTTAGATTAGAGGCTGCCAAATTAATTAAAGCAGCTTCTAAAAAGGTTGAGTGGGTAGATGAATTCATAACAAAAGAAATGCCTATTACTCCTGATACTGTCTTAGATATTTGGAACTCTATTGAAGACGCTAGATTATTAAATCCAAATTTATATGACTTTATAGCTAGATTAAATAGTTACGAAAAAAAGTTAATAGTTAAGTCAGCTTTAAAAGGTGTTGTTACTAGCGAACTTAAACAATTTGCTAAAGTTATTAAAGAACCTACTGGAAAACAAATACCTGTTAAAATAGTGCTTACAGAAGCTGATATTAAAAAGAAATATGCAGATCTTATTAATAAAGAAATTAAGAAACGTAGGCTTTGGTCTGCTAGTGAAGTTACTAATGAGCTTAAGATTATTACTAGAATCTGGAGGCCTTTTCAACCTCATGCAGATCCTAAATATACGGCTTATAGATACCACAGCAATGAATTATATGCGGATGCAATATCTGTTTTACTCAATGATCCAAGACTTCTAAAACAAGAGGCTCCTAAATTTTATGAAGCTTTCTTTCGTTATATGGAAAGTAAGCCAGAAATTTATAAAATATACAATGAGATTCAAGATAATATTAAGTCTGGAAAAGTTCATAAAGATCGTGTTGAAAAAATGTATCAAATGTTTAGAGAAGGCAACGATCTTTATTCTGCAGATATTAATGCTGAAAAAGATCCTTTAAAAGATAAACTTAAGCGCGATTTTATTGATAGTTTTCATGATATTATTAAAGATATTAAAATTGTAGGAGAAAAAAATGTAGACCCTCAAGTTAACCCAAGGTATCAAATTGAAAACCTTGCTTATACTGGTTCTGAAATTGAGATGTATCTCACAGAAATGAATCATAAGGTTCTTAGATTCTTAAAAAAAGCTAATTTAGATTGGGATAGAGAATTTGGTTTAATGGTTTTCTTAAAAAGAGTGGCTTTAGAAAGATCTTTATTAGCAAATCCTGGAGGTTGGAATAAAGAATTAGCTCTTGAAAAAATTAAAGCATTGGAAAGTGTAGAGTTATCAGAGAGACAAAGAGAGAATCTTAATACTGCTTTAGTAAATTTTAGACTTTTACATGAAAAGTTTTTTATTAACCGAGCTGAAGCTGCCGAAGTTTTTGATAACAAAATGATAGAGCTCTTTCGAGATAGAGATGCTTATGCTACTTTTGACGTACAACCTTATTTGGCTGAAAGATATGGTAGATCTGTAGGCATGAAAATTTATCAACAGATAGGAACTTTCCAAAAAATAGTTAATCCGGCTACAGCTACTATGATGAAAGATATAGGATTTATTAAAGCTGTTAATAGAAATAAAGCAATTAGATCTGTAGTAAAATTTTATCTTCAGTATAAATCTGAATTTGGTTTTCAAATAGAGGAAGCCACTACAAAATGGAATGGAAAATTTCACGAAATTCAAGAATCTACAGATTCAACGAAAGGACTTTTAACGTATCTACATAAAGGTAAAGCTTATGGATATTATGTTCCTAAAGAAGTTGCAAAATCTTTTGATATAAACCCCTGGGCAGGAACTGGAATAGCCAAAATATTAAGTTGGACAGCTAAACCTTTTAGAATGGTTTTTACAGAATTAAATTATGGATTCTGGATTGTAAATGCATTTTTTAGAGATTATCAAAGAGCTATTATGGCTCTGCCTAAAGCTAATATAATTAATTTTACTAAACATTATATCAAAGGTATTCGTCCGGCATTTAAAAGTGTATTTGGAGTACCTGATACTGTAATTCAAGAAATGCAAGCTGGAAATATGTTAATCTCTATTGCTGACTTTAGAGGCATGACTTCAGAAGATGCACAATTGGAAAGACTTCTTCGACATTATCACATGCAGCCTGGAAAATATATTACAAATATTAAAAAGCCTTGGGGACAATTTTTTAATTACATGGGCAACGCTTTTAAACAAGGCGAATTTTATATGACTGGGGCTGGTAGAGCTTTAGAACGTACAACTAAAGTCGCTGGTTACACATATATGAAGGAAAAGTTTCCAGACTTAAATAAAGAGGTTATATCTCATATAATTAGAACCAGAGCAGGGTCACCAGATTTTTTACGTCTTGGAAGAGCTCATTCTATTTATAACAATCTTCTTTTATTTTCTAATGCCATGAAAGAAGGGTATCGTGGAGATATGGAAGCTTGGGCTGACAATCCAACAGAGTTTATGACAAAGAAAGTTTTATACACATTTATGCCAAAACTTCTCATGTGGGCCATGGCATCAGGTCTACTTGGGTTAGGTTTGAAAGGTTTATTTAGAAATGTCAGTGAATATGATCTTACAAATTATATCATTATTCCTTTGGGTACTACTAAGTCTGGTAAGTCCGTATATTTTAGGGTTCCTACTGATGAGACCTCTCGTTTGGTTGGTGGTATCTTCTGGAAGATGCTTAACCATAAAGAATTGGGCGGTATGGATTTTCAAACAGGTCTTTTTGATTATACAGCGGGTCAAGTACCTTCAATGGGACCTTTCTGGAGCGTCCTTTCGGATACAGTTAATTATGCTTCAGGAGACAATCCATATAATGAGTTCTATGGTCGTCATGCGCTTGATGACCAAACTATGATTGCGGGTGGAATGAGAGCTCATACACAAATGGCTAAATATCTTTTTAATCAAATGGGTGGAAGTATATTATACAAGTTTCCTTATGATGACGTAGATAGAATAGCTGAAGAAATGGAAACTTTATTTGGGTTTCCTATCAAAAGTCCTGTAGCAGATTTTGTAATTAAACTACCAGAAGAACCTGTAGCCAGTAATATTTTAGGGCGCTTTATAAAAGTGTCCGATTACGGAATTAGAGAAGAATTAAAAAGAGGAAAACGAATATTAAGAAAACAAAATATGAATGATGTTTTAGATGCTAAAGACGCTATTGTAAAACTTTTAAATAGAGAAACTTTGGATGATAAAGATGTCATAGCTATGCTTAAAAAACCTGATATTATAGAGCGTAATTTAATGGTAGGTTTATCAAAGCAATATGGTATGGTTTATTTGGAAGAATACATGACAGCAACAAGTCAAGCAGAAAAAGCATATGTATTACTCCAATTAATAAAAGATAATGCAGTTCCCCCAACTGTTTATAAAAGTCCTCAATCGGGGGTAAGGATGCAAAGTTTGGGACAGGGTAAAACAGAGATAAGTAAAGAATATACAATTTATGAGAAAATGAAAAAGGAGGGTTTTTAGATGACTTGGGAAAAAAATCGAGTCGATACAGTTGAGGCAAGTGGGGCTGCTGCAATGAATGGAACTTTGGATAATACAGCAATGTCAGACCAGGGGTATCCAAATAATCGTATTGCTAGGGTGGCAATTACAGGCCATGGTATTGTGGCCAATAGTAAGATCATGCTTCCAGACGTAGCAGTATTTGATGGTCTTCGTAATATTCGTGCAGTGGACACAAATTATATCGAAATAGATCATAATGATATAGCTTTTACCGCAACAACTCCGGAAGGAACTGAACTTTGGTATGTAGGTCAAACTTACAATGAACCTTGGGAATTGATAGGCTTTAAAGTTCATTTAAGTGCTGTAGGAGCTACAGATGAAAATCTTACAGTATCAGTAGACGCTGCCAAAGGCGCAGCTTTTGATTGGAAAGTTTGGGATTATACCATGCTTGGCAAACAAGATATTATATGGGAACCATCAGTTGCGATACCTATGAAAGCTAATGACATTTTAATGTTTAATTATACTAACACAGATGTCTCCACTTGGGGCGTAGAAATTATGTCTCGTAGATTAGCGTAAGGGGGATAAACATGAATATAATAAATGGTAAAGAAATGGTGGATGGAGCATTTTTACTCAATCCAAATATTCAATATGAGGTTTCTACATTAACCGATAATTATACTGTAAATAAATATGAAGATATTGGTAAAGTTATGGTTATGAATGCAGGAGCCGTAAATAAGACTATTACTTTTCCAGTTTTTGCAGCTTCAGATGTAGGTAAACTTTTTATGTTTGCCAATACTGGAACAGGTAGATTAACAATACAAATGGGTACAGGTGACTCGGTAGCTGATTCTACGGCTGCTGGAACCATTTATTCAGATACTGATAGTGTAGCAACTTTACTATTAATAGTGGTAAATTCTAATACACTTTTAATATTTGGTTCTACAGGAACCTGGACTACAACATAAGGAGGATAGAAATGGGAAGTACATTTAATTATGGTGTAGAAGATACTATTGTAGATGTCACCAAAAATTATAATAATCAAGATCTGGATAATATAAAGACAGCCACATTTAATGCAGAATACGATAATGGTACACAAACTACCGCTTTTACAATTGATCTTAATAATGGGCAAAAACAAAAAGTAGTTTTAAATGGTGCAGCATTGGCTATTACACTTACTGAGCCTCCTGGTCCAGGTAATTTTCTTTTAAAACTAATTCAAGATGATACCACAGGTGGAAGAACTGTTACATGGCCGGGAACTGTAAAATGGCCTGCTTCCACTGCTCCTACTTTAACTACGGCTGTAGATTCTGAAGATCTCATAGCATTATATTATGATGGGACTAATTATTATGGGGTAGCAACTCTAGAATTCGGTTAGGGGGAATAGATGGCATACGAAAATTTCACTACATATACCGAAGTTGATCCAGGCGATGATATAACCATAACCACTACTTTAGTTTCATTTAGTGCATTGATTAATGACACTGATTCTTACGTGTATAAAGATTTCGGTGCTGGATCATTTGCCACTGATTTTATTCATATATTTGAAGCAGAATTAACATCAAAATCTAATTCATGCTCAAATGTTTGGTGGGCTGTTTCAACAACGTTTGGGGATACAGATGCAGTCATAACGGACGATGCTTTTAGGATTGTTAATACGTATGCAGGGTCACCACAATTTCGTATCCAGGGTTATGAAGACGGAGTGAATATCTTCGATGATCTTTCCGCTGTGATGGCATTGGGAACATGTTATTTCTTTACTGTGACACATGATCGTAATGGTGGTGGAAGTAACGCAGGGAGGGTGACGGTATATATAAGAACAGGCAGTCACGAAGGGCCTCTGTTTGATACAATAACTGGTGATGCCACTGTTCAGAAGACCTATCAGTATTTGACAACTGTTGCAACATTAGGGAGACTTGGTGATGCAAGTCTTGTTGGCTACACCCAAAACCTTGACCTCCAATCCACGGCTGGTGACTATGAAGATTTCACGACTTATACGCAGGTTGATGATGATAATAAAACAGTAGTTTCTGCAACTACCGTGATTGCTACCAATATGCGGCGGGATGGAACAGGTTATGTTTATAAAGATTTTGGTGTAGATTATTTTGATGGCGATTTTACACATTTATTTGAAGCAAATCATTCAAATACAGATGTTAGTGGCCTTGCTGCTGTTTATGAACTAACAAATGATATAGACCAGTTAACTCCATTAATTACTGATGATAAAAATTTAGTTTCAATATATTTTTCAGGAACAGTTCTTTTATATGTAAATTTAATTGACACTGGTGTACAAAATTCCGATAGTGCAGCCATAGCGGAAGATACGTTATATTATATAACAGTAATAAGAGATGATGATGGAGGAACAAATAACACAGGAAGATACACCGTTTACATCAGAACAGGAAGTCATGCAGGGGTATTAGTAGATACTTTATCTGTTGATGCGTTAGCTGGTGGTCAATACGATTATAGGTATGTATTCGCATTTAGTGCTTTAGAATCTGGTTCAGTTCCTGAACGAGAAATAGATGTTATATCCCAAAACTTTAATCTCAACCTGCCTGTCACAGACAACGCAATTTTTCATTCTTTTAACTTTTAACTTCTAAAGGAGACTAACATGGCAAAAGGTATAGATAATTTTCCTGGGAATGTAAACACCCCGGCAAAGAAACTAGAATTTAGTTACAGAGCTCAAGAACTTTTACGGTTACTCCATAACTTCTTCGTAGATTGGCGAGACACAGGAAAAACACAAGAAGAATGGGACGCACTTCCTAATAAGATTAAAACTAAATACCCTTATGTTTCTCAGATAAATAAAGGTATGGTTTCAAAGTTTCTACAACAAGACTTTTATCCTAGAAGCAATACGATTTGTGAAGAAATACTAAAACATAGGTCTAGTGTATTAGGTCAACCCGATCAAGATAATGAAGAAGCTAATGCAGCTTATTCAAAGGCCAAAAAGGATATGAAAAATTCCAAAACTTATTCTATAGATGTCGGCGATATAAACAAGTTCCTTAAATAATAATTGTAAGGTGGAATAGATAAATGGCATACGAAAATTTTACTACATATACCGAAGTTGATGGCGGCGGTTATTTTACTGTAGAGTCAAGTAAGGTAACAGTTACCAATATGCCGTCCAATGCTGCCAATCATTGGTTATACAAGGATAGGGGCGTTGACTATTTCGATAGTGACTATACTCATTCATTTGAAGTAGAATTAATTGAAAATAATGGCGGTCGTGCTGTGTGTTACATGTTGTCAAACAGCGTTAACGGGTTGAATACTAATTATGGTAATTTCCAAGATATGATAGCCCTGTCATGGATTGGTTTAAAATTGTATTTGTGGGCCGTGAACTCAGCAGCTAGAGATAATGATGCCGGTATTGACTTAAGTCTTGGAACAACATATTATGTTACAGTTGATTGGGACAAAGATGGGGCTGTCTTTGGAAGGGTAACGGTTTACGTAAGGACCGGAAGTCACGCTGGAGTGCTTGTTGATACATTAGTTGAAACA
>Ga0209536_100004569_pt1 | contig 21857 bp, 18 predicted proteins | sample DeeMarSeWOR28_12_FD_187461 | JGI IMG/M metagenome (GOLD analysis project Ga0209536, IMG submission 187461) | Marine sediment microbial communities from White Oak River estuary, North Carolina - WOR-2-8_12 (SPAdes) (version 2) | ecosystem: Environmental > Aquatic > Marine > Intertidal zone >... | reverse complement strand
CTGAAGGTGAAAAGCTGATAGAGGGCAATTTTCTTATTAAGGAAAATTACTTTAAGAATATAAGGGATATGGGTTACCAGTTTTCGCGGGCAGATAACTCTACCTTCTTAATAAGTATGGATTTTTCCCTTAAAGGCTATGCAATGGGAGATGATGAAAGTAAATATTTTGAGGAATTAAGCGGTTGGTTTGATAATGACACCAAAATCTATATAGATAATGTTTCCTTTTCAATTATGTCAGAATGATTCCGGCTTCCTCGTTTTACTGTAAGAATTTCTATCTTGTCAGATACATGCATGTCACAGGGGAAATATTTCTCCTGATGTCATAACAAGGCACTGCATCGCGCACATTTTCAGCAACCAGGTCATTCGGTTCTACACACTCTACAAATTGGATAAGCTTTCCTGGGCTTTTCTGCGACCAATTTCAATCATTTCGTCCGCTTTTTCAAATTCAAAAAACCGACAAGCATTTTTCGGAATATTAATAATAACATCAGGAGAGTAAGAAGCAAGTTTGAAGCTGGCTATGGTGTTTTGCATAGTGTCTATTGATTGTGACATGATCTCAAACAATCCCATATCCTCCGGTTCTTTGGCTTCTATCATCCGGTGCAATCCTGCAATAAATTCACTTATGGAGTTGCGGTATTTTTTTTCATGAGATGAAGTATCTTCAGTGTCTGTTGGCTTGTTTTGCCAAACGCTGTCTTTGCCGCTTAGATTGACGGCAATTGTCATATCAGTTAAATCACGGAGAGTGGGCGCAATGGGAATAGGATTGACTAATCCCCCATCGAGAAGTTGTTTGCCCTCATGCTTGAATGGCGTGAAAATTGTAGGAATTGCGATTGAGGCCCGTATGGCATCGAACAAGGGGCCTTTGCTTAACCATACTTCCTTCTCCGTGTCAATATCTGTGGCCACAGCAGTAAAAGAGATCGGCAGATCTTCAATATTTCTTTCACCGATCAATTCCTTAAGAGCATTTATGATACGCTCCCCTTTGAATAAGCCCGTTCGGCCAAAAGACAGGTCGAGTAAACGTATAACATCCTTCCTTTCAAGGGCCCGGACCCAGTTTTTATAAATATCAAGTTTACCGGCTGCATAGATGCCGCCAATAAGGGCCCCCATTGAAGAACCGGAGATGGAGCGTATAGCAAAGTTATTCTCATTAAGCCATTCAATTACCCCTATATGAGCCAGGCCTCTGGCTCCACCACTGCCCAGCACCAGGGAAACCTTATGTTTTTTATCAGTATCCATATTATTAAATAATAGCGATTTATAGTTGCCTGAGCCTGAAAATTAAACTTTCCGGGTGTTCGATTCAGAAATCTTGGCTGTACATTATTTTATTGTTTTCATATTCAACACGCGTGCGCCACTTTTGTTATAAACATAGGCGTCGACCAACTGGGCTGAGCCTGAAATTTTACCCTCTGAACCTTACCACTTATACCTTTGCCACACACTAAATTCCTTTTCTCAGTATTGCAGGGCCAATCAGCAAAAATTCACTGACAATTTATACTAACTATCCATAATCTTTATAAAAAAAGACACAGTCCATGGTTATCATAAATAATAGTCGTCCCCTGTATACTTCAACTGTCGCCAAGTTTGACCTTGATATTATCCTCCTGCCTAACACATTGTGGTACTTGATTTCTGGCGCCACTTTATATTAAAATATAACAAGCGTCTGTAGGGCATTCAAGATTCAGTAAACGGTTTAGCTTGAAGGACAATATTAATCATGAAGTTATTGGGTTTGCTTGTAGTTTCATCCTTGTGGGGGATTATTTCACCCACCCTTTTTCTGCGGAGCTGGTTGGCTTTTCTAGGTATTCTCTCCACCTTTGTCATTCTTTTCAAAGCAAGGACACAGTATAGGGCCTTCTCCCTCCTGTTTTGCAAGCATATAACCGATATGCTCTTCACCTTTATCTTGCTTATGGCAGGATTTTATATTCTCTATTTTTATCTGCCCTTCGGCAAAAACGATGCGGAAGTCCTGGTCTACTGGCTTTTCTCAACGATTCAGATGGCTTTTATTCTGCCGACAGTCTCAACCCGAATAGATCAGATGCTTGAACAGGCAAAAGCAATATCCCCTTCTGGGGAGACGTCGTAGCTTTTTCCCTTGGCGATATCCAACCTGTCTTGGCCATCACCACTCTTTGCTCTATACATTGTTTGGCACTTTTTGATATTGTCCCGGTGGGAGAATTGTGCTATCTGACCTTTCAGAAAAAATTGACAATAAAAAAAGGAAGGAAGAGCTGGATAGGGCTTTACCCTCTTTAATAAAAGTCTTAAATTCCTGCTGTTTCTTTTGATTCGCAAATGATTCTTGAAATGTCCACCTGTCCAGTGAATACACTGAGCCTCTCCACCCTGAGGGGCTTTTTATTGCCTGCATGTGGGGGATAGTGTGGGGGAAGGCATTTTCAGGCAAAGAAAAAGGGACCCAGGAAAAACCCTGAATCCCTTTTCTTCATTGCTGGCGGGGCCGACGAGACTCGAACTCGCGACCTCCGGCGTGACAGGCCGGCGTTCTAACCAAACTGAACTACGACCCCGCGAAGGGTAATTTCAAAACCGAAATTCAAAATTCGAAATTGTTTCGTATTTCGTGCTTCGTGTTTCGATTTTTTTTAAAACTGGTGGGCGGAACAGGGCTTGAACCTGTGACCCTCGGCTTGTAAGGCCGATGCTCTCCCAACTGAGCTACCCGCCCTCCGACAATAGAAGCGTTTCTATTAACAGTTAGACCTTGAATAAGTCAAGGAAAAAAGAGTCAATCACAAAAAGACTCGCACTCACCAACAGGCCTCATAATATCCAATATATTACGGGTGCAATACCTCTCCATCGCGTGCTTTTGCGAGACCGACAAAAACTATGGCTAAAACCTTAATTTCTTAATGGGGCACATTATGAACTGATGCAGTTATATCAGTACTCACAGACTCAAGCGGCACTTCAGTAAAAAGCGGAGTCCCGCTCTTGAGAACCAGTGCTTTCTGCAGGACTTCATCCATGTGCTCAACCAGTTCTATCTTCAATAATTTACGCACCCGCATCGGCACTTCTTTCAGGTTGCGTTCATTCTCCCTGGGTACCAGGACATGCTTAATGTTGCCCCGGCGGGCAGCAAGCAGTTTTTCCGTCAAGCCCCCGATGGGCAGAACCCGTCCCCGCAGCGTTATTTCCCCCGTCATGGCGATATCACGCCGGACAGGTATCTTTAAGAGCGCCGAGACCATGGAGGTAGCCATGGTAATACCTGCAGAAGGGCCATCCTTGGGAATTGCACCTTCAGGAACATGGACATGAATGTCAAGCTTCTGGTAAAAATCAGGCATCAATCCCAGGCGCAGGGCCCTGGAACGCACATAGCTTAAGGCTGCCTGGGCAGACTCCTGCATGACATCCCCCAGCTTTCCTGTAATAGTGAGTTTGCCCTTACCCGGCATGAGAGTCGTTTCGATCTGCAGCAGTTCTCCCCCGACCTCTGTCCAGGCAAGTCCTGTTGACAAACCCACTTCATCCTTCTCTTCAGCAAGGCCAAAACGGAATCTCGGGATGCCGAGGTGCCTGTGAATGGTCTTTGCGGTGATCCTGTACTTTTTCTCGGTCTCGTTTTTCTTCAATCTTTCACGGGCAACTTTACGGCATACTGAGGCAATGTTACGCTCAAGATTCCGGACGCCTGCCTCCCTGGTATACCTGCGGATAATCTCCTGGATGCTTCTCTCGTTAAACGTGATGTCATCAGGCTTGAACCCGTTTGCCTCAAGCTGTTTGGGAATAAGGAACCCCTGGGCTATCTTGAGCTTATCCTCTTCAGTATAACCATCAAGCTTGATAATCTCCATGCGGTCCTGCAATGGTGGAGGGATGGAGTGCAGATTATTCGCCGTGGTCACAAAGAATATGTCTGAGAGGTCATAATCCAGGTCGAGATAGTGATCATTGAAGGAATGGTTCTGTTCCGGATCAAGGACTTCAAGAAGTGCTGAAGCCGGGTCACCCCGGAAATCCATGCTCATCTTGTCTACCTCATCAAGGCAGAAGAGCGGATTTATGACTTTGGCCTTTTGCATTGACTGCAGGATCTTGCCCGGCAGGGCCCCGATATAGGTCCGCCGATGCCCCCTTATTTCAGCCTCGTCCCGGACGCCGCCCAGTGAAAGCCGGATATATTTCCGGTCCATGGCACGGGCAATGGATTTGCACAGGGATGTTTTACCGACACCCGGAGGACCGACCAGGCAGAGGATCGGCCCCTTTAATTTTTTTACCTGGGCCTGCACGGCAAGATATTCAATAATCCTTTCCTTGGGTTTTTTCAGGCCGTAATGATCCTCCTCCAGGATTGCCTCGGCTTCGTTTATATCAATTTTTGACTTGGTTTTCTCATACCATGGGAGGCTGAGAATGGTGTCAATATAATTTCTGACCACGGTAGCTTCAGCAGACATGGGCTGCATTAATTTCAGCTTCTTGAATTCCAGCGCAACCTTGGCAGAGACATGCTTGGGCAATTTCTTCTTTGCAATGGCCTTTTCAAGCTCAGCAAGCCCGCTGCCGTCTTCATCGCCGCCACCCATCTCCTGCTGGATCACCCGCATCTGCTCATTAAGGTAGTAATCCTTCTGGGTTTTCTCCATTTTCTTTTTAACCCGGGTGCGGATGGTCTGTTCAAGCTTGGCAATCTCAATTTCCCGCTGGATGAATTCAAGGGTCGACTTTAAACGGTCCAAGACGGAAAACATCTCAAGAATTTCCTGTTTTTCCTTGGTCTGCAGCGGCAGATGAGATACAGAGACATCAACAAATCGGGATGGATCCGATATGGCCCCAAGGGATTTCAGCACCTCTTTGGGTATTTTCTTGTTTGTCTTGATATACTCCTCGAAACCTGCACGTATCTCCCGGATGTAGGCGATTATTTCAGGGCCATCACCATCTGTTTCAGGTCCCGTCTCGATCTCAGCGGCCATAAAATTAGGCTGAGGCTGAAAGGAAATTATCCTGCCCCGTCTCTTGCCTTCCACAAGTGCCTTGATGGTGCCGTCAGGCAAACGCAACAACTGCATGACAACCGCAATGGTCCCAACAGAATGCAGTGCTTCAGGCTGCGGCTCATCCTCGTTGGCATCTTTCTGGGTTACCAGGAAGATCTCGGTTTTCTTTGCCATTGCACTTTCAAGGGCTTTAATGGATTTCTGGCGTCCAACCACCAAGGGAGCAACCATATGGGGAAATACCACGATGTCCCGTAACGGCATTAATGGATATATTCTGTTTTCTACTGCTAAATCGTTCATATTGGGTTCCAGCGCTTCAGGCGCTTTTCTTTTTTTCCGTATTATCGTACAGGACTACCGGGTAGTCCCCATTTACAATTACCTGCTCGCTTATGACACATTCCCGCGCAGTAGGCTCTGATGGCAGCTCATACATGACATCCAGCATGGCGGTCTCCATCACGGAACGCAATCCGCGGGCACCAGCCTGACGCTTCAGGGCTTGACGGGCGATTGCCCGCAAGGCGCCTTCCGTGAAGCGCAGATTGATGTTGTCAAACTCAAAAAGTTTTTCATACTGCTTGGTCAAGGCATTTTTGGGTTCCCGCAGTATGCGGACAAGATCGTCCTCATCCAGTTCATTCATGGTGGCAATTACCGGCAGCCGGCCCATGAGCTCGGGTATCAACCCGAAATGCAGAAGGTCTTCAGACTGTACCAGGGCCAAATAATCACCAATCTTCTTTTCCGTAGTACTGACAACCCTGGCACCAAATCCCATGGATTTCGTGCCGGTCCGTTTTTTGATTACTCTGTCAAGACCAACAAAGGCGCCGCCGCAGATGAACAGGATATTACTGGTATCAATTTTCACCAATTCCTGTTGCGGATGCTTGCGCCCTCCTTTCGGAGGCACACTCGCTATTGTTCCCTCAATAATTTTAAGCAGGGCCTGCTGCACCCCTTCCCCCGAAACATCCCGCGTGATTGAGGGGCTGTCGGTTTTGCGGGCTATTTTATCTATTTCATCTATATAGATAATGCCGCGGCTTGCCTTTTTGACATCGTAGTCTGCAGCCTGCAGAAGACTGACCAGGATGTTCTCGACATCTTCACCGACATAGCCGGCTTCCGTAAGGGTGGTGGCATCAGCCATGGTGAACGGGACATTGAGGATCTTGGCCAGGGTCTGGGCCATCAGGGTTTTACCGCTGCCTGTAGGACCAATGAGAATGATATTGCTTTTCTGGAGTTCTACCTGGTTCTCTTCACCACGGCTCAGGGCATCTATGCGCTTGTAATGGTTATGAACGGCAACAGCGAGAACCCGTTTGGCATATTCCTGGCCGATCACATAATCGTCCAGGTGTTTTTTGATTTCTATGGGCTTCAAGACCGCTGGTTTTTCCTGAATTTTGCTCTCTTCAGGAGTTGTGCCCTCTAAAACAATCTCATTACATAGTTCAATGCATTCATCACAGATGTACACTGCAGGGCCTGCAATCAGCTTGGCAACATCCTCCTGGCTTTTTCCGCAAAAGGAACAATAACAGGTAGTATCACTATCGCTGTGCTTCTTTGTCACGCTTCCGTCTCCTCGTCAGATTTAGCCCGTTTTTCAAGAACCTTATCTATTATACCATACTTCTTGGCTTCTTCGGCACTCATAAAATAATCGCGCTCGGTATCCTTCTTGATCCTCCGAATATTCTGGCCCGTATGCAGTGCAAGTATACGGTTCAAATCATTACGCATGCGCAAAATTTCCTGGGCATGGATATCGATATCCGTGGCCTGCCCCTGGAAGCCGCCCATGGGCTGATGGATAAGAATCCTGGAATTCGGCAGGGCGTAACGTTTACCATGGGTTCCCGCAGCAAGTAAAAGCGCTCCCATGCTGGCAGCCTGCCCCATGCAGAGTGTGGTAATATCACAGCGCACATAGCGCATTGTATCATAGATAGCCAGACCTGCCGTGACAACACCTCCCGGTGAATTTACATAAAAAGTAATATCCTTATCAGGGTCATCCGCCTCAAGAAAAAGCATCTGGGCAATTATAAGGCTTGCTATCTCATCTGTGACCGGTGTGCCCAGGAAAATGATGCGCTCTTTCAGCAGCCGCGAATATATGTCATAGGCCCTTTCACCCCGGGGACTCTGTTCCACTACCATGGGAATTAGGTTCATACCTATTCTCCTGATGATTCGTTGTTAGCAGTAATTTCCTCAACCGCTTCAGCCTCGGTACCGGAAGATTGCGCTTCCTCTCCACTCGCTGCAGCAGCTAACGGGGTATACTTTGCTTCGTCACTGAGGAACTTTAATATCTTCTCGTTTAAAAGCTCGTTGATAAACGGCAGCATATCATCACGGTTTTTAAAATATCCTTTAACCTCTGAAACTGTCATGTTGTATTGCTTGGCAATCCTGGCAAAACCTTTATTTATATCCTCATCCTGAACTTTTATATCTTCCTGCTCAGCAATCTTTTTCAGGATAAAATCACCGCGCACCCTTTTGACCGCAGTTTCACGGTAGCGCTCTTCTGCTTCAGACCGATTTATGCCGGCGGCTTCAAGGGACAAACCGCCTCGCCGCAGAGTATCCTCTGTTTGTTTAATGTATTCATTAATTTCATACTGCACAAGACGTGAAGGCACTTCAAATTGATTTCCCTCCAGCAGTTTCTGCATGATCCTGTCTGCAATCTCGCCCTCAAGGGCTTGTTCTTTTTCTGCCCGGATCTTTTCACTTATATGCCGGCGCAATGCTGCAAGCGAATCAAACTCCTCCCCTACATCCTTGGCAAATTCATCGTCAAGTTCCGGCAGTACTCTCTCCTTGATGTCATGCACCTTGATTTTGAACTCTACTTTCTTGCCTGCCAAAAGCGGATTGGGTGATTCAGCGGTGAAATCAACCTCAACAGATGACTCCTCCCCTTTTTTCATGCCAATGAGTTTATTCTCAAACTCTTCACCATGGCGTCCCGTACCGACATCCACATTGACCTTTTCCCCATGCACCTGCTGCATCTGCTCGCCATCGTGATAGCCGTCAAAGTCAACTATAACAATATCATTTTCCTGGGCAGCACGGTCTTCTACGCTGCGTAACGGAGCCATTTCCTTGCGCAGTCCTGCAATTTCAGAATCGATCTCTGCTTCAGTGACTTCTATTTCCTCTTTTTCTATCTCCACCCCTTTGTAATCATGCAATTCAAACTGAGGCCGGGTGTCAACTTCAGCTTCATACGAAAAGCTTCCATCCTCTTCAAAGACAGGGGCCTTGATCTCAGGATGGGCAACCACATCCAGTTTCTCTTTTTCAACGGCATTAAAATATGTTGCCTGAACCAGCTTTTCTGCGACCTCGGCGCGCACCTGCTGCCCATAGGTCCTTTCCAGAATATGACGCGGTACCTTGCCTCGCCTGAAGCCCTTTATTCTGGCATCGTTTTTGATCTTGCGGAATCCGGCATCAAGCTCTTTGGCGACTTCCTCTTTCGGAAGTACAATTTTCAGTTTTTTGGTCAGACCTCCAACCTCGTTTATAGTGACCTGCATCAAGTACCTTCCTTTTCCCGTGTAGAATTTATTTTATAGTGTGAATAATGTCCTTTCCCAAAACACATAAAGATATTCCAAATATTTATTTACCTGGTGCGAGAGGGGGGAGTTGAACCCCCATGCACGCTAATGCGCTGGATCCTAAGTCCAGTGCGTCTACCAGTTCCGCCACTCTCGCATTAACCTTAAATTAATAACCAATTTAATGTTCCCAGTCAAGGTAGAGGCAGCTTTTAAAATGGTCATCAGGACTGTTTCAGCCGGGAACCCATGAAGTTTTCTTCAAACAAAAAAGAAATTTCGCCTGGGCCCCGATCTGTTTATAATCCAAGAGAATTATTCACCATTCCAGGTGACTGATTGCCTGGAATGCTTCAATTTGCTGCGCCGCAGTTTGGCTTCTTTTCTTTTCTTTATTGACCCGATGGAAGGTTTGGTTCTGTGGCGGGGTTTTACTTTCTCAGCTGACTTGACAATAAGCTCTGTAAGGCGTTCCAGAGCATCTTTACGGTTCAGATCCTGTGACCTGAAGCGGTTTGCATTGATTATGAGGAAGCCACTGGCGTTGATACGGTTTTTGGCAAATTGCAGAAGGCGAAGCCTGACATGTTCAGGCAGGGAAGGGGAATGTTTTACATCAAAACGGAGTTGTACTGCAGTGGCAGCCCTGTTGACATGTTGGCCGCCAGGGCCCGGCGAGCGTATAAACTTGAAATGGAGCTCTTTCTCATCAAGTTCTATTGCATCGGTAACGCGTACCATCACATATCACAAACCAGGCCTTGCTGTCGGCCATGACTAAGAAAGCCCGTATTTTTCTTTTAATTTCTGCTGCACATGTTCAGGAACCAGGCCGCTCACATCTCCACCATGCTGGGCGGCATCCTTGATAATACTGGAACTTATAAATATCCATCGAAAGCCTGTCATGAGAAATACGGTTTCAACATGGCGTTCCAGCCTCCTGTTCATAAGGGCCAGCTGGAACTCATACTCGAAGTCGGAAACAGCCCGTAATCCCCTGACAATGGATTTTGCCCCTTTATTAAAAGCATATTCCACCAGAAGACCGGATACTGCATCAACTTCAATGTTTTTTCTGCTCCCTTTAAAGCAGTCCTGTATCATCTGCAGACGCTCTTCCAGGGTAAAAAGCGGAGTTTTGCTCGGATGGCGCGCCACGGCAACAACAACTCGATCAAACAGTTCAAGGGCCCGGTTGATAATATCCAGATGCCCCATGGTAATTGGATCAAAAGTTCCCGGATAAACAACTACTCTCTCACTGTTCTCTGCCATGAAGCTTCTCCCTTTCTCTGCGGATTTTCTACAAGGATTTATTTGGGCGATAAAACCAGAAACCGGTGTCTCCGTAACGCCTATGGTCGACCAGGGTCAGTTCTGCGACCTGCGCCGGCATTTCGACTTGGGCTTCCTCTTCAATAACAATAAGTGCATCAGCACAAAGTATACCGGCTTCTGCCAGCTCCTGCAGCATGTCTGCTGACAACCCTTGCCGGTACGGTGGATCAACAAATACCAGAGAAAAAGATGTCCCTGGCAGTTGCTTTGCTAAAAAAGAAAGGCCTTTCGATAGATCCCGTTTAAAAACGAGTGCTCTGTCAGAAAAGCCGCACAATTCAATATTTCTGTTTATTATCCGGATAGCCTGAGGGCTCTTATCAACAAAGACAGCCCGTTCGGCGGAACGGCTTAATGCTTCCAGCCCCAGGGCTCCGGTACCGGCATAGAGGTCAAGGACAGTCGCGCTTTCCACCGCCCTGCCCAGAATATTGAAAAGCGCCTCGCGGGCCCTGTCTGCAGTAGGACGGATAAGCTGGCAGCTTTTCTTTGCAGTACTTTTAGAAGGTGTCTGCAAGCGCCGCCCTCTTGCCCTGCCCCCTATTATCCTCAATTACAAATAATCCCTTGCCACTATTTCAGCTATCTGCACAGCATTTAAGGCAGCTCCCTTCAAAATATTGTCGGCAACGACCCAGAGATTTATGCCGTTCTCTATGGATTCATCCTCACGTATTCTGCCTACCAGCGTTTCAAACTTGCCGGCGCAATCTAAAGCCATGGGATATACACTGAGTCCGGGCTCGTCAACAACCTTAATGCCAGGCGCCGTTGCCAGAAGGTTCTTTACTTCGGCGGCAGAGACCTTTTTTTCCGTCTCAATATTGACGGATTCGGAATGGCCATAAAATACCGGAACCCGTACCGTAGTTGCAGTAACCCCTATGGCTGGATCCTCAAATATCTTGCGGGTTTCATTCACCATTTTCATCTCTTCCTTGGTGTAGCCGTTATCCAGGAAAGAATCGATATGGGGCAGGCAGTTGAAAGCTATCTGGTGGGGATAGACATTTTTGCGTATCTGCTCTCCTGCGGCATAGGCTTTCACCTGTTCCTCAAGCTCTGCAATTGCCTTGGCACCGGTACCGGAGACCGCCTGGTAGGTTGAGACGACTATGCGCCTGATTCCAGCCCTGTCACGGATAGGTTTCAAGGCTACAAGCATCTGGATGGTGGAGCAGTTCGGATTAGCGATTATACCCCTGTTCGTATATTGGGCTATGGCATGGGGGTTCACCTCCGGTACCACCAGGGGAATGTCTTTATCCATCCGGAAGGCGCTTGAATTGTCTATCACAACTGCACCCGCAGCAACAGCTGCAGGGGCAAATTCAAGGGAGCGGGCTGCGCCGGCAGAAAAGAGGGCTATATCAATACCGCTGAATGCATCTTTTGACAGCAGGCTAACAGCTATCTCCCTGTCCTTGAACTTCAGCTTCTTGCCCACTGAACGTTCCGAGGCCAGGAGACGCAATTCATTGACCGGGAAATCCATGCGCTCCAGGACTGAGAGCATAGCACCGCCAACAGCGCCAGTGGCGCCTGCAACAGCCACGTTAAACTTCTTATTAGTACTCATTTGCCTACTTCCTTCACATTATCTTTAAAATTCTTTTGGGTATTTATAATAATGTCCCGCTAGACTGCTCCGGCAACCAGATCCCCGACTTCCCGGGTGCCGTATCCCATCCTGCCGGCAGATAAACTCTCCAGTTTTTCCGCAACAACCCAGCGGATGGCATCTTCAATGGCCCGGGCAGCATCAGTCTCGCCGAGATGGTCCAGCATCATCTGCGCTGCTCCGATTGCAGCGAGCGGATTTATGACATTTTTGCCGGTATATTTAGGGGCGGAACCGCCAATGGGTTCAAACATGCTGACACCTCCGGGATTAATATTGCCGCCGGCCGCAATACCCATGCCCCCCTGGATCATGGCGCCAAGATCAGTAATAATATCACCGAACATATTGTCCGTCACAATGACATCGAACCATTCCGGGTTCTTCACCATCCACATGCAGGTGGCATCAACATGGGCATAATCTGTTTTGATATCAGGATACTCCTTGGCAACCTCATAAAATGCCCGCTCCCAGAGATCAAAGGCAAAGGTAAGTACATTTGTCTTGCCGCAAAGGGTCACCTGCTTTCTCTTGTTGCGTTTACGGGCATATTCAAAGGCATAGCGGATGCAGCGCTCAACACCTTTCCTGGTATTGATTGATTCCTGCACCGCCACTTCGTCGGGAGTTCCTTTTTTCAAAACCCCGCCGGCACCGGCATACAACCCTTCAGTGTTTTCACGCACCACGACAAAGTCTATATCCTCAGGACCCTTATCCTTAATGGGTGTATCCACATTGGGATAGAGAATAACAGGACGCAGATTGATATACTGGTCAAGGGCAAACCTGAGGCTTAACAGGATGCCCTTCTCCAGGATACCCGGTTTCACATCAGGGTGGCCGATGGCTCCCAGAAAAATGGCATCATGTTTGCTTAATTCCGTCACAGCATTGTCCGGCAGAACCTCTCCGGTCCGCAGATAACGATCACCGCCATAATCAAAATCTGTCAATTCCAGACTGAAATTATATTTATCAGCCGCCACCTTGAGAACTTTCACTCCTTCAGCGGCAACCTCTGGGCCGGTCCCGTCTCCTCCCATAACTGCAATTTTGTAAGTTTTACCCATTATTTTCTTTGTCCTGTCTGTTTTATTTTACGGTTAAAGCCTCTGTTTTAAAAATGTTACATTATTTCTTCTCTGCTTCTCTTTGCAGATATACAAGCCTGTTCAAGCCATTCAGGTAAGCTTTGCCGGCAGCGGTGATAATATCAGGATCAAGGCCGTAGCCGATCACTACCCTGCCATTATCCTCAATCCTGACAAGCACATCGCCCTGGGCATCTGTACCGCCGGTAATGGAGCTAACCGAAAAGAAAAGCAGTTTGCTGCTTGTTCCGGTAAGTTGCGCAATTGCCCGATACGTTGCATCAATAGGCCCGACGCCGATTGCCGCACCCTCCTTCTCCACGCCCTCGACCCTGAGACGGACAGCGGCTGTGGGCAATTTCATGCTGCCGCTCATGACTCCCAGGGAAACAAGCTCAAAGACTTCCGGGATGCGGATAATTTCATCCATGATGATAGCCTCCACATCCTCATCATAAATCTCCTTTCTCACATCAGCCAGATTCTTGAACCTGGTAAATACCCGTTCCAGTTCATCGTTGGACAAGGAGTATCCCATAACCTCAATACGGTCCTTCAAGGCATGACGCCCCGAATGTTTTCCCAGGACCAGGTTACCCTTGGTCAGGCCGATATCAGAGGGATTCATGATCTCATAGGTCGTTCTCTCCTTCAGGACGCCGTCCTGATGAATGCCCGACTCATGGGCAAAGGCATTGGCCCCAACAATGGCCTTGTTCGGCTGAACCGGCATGCCCGTGATCGTGCTGACCAGGCGGCTGCTGGGATGTATATGTTCCGTGACCACATCGGTATGGACCGTTAACTGGTCAGGACGCGTCCGGATTGCCATGACAAGTTCTTCCATTGCAGTATTGCCGGCCCTTTCGCCCAAGCCATTGATGGTGCATTCCACCTGGCGGGCGCCATTGCTTATGGCAGCCAGAGAGTTTGCCACTGCCAGGCCAAGATCATTGTGGCAGTGGACACTTAAAACTGCCCTGTGAATGTTGGGTATGTTTGCAATAAGATAGGCAATCTTTGCACCAAATTCATCCGGCAGGGCATATCCTGTGGTGTCCGGAAAGTTCAGTGTTGTAGCCCCGGCTTTTATGGCTGCCTCAAAAACCTGGCAGACAAAATCCAGATCACTGCGTGATGCATCTTCAGCAGAGAACTCAACATTTGAGGTATATTGGGCGGCATACTTCACTGAATCTGTTGCCAGTGCGAGCACCTGCTCCCGGTTCATCTTGAGCTTGTGGCGCATATGAATGTCAGAGGTTGCCAGAAATGTATGGATCCTGGGATTTTCCCCATTTTTCAGGGCCTCCCAGGCACGGTCAATATCCCCTTTGCTGCAGCGTGCCAACCCTGCAACCTGGACACCCTTGATATTGTCGGCAATATTCTTGACACACTCAAAATCACCGGCAGATGCAATGGGAAAACCAGCCTCAATAACATCAACATTCAGCAGTACAAGCTGCTGGGCCAAGCGGAACTTCTCCTGCATGTTCATACTGGCTCCTGGAGACTGCTCGCCATCGCGTAATGTTGTGTCGAATATATATATCTTTTCTGACATGACTGTTCCCTCTGCTGACAAAAGTCGACAAATGAATAACTTCTGTTCCTAAAGTCTGAATACTCTATCGTCCGGAAAGGTTTCAAATAAACAAGAAATGCCAGGACAAACTTTCATCCTGGCCATATCCATGCTTCCGGCTCTGGTTATATTTGATGAAGCGCGTGAATTTAAGTGATTTTTCCCTGCTCTTCAACACCCTCTTCTGCCCTGTGTAAAGTCCTGTAGGCCGCACTGAATGGGCCTGATAGGACATAGACCAGAGCTATCACAAAAAGTGTTACGGGTGGTTCAGCGGCAACAAGGATCAGCAACAGCACCATAACGACCGTTACCTGGAAGGTCTTTTTTCCTTTTGCTGCCGGGTGTTTGAAGCTCATATAGCGAATATTGCTTACCATGAGATAGGAAAGCAGGTAGACAAGAAGCAAAATGGAAACATGCTTCACCGTTTCAGTCGCCCCAAGATAACGGGAAAAAAGTACCGTGGTGGCTATCATGCCGGCAGCAGCCGGACATGGAAGCCCGACAAAATCTTTCGGGGACTTTTCCAGGGCCAATGAGTTAAAGCGTGCAAGCCGCAATGCAGTTGTGGCCACATACAGAAAAGCAGCCAGCCAGCCATAGCGGCCATACGGCTCCAGGGCCCAGAGATAGGCAAGCAGTCCCGGCGCAACACCAAAGGACACCAGGTCACTTAGGGAATCGTACTCCATGCCGAAGATGCTGGTGGTTTTGGTCAGTCGTGCTACCCTACCGTCAAGACCGTCAAAAATTCCAGCCACAATTATTGCCACGGCCGCATGGAAAAAATTGCCGTTTATGGCTGAGATGATTGCATAAAAGCCACTCAAAAGACTGGCGGTCGTAAACAGGCACGGCAGAGGATGAATCATGCGTTGCCCATGAACGTCTGATTCATTCCCCCCATTATACTTAGGTTTTGTGTTCATGTGTTTATGCCTTGTTTTATGGTAATAATTACCGGAAAATCTGGATATATTATATCACATAGCGATATTAATACGTTAAAATAATTACGGGATATAGCCGATCAGCGTTTCACCCGCCCGGACTCTCTGGCCCGACCGTACCTCAAGCTGCAGTTGTTGCGGCAAATATATATCAACTCTTGAGCCGAAGCGTATGAGGCCAAAACGGCTTCCCCGTTCAATCGTGTCGCCCTTCTCAGCCCAACAGACAATCCTGCGTGCCACAAGACCAGCGACCTGAACAACGGCATAACGAAAATTCTTGGGAGTGGAAAGGATAAGAGCACAATGTTCATTTGCCAGGCCGCCCTGGTCGGTATTTGCGGCATAAAAACTTCCAGCCGCATACTGTATCTTTTCCACTTCGCCTGTAATTGGCAGCCTGTTCACATGTACATCAAAGACGGACATGAAAATGGACACCTTGTACACATGCTCATTGAGAAACCTGTCGTCAAAGATCTTTTCGACCAGTATCACCTTGCCGTCGGCCGGTGAAACTACACCGTCTTCTGCATCCGGTATGATACGTGCCGGATCACGAAAAAAATAGAACACAAATCCGGTCAAAAAGAGCAATATCACTGCAATAAATTCATACTCAAGCAGTGCTGCTGTAAGGGTGGCAAATGCGATAAACGCTATAAAGGGATATCCTTCTCTTGCCACAGGAATTTGAGGCTCTTTCATAAGGTTATATCATCTCGTTGAGGAAAAAGTTTAAGTGGCTTGCAGACCAAAGCCTTCAAAGCGCATTACGGGCAAACAAAAGCGGTGAAACCGCCTGCTCCTCAAAACAAAATTTTCAGCCAGGCAACATTTGTATCCCAGTGATGCAAATCAGACCACTGCAGGTTTTTTCAAGAATAATGCCCTATTAAAACTTCTTGGCCCTTGCCATGGCAATGGTTCCGGTCCGCACAATTTCCTGGATACCAATAGGCTTAAGTATATCAATCACTGCCTTGATTTTGCTCTGCGGCCCGGTAATCTCAACTGCATAACTCTTAGGGCTGACATCAACAACCTTGCCACGAAAAATATCAATGACACGCAAGACTTCTGCACGGGTATGCGATTCAGCCTTGACACGGATGAGCACCATTTCCCGTTCAACATAATCTGACTCACTGATATCGATAACCTTGATAACGTCAATGAGTTTATGCAGCTGCTTGGTTATCTGCTCGATAATGGGATCCGGCCCGCGTGTGACCAGAGTCAGGCATGAAACTCCGGAATCAAGGGTTTCGGCCACTGAGAGGCTTTCTATATTGAAACCGCGGCCACTGAAAAGGCCAGTAACTCTTGACAGAACACCGGGTTTGTTTTGCAATAAAACTGAAATGGTATGTTTCATTTCGCTTTCCTTTTATAATTTGAGCTGTCTTATTCAGGAATCAGGTTTTTTTAATCATTAGACCAGAAGCATCTCGGTCGTTGCCTTGCCGGCTGGAACCATTGGGAACACGCCTTCCTCCCTGGCAATAACAAAGTCCATAATAACAGTGTTATCAGTTGCCAGGGCCTCCTTGATTACAGGTACAACTTCGCTTACTTTGGTGGCCCGCAGACCAACAGCGCCATATGCCTGTGCCAGTGCCACAAAGTCAGGAGCCACCTCAAGACCTGTGGCGGCATAGCGCTTATCATAAAAAAGCTCCTGCCACTGCCTGACCATGCCAAGAAAGTTATTATTGAGGATTGCGATCTTCACCGGGCATTTGTATTGTCTTGCAGTCGCCAGTTCCTGAATGTTCATTTGCAGGGAACCATCACCGGCAACATCAATAACTGTTCTTCCCGGAGCAGCCATCTGGGCCCCTATTGCTGCAGGAAAGCCGTATCCCATAACACCCAGGCCACCTGAGGTGAGAAAATGCCTTGGCTTGTTAAAATGATAGAACTGCGCCGCCCACATCTGGTTCTGCCCCACCTCGGTGGAGATGATAGCTTCGCCATTGGTCAGTTCGTGCAGTTTCTGGACCACGTATTGCGGTTTTATAATATCGCCTTCCTCGATATATCCCAGCGGGTGTTTGCGCTTCCAGTCATTTATTTCTTCTAGCCAGGGGGCTGTTATTTCTGCCTGCTCCTTCTCCTTGAAATCTTCCTGGACATCGAACCACCTGTTCATTGCAGTTAAGGCATGTTTGCAGTCAGCAACGATCGGAATGTCAACCTTGACATTCTTGCTGATGGATGTCGGGTCGATATCAATATGGATTATTTTTGCATGAGGTGCAAAGGCGTCAATCTTGCCGGTAACCCGGTCATCAAATCTGGCCCCGATGGCAATCAACAGGTCGCACTGGGATACTGCCATGTTGGCAAAGTACGTCCCATGCATGCCAAGCATCCCCATGGACAGTTTATGGGTTCCCGGAAAACCTCCCAGCCCCATGAGTGTCATGGTCACAGGTATATTCAACTTGGTGGCAAATTCGGTCAATTCCTCATTGCTGTTAGAAGCTATGACGCCTCCGCCGGCATAAACTACCGGTTTTTTCGCCTTCAGGACCTCTTTACAGGCCTTGGCAATCTGACCGGGATGCGGTTCATAGGTTGGCCGATAGGTCTGCATTTTAATGGGTTTGGGCTCTTCAAAGTTGATTTTTGAGTTGACCACATCTTTAGGCAGGTCTATAAGAACCGGACCGGGGCGGCCTGTCCGGGCAATATAAAAAGCTTCCCTGATAATGGCCACAAGCTCATTGGGATTTTTTACCAGGTAATTGTGCTTGGTGCAGGGCCTGGTAATACCAACAATATCAACCTCCTGAAAGGCATCATTGCCGATGAGAGCCGTGGGCACCTGGCCGGTAAAAACAACCAGCGGGATAGAATCCATATACGCTGATGCAATTCCTGTAACTGTATTCGTGGCACCCGGGCCTGAGGTAACAAGAGCCACCCCGACATCTCCCTTCACTCGGCCATAGGCATCTGCAGCATGGACCGCAGCCTGTTCATGCCTTACAAGAACATGGGTGATATCGGATCTTTCCAGCTCGTCATATAGATCAATTACCGCACCACCGGGAAATCCGAAAATAACTTCAACTCCCTGCTCTTTAAGGCATTTAATAATCGCTTGCGCACCTGTAATTTTCATATAAGCTTCCTTTGCTACCTGATTTACTCAATGCATGCCCATTTTTTCCTGCTATGAGCACTCTCCCAAGGCTGATGACAATTACATTCCTTTTAGCCTGTTCTCCGACAAAAGTAACGTGAAAAAATTTTTCAGAAAAAACTAGGAATATATAGCACCATAGCTGATCTTGTCAAGCCAATGTTTGACCAAGATCGCCCCTGCTGACTTTTCAGCAGAAATATAAAAATACGCTGCTTCATGAGGGCAAGCTTTTTCCCGGGAAAGGAAAAACAACACCTTGAAATAACATTTATTGGGGTTTTCCCGGAAAATGCTTATTCTTCTTAGAGGGATATATAAATATCACAGCCGGATAAAAAAGCCAGCAGTCACAGCCGGATATTTGCCCGTTAAATATTTTTTTCTTTTACTATATGGTGTTACAGTATTAAAATCATCTATAATGATGAATTGTATAAGCTTAGAGCAACCTATGACTATTACGCACTTAAAACCTGTTAAATAACGATGCAATCACCCATGTCCCTTCCGGCTCACGACATCTCTATTCAAGAAGAACCCTTAATTGCCGTAAAGTTTGTTGCCAGGGGCATGCTCCGCGAGAAAAGCAAAAAACGCTGGTCCCGGCAATTACCCGGCAATAATTCACAATGGGGCAACTGCCGTTTTACTTTTGATATTGATGCCACAGAATACGACTGGCTGGTGGTGTATCACGATTTGCCACGTGAACCCATGTACTTGAGCACCGAGAAGCTGCGCTGTCCCCGTGAGAAAACCATCCTGATCACCACAGAGCCTTCATCAATAACAGTCTACGGCTCTGATTATCTTTGCCAGTATGGTCTCATACTAACCAGCCAGGAACCCTGGGCCATTAAGCATCCCAATATTGTTTTTACCCAGCCGGGTCTTATCTGGTTCTACGGGGTCCCTAATGATGGGGGCAGAATGATCACCTATGACGACCTGCAAAACACTTCTCCCCCGACAAAAAGCAAAACCATTTCAACGGTATGCTCCATCAGGCAGGGCCGGCTGACTCTGCATTATAACCGCTATCATTTTACGGAAAAGCTCAAGCCCCATATTCCTGAGCTGGACGTATTCGGTCATGGCGTCAACCCAATGAATGACAAGGCGGAGGCCCTGGATCCATATCAGTATCACATCGCCATAGAGAATCATGTTTTTCCCCACCACCTGACGGAAAAACTGCCTGATGCCTTTCTGGGATACACCCTCCCCTTTTACCACGGGTGTCCAAATGCAGCAGACTACTTCCCGGCGGAAAGTTTTATACCTATAGATATTAATGACTTAGACAGGACTGTGGCAATCATTCGCAGTACGCTGGCAAACAACGAGTACAAGGACAGGCTCCCTTATATTATTGAAGCCAGAAAACGGGTGCTGGAAAAATATAATCTTTTCTCCCTGCTCAATGATGAAATCTCAAGCCGGGACAGAACCATAGAAACTAGCAAAGCAGAAGGGGTGATCATGTGCAGGCAGACCCTGAAATTCAGAAAACCTTTGCTTGGTTTACGCAGGGAAGCTGAAAAAGTCTTCACAAAAGTGAAACATCTCCACTGGTAAAGCCCCTGGCGCTTCATACGGCAACAATACTGCTATGGGATAACGAGAGAGGGTTGCTGTGATGCCGGAAACATCCCGGCCTGACGCCCTTTCTGCAGAAAAAACTCGACTGCTGCCAGGCCCTCCTCTCCCAGGTTTTCAGAAAAGCTATTCACATAAAGCCCTATATGTTCGTTGATCACCAAGTCATCAAGCTCCTGGGCATATTCTTTTATATATGGCCTGCATAACCCGCTGTTCTGCTGGGCCCAGAGAACGCTTGCTTTTACAGCCCGATCAATTTTTCCAATAAGGTCGGTGCCGAGCGAACGCCTGGCAACTATGCCTCCCAGCGGTATGGGATGTCCTGATATCTTCTCCCACCAGGCACCAAGGTCCACAATCAACTCAAGGCCCCTACCCCTGTAAGTAAATCGGCTTTCATGAATAATGACGCCGCAATCGACCTCTCCGGATTCAATGGCCGGCATGATATCATCAAAACGCATCATGACAATTTTCTTCCAGCTTGGTGCGTACAGATGCAGCAGCATGGCGGCGGTAGTATATTTCCCGGGAATTGCCACCGTCATGCCGGCAAATGCACCCGGGGCAACTTGCCGGCCTGCAACGAGCAGGGGACCACAGCCGCGGCCGAGTGCTGCTCCTGAATGGAGCAGCACATAATCGTCAAGGACATGTCCCAGGGCATGAAAGGAGAGTTTGGTAATATCCAGGCGGCCGTGCATGGCCCACTCGTTTAAAGTCTCAACATCTTCTAATACTGCCGGCTGCAGGCTCCAGCCGCTGAGTGGTATCTTCCCGTTGACCAAAGCGCAAAATATATACGTGTCATTGGGACAGGGAGAAAATCCAATGGAAAGCTGCTTCATGAATAAACCTGCTGTCATTCAATTATAATTTGTTACAATCGCAAAAAATCCGGCTGACATCAAAGGGACATTGAGTTGATTGTGGACCTTGGTGCCTTTTACAATGCCGGGTTTAATTCTCACTTGCTGCGAGCATTAAATCCGGCCGAAACCTCCTTGAATATACTTCTGCAGAACAACCTCAGCGACCAGGCATATTTTTTCAATTGCTTCAGCAAGCTTCCAGTTCGCCGGATCCCGGTCTTCTACCATGTTGCTTACACAACGAAGTTCAACACAGGGAATATTAAAATTTCTGCAAACCATTGCCACTGCAGCCCCCTCCATGTTCTCACAGCCGGCAGCAAACTTGTCCCGTAAAAAGCGGCCGCGCTCAGTCGTGCCGGTACAGCAATTGACAGTCACAAAATTTACCGGTTTAAAGGCAATATTCTGGTCATGTAAAATAGTTTCAAACCGGTCCACCAGATTATTGATGAATACCAGAGGTGTACCCGGTTTTTCCAGGCCGGGATCAAAATCCTCTATCCCTTCCTGCATGCAGATGCCAAAATCACCCAGAAACTCCTGTTGCGCCAGGCAAATATCAAGCATTGCCAGGCCGGAGTCAATATATGCTCCGGCCACGCCAATATTCAAAACTCCATCGATGCCGGCGCCATGCAGTGCCAAATAATTAGTGAGACTCGCTGCCGTTGCAACGGGTCCCATGCCGGTAACAAGGGCTTCCACCTGGTCGGCGGCTGCAAGAAACTGCCCCAGGGGGGTTATTTCATTTTCAGTGGCAACTGCGACAAGTAACATATACACCTCATGCTTGACTCCTTGATTATATGGCACGATCTGGAAAGTTAGGGTATTTTCGTCATCACGGCAACCAATTTTGCTGCATCTGTAAAAAATCCAGCTGCCGGCAACAGGGCCTGGCAGTATCGATAGGTTTCCGGGGAGAAACCAGTCCGTCGCGTACTTTGCACGGGACCGACAACTTTCTCTCTCTCGGAGCAAAA
>Ga0209536_100004568_pt1 | contig 21862 bp, 18 predicted proteins | sample DeeMarSeWOR28_12_FD_187461 | JGI IMG/M metagenome (GOLD analysis project Ga0209536, IMG submission 187461) | Marine sediment microbial communities from White Oak River estuary, North Carolina - WOR-2-8_12 (SPAdes) (version 2) | ecosystem: Environmental > Aquatic > Marine > Intertidal zone >... | reverse complement strand
GCGGGATGGCCCCCGGTGGGCCACCCCGCCTCTGTGCTCAAGGTATCATTCCCCGCTTGCACTTCCCATTACTGCCAGCTTCATAAACCGCCATAACCTCCTCAGCGCTCAGAGCGCGATTGTAGAGCTCGACCTCATCTATGAAACCGTTCATGTAGAAGCCACGCAAGTCGTTCGACCCAGGTGTATCGTCTGGATCTCCCCGGTGCCCGAACTTCACAGACGAGTTGCTTGAAACGTCGGGTACCAAGTCCAAAACGTCCGTCTGAACAGGCTCGCCATTCCAGTAGACGGTGAACGTGGCTCCGGATCTGGTGAAGGCAGCGTGATACCAGCGATCCGGCTGTATCGCAAGCGACTGCGTGAACACGCCACGCCAACCGAAGTCTTCGTGGCGCAGCGCAATATGAAGCACGTCATCAATCTTAGTGAAACTCCAACCTGCTCCGTGTGTGCCGTTCTCTCCCCCTTCCCCCGCACAGTTGGGATGGCACTCCACATACTTCTCTACGAGTATCTGTTCTCCCTGGACCGTTACGTACTTGACCCAGAGATCGACGCTGAACTCGTTCATCCCGAAGTTGAGATTCTCAGCATGGGGAACATCGACGTAGTCGTCCACACCATCAAGGTTAAACGCCGCCGCAACCATGCCTGCACCGAATGTGGCACCATTTACCAGTGTCCCGTCGTTGTCACCGACCACGTCGTCTGCGTCCCCATCACCGGGCCACCAACCCACTAGTCCAGCTGGCGGAGGCAGGCACTTGCCAATCATCCGGATTGCGTCGCTCCCTGCGATCGAGGCGCCGTTGAAAGTCTCGCCCGTGAGCGTGCCCTCAGTTGACGCACAGCCGAGGTCGGTGTCTCCGAGACGGAAATGGAAGACCAGATCGAGATCACCATCGCTGTCCACATCTTCCTCGTGGCGGCGTGGTTCACCCGTCTTCTGGTTGACGTGGGTCTCGCTCGCGCCCTCGAAGCCCACCGTGGCGTGATCCACCGTTGTCGCATCGAAATCCTCGGTGGTCAAAATGGCAACGGTGATAACCCCATTGTCGTTGGTGCAGTTGACCGAGTTCGGGTCGCTGCCCGGCTTAATGTCGACGTCAATGGGACCGAAATCCCATTCGCATAGGAACCAATGGCCTCCGTCGGGCACGTCGTTCCATTGTTCGTCATACGGTTCACCCCAGAATGTGAGGTAGTGTTCCGGTGTACACCCATCTCCTCCGCAGTGCTGGGGAGGGCAACAGTTATTCGGCTCACCGATTGCCCAATTGGTGTAGCTGAAAGGCTCTTCTGTTACCCAGACCCAGTCACCTTCGCATTCTTCATCGCTCGCTCCCAACCATCCCCACGGCAGCAACTGCCAAATGAAGGCATTCTCGTCGGACGAGTTGACGGTAACCAGATGGGCTCCGATGCTTGCGCAATGTGCGACGGCTTCATGCCACGAGAGACTGGACTGGATGACTCGGTAACGATGCCCGCCAAAGTACACGGACCCGTCGTCGGCGGTGATTTCGTACGTTGCGGACGCGTCGAAACCGAGTTCACCGGGTTCTAGCAGTTCCTTGGAATCGCTACAAGCCAAGACGAGCGATGTGACGCAGACAGCTATGATTGAGTTTCTCCTCATGACCCCCTCCCAGGTGTGAACATATGAAGATCGTTACTAGGCTTTCGCCTGGCTGTGGGAGCCGCGGGAGGGGTCTGTTGTGGGTGCTCTGAGGGGCACGCAAAAATGCGGCGCAGTGCAAGTTCTGACAAGGCTGGCGGCGATGCACCACAGCTGACCCGAATAGAGAAGCCCCGACGCCTAGACGCCGGGGCTATCGTACCTTAGCTGGCCAGCGTACAGCTACCCAGCCAGCTGATGCCGCTTCGAATGGGCGGCTACGGCCAGTACTTGGGCCAGATCGGAAACGGTGCGTAGCCGTTCGGGATTGGCATGGCCGTGGTCGGATCCAAATCGATGCCCATCTGCCAGCGCATCACGATTCTGTCATCTGGCACCGGATCGGGGGGTGTCCATCTGCCCTCCACTACGTACACGTAGTTGTACGAGGGCAGCTCGAAGCGGCCCGCCGAGGTGACTGTCGTGTTCGGGATGAACGGTATCGAGTCCTGGACCTCGGGCGGTACGTACTCCGAGCTGTTGGCCCACCACTGACCGTTGGCGACGAGTTTGCACCTAATCTGCACGACGCCGTCACCGTCCGTCACGATGTACCCGACGACGAACGGGTTGGCGTTGGCCAGCACGTCGACCCAGATGCTGGCGTCACACGGGTCGTCCGGATAACCGCCAGGCGATCCGCCCAACAACACCAGCTCGTCGGGCTCACTCACCCAACCGTCGTCCAGCACGTCTTCGGCATCGAGCGCGCCGTTCACATCCAGGCCGTAACGTGCGAGTACGATGCTGTACTCAGTGCTCGGCTGCAAGTTGAACATGTCGATGTTGAGTCGCCAGCGCCCCTCGCTCAGGGTGCCCGGCTGGCGCAGCGTGGCATATCCGTGCCACACATCTTCCACCAGGGCAGGCAATCGTGTGTCCTGCCATGCCGAGCGTCCCTGCAGACCGAGGTCGTAGGCCTCCCACCAACCAGTGGCGGAACTGTGCCGGATGAACCCCAGCGCGCCTGTGCCGGCCTCACCGCTGGCGGTGAAAGTGACCGGATCGACATCCAGCACACTGGCAGTCACCGTGTTGCTGCCCGGCGCTTCACCAAGCAAGAGGTGCGCGTACGCCACTCCGTCGTCATCGGTGTAGGTCGTCGTTTCGTACAGCAGTCCACCGCCACCCGTGACCTGCCACGAGACTTCTGCACCGGGCATCGGGTTGTAGTTCACGTCGCGCACGTAGACCTTGAACGGATCGAACGTGGGGCGCCCCACGATCCCGCTCTGGTGCTCGCCACCTGCCACATAGAGATGGGCGGGAACGCCCGGCCGGCCCCCGCCCGAGTTGCGCGCCGCTCCGGTCGCGAAGGCGATCCCCCAGGCCCGGTTCCACGGCAACTGTTCGCCGTACACCGTGGTCACCAGTTCGCGTTCCGCCAGGTCCAGCAGCGTGATCTCGCCGTTGGAGTAGTGCGCCACGATGGCGAGCTGTCCCGTCGTGTTGACCGCGATGCGACCCGGCCCCGGTGGAACCGGGATCTCGGCTAACACCTCCAGCGTCCGGGTATCGATGACGGTGACGACGTTGGCTGCGCGGTTCGTCACGTAGGCCTCGCGTCCATCGCGCGGTATGGCGACACTGGTCGGGTAGTCGGCGACATCAATTGTGGCCGCGATTGTCATGTTCTTAGGGTCGATGGCAAAGACTCTATCTGCCGAGCCCGACGTCGCCAGAATGAAACGCCCGTCCTGGGTCAACGCCAACTCGTTGACGCCACTCGTACCCGTCTCCACCATCCCCACGACCGCGAGGCTCTTCACATCGATCACGTGCACGCGTCCCGACCCCTGGCTGGCGACAAACACCGTCTGACCACCGGGGTCCATCGCGATCCCATTGACCCAGTCGTCCTCGTCGGTTAGCGAGATCTCGTCCAGCAGCTTCATTTCCCTCGTATCGATGGCTGCCACGCTCTTACCGTTGAACTGGGTCACGAACGCGCGCCTCCCGTCCGGCGTCAATGCGATGTCGAACGCCCCGGCGCCCGAGGTGATCAACAACTTCTCCGTCACCGTATTAGTGGCCAAATCCACCTTGTTGAGTCCCGCCGGGTCGCTCTGCGTTATGTACGCGAACTGGCCGTCGGGCGCGATTGCAATGTTCCCGGCACCGGTGGTGGCTCCAGTGTAGATTCGCGCCACCTCCCGCATCTCGGGAACCTCCACCACCGTAACGTAGCGGTCGTATCCATGTCCGACGTACGCCAGTTCGGGCAGCGGGGAGTACGTCCCGCTGGCGGCGAGCAGAGATGGGTCGGGCTCGGGGCCCTGCGGCTCACGATCACAGGCAGTGGCAAGGGTGACTAACAGCAGTGAGACCGCAAGGACCACTGCCGTTGCAGTTACACGCATCGGCTCCTCCTCATGATTGGGTTGTGACAGCGTCGGCTGACCGGCGGTCTCGTCGTCTGGCGGGCGTCTTACTGCGGTGTCCACGGCGGCGTCACGCTGCGCCGTGTGCTGCGGCATCTTGCTACGGCGTCTGTCTAGGCGGCGGAACAAAGACCACCGGCGTACTGTCTCCACAGCACGGTGGCCGTGAGGGCAAGCGTTAGTATGAAGCGCGGTACCATGGTTGGCTAGGTACGCCCCAATTGAGGGAGAAGCGCCGCGCACGCGCATTACACCGCCCGTCTCACGGGTCAGATCCGGGCCGAGGACCCTCGCGCAGCGGGATCACTACGCGAGGGGCGTTGCCAAATGCTGCATTTGCCAACGAGCACGGTTGTCGAGTGAGGCTGCGGTTGCCGTCTCGCTCGATGACGCATATGCTGGTAGTGCCAAAGGCGTTGTAAGACGACGCACATCCAACTGACAGGAGGTCTCCTCATGCCCACGTACATTCTCGCCACCAGGCTGTCTCCCGAGGCGATGGCGAAGAAGTTCGAGCACTACGAGGAGGAGGGGCTCTCGTGGCTCGATCACGTCAAGCAGAAGTGCCCCGATGTGAAGTTCCTCGAGCACTACACCATCCTGGGACCGTGGGATTTCCTGGACGTGTTCGAGGCACCCAACGAAGAGGTCGCCGCGAAGGTATCGATGATCACTTCGTCTTGCGGGGCTTCACGCGCCGAGAGCTGGACAGCCATCCCCTACCGCCGGTTCATGCAGATCATGAAGGAGCTGGGTTAGTTAGGGGTCGAAGTCCACCAGCACCACTGCCGCCGCGCGTTGCGGAGCAGCCGCGTGGCCTGGCTGCGGACCCGCGAACATCAGTCATAGCAACCGGTCACGGTCCCCATCATCGAAGGAGCCCACCACGCTTTCAGCCGGTGAGCCGTACGCGTCCTGTTTTCGGTGTTCTTGAGAGGGATGCACTCCCATCCGTCCCTGGACGGCAGACCCGAATCCCAGGAGGAACACGCCATGAAACGGCACAACAGGCACCGGACGCTCGTGAGTGTCGCCTTGACCCTGTCGCTCACCGTTGCCGGCCCGCTCCAAGCACAGTCCGTGTGCCAGTCCAACGCTCTCGACCAGATCATCAAGCGCTACAACGACCGCTGCCGCGTTTACGAAGGCTGCTATGCGTGGCATCTGGCCAAGGTCGCGGCAAAATCCAGTGCCCAGATGCTGGTCTATCCACCGGCCGCGTTCAATACCATCAAGAACGAGATGACCAGCTGGTGGAATGCCATGGTGGGCAATACGTGGGCGCGGGTGGGGCCCCGCTATGTCGACTTCGGAACCTCGGTCAAAGGGAACGTAATCACGCCGACGAAACGGACCTGGTACTCCCTCATGCCCTCGACCGATGACGTGCGCTACGTGCGAATCCGGCACGATGACGGCAGGAGCCGCACTATCGTCCGGATCTGCACCGTCGACCCGACCACCGGGAGACCGTCTCAGGCCACTGCATTCGACATTCCCAAGGGATCATCACAGCAATACTGGCCGGCGAACGCAGCTTATCAGGTAAACAACGCCGCCGGACAATTCGTGATCGTGGAGATAGACCCGAAGACGGTGGGGCGAAGCTTCCGGTACACCCTGTGGGTTCGCTGAGATCCGCGTCGGACGAGGACGACGTGGCCGTGATCACCGTGTGGATACGCACTGCGGCGAAGAAACGCGTCGTCGCCTTCCAGACGCTTCTTCGCACCGTGCTGCACGAGATCTGCCACCACTTGGACTGCGAATTTTACGGGTTGGAGGAGAGCTTCCAAATCGAGGGGTTCTTCAAACGGGAATCGAACCTGTTACAGCAGATTGTGGGGCGGGACGCTCAGTCGACCGACACGCGCGCGGGCCAAACCTGAAAGACCTCGCTTCGACTGCCCGACCACACCGGTGAAGCGTACGGTCGGCTGAGCGTCGCTCGGTGCCCCAGGGCTCCCACCAACATCGTTCTGATCGCTGCCAATCGCGTCAGATCGTTGCACGACGGAAGAACTGACGGCTGGAATCGTTGGATACCCGGCGATTCCACTTGGCAAATCCGGACTGCCGCAAGAGCCAATTCTGGTAACGAAGAAGCCCCGACCGCCGAGACGTCCGGACCCACTTGTCTACCGACACGCCTCGGTGACGCCACCTTCGCAAGCTCGTTGCAGAAGCGACGCAGCACGGGCGGTGTCTCGAGAGACGCCGATACCGTATGAGTGCTGACGTTCGGCTGTCGGCGCCAGAGCAAGTCCATCATGCTGCACTCAGCATGACGGTCACTCGTGAGCCTCTGCTCAGTTACCTCGCAGTCGGCGCATCATCGTTGCCGGGGTTGCTGTTTGCCGGATCCGATTCCAGACCTCCCAGAACCGTTCGATCGCTATTACGTTTTCACCTGGGCGCGGGCGGGCGAGCCGCTGCATCGCACACCGGCGCCGGGAACCGAAGAAGCCTCACCCCTGTTCTTCCCTCCAGACGGTTAGCTGTCGGCAGCGCCGTCAGACCGCGTCAAAGGACGCAACAGGCTTGGCCGAAACGCTCAGCCTGAATAGGTCGCACACTCTTTTCGGACAGGTAGAGAAAGCATGAACCGTTGGGGTACCGTCTTTGCAACCATGCTGCTGGCTGCATTTGGGCTCGAAGCACAGGATGAAGCCGCGGCCGATTCGCTCCGGCGAGTCGCGGAGACGGCTCCGTTGTTCGCCTCGCACGACGTGCTCGAATTGCGGATCGAGGCACCGCTCACCACGATCTTCAAGGACCGGGACCAGGAGAGCGAGTACCATCCCGGCACGCTGTCTTACGTCGACGACAGCGGGGATTCGGTGGTGCTCGACATGCGTGCCAAGACGCGGGGCAACTTCCGCCTCAAACTGCGAACCTGCGGCTTCCCCAATCTCCACATGAATTTCCAGCGGCAGCAGGTAGAGAACACGGTGTTCGCCGGCCAGAACCGGGTCTCGATCGTAGCCCACTGCCAGGACGAGAAGCCCGAATACGAGCAGTTCACGCTACAGGAGTATCTGATCTATCGCACGTTCAATCTGCTGACCGACATGAGTGTGCGCGTGCGGCTCGCCCGTGCGACCTACATCGATACCGACGGCAAACGCGAACCGGTGACCAAGTACATGTTCATTCTCGAGCCGTTCGAGATGGTGGCCGTGCGGCACGCCTGGGAGGTACTCGAGGTCCCTGCCGTCCCGCCGAGTCAGCACGACCGGTTCAGCCTGGCCCTGGTCGAGGTGTTTCAATTCCTGATCCGCAATACGGATTGGAGCGCGTTCCAGAAATCGACCAACGGGAGTTGCTGTCACAACGGCAAGCTCATCGGCACGATGGCCGGCCCCGTGATTCCGGTGCCCTACGACTTCGACTGGTCAGGGGTGATCGCCGCACCGTATGCGAGGCCGGCTCCGGAGGTTGGGGTGGCCGACGTGCGGCAGCGGCGGTATTGGGGCATCTGCCGGCCATCGGAAGACTTCCCGCCCGTTTTCGATCTGTTCAACGACCGCCGGGCAGCGATCTACGAGCTGTGGCGCGGGCAAAAAGGGCTGGAGCAGCGCCGGCTGGACCGTACCCTCGAGTACTTCGATGAGTTCTACGAGATAATCAATGACTCGGGTAAGACTAAGCGCGAGATCGTGTTCAAGTGTCGCGACATGTCCTACCTGGGAGAGTAGTGCGAGGGTGCGAGACGACTCGCATGCCACGGATCCGTCGTTCCGCCGGCGACCGTCCGGCAGCGCCGCCGAACTCAGCGAGCTGGTGCAGCAGGCTCCTCACGCCGCGCCGGTGAGAAAGGAAGGGACAATTGGAGAAGCTGGTATACATCATCGATCTGGACGGAACAGTCTGGGAGGACGTTCCCAATGAAGAGGCCCACGATCGCACCGAGACCGCGGAGGCGCATCGCAACGCCGTCGACTGGATCAACAAGAAGTACGACGAGGGCAACTACATCTGTTTCTTCACCGCACGATGGGACAGCCTGCGCAGCGTTACGGAGCAGAAGCTAGCCAAGATCGGTGTGAGATATCACCAACTCATCATGAACAAACCGCGGCTCAGGCACACGAAATACCGCGGCTACCACTACGTCGACAACTGCGCCGTCTTGAAGGCCTCGCGTTTCGAGGGCGTGTGGTCTGATTTGATCGAGAAGAACATGAGCATCACGGTCTTCGACGAGTGAACAGCGGCGCGGGGTTTTCGGGGTTGCGAAACTGCCGACTTCACAGCCCATCACCCACAGTCCATCTCGCCAGGAGGCTGGAAACAGCGGCACCGACTATCGCGTAGCTACCGGAGCGCTACTGCCTGGTCACATCGATTTCGATCCAGCCCTCTACGTCATAGGTTCCGTCTTCCCTCTGAGAGTCGACGAACAGCAGGCCGGTGATTCGACTCCGGACCTGCTCAGAGCCAACCGGCTTCTGCGGTCCCCGGTTTGCTGCGTGATCGATAGTACAGAATTCAGCACGACGGATTCCACCGGAGCCTCGAGGTCCCATACTACGCCGGCCGGGCCAAAGGGACCACCGGTGAAGTCGCCAAGGTCCTCCAGCTCGTCCGGTAGTGGGGATACGCCGACCGAAATGCGAACAGTGGCGATCTCACTGGATACCCGCTCGATCGTTATGTGGCCGGATGCGTCGCCATAGACGCTGCCGGTGGCATACATGAGAACAGTGGCGGCACCGTCAAACTCACCCAGCCACGTCGACTGGCTGCCGACCGGAGTGATAACACGTGTCGGAAGGGTTTCGTCGATGCATCCGGTTAAGGCGAGACATGGGACGATAGAGACAGACGCAGCAGCGCGAAGCTGGCGTGAGCGGATCAGCGGCATCGGCCTGCCCGCAGGGGGTGCCGGCGATGGCACAGCCGGTTGAAGTCCAGGCCTCTCAGGCGGGGCACACAGGCGGCACTAAAAGGGGTTTGTGGCAAAGACCGAGAACTCCGGTATGAAGCCGCGATTGTCGACCTTCAAAGCTCCGATGATCGCATCGGCAATCTCCTTGGAGCGCAACTTCTTGTCAGTGAATTCCTGACTGCGGCCGAGCTTCGCCGCAAATTCGGTCAACACTTCGCTGGGATTCACCAACATCACTCGCACATTGGAGCGTCTCAGCTCGTCGCGCCAACACTCAGACATGCCTCTCAAGGCAAACTTGGATGAGCTGTACGCCGTGCTGCCGCCGCCTCCCTTGAGTCCCGACGTCGAGGAGATGTTGATCAGCTCGCCGCTTCCCTGCTGCACGAACTGTCGCGCCGCTTCCCGGGCCATCAGGAATGCGCCAAAGACGTTCGTGCGGTACACTCCCTCCAACTCAGCCAGCTCCATTTCGACCAGCGGCTTGAAAACCCCGTAGCCGGCGTTGTTGACCAGTATGTCGAGCCGGCCGTGCTTGGCGATCACCTCGGCGACGGTTCGCACCGCATCCGCTTCGACACCCACGTCCCCCGCGATCCAATCTACGTCCATCTCGTGGGCGGCAGCCCGCAGAACGTCTTCGCGCCGGCCGGTGATCGTGACGCGACATCCCTCGATCTTCAGGGCCTCTGCAATGGCCCTGCCGATACCCTCACTTCCACCGGTGACTAGCGCGACTGCGCCGTTGAGTTCCATGGAGGTCTCCTGCGGGTTCTTGGATCGCAAGTCGGCCTGCGGCGGCGGTACGGGATAATAACAGTCTTGGCCTTATCGCCGCCGGGACCACCTGCTGCGCGTGGCTGCAACGCTATGGATCAGCAATTGACACCGAGGTGGGTTGCCGCCGGCCCACCCGCCGCGTCACCGCGGAGTGGCCGGACCTCCTGCGACGATCGTGAACTCCGCACGCCGATTGCGGGCATGGGCCTCGCGTGTCGTACCGCTGTCCAGGGGCCGCGACTCTCCGTGACTCACCACGGTGACGCGGTCGGCCGCGACGCCGGCGCGGGTGAGGTACTGCCTGGCCGCCTCCGCACGCCGCATGCCCAAGGCCTGGTTGTAGCGGTCCGGGCCGCGAACGTCGCAGTGGCCGGCGATCTGGATCCGGATGGACGTATCGGCCCCGAGGATTTCGACTTTCCGATCCAGGATCGCCCGGTCCTCGGATCGGATCGTGGATCGATCGAACGCGAAGTGGATGAGTTCGCCCATGGTCTCGGTGGTGCGGGCCCATTCCTGGGCGCGCCGTGCCGAATCCGCGGCTGCGGCCCGCTGGGCCGAATCCGCAGCGGCCTGAGCCGAGTCGGTAGCGGCCTGGGCGGCCTCGTCCTCCTGGATAACGGTATCGCCGCCGCAGGCAGAGAGCATGAGAGCAAAGAAAAGCGTTGGTGCGAGCGTAGTGCGATTCATGCGACCTCCCGCTGGACGGAACTGGCGGATGCGCAAAGCAGCGCATCGTGTCTTCGATTCAAAGCTAGGAGCGCGCCCACGCCACGCAAGAGCGCGTCGTCGGGCCGAAGGCGTCTGTCGCCCCGCTAAGGCAACCAGTCGCGTCCCCGCTCACGTGATGCGCTTCGCGCGCCACCACTCCCCTGCTTCGGCGGACGTCCAAGGTGGGAGGTCCCGCGCGCATGCCGCGACGGCGGCTGCCAATTCGTCCGCGGTCTCGGGACGCTGCGCCGGATCCTTGGACAGGCAGCGTAGCACCAGGGCGTCCAGTTCGGGCGGTATCGGCGCGTCGGCCTTGCTCGACGGCGGCAGCGGGTCCTCCCTTGCGTGCTTCATCATCATCTCCACAGGCGTGCGCCCGGTGAACACGAGCTGACCGGTGAGGGCGAAGTAGGCCACGCACCCGGCCTGGTAGATGTCCGCGCGGCCATCGATGGTTCCATCGCCGAACGCCTGCTCGGGCGCCATATAGGCTGGCGTGCCGCCCATGAAGGTCTCGGCTGTGAGCTTCAGGCTGGCCTCGCCTTCGGAGCGCAGCGTCTTGACCATGCCGAAGTCCAACACCTTGACCCAGTCGTATTCGCGACCGTAGCGACACACGTAGACGTTTCCGGGTTTCACGTCGCGATGGATCAGGCCGTGCTCATGCGCCTCTGCCAGGGCGTGGCACATCTGGTGCAACACGTGGAGGACACGTTGCGGCGGGAGTGGACCGAACTGTGTGACCATCGATTCGAGGTCGAAACCGTCGAGCAGCTCCATCACATAGTAGAACGTGCCGTCGTCGGCCACACCGAAATCGTACAGTTCGATCGTGTGCGGGCAGCGCATCGATGCGGTCGCCTGCGCCTCGCGCTCGAAGCGCGTCACAATCACCCGCTGCGACCCGCCGTCGCCCCCGGACAAGACTTCCGGTCTGATGAACTTCACGGCCGCCGGGCGCGCCAGTAGCCGGTGGCGGGCCCGCCACACCTCTCCCATCCCTCCGGCGCCGAGACGCTCCTCGAGAACGTAGGCGCCCATCTCGCGGGCGCGCCGCACCTCACGACCCATTTGGCGCACCGCCCGGGAACCGATGAGCGCAGCCCCGGGGGCGAGCACGACGTAGGGGAAAACGAATCCCCAGAAGAAAAACGAGGCGTTCACCACGGGAGTCCCGCCGAACGCCATGGAGAGCGCGATCGTGAGCGGGACGGTGGCGCCGGTGACCACGCTCGCCAGCAGCGCACGCGACGGTTTGGCGGGAACGACCACCGTAAACAGCACGACCCAGACGGCTACCCAGGAGATTCCCAGGGACCGCTGGAAGTGAACGTTGTCGCTCAGGTCCGGGATCCCGTCCCACAACCCCCACCACTGCGCCATTGCGATCGCAAACCCGCCGAGGACCTGAAACACGAGCCCAACGGCGAGCTTGGCGCCGACGCTCGCGCGCTGCCATGTCGTGAGCCAGACCACGAACAGCGCGGCTGCGATGGCGAGCACACCAGGCAACCAGCCAACGGCGCTACTGAAGGTGTATTCCCGGCCCTCGACCGTGAACGCCGCCGCGACGAAATTCGCGATGAACACGGCGACGGCGAAGAGCAAGGCCACAACCCGCAGTCGCCCAACCGCCTGCTGGAGCAGGTCGGGCGGGAGCGTATCGGGCCGGACTGACGGTCCCCCGCGGCCACCACGCTCCTCTGAGGGGGGATAGAGTATTGGTCTCACAGACATGGCCACCAACACGCCTCGCTCCGGAACGACATACAAGATAGGGCCGGAACGTCGCCAGTGCCCCCCCCAGCCCCCTCCGGACTGTCGCGCAGCGGGCAACGGAATAACGAACTCATGTGTGGGGATAGCGACATATGGAACCGGTACGCAACTCACGATTCGACTCTGCAATAAAACCGGGGCGCCTTACGTCTGGGGAAGCTGAGGCGTGGCACGCACTTCGTTCCGTAGTTGAGGCCAGGCGCCAGCACCTGCCGGGTGTCACTTGTCTCGGGCCGCGCGAGCCGACCCCCCGATACCGCTCCAACCGACCTAGTTCCCATCCATCCCGAGCCATACCTTTGTGCCGGAGACTTCCTATCACGGCTGGAGGTTGGCATGAAGAAGAGCCTCGTTCTCGTATTGCTCGCTGCGTGGGCGGGTGCGATGAGTTCGGCCCACGCACAAGGCCTCAAGGTCTTCATATCGGTCGACATGGAGGGGATCACCGGCGTGGTCAACTGGGAGGACGTGAGTCGGACCGGTAAGGACTACGATTATTTCAGACGCATCATGAGCCTGGAGGCAAATGCTGCGGTCGAGGGTGCGCTCGCGGCGGGAGCTACCGAGATCGTAGTGCGTGATTCCCACGGCTCGGCGCGGAACATCATGCCGGACCTGCTGAACCCGCAGGCGAGACTGCTGCGCGACTGGTCCGGCGGGCCGCTGTCGATGATGGAGGGCATCGACGACACATTCGACGCAGCGATCTTCATCGGGTACCACGCCAAGGCCGGGACCCCGGATGCACTGCTCGACCACACGTCGTCCGGCAACGTGACCGACGTGTCCATCAACGGTGTGTCGCTCCCCGAGGCGGGCTACAACGCACTGATCGCGGGCAGCTTCGGTGTGCCAGTGGTGTTCGTGGCCGGTGACCGGGCCATCTGCAATCAGGTCGAGCAGCTGTTCGGCACGGTGGAGACGGTGGCCGTGAAGGAGGGCATTGGATCCGCGGCCTTGAACCTGCACCCGGGGGTCACGCGCGAGCAGATCCGGTCCGGCGTCGAAAGCGCGCTCTTGGACCTAGGTCGGTTCCAGCCCTACGATCTCGGAGCGCCGTACACGCTGGTGCTGACCATGAAGGACGAGGTGGTGGTGTACAACGGCTCTTTCTATCCGGGTGCGCAGCGGACCGGCGAGTGGGAGTTGACGTTCACCGCGGACGACATCATCGACGTCATGACAGCGTACAGCTTTATGCGCCGCTGAGCGGGCGGGCGCGTAGCAGTCGGCACCTTGTTTGGCCGACCTGCCACAGCCCGCCCTAATGCAGACTGATCCGGCGGCGGAAGTGCCGACGATTTAGGTCTTGCGCTGAACCCGGAAGTTGATGGTGCCGGTTGCACCACCCAGTTCGACATCGATGGTCCAGTTGCCCGCAACGCCGACCGCGGTGTCCGTGTCGTTGTTGTTGGCGATGTCTTCCTGGTGCACAACTGTCCCGGCGGCATCCGTGATTGTGAGCAGCGCAGTTCCGCCGGTGATCGCCTGCGAGACGTCGACTGTAGCCTGAGTGCCCGTGTTTTCCCAGGAATAGCTGACATCTTGGGAGACGTTGTCGAGATTGGACACCTGGAATTGGAAGTTGTCGACGACGGCGTTCACTTCCAGCTGATTTCCCGGGCCGATGACATTGGCGCTGTCGCAACCCGCAACAGCGAGTGCCACGAGGATTGCCGCGCATGCCCTCAACGTGAGGGGCGCTGTCAGGTAACGAGACATCGTACTGTCCTTCCTGTGGTGAGGGTGCCGGGCCCCGCAGCGGCCCGTCGATCGAGATTCATGGTCTGCCGCACGATCGTGGGGGGTACAGTGAGTCGTTGTGACTCGGGTCACACATGAGACCGTCTGTCAGGCTGCACTCGGTTGTCAGGCCTAATCGGCTAGACCCCCGTCGCAGCCACGATGACCAACGGACTTGGCCTAGACTTCGAACCCGACGCACCACCCCCCGCCGCTCATATCGCCTTTCCGGATTCGAGGATATTATTCACGCTCCAGAAGATTCCGTTGGAGGCTCTCAATGGAAGTCATCATTCAGCGAGACTACGAGCAGATGAGCAAGGCTGCTGCTCAGATCGTGGTCGAAGTGCTCAACACCAAACCGAATGCCGTGCTCGGCATGGCTACCGGGTCCACTCCTCTCGGGCTGTATCAGGAGTTGGTACGGCTGCACCAGGAGGAGCAACTCGACTTCTCTCGTGTCACGACGTTCAACCTCGACGAATACGTGGGCCTGCCCGTGAACCACCCGCAGAGCTACCACTACTTCATGCACGAGCACTTCTTCCAGCACGTGAACATTCCGCCGGACAGCATCAACATCCCCTCGGGCACTACCAGCAATTACCCCGCCTTCTGCCAGTGGTACGAGCAGCGCATCGAGGAGTGCGGCGGGATCGACCTGCAAATCCTGGGGATCGGCTCCGACGGCCACATCGCGTTCAACGAGCCGGCGAGTTCCTTGAGCTCGCGCACGCGGCTCAAGACACTGTCAAAGCAGACGATCGACGACAACGCCCGCTTCTTCGAGCATCGAGACGATGTTCCGGTCTATGCGATCACGATGGGGGTCGGGACCATCCTCGATGCACGCAGGCTGGTCCTGGTAGCGAGCGGAAAGGCCAAGGCCGAGGCGATCGCCCAAGCCGTTGAGGGGCCGGTCACCAGCATGATCACGGCCAGCGCAATCCAGCTGCACCAAGATGCGACCGTGATCGTCGACGGGGAAGCGGCCACCGACCTGAAGATGCGCGACTATTACGAGTTCATCTACGCGGCGAAGCCTGCGGCACCAAAGTCGTGAAGAGCCCTGGGGCATGCCAGCACGCGCCCAACACCGGCGCGAGCCGGCAGGCCCCGCAGCCTAACGGGCGGGCCGCAACAACTCCTGATACCTATCCACTGCCTCATCCCTACCCCACACCTTGTATAGCGTGACCAGTCGCGTCACCGCGTCCTGCGTGTAGCGATCCTCCAATCCGGATGCGGACAGCAACGACGTATAGCCCTCGAGCAGCAGCCGTTCCGCCTCGGCGTACCGGCGCAGGCTGGTGAGACAGCTTCCCAGCACGGCCTTGGCATGGCCCGTCCAGCCGTGGTCGGGACCGAGCGCCGCCGCATAGATCTCGACTCTCCTGCGAACGAATGGCTCCGCCTGCAGCGTGTCGCCCAGCATCAGGAACAGGTCGCCCAACGCAGAGTACGCGCTGCCGATGCGCCAGTTTCCCGCCGGCCATTGCGCTTCCGCCACGGCCACCCGCTCCCGCAGCGCCTCCTCCGCCTCGGCGTACTTGCCCTGTTGATACAGCACCCCTGCCAGGTTGTTGAGCAGAAGGAACAGGTTCGGCTCGCGACCACGCACACGTTCCAACGGCAGCGCCTCGCGGTACCAGCGCTCCGCCTCGGCGAACTGTTGCTTCGAGCGGTACAGGAACCCGAGATTGTTGTAGGCACTTCCGAGTAGCCGGCGTCCTGAGTCGCCATGCGTGCGCAGACGCGGGATCACACTGAGATACGTCGCCTCCGCCGAGTCCAGCTCACCCTTGGCGCGCAGCACGTAGGCCAGGTCCAGATGCGCGGCGATCGTATGAAAATGCTCTTCGCCCAACACATCGTTCCGAATCTCCAGGACTTCCCGTGTCAACAGCTCCGCGGAATCAGCCTTGCCCAACTCCCTCATGGTCAACGCCAGTCCTCGCAACACATCCGCGATGCTGGCCGGTGCGTCGCTCAAACCGCGACGCAGATCGAGGGCCGCCACATAGAGCGATTCCGCTGCAGTGAAGCTGCGCCGAGAGCGCTGCGTCTCTGCCAGTTGATACAGACCCTCTGCCACATCGAGATGCGCGGCTCCGTGCAGTTGTCGTTGCAGGTCGAGCGCCTGCTGATGCAACCCGAATGCCTCATCATATAGCCCCAGATTCCCGTACACCCGACCCAACACGCTCGTCAGTCTCGCGCGGATCTCGGGCTGTTCCTGCAATGCCTCATCGATGTACCCGGCGCCGCGATCCAGAATGGTGCGCACCCGAACGGTATCGCCGAACCCTTCCAGTGGATCGGCGGTTCTGAACAGATCGATGAGGAAGGCCGAGACCTGCGCGGTCGTCTCCGCCTCCCGCGCAACCGCCCGCGACTGAGTAGCAGATGTCACCGCAAAACGCAGCGCCAGCCCAACCAGCGCAACCAGCATCGCGGCGAACGCAACCGCCACGACTACGCCGACCTTGTTGCGTCTCACGAAGCGTGAGGCGCGGTAACGGACCGTGTCCCGCTGGGCGCTGACCGGGAGCGCGACCAGATAGCGGCGGATGTCGGCAGCGAACTGCTCGACCGACGCATAACGCCGCTCGGGCTCCTTCCGCAGCGCCATCAGGACGATTGTATCCAAATCACCCGAGAGCCGGCGGATCAACTTGCGCAGCGACGGCCGGTCCAATTGACCCGACCCCTCCATGTCGAGATCAATTGAAGACCTTAGTGCAACACTCGGCGCGGGTGGTTGCTCTTCACAGATAATGCGTTCGGCGTCCGTGGGAGATGTGAACGGCAGCCGGTGGGGGTGGCGTCCCGCGAGCAGCTTGTAGAGGATGATTCCCAGTGCGTATACGTCGCTCGCGGTCGTCACGGTCTCGCCGCGAACCTGCTCCGGACTGGCATAGGCCAGCGTCATCGGGCGAGCCCGCCTAGTCTGGGTCAAGGCGGTGCCGCCGTCCTGGCTGGGATCCAACACTCGGGCGATCCCGAAATCGAGCAGCTTCGCCTGCCCCGATTCCGTGACCAGGATGTTGGCCGGTTTGAGATCGCGGTGAACGATCAGGTTCCGGTGCGCATGCTGCACCGCCTCGCACACCTGAAGGAAGATTTCGAGTCTTTCATCGACGGCGAGTTCACGAGCGTCACAGTACTCGTCGATGGGCAGCCCCTCGACGTGCTCCATCACATAGTAAGGCGTTCCGTCGTCGGTGACCCCGCCATCCAGCAACTGCGCGATGCTGGGATGCCGCAGCCGCGCGAGGATCTGTCGTTCGGAGAGGAAGCGCATCCGCGCCTCCTCCGATTCCAGTCCCACGGGCAGGATCTTCAGCGCGGTCTGCATCTCGAACTGCTGGTCGTCCCGCTCGGCCAGGTAGACCGCTCCCATTCCGCCGCGGCCGATGAGCTGGACCAAGCGATACTTGCCGACGCGTCTCCCTTGCAGGCTATCGGCCTCGGACTCATCCAGCGTCGGCACCCCGGCCCGGTCGGCCAGGTCGGCAAAGTAGTCGCCGGCAGACTCGGCCGAGTTGAGCAGCGACATCACCTCGCGCCCGAGGTCCTGGTCCCCAGCGCACGCCCGGTCGACAAACTGCTCCCGTGCCGCGACGGGCTGCTCCAGCGCCGACGCGAATATCCCTTCTATCTGCTCCCAGCGTTCAGGCGTCATGGCCGCAATCACATGAGTGTGGTCTTGATTTCCCGATGGAGCCACGCGGTCGCCAGCTTCCAGTCGCGTTTGACGGTGGCGGGAGAGATGCCGAGCGCGGCAGCCGTCTCGTCTATCGGCAGACCGGCAAAGAACCGGGCCTCTACCACCCGCGCTTGACGCTGGCTCACATCGGCCAGACGTTGCAGTGCTTCGTGTAGCGCGAGTATCTCATCCGCCACCTCTTCGCCGACCGGATTCGCCTCGTCCAGCGGCACCACCGGCGCGCCGCCGCCCCGCTTCCCCGCCCGCCGTTGCTCCGCGTAGTTGACCAGAACGTGCCGCATCGCCTTGGAGGCGACCGCCAGGAAATGGGCCCGGTCGTTCCACTGAGCCTGGCTCTGGTCGACCAGCTTCAGATAGACCTCGTGGACCAGAGCCGTGGTATCCAGCGTGTCATCACCGCTCCAACGCCGGCGCTGGGCGCGAGCCCGACGGTGCAGCTCGTCGTATACGGCCGCGAAGACCTCGTCCATAGCTTCGCGGTCGCCCTGCTCCGCGGCCCGCAGCCGCGCGGTGATTTCCTCGGGAGAGCCCATCCGTTCAAACTGCGGGCACCTCCCTCACTCCGTCAACAGGAACGGCGCGGCGAGGGGCTCACCGACGGCTCATCGGTGCGGCAGCCTCGGCCTCCCACCCCTCCAGATGAGCCTCGTGGGGCGCATATCCTGTAACTCAGAGTAGCACCGCGTCGCAGGAGAGCCGCGGGCCATCCACCCCAATACTACTCTTCGAATCGAGGTGAGAATCATGAAAGCGGTCCTATCATCGAGTCTGGCGCTACTCACATTCGCAGCCTGTGGCGGCAGTGAAAGCGGCGACTACACCGAAGAAACGCAAGCTGCGCTGCAGGCTGCGGCCACCAGCGCCGCGGCACCGAGTGCCGCAATGAAGTCCGGCGCCTACATCGAGTACACCGTGACGGGAGACGTCGAGCTTTCCGATCGGGAAGAAGAAGTAGTGTTGTGCAGCACGAGCGAAGACGGATTCCTGGCCCACACGATCGGCAAGTGGAACTTCTCGCTCGACGCCGAAGGCTCCGGACCCGGATCGCACGGCGTTCGGTTCATGGTTGCCGCTCCACCAGAGATTGAGGCTGTAAATGTCCGCGGAACCGACGACCGCTTCTACGGTGACGGCACGATGACGATCGAGGATGCGGGGAAGGACAACGTCGGGTTCCCGGCCGTCAAGGTCAGCTTCAGCGCCACGGGGCTCGCTTCTCGCCCCGGTCACCAGATCAACGTCAAAGGCAGCTTCTTCTGTGGCGTGATGTGAGTTGTCAGTCGGCCGGCCACGCGCGTGGGCTACGCCACAGCGTTGCCTCAGCGCGGGGCCGGCCAAAAGACCTCCAACGCCGCCGCCTCAACGCCACATCTCTTCCATACTGATCCGCTTGTACCCCGCAGGGATAGCGAACAGTTCGTCCGACACCGATGTTCGGTCGATCGCCACGATCTCATCGATACCGTAGTCGCCGAGCGACGGGTCGAACGTATGGACCCGAATGGGGAGTTGCCCCTCGCACAGAAGGTCCTCGAGATCCGACCCCTCCTCCTCATCCTCGAACGATGCAGCCTGCGCGGCAAGAGCCTCGAATGACTGCACCAGTCTCGAGTCGTCGGCGGCGCACCACCCGCGACCGAACTGTCCGTTGGCTCTCACTTCGTATGCCGCGGTTTGAAAGCCGTTGATCACTTCGGATCGACCCAAGGCTTCCGGCCGCCGGCCACCATCGGAACCATCATCCATCTCTGTTTCCATCTCCGCCATATCCGCGCCGAACTGAGCCATCATCTGCTGCGTTCTACGTTGTTGCTCCTCCATGTCGGCTCTGGAGTACTCCAAGTACGTCCTCTCTTGGGGGTTGACCAGGCGAAACGTTCCGCTTTCCAGGTCGTACACCATGTAGCCTTCTGCTTCGCTGGCGCCGGAGATCCGCAACCGCGATCCCTTAACGTGAACGGTGCTATGCGTGATGTCGGCTTCGCCGGTGGCGGCCATGGATTCGATACGCGCCATCGGAAGGTCGAACAGCTTGCGGGCCTGACCGGCATAGTATTCGGCTTCGTCGGAGTAATCCGGCTCGTCCTCCTCATCCCAGAGCATGTCCTGCAGAAACTCGAGGTTCACGTGAATGCTCCTCTGCCTAATGATCCCCTCGAACTCTTGAGCGAGAACGACAGTGGGTAGGATCATCAGGGCGATGATGATGTATACGGGTGTCACAAGCCTGCTCGTCATGTTAGAGCTCCCTGGGATGAATTGTTACACGTGACGTCACCTGTTACGTCGACAGGCCGCTATCTCGAATCGCGCGTGTCAGTCTTGCCGCGATCCCCGCGCCACACGACCGTCCATCTGAACAACAGCAAACCGAGGCGGGAAAGCTCACAGAGCGGTCTCCGACCTCCGTCACCAGTCTACTACTCAGTACTGTCCGCCGTCGGTCGGGTCCACCGCCAATCCGAGTTCTTTCAAGGCTCTCATCGCTTGACCCGACGCGGCCCAGGAGTAGAGCGCTTCGTCGCGCGTCTGCTGGGTGTCACATCGGCTCACTGTGAGATCGGATTCAGCCTGAGCTCCCTTCCTGACCGGCCACTCATTTGGATTAACAGGTTTCTGCGGTCGAACGGCTCGCGGGGGAACCGGACGATCCGGTTCGGTGCCGTTTCCCTGTTTTTTAAAGATGACGACATATGGCACCGGTTCCCTAAGTGGAGGAATGCATGCGACACAGACCAACGCCGGCGTTGACCCTGGGAGGTCTCGCAACCCTGTTCATGATCACCCCGACCGCACCCGGGTCCGCGCAGCAAACCGCCGCGAGCGGAGGCCTGACGGAGTACGTCGCTGTGGGTCGGGACGGTACCGTGCTCTATACACGCGATGACGGTGCCAATTGGACGCTTCTGACTCCGATCGATTCGTACATCAACGGCGTCGTGTCCGACAACCGCGGCCGCTTCATAGCAGTGGGCGCGGGGGGAAAGATCCTTCGCTCGAGCGACGGCGGCGCGAGTTGGGAGCCGGTTGCCTCGGGTACCGAAGAGACTCTACAGAGCGTAGCGTCTGACGATGAGGGAAGCTTTGTCGCCGTGGGCGCAAATGGCGTGATCCTCACTTCAGCGGACGGCGGCGACACATGGCAGGCGGGCCACTCCGGGATCACTGAGACGCTCCTTTCGGTGGCCACCGATCGGGACGGTACGTGGGTCGCCGGTGGAGCGCATGGACAGATCGTCCGTTCCGACGACGGAGGAGCGAGCTGGATGGCCACAAACACCGGCATGGCAGCCCACGTGAACGGCCTCGCATTCGTGGGCGACGGCCGCTGGGTTGCTGTCGGGCTCCTGGGCAAGGCGGCGTACTCCGCTGACGGTGGCCAGACCTGGACCGTGTCGAGCGCCCCAACGCGGAATACTCTGGAGGGTGTTGCAGCAGCCGGCTCCTTGATCGTAGCCGTGGGCTGGAACGGGACCGTCGCCCGCTCGGATGACGCTGGAGAGACGTGGACGATGGTCGAATCGGGCACGACCCAGCGCCTGATGGCAGTTACGCTGGGACGGAATGGTGCATTCGTCGCGGCCGGCTGGCGCGGGACCGTTGCGCTCTCCAGCGACGGCGGCGCGAGTTGGACGGTCAGGGAGAACCTGACGAGGAAGGTCCTGGAACAAGTCGCGTACAATCGCCTGCCCGACCTCGCGGTCTCGAATCCGAGGCTCGACAGCTCGTGTCACGTAGTCGTCGACGTGACGAATCGGGGGCCGGCCGATTTGCCGGCGGACGTGTGGGACAACCACTCGGTGATACTCCGGATGACGTACGACGACGAGCCGGCCGACTCGATCACAATCGCGTCACTCGATCCAGACAGAGAACTGACCGCCTCTTCGGGTTGGCGCACGCACACCTTCATGTCCCGATCGATCGCCGACACCGTGTCCGTAGCAGTGGCGATCGACGCGAACCGCGCGGTCACTGAAGCGGGGGAAGGCAACAACGCGAGGCAGGCCCAATTAGTGTGCCCCAAATAGTGGCGACGCGAGTGCCGGTGCGGGCGTTGCGCTAGAGTTGCCTGCCCCGCAGCGGGCGTCAGTGAGCGGTGCCCCGTGTTACACGCTCCATAGTGCTCGCGAACTGCAGACCGCGAAGGGGCGCGTCAGGCCGCT
>Ga0209536_100004567_pt1 | contig 21862 bp, 9 predicted proteins | sample DeeMarSeWOR28_12_FD_187461 | JGI IMG/M metagenome (GOLD analysis project Ga0209536, IMG submission 187461) | Marine sediment microbial communities from White Oak River estuary, North Carolina - WOR-2-8_12 (SPAdes) (version 2) | ecosystem: Environmental > Aquatic > Marine > Intertidal zone >... | reverse complement strand
GCATCATTTGGTCTCGGGGGGTCGATTTCAGATGTGCTCGGATTGCATGTGAGCGGGAGTTGGCTCGATTCGCATGGAAGGCTTCCTAATGAGTGGACACGGAGGCTGAATGGCTCCATCAAGCTCACATACGCTCCGAGTCAATCGATCCGCGTGAATACGCTCTTCCTTCTGGAAGACCGTGGGAGGCTCTTCGGATGGAAGAACAGGGTGTACGACGAATTCTACAGGTACTTCCTCGAGGGGGTCCCGCAGTGGGATGGCTACAACATCGTCGGGAGCGTGAAGCTCACACACACACTATCACCTACTGCAAGCTACGAGATCCAGGCCAGCGTAACACATGACAACATCCGCCGGGGATTCTGCGATGACAACAATGATGGCGTTGTTTCGCCGGGTGAAGACGGTGATTTTCTGACCTGGGCGGATACCGGGCAAGTCTACCGCTACATGTCACGCACGGGGCAGCTTGATGTTGACAAGTTCTTCGGAGAGGGTGGGTATGGAACCATCTATGAGTTCCACCCGACGAGCCTGTGGATACGATATGAGGTGGCTCATCCAAATATCTACTTCGAAGATTTTACTCATAGTGTCGGAACGTTTCGCCTGAACGGGAGCGCCCTGGTTCATCCCAGCCATCTCCTTCAGGCGGGGGCCGAAGCCCGGTTCCATATCCTCGACAAGACGCTCAGAGCTGGAACGGGAGGCCCATTTCCGGAGTACAAGAACTATACCGAAGAAATCTGGACACGACGACCGAAAGAGTTCAACTTCTACCTGATGGACCGGATGGAATTCGAAGGCCTCTATCTCAACCTGGGCCTCCGCGTGGAACTTGTTGATCTCGATGCGGAAGAGATCGCGGACTGGTATGCTCCCTTCGCAGATGGCGTTGACGAGAGCGGCGGTCCAGTTCGCTATCCTGTCCGAACCGAGTCGGTCCCACTGAGAGTCTTCCTCTCCCCGCGGATCGGGGTCTCTCACCCCATCAGTGACTATGCAGCTATGTACTTCTCGTTTTCGCGATCCCAGAGACCTTGGCCATACTCAGTCTTGTACTCCAACTACGACAACTACGCGACCCCTACCGTCAATGTCCGAAGTCGGGTCTCCCAGCCTCCAATTACCAGCCTGGAGTATGAACTGGGACTGCAGATCTCCATTTTCCGGACCACCGCCATTACGCTAGGCGCATACTACAGGGAGTATCAGGACTACAGACTCCTGGGGATTCAAGCATATCCGACATCCGGCCCCTTCCGGTACACAGCTATAGTCACCCCTGGTCTCTACGTTGATGCAAAGGGAGTGGAGCTGGAGCTCAATCAGAAGCCGGTCTCACTGCTCGGCTTCCTGACATTTGCGGGCCGTCTCGCCTACGCGCTCAGCTCGGTGATGCAAGGAGCGGCCGTCCGCGGGAAATCGGATTATTCCGCCGCAGCGGGTGACAGCACGCTGTATGGAGGAGCAATACCATTCGATGATGTCAACTACTGGGACAAGACGTACCTCCACGTGCCGGGTGGCTCCTATCTGTTAGGTGGATTCGACAGGAAGCACCGCATCACCTTTCAGCTCTTCATGCAGTTTCCGCTGGACATCCATGTCAATGCCCTTGGCCGGTTTTCCAGCGGATTCTACTATACGGACTACGTATCGGACGAAGAGCCGGATTTCTCGCCACTCGAGGGTCCGTGGAACAGGCAGGTCGATCTCAGGCTCGAGAAAGGGTTCCAGATCGGAGGACTCGGGCGCCTATCGCTGTTTGTGGATGTCATCAATCTCTTCAACTGGGTGAACATAGTCTCGTTCCAGTGGCTTGCGCCCGAGAGCAACGAAGGGAGGAGGGCATGGGAGGAGCTCGGGGATCCGACAGGTGGTCCCGAGATTAATCGTCCGACGACACTTGAGAATGTCACTGTGTACGACGTACCCAGAGAGGTCTATTTCGGCCTGGCATTTCAGTTCTAGGGGTTTCTATAGAATGCATTGCTTCCTGTTGCCCGTCTTTCTGCGACTCTCTCTGACTGCGCTGACACAGCCAACGGTCATGTTGCACCTTGCCGGCGCTGGTGATTTCACGGAAACCCTCGGGCTGAGACCACACGATTGCCAGAGCACTCATACCAGAGGCCTAGGCGCTGAAGGGACGCGGGAGAAATCGTCTCGAATGGGACCCGGCCGGTATTGCTGAGTTTGAAGGGTATTGTGGGATAGGGAAGGGTCATCCCCCTGTAGAGATGGAGAGGGTTGGGGCGCCCGAGCCATGTTGGGTTTGTTCAAGAAGCGGGCCGGATATCTCAATCGTGGGGCTGCGGCCGGTAGGAGCTCGATTAGGGCACAAGAACCGTAGTCGACATCCAGAGTGTCAGAGCGATCCTGCACCTTGAGGAGGATTTGTACGATGGTTTTGGCGGGGAAGAGATCTCTTCAGCAAGCTCTCATCTCGGTAATCTTTGTCGTGGTTGCCGTCTGCTCAAGCAAGGCTCAAATCGGACCATCGCACAGCGGGGCTCTGGAGATTCAGCCGCCAGGCTTCACCATCGTCTATGAGAGATTCCCCCTGGATACGTTGCACCATAAGCTCCTCAGAACAGAGGACGGCCTGATCTGGTTGACCAGGCCGTACGGTCTTGCCAGATACGACGGCTACGAGCTTGTGCACTTCGGTCATCCTATGTCGATCCCCGATGCGAAATATGCAAACAACATGGGGGCTATGATAGAGGATCACGCTGGCAATCTCTGGATCGGATCTGTGCAGGGGCTGCAGAAGTTCGACAGAAAGACGGAGAAGCTAACTCGGTATCTGATCGACTCGACGGCTCAGGTCTCCAGATGGGTCAACTGGGTTCTGTCTCTTCTTGAAGATCACGGCGGAGAACTCTGGGTGGGCACTCGGGGGAGCGGGCTATTCAGATTCGATAGAGAGCGTGGGCTATTCACACAAATCCCTCATATCGAAGGCGGAAGGGCAGTCCTTTCTCTCTGCGAAGATCATGGCGGGACGCTCTGGATAGGCACACTAGCGGGTGTTGCGCGCCTGGATCGTGCGGTGGGTGAACTCCTCCCGCTCAGCGGAACCAACCCGGCACTCCGGAAACTCGCGTCCGACACAGTCTTTTCACTCTATGTTGATCGCAAGAACAACCTGTGGGCAGGGAGCTCTCTTGGCCTGACGAGGATCGATCCATCGAGGACCAGTGGCACCCGGTATGTCGGTCAAGCCGGCGCCTCGCACACGGGGCCGGTAGCGAGAATCACAGCCATTGTCGAGGATCCCGAGGGGGGCCTCTGGGTGGGTACGCACGGAAAGGGCCTCTTCAGGTACGATCCCGGGACGGATGGTTTTCTTCACTTCCCCCAGAGTCCTGATGAGAGAGATACCACGGCGGGGGATGATATCGTCAATCTCTTCGTGGACCGCATATCGGCGACTGGTCAACTTCGATCCTGGGTCTGGATTCTCTACGGTCGTCCCATCGGGAGGCTCGCCCTGCAGTACAATCCGTTCACTCAGATCGAGGGATTCTCCCACCGGCGCGTGAGCTGGATACTGGTGACGAGGCCGGCTCAGGACGGCACGCTGTGGCTGGGCACGACTAGGGAGGGGCTCTTCAAGCTTGACTTGATCTCGAAACGATACGTTCAATATTTCGCTGGGATGACTGTCGGAAGGATTGTTGAAACCAGAGGGGGCACGCTGTATGTCCAGGTTGGACCCCACCTGATGTATGTCTATGATCAGACAACCGCTTCCTTCTCAAGGGTGTGCGAAGATACACTGGCTCTGTGTGGCGAGACCAGGGATGGATCTCTCTGGTTTCACACGTGGGGGCCAAGAGTCCACCTTGCCAAGTACGATCCCTCAAGTGGTGGCTTTCAGCATTATCCACGTACTGATCCCGATTCTGGCATCTTTGTCGACGAGTACGCATTCCCGCTCCACGAGGATCGCGACGGGATACTCTGGTTTGGGACGTTCGGTGGCGGCTTGAGCCGGTTCGATCCCCGCACAGGTCAGTATCGCCGCTACACCAGCGGGGCGGGAGGGGAGGGCACACTGAGGAACAACAGCGTGAAAGCGGTTGTGGAGGATGAGGCAGGCACACTCTGGATCGCCACAGACGGGGGGTTGCACAGCTTCGACCGCGCCTCGGAGCAGTTCACGTGCCACCTCCTCCGGCTCAGCGGGCGCGATCTGGCAATTAAGGGGCTGGTGGCTGATGGAGCGGGAAACCTGTGGCTGGCGTGTTCACACAGACTTGCGTGCTTTGTGAAGGCAACGGGGCGCTTTCTGGTGTTCGGTGGAAAACAAGGACTGAGGGGTCTCCACTGTCAGAGTATCGCCTTCAACAAGGAGGACGGAAGAATCTATGTGGGGCAGTGGAAGAGGGCCTTCTCATTCAATCCGGATAGCGTGCTGGCACTTCATCAGTTCGTGTCTCCGAAGGTGGCTCTCACGGGATTCGATATCTTTGACAAGCCGGCACAGCTTCCGACGACAATCTCGATGATCCGGGAGATTGTCCTTCCCTACTCTGACAACTTCTTCTCGTTCAAATTTGCTGTGCTCGATTTCGTGGATCCGACGCTGAATCGATACGCGTACAAGTTAGAGGGGTTCGACAGGGAGTGGCAGTATCCGTTTGACCGCAGGGTCGCGTACTACACCAATGTTGATCCCGGCGAATACACGTTCCGGGTGAAGGGGAGCAACAGCCGGGGCGTCTGGAATGATGAAGGTGCCTCCGTGCGGTTGGTCGTGACGCCTCCCTGGTGGCGGACGATCTGGGCCTACTGTGGGTATGGTGTTGCCCTTCTCCTGGTACTCTATGGAATGCACCGCTACGATCGAAAGCGTGTGCGCTTGAAGCACGATCTGGAGCTGAAGGAGTTCGAAGCGGAGAAGCTTCGGGAGATCGACGGGATGAAGATGCGGTTCTTTGCTAATATCTCGCACGAGTTTCGGACACCACTGACGCTCATTCTGGGGCCTGCGGAGAAACTCCTGTCACGTGCCGTCTCGGAGGGAGGCCGTGATGAGTTACATATCATCAGAAGGAACGGACTCCGACTTCTGGAACTCATCAATCAGCTTCTGGACATCTCGAAGCTGGATACAGGTACAATGAAAAACCGGGTGCAGGCCTTGGATCTCATCCCGTATCTCAAAGGTATTGTATTCTCGTTCGCCTCTCTCGCAGAGCGGAAACACATTACACTGAAGTTCGAGTCCCCAGAGGCTTCCATTACTGCCTATGTCGATCGCGACAAGCTGCAGAAGATCGTCACAAATCTGCTCTCCAATGCCTTCAAGTTCACTCCCGACGGGGGTGAGGTGTGCGTGGGGGTCTCTGTTGTGGAGGGTGAAGCAAGAGGGGGTCCAGAGCAGATACATCCGGAAATGACAAAAGAATTTGCCGAGATCGTTGTGACTGATACCGGTGTCGGGATACCGATGGACAGGCTCGAAAAGATCTTCCACCGGTTCTACCAAGTGGACGACTCGCACGTCAGAGAACATGAGGGAACTGGTATCGGGCTCGCTCTGACAAAGGAACTCGTGGAGGCACACCACGGACATATCAGTGTCACGAGTGAGCCGGGGAAGGGGAGCACCTTCCGCATCCGATTACCAATGGGGAAGGAGCACTGGAAGGAGGGAGAGATTATCGAAGAGACTGAATACCCTGAGGGGGAATCGATTGCAGCCCCTCTTCACGAGCAGGTGGAGGATGCAGGAGCGGAGAATTTGGAAGAGGTGAGAGAGCGGGAACCAGACGAGGGAGAGGGAGTTCAAGAGGAGTCGGCCGGGGTGCTCCGATCTCTCGTACTTGTGGTGGAGGACAACGCTGACGTTCGAGGCTACATCCGGGCGTTCCTGAGTCCTGAGTACCGGATTGAGGAGGCGGAGGATGGTCAGGCAGGTCTCGAAGCGGCATTGGATCTGTTGCCAGATCTTGTGGTGAGCGATATCATGATGCCGAAAATGGACGGAGTGGAGCTCTGCCGGAGGCTGAAGACCGATGAGCGAACAAGCCACATCCCGGTGATACTCCTCACTGCCCGGGCGGCGGAAGAAGGGAAGTTGGAGGGTTTGGAGACAGGGGCAGATGATTACATCATCAAGCCGTTTGACATGAGGGAGCTTCAGGCACGAACCAGGAACCTGATCGAGCTAAGGAAGACGCTGCAGGAGAAATACCGCCGCCGGTGTGTGCTGGAGCCGGCTGCTGTCCCAATCGACTCGATGGAAGAGAGATTCTTACGCAAAGCGCTTGATCTTGTGCAGGAGCAGATGGCAGAACCGGGATTCAGCACTGAAAGCCTGGCACGCGGGCTTTGCATGAGCCGGAGGCAATTGTACCGTAAGCTTCAGGCCCTCACGGGGAGATCGGCGCATGAGTTCATCCGAAATCTGAGACTCCAGCGCGCGGCTAAACTGCTGGAGGCTCACTGGGGAAATGTCGCAGAGGTGGCCTTTGAGGTCGGGTTCAGCAGCCTTTCGCACTTCGCAAAAGCCTTCCGTCAGGAGTACGGCGTGTTACCTTCGGAATACAGGCCAAGGCACACTCAGAAGTAGCACCAGTAGTCTCTCCTATTGCGCATCCACAAAAATCTTGTACAAACTCGTTCGGAGATTGTCTCTCTACCGCCATAGATTCGGCAGGCTTCAGATGCCGCGACGCCCTCTTCCGTCGAGGGCCGGGCGGTTCAATCGGCGGGGACTGGGGCATTTGCCGAATCTGGGTATCCGGACCATACCTCCGTGGGGACAGTCTGGGAGTTCGTAATCTCCCGACTCACTGATCCTGATTTCGCCAACCCCCAGGCAGCTATCACTCCCGGGATTCGCAGGATGTGCCTCGATCGAACTCGCGGGACCCTCACAGGGCAGTCGACGCGTGAGATTGTCCGCAGGATCCGCCTTCTCCATATCCCAGTTGTGCTTTGGCGGAGTGGGACAGCGTTTCCGAGGTGGTCCGTCAAGTGTGATTTTGGAGTCTGCCATATCCTCCCATGGTCTTTCGAGAGCGGTTCGGTGTGACCCCGTCCACGACCCAGAGGTGCGGGGCCTGGAACATCTCCCGAACCCGACTATTTCTCTGTACAAACCCCCTCGCGGAGCCCTGACGTTTTACCTGCGTCCTACGTTCGGTCCTTCAGCCCCCCTGTCACAATGCCGCTAATCTATGTCCCAGCAGAGTTAGACAATCGCCCTACGCCAAAGGTAAATTGAACCACAGTCCCGCAGTTATCAACACACACCACAAACAGAAGGGGCAGAGCCATGAAAGCACTGTCTGTTGTGTTTGCCCTGGTTGTGGCCATGGGGTTTGGCTGGGTTGGTTGCAACGACGACGCCGAGCCACTGGTTGCACCGGACACCAGGTCGGATGCTGTTACCCTTGAAAAGGGTTGGTGGAACCTCCATTCTGCTGCTGGCAGCGGCCTCGTATTCATCTTCGACCAAAATCCAACATACCGATACAAGGCGTTTATGGCGTTTGCTGCCTTTGAACGTCTCCGTGAAGGGTTCTGTGGCGCATTAGACGTTCATGACTTTGAACAGAAGCTTAGCTTCCAGGCCAAGCTCGTCGACTTGAAGGTTGTAAGTGTCGAAGGGGGCAGACAGGCCAAGATGAGCTGGGAAGTGAAATACACCAAGGGATTTCCGCCGGAATGGCCCACGCTTACACACTGCTTCATCGTTATTCAGGACAATGATGACGGTGAGGGTGAGTTTCATACAGGGATTAACTGCATGCCCGCGGCTGGGTGGCTGGGCCATACGCCACAGCAGTTCATTGACATGACGGTTGAAGAGTACATCACTCTGCGAAAGGATTGTGGAACCTATGGGGAGTGGGCTCGCCAGTATGGGGAATGGACTGTCCGCTAGAAGCCTGCCTCTTCATTCATGTAGCCTGGGCCCGGACACTTTCAGCCGGGCCTTTTGTTATGGAAGTCGTTGGCCCACCAATGCCCATTCTTGAGGGAACTCCATAGGGGAGAACACGCCCGCACGCGCATGGAATGGCCTCAGCTAGCCGGAGCGTTTCCTTGTTCCGGGCCCTCCCCTGTGTGCGGAACTCTTTGAGAGCCCTCTGCCGCTGATGCTGAGGGGCAGTTGTGTGCGACCGTTCGACAGCAAGGCGACGAAGTAGTATGACACTCACGAGAGACCCCCTGATCCACTTCTCCTCATCAGGTGTGAACCAACTATCCCCTCCCTCCTGAAGCGGGATCAACCAACCAGAGGCAAAGAGATCCAGAGTGCAACTAGAAAAAATGAGAAAAGGGCGGCAAGATATTGAAAGAGGTGGGGAAGAGGGTTAGATTCCAAATGAGCGGGCGCCCGCCACTGCATGACGTCCGGCTTCCTCAGTCAACTCTGCATGGGTCTACTCATCATCTGCGAAAGCCGCAAGGCCAATCTGAAGGAGAGTGTCAATGAAGACGCTAGCTCTCACGGTTCTGCTCTTTGTCCCAGTATGCCTCCCAGCTGCATCCATAGGAGATTTCACCGGCGCATGGGAAATCATCCCCGGAAAAAGTGTTGAGCTGGGAAGATATGGGGATTTTGTCCTCCATATCGAGGCAAATGATGGGAATGTTCAAATCATACGAGAGAGGATCCGAAGAGGATACGATCTCTCAGATACACTGGAGGTCACACTCGGCGGAACCACCGAGAAGGAGATAACCCGATACCGGATGCCGGGTATTTCCTACCAGGGTGTGCGGATGAAGAAAGGAGATTGGCGAACATTTGCAGCGGAATACAGTGAGGCGTCCAATACACTCTCGGTGATAGAGAACATGCCGGTCCTCATCTCTCAAGGCGTGAGCACGATCTCCACCACACACACGTTCAGCCTGAACAGAGACAGCACGCTGACTTACAGAATCGTGAGATCAAGCAGAGCGGGCGGGGATGATCTCCTCTACACGCTCAAACCCAAGGGGAGCAAAAGGGCCTGGTACATGGAGCTGGAGAACGACTGGAGTATCGACGGCAAGCTGAACGAGAATGCGCTCCTGGTTAGCCTCCAGGGTGTTACGAACATGCACAAGCGCAATCTCTACTTCATCTACCCGGAGAAGTGGGACTACAACTTCACGCCCCACGTGTTTGAGTTCTTGAGAGACCAGCGCAACTATACCTTCACACAGCTGAGGAGTGTGGAGCAGGCGGTGAAGACATTCAGGGATGACATCCGGGGGTACATCCTCTGGGACAAGGAGGTCAGGACATCGCTCATCGTTGCCTTCACTCTGGCCGGATTGGAGGAGGCCATTGTTGTCTCGGAAGAGCAGATCCCCCTCATGGAGTCATACGAGATCCCGATGATCAAGGATTTCCGGGGCCAGTTCACAGGTCAGAATGATTCTCAGATCTACACCTGGGCCAAAGGAGAGTACTGGGATCGATGTTCAAAGGAGTGCGTCGTATGGCTGGGAGGAGAGCACGGCACCATCATGAAGCCGGGCGTGGTGGACTGGGGGATGCACAACAAGGCGTTCTTCCAGGATCTCTCATGCAAGAAGACAGATGCCGAAGAGTACGGCCTAGCGAATGAACTGCTGGCGGAGTTGGAGCCGATGTCGATGGTCTACGGCTGGCACTCCTACAAGAAGGACACAGAAGGGGAGTTCACGACGCTCTGCTCCAGCCACGGACATCGCATCAGCGGGCTGCACACTCTTCCCAACATGTCCTTTCTCTGCCAGGAGCCTCTCTCACCTGGTTTTGAGTTCAAGAACCAGCACAACATTGAACCGGGCAAGGTCTATGAGCCGGAAAAGAAGGTCTACATCGCCTGCATTCAGACCGACTGTCTGGGATTGGGGGCGTGGACACAGCCCGGGCGCGGCACAATTCCGTATGCCTGGGAAGTGACAATGAACTGGAAGTGGATGGCGCCGGCCATGTTGGAGTTCTTCTACAGTCAGGCGACTCCCAACGACTACTTCATTGGTTCCTTGGGCGGGCCGGGATACATGTACCCGAGAGCGGTACCCAAAGACAAACTGCCAGATCTCGTCAAGAGGGCTGCATCCATGATGAAGGACCTGGACCTGAACTACTTTGAGATCATGGATCATGCCCGGCTGGGACAGGAAGAGTTTGACAACAACCTGACGCTCGACATCATCCAGACCTATTTCCGGTACATGCCGGATGCGATTGGATTCGGGAACGGCTATGGCCCGTCCAACACATTCTACAGCGATGGTGAGCGGACGATGATCTCGTTTGACTACTACCTGTCACCGGAGAGATCGGAAGAGAACGCGGTTGCGGATCTGCGCGAGCTCATGGCATTGAACAGAGAGCGACCCTACTTCCTCTTGCTGCATGTCCGCCAATGGAGTAATATTGACAGGGTGAAGGGTATCCTCGACCGGCTGGGCTCGGATGTGGAAGTCGTTCCCCTTGACCTGTTCACCAAGATGGCGAACCATTCACCCACATTTCAGAACTGGTATCTGCCGAACACTGCGGAGTAGACTGCACATATAGATCGTTCAGCGAGGCGACCAAGTTCCCTGGACCGGGTTTGAAGAAAAGGGGGAGTCGAGCTGAACCCGACTTCCAGGGATGGAAGGTGATGCTCTCCCTTAGGTCATCTCTGACGTGGCTCCACCGAGAGGAGATGTGGGACCGGATTTCAGGGGATTGTGCACCGTTCTGGTTTTACCTGCAGAGACGGCGCGATTCTCCTTGATTCTCTCCGGAGGCAGAGCTAACTTCCCTCCAGAGAAGGTCAAATGCGGTGAGCGGCCGTGGTTCCCGCGCTAGACCTGAGAGCGCACGTCTTCATCTTCTCTCTATGCACTCCCATTTCTCCCGCGGATCCGCTGGCAGGCTCACGCTGGTGCCTCCTTTCCCGCCGTGCCTGTTTTTTCATATGCAGCTGTCTGCTCGTATTGGATCGGCTCCAGGTAGCAGTATCGGGTTCCAGGGGCTGAAGTGGTCCTCTCTGGCCGGCACAGGCCGTGCGCAGTGACACAGAAGTTCGTTTTGAGACCTGCAACCGCAGCTCCGTTCGGCCCAGTGGACCGTCTGGTGTAGTCAAGACCTGGCTCCTCATGGCGACGGTACGCTGCTTAGGGCTTTGGGAGCGGCCGCCGATGAAGCCATGAGCAATGGGCAGAGTTTCTCTCACGTGAAATGCACAACCGGACACTCGGTCAATCTCTTCGCTTGTGGCGAACCAGTCAGAAGACAGCAGTTGACATTTGACTCTCCGCGTGGAACGGTGAATGGAAGTCCGTGACGCTGTGGAGAATGGAGGGATGTCGCGATGAACGGGCTAATGAAATCGAAGAACCTCGCACGCATACTCCTGCTGCTGAGTGGTGCGGCTGCGCAGTCTGCGGCGGTGGACTCATTGCATGTGACACTTGAGGGGCGGTGGGGATACGGGGCTTCATTTGCAGTGGCAATGGCATCTTCCAGGCACGTCGCGATCGGGAGCGGCTCCGTCTTCATGTTGATCGATATCTCCAATCCTGCCGAGCCGGCACACACTTCTGAGATCGTCCTGGGAGGAAGGATCAGATCTATTGCCGTCGACGGCACCATGGCATGCGTGGCTGCAGACGAAGCTGGCCTGTATGTCATTGACATCAGCAACCCTTCTGCCGCCGTGCTCCTCGGCTCCTGCTACATCGACTGGTCAGCATACAGTGTGGCCGTCAGTGGTTCATATGCATATGTGGGTACCTATTCGGGAGAATTGCGGGTGATAGATATCAGCGACCCGTCAATGCCCGTGCCCCACAGCTACTGCGACCTTCCCAGCACAGCTCATGGGATTGCCATGGGAGAGGGCTACGTCTATGTCGCTGATGGCTCCGACGGTTTGCGCGTCATTGATATCGCTGACCCTTCCGCTCCCGTCGAGGTGGGCTTCATTGACACGCCCGAGCTCGCATACAGCGTCACCCTCAGTGAGGGATATGCCTATGTGGCTGAGTCTTCGGGTGGACTGCGGGTCATTGATATCACCAACCCTTCTGCTCCCGAAGAAAAAGGGTTCCTTGACACACCTGGCACAAGCTATGGGGTTGCAGTGACTGGGGGAGTTGCCTATCTGGCCGATGGGTGGGAAGGTTTGCGGGTGATTGACATCAGCGATCCTTCGGCTCCCGCAGAGAAGGGTCTCTGGAACACTGGCCTCTATCCCGGGTACGCGCGCGGGGTAGCTGCCGGCGGGGGAGTTGCCTACGTTGCGTGCGCCTCGAGCGGTCTGCGTGTGATTGACGCAAGAAATCCAGCGGCTCCTGTGGAGATGGGGTCCGTTGATACGAAGGCAGATGTCGCTGAGGTTGTCATACAAGGAGGTCAGGCGTACTTCCTCACGAACGCGCAGGAGTTGCTCTCGGTCGACGTCAGCAAGCCTGCGGCCCCTGCAGTGATGGGGAGCTGTTCCACACACAGAACAGGTGATCGCAAAGCTGTGGTCTCTGAGAACTACCTCTATGCGATCGGATACGGCATGAGCGTCATCGACATCACCGACCCTTCCGTGCCCCTTCTGGTGGGTTCCCGTATCGATGTACCTGCAAACGCTGAGGACATTGCCATCGGGGACGGCCATCTCTATGCAACGAGCGGCTACCCCAACCGCCTCCATGTACTGGATATTGCCAACCCTCAGGCTCCCACCGAGGTAGCGTTCCTCGACATGCCGTCATCTCCTGAGGGGATCGCTGTCAGCGGTACCTACGCCTATGTTGCTACCTGGGATTCTGGGTTTCGCGTGATCGATATCAGCAAGCCCTCCAGTCCCGTTGACCGCGCCACATTCACTCCGCGTGACGGACTCCGGGGCGTGGCTGTGAGCGGGGTGTATGCCTATCTCTGTGCCGGCACAAACCTCCAGATCGTCGACATCAGCGACCCTCTGGCTCCCGTCGAGAAAGGATTCTGCACCATCGATGGAACAGCCATCGATGTCGCCGTTAGCGATGACTATGCCTACGTGACCACGTTCTCGACAGGTCTCCGGGTGATAGATATCAGAAACCCCTCTGATCCTGTAGAACATGGGTACTACGAGACAGCCGGGCGGGGGGGAAGCGTTGCGGTGAGCGGAGAGCTGGTCTTTGTGGCTGATTCCTACTACGCGAGCTCGGGCTACGGTAATTGGTCGGGTGTCTATGTCTTTCGCTTTGTTCCTCCCTCACCCCCTCCAGCCCCGACGAACCTTGTGGCTACTGCAGTCTCATCGACAGAGATCGATCTGACGTGGGATGACACGCCCAATGAGATGGGGTACAAGGTGCAGAGGGCGCCCGGTGTGACCAACCTCGTCTGGGAGGAGATCGCCTCCCGGGATGAGAACATCACAAGCTTCCAGGACACCGACCTGAGCGCCGAGTCGGTGTTCAGCTACAGGGTGATTGCCTACAATGATGAAGGAGAGAGCCAGCCCTCGAACACTGATTCGGCCCAAACCTATCCGGCACAGGCAGTACCACCCCCGGCCCCGACTGGTCTCCTTGCGAACACCGTTTCGCCGACGCAGATTGATGTGACGTGGAATGACACTCAGTACGAGACGGGGTACAGGGTAGAGAGGGCGCTTGGAGTGGACGGGCCCTGGACGCAGATCGCTGCGCCGGTGGCAGATTCAACACGCTACCAAGACACGGGACTGAATCCTTCTACGACCTACTTCTACCGGGTTTACGCATACAACGAAGCCGGTGATGGCCCATATTCGGAGATTGTCTCGGCAACAACGCCCACACTGGATACGCAGGGGCCTTCCATCCTCATTCAGCAGCCCTCACCGCCGGCTGCCGGGGTGGCTGTGGTCATCAGTGCGACCATAAGCGACTCTTCGGGTGTGCAGTCCGCAACGCTCTGGTATCGGCCCGGAGGGGGCCAGGCCGGTTCGGCCACCATGTCCGGCGGGAGCGGGCAGTATTCCGGGACCATTCCTTCGGCGGCAATTACCCCGTCCGGCGTCGGCTTCTACATTGAAGCCACAGATGTGATGGACAACACAAGCAGGGAGCCCGCAGTGGGCTTTCAATCGCTGCAGGTCTCGGTGAGCGGTCAGGGGGTGGTCTGTTCGTCACCTCAGCCCGGGGGTAGCCAGCAGACGGCCTACCGAATGGTCTCTGTTCCGGCGGATGCGAACTCGAACAGCCCTGATGCCGTTTTGGCTGATGACCTTGGTGCGTATGACAACACTCGCTGGCGGCTCTTTGAGTTGACGCCGGAGCAGGGATATACGGAATATCCCAACACGAATCCCATGACACCCGGCAGAGCCTTCTGGCTCATCGTCTATGAAGGAGGGAGGGTGATCGATACGGGACCCTGTCTATCGGCTCCAACCGGCGGGGAATACCAGATTCCAGTGCATGCAGGATGGACGCTGGTCGGCAATCCGTTCAACTTTGCAGTGCCGGTGGAGAATCTGCGCTTCGCCTCCGGGACAGAGCAGGTGGTGTTGCGTTCATACACCGGCGCATGGAACGATCCCGCAGCAGCTGCTGTGACCGTCATGGAGCCCTTTGCCGGGTACGCAGTGAGCTCGCAGAGTGCGACCCAACTGCTTGTCGACCCGGATCTCTCTTCAGGAGGAATGCTCGCGAAATCTGCGTTCGAGGATTCCAGCTCCTGGGCAATCAGGATTCATGCCCGGTGTCAGGATGCTCTGGATCTGGATAACATTGCGCGGGCCTGCCGGGGAGCGTCCAGGGATCTCGACTCGCTGGATCAGCCTGAGCCGCCGGTGATTGGAGGATACGTGTCGGTCTATTTCCCTCATGCCGATTGGGAGACGGTGTTGAAGACCTACTCGGTCGATGCCCGTCCCCTCCCCCAGGAGGGAGACGTCTGGCTGGTCGAGGTGAAGAGCAATATCCGAGACCTCGTCCATCTTCGCTTCAAGGGCATTGAGACAATCCCGGGCGAGAGTAGCGTGGTGGTGCTGGATGAGGCAACGAACGCGTCGCTCGATCTGCGGGAGGTGCAGGAGTATTCCTTCGCAAACACGAATGAAGACGTTGCCAGGCGGCTGAGGATTCTTGTTGGCAGTCAGGACTTCGTGACGTTTGAACTTGAAAAGGCCGGCATCTATCCTCTTGGATTTGGGTTATCGCAGAACTTCCCGAACCCATTCAATCCACTGACGACAATTGGGTACAGCCTGCCGGCAGCCAGTCGGGTGACGATAACGCTCTATGACGTTGTGGGCCGGGAGGTGGCGACTCTGGCCGAAGGGATTCAGCTCCCTGGTCGTCGGTCCGTGGTTTTAGACGGGTCTGACCTGGCGAGCGGCGTCTATTACTACCGGATGCAAGCGACGGCTCTGGAAGGTACGGCGGGATCATATGTGCAGACACGCAAGCTCCTCCTCCTAAAGTAGTACCGACAATCAAGGCACCCGGACGATGGGATCCATGACAGGCCGGATAGTATCGCACTACAGGATCGCCGAAAAGCTTGGCGGGGGCGGGATGGGTGTAGTGTACCGGGCCGAGGACATTCGCCTGAAGCGGACGGTTGCCCTGAAGTTCCTCTCGGGAGGCGGCGGCTTTGATCCGAAAGCGAAACTCCGGCTTTCCCGGGAAGCAGAGGCGGCATCCGCTCTGCAACATGCCAATATCTGCACCATCCACGACATCGATGAGACAGATGACGGGCAGGTCTTCATATGCATGGACTACTACGAGGGGGAGACACTCAAGGTCAGGCTCGGTCGCGGGGCAATGCCCATTCCGGAGGCGTTGGAGGTTGGCATTCAGATTGCCAGCGGACTTGCGAGAGCGCATGAGGCCGGCATTATTCATCGCGATATCAAGCCGGCCAACATCATTATTACCCATCGAGAAGAAGTACGGATTGTTGACTTCGGGCTCGCCAAACTGGCAGATCGATCGAGAATCACGAAGACAGGGAGCACACTTGGGACCATTGCCTACATGTCTCCGGAGCAGGCGCGAGGAGAGGGGGTCGGGTTCAGCTCAGATGTCTGGTCCCTTGGCGTGCTCCTCTACGAGATGCTGGCCGGTGAGCAGCCATTCAAGGGCGACCAGGCTGCAGCCGTCTACTATCAGATTCTCCAGGAGATGCCGCAGCCCCTGAACGCAGTCAGGCCAGAGGTTCCTCAGCCCTTTCAAGAGCTGATCGGCAAGGCAATGGAGAAAGACCCTGCGGCTCGTTTCTCCTCGGCCGGGGAGATGCTGGATGCGCTCCTTGCTCTTCGGGGCCTCTCTACTGCTGAGAAGACACAGGAAATCCTTCCCCGGTCATCCCCCGCTGTCGGAGAGTCTATCGAGGACTATCGGATCACTGCCGTAGCCGGGCGGGGAGGTATGGGCATTGTGTACAAGGCGCTGGACACGGGCCTCGACCGGGAGGTGGCTCTCAAGATTATGGAGGAGCAGTTCGTTGCGGACCCGAGACTCCTGGACCGGTTCAGGTCAGAGGCCAAAGCGTTAGCCAAGTTGGATGATCCGAACATTGTGAAGGTGTACGCCCTCCGTGACACGGTCTTCGGATTCTGTCTCGTGATGGAGTTCGTTGAGGGAGAGACATTGCGGGACCGAATCCGGAGGGTCGGGCCCCTTCCCCCGGGAGAGATCATCAACATATTTGGACAGATCCTTCGCGGGCTTGACCATGCACACAGAGCAGGCGTCATTCATCGGGACATGAAGCCCAGCAACATCATGATCACGAAGGCGGGTGCGGTCAAGATAACGGACTTCGGTCTGGCCAAGGTACGACGTCCTGGTGATCCCACGAAAACCGTCGGGGTGGCAGGAACACCCTACTATATGTCACCCGAGCAGATCACCGGGCTGGGGAACGTTGACGCCCGGGGTGATATCTTCTCACTTGGAATGTCACTCTATGAGTCAGCTGCGGGGAGGCTTCCGTTTTCGCCGGAGGATTCAGAGTTTGCGGTGCAGATGATGATTGTCGAGGGGAGAGTCCCCTCCGCAGATAGTGTCAGCCCGCACCTTTCGCGAGAGCTTGTGGGGGTTATCTCCAGGGCCACAAAGACGGACCCGGCAGAGCGCTTCCAGAGCGCGCAGGAGATGCGTCAGGAACTGGAGAGAATTCCCCTCGTTGACCGAATGGCCCAGGAGGGAGCCGGCCTTCGACGGCCGCCAAGAAGAGAAAAGACTGGCGCTCGTCGGTGGCTGATACCCGGTCTTGTCGCTACGCTAGCCCTGGCGGCAATTGTTTTCGTTCTCGGATATCTGCTGGCTCCAAGTGAAACAGCCATTAGTGTGAAGAGCATGCCGGCTGGGGCCAGTGTGCATCTCAACGGCGCTTCGCTTGGCCAGACCCCGCTCGAGGGTCAAGCCATCGAGCCCGGAAGGATTTCGATCCGTGTGGCCCGTAGCGGGTTTGTCCCGAAAGACACAACAGTGCAGATGGAGGAGGGTCAGCTTCTTGCACTTGCATTCACTCTCGAGAAGGAGACCCTCCCTCGAGCCAGTATCTCCATACACTCCTCACCCGAGGCGGCAGAGGTCTATGTGGATGAACAGTTGGCGGGAGAGACCCCGCTTGCGGATCGTCGTCTGACTCCTGGCAAGCACACGATTCGTGTCGAGAAAACAGGATATGAGGGGCAGGATACACTGGTCAGCGCGGCAGAGGGGGAGGAGATGAACCTGGTGTTCGAGCTTGCTTTGGTGGAGCAGCCGCCTGCCATGGGAACGGCTTCCATTACCGTGGTTCCCTACGGCGCTCGCGTGACGATCGACGGGAAGGGGATACGAACTGAGGCACTTACGGCCGTAAGCCTCTCCCCGGGGAAACACAGAGTGCATGTGTCACATTCCGGATACCAGACACACACCTCCGTGCTGGAGATAACGGCAGGCCAGATAGCGACGCCCCGGTACGAACTCGTGAAGATTGTCGCAAGGGGAAAGCTGAGCGTCACTTCTGAACCGACGGGGCTTGAGGTTCGGGTTGACAACGTGAAGGCCGGGATGACTCCCTGCGTGAAGGAGATGAAGCCGGGCACCTATGTGATCCGAGTCCTCCACCCGGAATATGGCTCGTGGGAGAAGGAGGTAAGTGTCCGAAGAGATCAACTCTCCGGCACTTCCGTCGATTTCAGCAGAACCTTCAAGATCACGGTAACATGTCATGACGCCGAAGGCCGACGGATTCCCGACGGTGAACTCTTCCTGGACGGGCTGAAGGTAAAACACTACGGTTTTCCCTGCGAACTGAGAGATCTGAGAGTTGGCGTGCATACCATTGAGGTCAGATGTGAGGGATACAAGCCCAGTCCTGTTCGGAAGAACTTCGAGAAACCTTCCGATCAGAATGTGAAGTTCGTGCTGACCAGAGCGGATATGTGACATTTGTCTTCTCAAACCTCAAAGGAGGCAACGGTGATTATCAGCGATTTCTTGGATCGATGGGGGGTTGCCAGAATCAGCTGGGTCCTGCTTGGGCTGCTTCTGGTTCAGTCTCCAGTCCTCGCATTCCTGCCAGTACAGGATGATGCCTGGGAGAAGATCCAGCAGGCTGAGCGGCTCTTTGATCAGGGGAAGATTGACGATGCGATCAACATTCTGGAGCTTCTGCTTGATCAACCAGGACTGACCACCGAGCACAAGCAGAAAGCCTACGAGCTACTGGCGGCCAATTACCTGGCCAAGATGTACGAGGAGCGAGCGGATCGTGCAATTCGCAAGCTTCTGGAGCTGGTCCCGAACTATCGGCCTGACCCGAGGTACTACTCTCAGGCCTTCATTGGCCGTGTTGAGGCTATACGAAAAGAGCTTGCAGCCGCCCAGCCCCCCACGGAGACTGCGCCGCCTGTAACGGAGGCCGCTCAACCCCTAAAAGAAGAGGAGAAGGAATCATTCATCGGGAGCACCGTGTTCTGGGTCGGTGCAGGAGTGTTGGTCGCGGGGGCTGTGACTGTGATTGCGGTCAGTGGAGGCAACGGTGCCGCCTCTCAGACTCAGGCGCAACCGCTGCCGCCGCCGCCTAACTTGCCCTGACATGGATGCTGATGCAGGCACAATGGTTGCTGTAGATTCGGATGAAATGCTCCAGAACATGTTGTTTCAGTAGTCTGGTCTTGCCCTCCCACATGCCCTCCCGTCCGGCGTAGCCAAGGACCGTCAGCAGCGCGGTGGACCCATTCTGCGGTCTCATTCGTTCTGCATGGCCGATTCGAAGCAGTCTGCCTTCCGGGTAACTCACAGTCAAGGTGGTGTGAGATTCGGGGAGACCGGGAAAGCAGGTCCATAGCCGAACAGCCCGCGGTCAGACCCCCGGGACTTGTCTACTGAATGACCTGATCCTGGAACTTGATGCCGATGCTCTTGAGGAAATTGAACGGCGTTTCTCCCCCGGCGAAGACAAAGATATAGTGATTGGGTATTCTCTTCAAGCCTTCCGGAGTCTCAAGGAGCACTGCATCATCCAGAATCTCCTTTACGGTGGAGCTCAAGGCCAGGTGTATCGTGCCGTCCCTGCGACACTGATCCAGCCGACTGGCATTGCGCTCCTTCAGGCGGGTGAACTCTGGCTTGCGGTACGAGAGCGTTACCCGGTTGGAACGCTCAAGCGCGAGTCCCATCGCCGCCTCGGCGGCGGAATCTCCGCCTCCCACAACGAGGATGTCGCAGCCACGATAGGATCCTGCATCAGTCAACCGGTACATCACTTTGCCGAGTGCTTCACCCGGCACGCCCAGCTTGCGGGGAGTTCCTCTTCTCCCGAGCGCGAGCACGACGTGACGGGCTTCGTATACTCCCTGTGATGATTGCAGGGCGAATCGATCTCCCCCGTTCTGAATGCCGTTCACCTTCTCGTGCGTGTTGATGTCGAGACGTGTCTTCCTCAGAATGTCCTTCCAGATGTCGAGGAGCGATTCTTTCGATGTTTCGGTGAGCTTGAGCTTCCCCCAGAGCGGGATCTCCACGGGAGAGGTCATCACAATCTTCCTTCTGGGATACTGCAGGATGGTCCCACCCACGTCACCCTGTTCCAGGAGGAGGTACTTCATGCCGTGTTTCTTCGCCGTGAGTGCGGCTCCCAGCCCGGCAGGCCCGGCGCCGACGATGGCGACATCATAGATGCCGTTCTGCGAGGATGAGCGCGCCGCTATGTGTTCGACGGCATCCCGCCCCTGTGTTATGGCGTTTTTGATCAGGCCGAGTCCGCCCAGTTCACCCACGATGAAGATGTTGCGCACGGTGGTTTCGTGCTGTTCGGTCAGGAGGGGAAGATCCGCGCTCCGGCCGGGAGCAGCCATCAGCAGCTGGATCGCGCCCATGGGGCACGCTTCAGCACAGAGCCCATGTCCCACGCATTTGGCGCCGTGAACGAGAACCGCTTTCCCCTCTATGACCCCGAGGACATCGCCCTCGGGGCAGGCGCGCACGCACCCTCCGCAGCCAATGCAGTGGAGTGCATCGATGGAGGGGTGCATGGAAACCGCTGCCTGAAGCCCGCTGATTCTTGCCTTCTCGAAACGGCTCCGCGCATCGCTCTCCTTCTTCCTCACCCTGAGGTAGTAGGGCACCACTGCGGCGGGGATCAACAGGGTAACCAGAAGAATCGTTATGAGTGACTCGATCGTCGTTTCTCCCTGCATGCTCAGAAATGTAATCCAATCTCCAGGTACACCCGACGGGCGTCCTGCAGCGTATCCCAGACCTGCTCGAGGTTCACCAGGCAGTAGAGAGAGCGAGAGACCCGATAGCTGACATTTGCGCTCGCCGTAAGCGTTGCAAGACGCCGCTCCTCTCCTACCACAGTGTACTCATACCGGTTGAGGCGTGCCATGACGGAGAGTGACTGTGAAATCCACCTGGCAATGTCGACTGCAATATCATCTCCGTCGGTGTAGAGCCCCCGGATGGCTGCATACCGAATCCCGACATCAAAACCGCTCCGCAGGATATCGTTGAGGCGCAGGTTTGTTCCGAGCGTATGGGCGCTCGATGTGGACCCGGACGCCAGCCGCACATTGCCTGAGGCCGTAAGCGTCACGCGCATCGGCAGCCTGAAGGATACCGATGCCCGGTATCCCTCTCTGAGCGACCGGTCCAGAAGCGTATCGGCAATCGATCTCATGCTCTCAAAGAGGTAGATCGCCCGTGTGGCGTCATATCCTCCGTTGAGAGCGAGCCACGACAAGGGAGTGTACGAGACTGTCAGGAAGGTGTTCGTAAACCGGAATGCGTTCTCCCGCACGCCATTCGTAACCGTGTGCAGATCAAGCTCCGTGCTCTGGTACAGGAAGAGACGGGGACCCAGCCGGATCGACGCCTGCAGGTAGAGGAACTCTCGATCCAGCTTTCCCCTGAAGAGGTTCTGACTGTACGCAACGGTGACGTTCGAACCTGTGAAAACACCGCCGCCCCAGTCGTAGTTTACAAAGACGCCCACTTTTGCCTCGTCGGTATTGACTCGGGGAGCGAAAGAGTTAGTTGGTTGCAGGACAAGGCTTGCCGGATGACATCCATACCCAAGATGAAGTTACCAATGCGAATAAAATCTCCATCTGGGCATTGGCTGTGTCGTTACCCTGATTATGCGAGAAGTTGAGCGTATAGAGCAATCCGTCATGAACGATGTACACCTTCCGGATGGGATCCTGCCCGGGCATGCCATCCAATACAAGTGCTTGTTCGCCACCCAACATCACAGTCGAACGTGGGGGAGAACCCCCAAATGTGTTCACCTCTTCGTCAGCAACCTCCAGGGCGGTACGGCCTTGCGCGTCGATAGCATCGATCCAGACCAACCCAGCCACTAAGCCCCCCAGGCCCGAATGCGGACCGATAACCTCCACTTGATGGTCGTTGATAAGTAGCATGAAGCCCT
>Ga0209536_100004566_pt1 | contig 21863 bp, 20 predicted proteins | sample DeeMarSeWOR28_12_FD_187461 | JGI IMG/M metagenome (GOLD analysis project Ga0209536, IMG submission 187461) | Marine sediment microbial communities from White Oak River estuary, North Carolina - WOR-2-8_12 (SPAdes) (version 2) | ecosystem: Environmental > Aquatic > Marine > Intertidal zone >... | reverse complement strand
GTGGCCGCGGCGACCGCGTCGCCCTCGTTGGCTGCCGACAGGTAACTCATGTCCGGGTCGTCGATGACGCTGTTGATGAAGGGCGTCAGGAATGAGCAGGGCACGCCCGCCCAACGGGTGAACCCGAGGGCCTTGGCCGGCCCGATGAAGTCATTGGCCTGTATCACTTCAGATCACCCCGCTGTCCGGCCCGCTCAAGGCTGCCCGTGGGCGAATTCACTGGCCCGCTGCAGGTCATCGAGGTTGTTGATGTCCATCCAGTGCCCGGTGACGTACTGCACCTGCGGCGCATGGCCGTTTGCAATCAGCCGGTTGACCAGGTCGGGCACGTCCCTGCTCCCGAAGCCGGACTCCGCGCGCAACTGCTCCAGCGCCTCCAGCAGGTATCCCCGGCCCGCGCCGCGCGCCCGCAGCATGCCGATCCAGCGGCCGTTCGGCTGCCGGCCCTGCCAGGCGACATCGCTGCTGATCTGTTCCAGGCTGACTTTCTGCTGATACATCGCCCGGTCGTCGGGCGCCGAGCAATAGGCCAGGTCGTTCTTGTTGCCGGCGGCCTGGTCCAGCGGCGAGGAGTCGACGACCACCAGCAGATCGGCCTCCCAGTCCATCAGGTTGTTCAGGATATAGGTGCGGAACAGGAGATCCCCGTAGATCAGAACGGTATTGTCCGAGACCGCGTCGAGGGCGCAGGCCAGCGACGCCAGTTCACTCCCCGATCCCCAGTCCTCGTTCACCACCAGCCTGACGCCCTGGGCGTCGATGGCCTCGCTCCGGTAGCCGCCGACCACCGTGATGTCGTTGACGCCCTGGGCCTTGAACTTGTCGACCAGGCGGCGCAGCACGGTCTTGCCGGCCACCGGGATCATGACCTTGGGCCGGTCGCGCGTCAGATCGTCCATGCCATGCCCGCGGCTGGCAGCCAGGATGATGGCGGTCGCTTCCTGCCGGGTGCTGCGCGCGTAAATCTTTTCCGCTTCCAGCAATTCGTCGGCGCCCTGCAGCCGGAAGATTTCCGCAACCGTGGCGACGCGCCCCTCCACGTCGACCAGCGACCCGGTCTCGAAGATCTGTCGCGCCGTGGCCTGCATGGCGGTGATGTTGGCCCGTATCAGGTGATTGGCCCAGATGACCAGGCTGATCCCGTGCTCGCGAAACACCTCGGTGGGCGTCGAGTAGTACTTGGTCGGCACGATGACCAGCGGGCAGCGGTTGTCCCACTCGCGGGCGAAGGCCAGCACCTCGTCCGGGCGCGGCTGCTTGCTGTGGATCAGGATGGCGTCAGCGCCCGCCCGGCGGTAGGCCTCGCCGCGCCGGAGGGCTTCTTCCAGGCCCCACCCGGCGATCAGGGCCTCGACCCGCGCCACGATGCAGAAGTCGTCGTCCTGCTGGGCGTCCTTGCCGGCCTGGATCTTGCCGCAAAACGTCTCGACGTCCTCCAGTTCCTGCTGCTCGCCCTGGATGAAGCTGTTGGTCTTGGGGAACAGCTTGTCCTCGATGCAGACGCCGCCGATGTCCCGTTGCTCGAGCTTGCGCACCAGGCGGCGCATGTTGTTGAAGTCGCCGTAGCCCGTGTCGCCGTCGAGCAGGATCGGAATCGTCGTGGCGTCCGACATGAATTCGAGGATGGCGACGACCTGGGTCCAGCTCAGCTCATTGTTGTCGCGCACGGCATGCTGCGCGGACAGGGCCAGTCCCGAGCCCCAGATCCCCTTGAAACCGGCCTCCTCCACGATGCGGGCCGAAAGGCCGTTGTGGGCCTCGAGGATGAATTCCGTCTCGGGCGACAACAGCAGTTCCCGGAGTTGGGTGGTTTTGCGGGTCATGACTCGGTCAAAAACACGGATAGTCGCCGCGGATGGCGGGCAGGATTTCGTCGTTGGCCCGCGCGACGTCCTCGGGAAAATCTATCTCGATCCAGGGCAGCCCCGTGACGTCCTCGAACCCGAAGTCTCCGGGCCGCGCCAGCAAAACGTCGCGCAGGGCCTCTTCATGGGGCGCGTCACCCAGGCCTTCGCGGTCATAACGGGCGCACTGTTCGGAGACGGCCGAGGCGCACTCCGGGCCGAAGCGGAAGAACCCCACCGATTCGCCGATCGTGTCGTACGTCAACTGCGGGGCCAACCGCTTCCGGAAGTCCACCATGACGCCATCCCGAACGGCGATCTTGACGGGTTCGTCACCCTGCACGAAGTCGCGGTCCAGCAGGTAGCAGTTTTCGATGGGGGTCTGCAGCAGGCGTTGCAGGATTCCCGGGTGGTACAGCACGTCCGCGTCCATGACCAGCACCGCCTCTCCGCCCTGCAGGGTGTCGGCGGCGGCCCACAGGCTGAGCACGCTGCCCTGTTCGTACCGGGGGTTGAAGTGAAAGCCGACATCCGGCCGCGTTCGCAGCGTGCCGACGTGATCGATGATGCGGTCTGCCTCGTACCCCACAACCAGGTCCGCATGCCGCACGCCGAAGCCGTACAACAGATCCAGGTGACGGGCCAGCAGGCTGCGCCCGCCGAATTCCATCAGGCATTTCGGGTGGCCGTCCGGGTTGTGCCCCGCCAGCCGGCTGCCGCGGCCAGCGGCCAGGATGATCGCATGCATGGCCCATTGTAACCCGTTCCGCGGCAGGTCTGGCAGCCGCCGTGCATCTTCGATGCCACTCTGTGCCGAGGTGCGTGACGTTACGGTGACGCTATAGTGACGAGTGTGTGATTCCTCCGCAACAGCGCCATCATGCCCGGATGATTTCCGGGCGATTCGAGCGACAGTATCGCGTGACCCACTTGAAATTGCCTTGGCTTAGCCTTTGCTCAAATGGCGAACACTCTCGGTGGAACCGACCTGGCACTGGACGAAGTCCATTCCTTCGTCCTCCGCATCAGCATTGACCGCGCCTGCGGAGGTCAGGGCAAGCCGCGACCCCAGTTCCAGCTCGAGCACGTCAATCGCCAGAAAACCTGCCGCACCAGAACGCTGGAGGAAGCGTGCGCCGTTCTGGCTTTGCAGGTGAAATCCATTTTTGAAGAACTCGAATCGGGCGAAGTCGCGGACACGCCGGAACGAGACAGCGGCTAACCCGGCGTTTTTTGGCGCCGTTTTGACTGGAGAATCGACATGGCGAGGATTACGACGAAGATCAGCATTGCAATGGCGGGCGGGAAGACCATTTCCGTTACCTCGGGCGTCATCGACGCCGAAGCCACCGGCCAGATCGATGTCGACCTGCCGGACGACGGCAGCGAAGTCACCGTCGAGATTCAGCCCGGCGCGGCGAGCCAGTTGCACGCGCTGCTGCTGTCTTCGAGTTACTACGGCCCCGAACTCACGTATGTATTCAGCGATGGCACGACCAAGTCGAGCCCTCGCCTGACACTGGATGCGCCACAGTTGTTTTCCGCCGGCAACATGGGCGCCAATGGGGCCAAGCCCCCGTTGCAGATTCTGTTCAAATTGGCGGCTTTATCCGGCGACCTGGCCGGCAAGGGCGCGTCGGTCAGCATTTTCGTCGCCCGGGACGCAACTCCGCCGGCCCCGTAGATCGATTTTCGCAACAAGTGGCCCCGGGACACTCGCGAGGGCCCAATTAACAGCCACATGGAGGCAAACCTATGAGCGTTCCACTCACGTATCCCGGCGTATATATCGAAGAAGTCCCCAGCGGGGTGCGCAGCATAACCGGCGTCGCCACCTCCATCACGGCCTTCGTCGGCAGTGCATTGCGCGGCGAGGAAAATGAACCCACGCTGGTACAGAGCTTCGCCGAGTACAGCCGGAATTTCGGGGATCTGTCCCGCAGCCACCCCATGGGCTTTGCGGTCAGCCAGTACTTCCGCAACGGCGGCCGGGACGCGCTGATCGTCCGCGTCACCAACAGCGGGGCGCCAGCCACCGTCGCGGCGGACACCCTGAACCTTGTGGCCGCCAGCGCCGGCGAGTGGGGCGAACGCCTGTCTGTGACCATCACCCATCCGGATCCGGCGATGAACCCCGACGCGGCCGCCAACGAATTGTTCAACCTGATCGTCACCGACAACGGCACCGGCGCGGTCGAAACCTTCAACAACCTGTCGGTGTTGGCGGACAACGCGCGCCTGGCCACCACGGTACTGGATCAGCAATCCAGGCTGGTCCGGGTCTCGGGCGTCCTGCCCGGCGCACGCCCCGCCCCGGTCAGCAATGTCGCGTTCAATACCGACGGCGACGATGGTACGACCATCGATGACGCGCAGGTATCCGACCCCAGCCTCGAATCGCCGCGCCAGGGCATCTGGGCGCTCGAAAAGGCCGGCCTCTTCAACCTGCTGTGCATTCCACCGTTCACGCTGGACAACACCGGGGACATCGGCGCGCAGACCCGCACGGCGGCCGCGGCCTACTGCCTGAAGAGACGGGCGGTATTCATCGCCGACCCGCTGTACGACTGGGACGAGGCCAGCGACCTGGTGGACGCAGGCACCGGGCTCGACGGGGCGACCTGGGGGCTGGACCGCAACGCCAACACGGCCGTCTATTTTCCGCGCGTGCTTCAGCCCAACCCCCTGCAGGAAGGCCGGCTGGGCAATTTTGCCCCTTGCGGCATCATCGCCGGCGTCATTGCGCGTACCGATGCGACCCGCGGGGTCTGGAAAGCGCCCGCGGGGCTGGACGCGAACCTGAGGGGCGTTTCAGCCCTGGCGGTCAAGCTGACCGACGGCGACAGCGGCGTGCTGAACCCGCTCGGCGTCAACTGCCTGCGCTCGTTCCCGGTCAACGGCAGGGTGGTCTGGGGCAGCCGCACGCTGGTGGGGGCGGATCAACTGGCCTCGGAGTGGAAGTACCTGCCCGTGCGGCGGACGGCCCTGTACATCGAAGAAAGCCTGTTCCGCGGCACCCAGTGGGTCGTGTTCGAGCCGAATGACGAGCCGCTGTGGTCGCAGATCCGGATGAACGTCGGCGCGTTCATGCAGAACCTGTTCCGCCAGGGCGCGTTCCAGGGCAGCAGCCCCCGGGAAGCCTACTTCGTCAAGTGCGATTCCGAGACCACCACCCAGACCGACATCGACAATGGAATCGTCAACATCATCGTCGGCTTTGCGCCGCTCAAGCCGGCGGAGTTCGTCGTCATCAAACTTCAACAGATAGCCGGTCAGGCCGAAGCATAGGAGTAGATCATGGCTCAATTCAGTGTCAACGCGCAGCGCTTTGACCCGTACAAGAACTTCAAATTCCGCGTCAAATGGGACGGCCGGTACGTGGCGGGCATTTCCAAGGTCGGTTCGCTGAAACGCACCACGGAACCGGTGGAACACCGCGAAGGCGGGGATCCGAGCACGGTCCGCAAGTCGCCCGGCCAATCCAAGTACGAGGCGATCACGCTGGAACGCGGCGTAACGCACGATCCGGAATTCGAGAAGTGGGCCAACAAGGTCTGGAACTTCGGCTCCGGGCTGGGCGCGGAAGTGTCGCTCAAGGACTTTCGCAAGGACATCATCATCGAGATGTACAACGAGGCCGGGCAGGTGGCCGTCGCCTACAAGGTCTACCGGTGCTGGGTATCGGAGTACCAGGCGCTGCCGGAACTGGACGCCAGCGCCAACGCCATCGCCATCCAGACACTCAAGCTGGAAAACGAGGGCTGGGAGCGGGACTACGAGGTCTCCGAGCCGACCGAGCCCGAATTTACCGAGCCTGCCGCATAACGGGCAATGAAACTGCTCGAGGCCGGGGAACTGCTGAATGCCTGGGAAGCGGGGTTGAACCAACCACTGCTGCAGAAGGCGTTGATCCTGCTGGCCGCGGCATCCCCCGGGGCCGCTTCCGAATCCCTGGCGCGAATGACCGTGGGCCGGCGCGACCAATGCCTGCTGGAACTTCGCGAAGGCCTGTTCGGCCCGCGGCTGGAGAACGTGGCGGTCTGTCCAGAATGCGGCGAGCGGGTCGAATGGGAGAACCACACGGCGGAATTCCTCGCCCCGCAAGCCGAACGCGAGGCCGCGCAGGACGAGTTCGAACTGCAGACGGGGGAGTTCATCCTGCGGTTCCGCCTGCCCAACAGCCTCGATATCGACGCCGTGGTCGACCGCGCCGGCAGCGGAGATGCGGAACGGCTCCTGCTGTCCCGCTGTGTGCTCGAGGCGCGGCAATCGGGTTCGCCATGCGGATTCGACAGCCTGCCGGACGAGGTCCTGCACGAACTCAGCGAGCAACTGGAGACGCTCGATCCCCTTGCCGACCTGCGCATCGGGCTGCACTGCCCCGTGTGTTCGCATGATTGGGTCGTGGTCTTCGATATCGCCAGTTTCCTCTGGAAGGAGATCGACGACTGGGCCGGGCGGATGCTGCGGGATGTCAGCGAGTTGGCGGCGGCCTACGGATGGAGCGAAGCGGAGATTCTCGGCATCAGCCCCGTCCGGCGCCAACTGTACCTGGGGATGCTCGCCCGATGAGTCCGTATCTTCGCAACCTGATCGCCCGCCACAGCGCCACGGCCGCCCGGCCCGCCCCGGGCGGCGTCGTTCTCCCGCGCCTCAGGTCCCGGTTTGAAGCGGATCCACTGCCCGCCCCGGCGGCTCATCCGCCGGATGCCGAGCCGGCCCGGACGGCTGCCCGGCCAGAGGCGAAGCCGGCCCGCCAGCGAGGGGACATTCCCTCCGCACCCGCCAGCGCGGATTCCCCCGCGAGACGACACACCGGGAGCAGCAGATCACCGGGGCATTCCGGGCCCGCGGAAGCCGAGCCGGAACCGCAGGCCCTCAGCCAGCGGAAGCCGGCCGGGCAGGATCTTCCCCGGGGGCCGGGGACGCACCGGCAGGAAGAAGCGCGGCCCTCCCCTGAACACCGGGCCGGCAAGACGCTGCAGGTTCCCGAAGGCCTGAGCCGCCATCTTCAGGACACGGCGCGGCGCCCCGAGAGCGGGCTGCGGCCAGGCAGCGGGCGGAGCCTACCACCCGCCCCCGGACGGGAAGTCGTCGCGCCGCGGCCGGATGCGCCCCCGCCAGGGGCTCCGGACGTGTTGACGTTCGGTGTCGAACTGACGACGAACACCGACCGCTCGCCACCGGCGCGCGAAGACGAAACCGGCCAGGCGGCTCCGCGGCCCCGCCGGCCGGGACCGTTGCGGACGCCCGACTGGGTGGCGGAAATCCAGTCGGCCTTGCAGGAACGTCACGGGCCGGGCCGGCCATCAGCCGAACCCGAACCGACCGTGAACGTCACCATCGGCCGGATCGACATCCGCGCCGTTCGCCGTGAAGCCCGGGATCGCCCCGAACCCGGTCCCGAACCAGGCCGCATCATGAGCCTCGACGACTACCTGGACAAGCGCAACGGGAGGCCACGTTGAGCAACCCGGCCGCCATTGCAACGGTTACCGCCACCCTGCAGAACCTGCTGACCGCGGTGACGCCCACCGTCACGACGAAACCGCCCGCCAGCGCCCGCAAGGGCAGCACCGGCGAGCAGATCAACATCTTTCTCTACAGCATCCAGCTCAACGCCGCTTTCCGCAATGCGCCGATGCCGCACGAATTCCGGAGCGGCGAATCGGCCCATCCGCCGCTGCCGCTGGCGCTGAAATACCTGATTACCGCCTATGGCCTGAACGACGACGACATCTCGGGGCAGGAATTGCTGGGCCGGGCGATGATCCTGTTGCACGATCACCCGCTGCTCGGCCCGTCGGACATCGAGGGGATCACGCCCGACTCCGGCCTGCAGGACCAGGTCGAGCGGGTTCGCATCACGCCGGAGAGCCTGTCGCTGGATGACATGTCCAAACTCTGGACCAGTTTCCAGTCGGCGGAATACCACCTCTCCGTGGTGTACGAGGTGTCCGCGGTGTTGATCGAGAGCGGCCGCCCGGCCAGGACGCCGCTGCCGGTCCTCACGCGCGGCAAGGACGACCGCGGGGCGTTCGTGCAATCCAGCCTGGTCCCGCCGTTTCCGGCCCTCACCGGCATTGAACTGCCCGATCAGCAGCCAAGCGCCCTCCTGGGCGATACGCTCGTCCTGAGCGGCCATCACCTGAAAGGCGATACCGTCACCGTGCGTTTCAGCCATCCCTTGCTGCCGGCGCCGATCGATGTGCCGGCGCTCGCCGGCGGCACCGACACGCGGATCAGCGTGCAGATACCCAACGCGCCCGCCGCCTGGGTGGCCGGCATCCACTCCGTCGAAGCCATCATCGCCAGGGCGGGCGAGCAGGACCGGACCACGAACGCGCTGTCCGTGTCCGTCGCGCCGCGGATACTGACCATCGCCCCGCCCAACCCCATTGCGAGTGTTGCGGGTGTCGCCACCCTCACGCTGACCTTCAGCCCGGAAGCGAGGCCCGCGCAGCGCGCCGCCCTGCTGCTGGGGGATCGCGAGGTGCCGGCCAACGACCACCCGGCCCAGACCGATACGCTGATCTTCGTCGTAGCGGACGCCCCCACCGGCGATCGCCATGTCCGATTGCGGATCGAGGGGGTGGACAGCCTGCTGGTGGACCGCAGCGTGGCGCCGCCCGTGTACGACAGCGCGGCACAGGTGACCATCACGTGAACGCGCAGATGAAAGCCCAGGAACGGTGGACCGAAGTGAACGACCGCTACCTGTCCGCGACGGTCAGCGCCATTCGCCTGCAATTGCAGCGCATGGCGGGGGCGCAGGAATCGGACCCGGCCGATGAAAAGCTGGCGCGGATGCGCAGGGAAATCGCCGAACTCGAGCGGCACGAGCCGCCCCCCGCCCTGTCGCTGCTGGCGGACCGGCTGGGCCTGTCGGCCTTCGACCGCAACGTCCTGGCGCTGTGCATGGCGGTGGAACTGGACACCCGGATGGCCGGCCTGTGCGCCCTGGCGCAGGGCGAGCCCGGCAAAACCTACCCGACGTTCGCGCTGGCCTTCGCCCTGTTCGACAACCCGGACTGGAGCGCGATGTCCCCGCACTCGGCGCTGCGCCATTGGCGACTGCTGGAAATCAGCCAGCCCGGCGCCCAGTCACTGGCCGGCGCGGCCCTGAGCGTGGACGAGCGCATCGTCAACTACCTGAAAGGACTGAACTACCTCGACGACCGCATCACGCCCCTGGTCGACCGGCTTCGGGCGGACGCCGCCGGCGAGGGCCCGGGGGGCCGCTCCCTGCCCCCGTCCCAGCAGCAGCTCGTCGACCGCATTCTCGCAGGCGCCAGGCCTTCCCGCGAGACCGGGAAGATGCCGGTCATCGAACTCCTGGGCCACGGCGCCTCGGCCAAGCGGCTGATCGCCGGGCGCGTCGCAGGCTCGCTGGGGCTGCACCTGTACGGGATCGAAGTCAACGCGCTGCCCGCCCAGCTCGGCGATTTCGAGACCTTCACCCGGCTGTGGACACGCGAATCCCTCCTGATGCCGCTGGCGCTGTACGTCGATGCCGGACGCTCGGAGAACCTGGACGCGACGCCACTCCGCCGCTTCCTCGAGCGCAACGCCGGGCTGGTGTTCCTGGATATCGAGGAGGCCGGATCGGGGCCTGCAACGTACCGTCATTCCTTCGAGGTCGGGAAGCCCACGCGCGGCGAACAAGAGCAGCTGTGGCTGGAGGCACTGGGGGAGGCCGGGCGGGAGCAGGCCGGCCGCCTGGCGGATCAATTCTCGTTCGACCAGGACGTGATCGCGCGGCTGGCCGGCCCTGCGGGCGGCGCCGAGGGGCAACTGTGGCGTTCATGCCGGCTGGAAGCGCGCGCGGGGATGGAGCGGCTGGCGCGGCGAGTCGACGCCAAGGCCCACTGGGACCAACTGGTCCTTCCGCCGGAGCAGAAGAACCTGCTGCGGCAAATCACCCACCAGGTGCGCTGCCGGACGGTCGTCTACGAGACCTGGGGCTTCCGGGAACGGATGAACCGGGGCCTGGGCATCAGCGCATTGTTCGCCGGGGAGAGCGGCACCGGCAAGACCATGGCGGCCGAGGTCATCGCCAACGACCTGGACCTCGACCTGTATTGCATCGACCTTTCGGGGGTCGTGAGCAAGTACATCGGCGAGACCGAGAAGAACCTGCGCAAGCTGTTCGACGCCGCCGAGGACAGCGGCGCGATCATTTTCTTCGACGAGGCCGACGCCCTGTTCGGCAAGCGCAGCGAGATCAAGGACAGCCATGACCGCTACGCCAACATCGAGATCAACTACCTGCTGCAGCGCATGGAGTCCTACCGGGGCGTGGCCATTCTCGCCACCAACATGAAGTCCGCCCTTGACCAGGCCTTCGTGCGGCGCCTGCGGTTCATCGTCGACTTCCCGTTTCCCGGCGCCGAGGAGCGCATGGCGATCTGGCGGCACATCTTTCCCGCCGGCACGCCGCTGGACCAGGACTTCGACTTCGGACGACTCGCCAGGCTCAACCTGGCCGGGGGGAACATCCACAACGTGGCGATCAACGCCGCCTTCCTGGCTGCGCGGGAGAACAGCCCGGTCACCATGCCGCTCGTCCTGAGCGCCGCGCGGGACGAGTTCAGGAAACTGGAACGGCCCGCCAGGGATTCCGATTTTTCGTGGCAGGGCAGCCTGGAGGCCGTGTTGTGAAGATCAACGTTCACATCGATCGGCTGGTCGTCGACGACCTGGGCGCCGGCCCGCTCCGCCCGGAAAAACTGCGAGCGGCGGTGCAGGCGGAAATCGAGCGGCAGTTGCGCTCCCACGGCGCCGGGCAGCCGTTGCAGCCCGGCAACCGGGAGCGCCCGGTCGATGGCGGCCAGATCCCGGCGGGCACGGCCCCGGGGGCGGAACCGATCGGCCGGCAGATCGGCCAGGCCGTGTTCCGGAGCATCAGGCAATGACCGACAGCAGCCGCATCCGGGCGAACCAGGCGGCCACGCCGGATGCCGCGCCCGCGCGCGTCATGCAGCGCAAGTGCGCTTGCGGCACGCATTCCCGGGGCGCTGAGAAATGCCCGGCCTGCAGCGGGCAGGGCAACCTGCGGATCGGCGCCCCGAACGACCGCTTCGAGCGGGAAGCCGACGATGTTGCCGGCCAGGTCATGCGCGCGACCGGGCCGGCGCGCGGCGGCGCCGGGGGCGTTCTGCAGTCTCATGCCTCGCTGCAGCGAAAAATTTCCCGCCCGGGCGGCGGAAGGCCGGGCGCCTCATCCGCGGTGCCGGCTTTGCTGGGCGGGCGAGGCCGGCCGCTGGACCGGATGACCCGGGACTTCATGGAGCCGCGGTTCGGACACGACTTCAGCGGCGTGCGGGTGCACACCGGCGCCGAAGCGGCGCGGTCCGCGCGGTCCGTCAACGCGCGTGCCTACACGGTCGGGCACGACATCGTGTTCGGCGACGGCGAGTATTCGCCCGAAACCGCCGCGGGACAACGCCTGCTGGCCCACGAACTGACCCACACGATCCAGCAGGGTAATCGCGAGCGGCTGGTGCAGCGAGTGGTCAAGGTCCCCAACCGCGCGGCGGCCGGCGAGGTGCTCGGTCTTTTCAATACGCTGTGCAGGGGCGGAAATTTCAGCATACAAGGCCAGGACCGCATTACGTCCAATTGCACCCAGAGCAGTGCCGGTTGCGATTGTCTGTGCGATGTCACCAGCAATCCATCCAGAAACATCGACATCGAACTCTTCAACGTGTCGAACACGCCCCAGACGGTGAAGCTTCACGACGGCACCAGCCAGTCGATACCGATGCCCTCGGAAGGACCGAGGACCTCGAATGTCAGCAGCAATCCAACGGTCCACATTCCGTTCTCCGCCAGCACGGCCATTTTGTTCGGTGCCTTTGGCGACGACGGAACGCCGTCCCTGGCCGACAGTTCGCGGTTGCTCGCGCACGAACTGTGCGGCCACGCCCGCTTCGGCACCAGCTACGCCGGAAGCACGGGGAATCGGCCCGGCCATGACCCGACCATCGAGATCGAAAATTCGATTTGCGCTCCGCCCAAGCGGGGACTGTTCAACAGCCTGCGCCAGGGCGAGTCGTTTCACCAGCCGCCGGTTTCCGATGCGAAAAAGGCCTTCAGGCTGGTTGACGGTTGGCACTACGAACACGTGCCGTGACCGAACAGGCGCGAGGAGTTCCGCCAAAATCCGACTCACTCAACACTAAACCAGGAACCTGACATCGATGTCGACATTTCCAAATTCACCGAGGATCGTCAAAGGCGGGATCGTGCTGGTCGACGCCCGGAGCGGGAACACGCTGACGATGATCTCCCTGCAGTACAACCCGAAAACGCTGCAGCGGAGCTACGAACCCCAGGCTTTCGGCGATGGCAAGGAGCCCTTGCGCCTGAAAGGGCCCGCGGTGGAGACGCTGACGATCGAGGCCGACATCGACGCGACCGATTACCTCGAGTTTCCGGATCAGCACCGGGACACCGTGGAGCACGGCATCCAGCCGCAACTGGCCGCGCTCGAAGCCATGGTCAACCCGACCAGCGCGCAGCTCAACACGAACAACATGCTGCAGTCGGCGGGCACCCTGGAAATCGCCCCGATGGAGGGCCCGATGGCCCTGTTCGTCTGGAGCAGGAACCGCGTCGTGCCGGTGCGCGTGACGTCGTTCAGCATCACGGAAGAAGCCTTCGACACGCAGTTGAACCCGATTCAGGCCACCGTCAGCCTGACCATGCAGGTGCTGAACGTCAACGACCTCGGTTTCCAGCACAAGGGCGGCAGCCTGTTCATGAACTACCTGCAGAACAAGGAACGGCTGGCCGGCAAGGCCCCGGGCGCGTCGCTGGACGATTTCGGCGTCAGTTCGCTGCCGCTGTGACCGTATGGAGCAGAAGACCATGAGCGATCCCATCAAGGCGTTTTTGCAGAACAGCGGGCTGCAGCAACCCAATTTCGCGGCCAACAGCCGTTACGCCGGGCAGGAGACGGCCGAGTGGAAGCGGGCCGACGGGCAGACGGTTCTCTTTGTCAAACGGCGCTTCGTGCCGCCGCCGGAAAGTTTCGCCACGCTGCAGGAGTACCGGGTCGAGGAAAACGACCGGCTCGACAACATCGCCGCCAGCTTCTACTCGGACCCCGAGCTGTACTGGCGCCTGTGCGACGCCAACGGCGCGATGAACCCGCCGGAACTGGTTTCCCGGCCCGGCCGGCGGTTGCGCATCACGCTGCCCGAAGGCATCCCGGAGCCCGGCGACGAGTCATGATGCACGGCAGTATTCACCTGACGCTCCTGATGGGCCCCGTGATCCCGGCGCCGGCGCCGCGCCTGGTCGTAGAGGCGCTCGAGAGCGTCACCGTGACAACGGCCGCCGGCTCGGCCAGCGGCTTCCAGATGCAGTTTTCGTTCAACAGTTCCTCGGAACTCAATACGCTGTTCCTGATCGCCCCGGCGTTGAACAGCACGGTCGCCACGCCGCCCCTGCGGGTGCTGCTCATCGTGACCATCAACGGCATGCCGAGCCCGCTGTTCGACGGGGTCGTGACCAACGTACAGGTCCAGGCCGGGCAAAACGGCGGCCGGGGCACGGTGAACGTGACCGGCGACGACCTGACCCGGGTCATGGATACGCAGAAATGGGACGGCCTGCCCTTCCCGGCCATGCCGATCGCGGCGCGGGTGGCGCTCATCTGCGCCAAGTACGCCGCCTACGGCATCGTGCCCCTGCCGATCCCCGAGATCTTTCTCGACGTGCCCATACCCATCGACAAGATCCCCGCGCAGCAGGGCACCGACCTCGAGTACATCAACCAGCTCGCCGAGGAAGTCGGGCATGTTTTCTACATCGAACCCGGGCCGGCGCCCGGCACCAACGTCGCGTATTTCGGGCCGGAAATCAAAGTGGGGGTGCCGCAGCCCGCCCTGAACGTCGACATGGGGCCGCACACCAACGTCGAATCGCTCTCGTTCAATTTCGACCCGACCAAGGGGGTATTGCCCATCGTGTTCATCCAGAACCAGCAGACCCGTATCCCGATTCCCCTGCCGATACCGAACCTGAATCCGCTGCAGCCGCCGCTGGCCGCGATTTCGACGTCCATCAGCAACATCAAGGTGTTGAAGGACACCGCCAAGATGAGCCCGGCCAAGGCGCTGTCCCTCGGGCTGGCCGAGGCGGCCCGGTCACAGGATTCCGTGTCCGCATCGGGCACCCTCGACGTCTTGCGGTACGGGCGCCTGCTGAAAGCGCGGCAACTCGTCGGCGTGCGCGGCGTGGGCCTGGCCCATGACGGCCTGTATTACGTCAAGAGCGTCACCAACACGCTGAAGGCCGGGGAATTCAAACAGAGTTTCGAACTGACCCGCAACGGACTGATATCCCTTACCCCGACGGTGCCGGCATGAGCAGACAGCGATTTTATGGAAAATACCGCGGAATGGTGCTGAACAACATCGATCCGCTCCAGATTGGCCGCTTGCAGGTGCAGGTGCCGGACGTGGGGGGCCTGGCCCCGGCGACCTGGGCCATGCCGTGCACGCCCCTGGCGGGGATTCAGAACGGCATGTTCGCCCTGCCCCTGATCGGCTCGGGCGTGTGGGTCGAATTCGAGCAGGGCGACCCGGACCATCCCATCTGGGTGGGATGTTTCTGGGGCAGCGCGGCGGAAGTCCCCGCACTGGCGCTGCTGACGCCCCCGGTGACCCCGGCCATCACCTTCCAGACGCCGTTGCAGAACGGCATCACGATTTCCGACCTGCCGGGCCCGACCGGGGGGATCATGATCAAGACCGCGACCGGGGCCTCGCTGATCATCAACGATACAGGTATCTACATGCAAAACGGCAAAGGCGCCATGCTGAACATGGTCGGCCCGACGGTCGACATCAACAGCGGCGCGCTGACGGTGGTGTGACGTGCCCGGGCCGCTCCTGCATGTCGGCGCGACGGTCATGTGCGCGCATGGCGGACAGGCGCAGGCCACCGCGCCGAACCCGCGCGTCCTGGTCAGCGGCCAACCCACGGTGCAAATGACCGCGCCCTGGGTGATCGCCGGCTGCCCGTTTACGACCGGCAGCAACCCGATGCCCTGCGTCACCGGCCAGTGGACGGTGGCGGCGACCCGCCTGCTGTCGGGCGGACAGCCCCTGGTGCTGATGGACAGCCAGTCAATCTGCACGCCCAACGGCACGCCGATGCTGCCGACCGTGGCGCAAATGCGAGTGATAGGAACATGAACCTGGCATTTCCTTTTCGAATCGACGGCCGCGGCCGCACGCGCGAAGCGCGGCGGGACGAGGACAACGACGAGTACATCAGGGGCCTGATCGAACAGGTGCTGTTCACGGCGCCGGGCGAGCGCGTCATGCGCCCGGATTTCGGCAGCGGCCTGCGCCGCCTGCTGTTCGCCGGGAACAGCCCGGAAATGGCGGCGACCACGCAGATGCTGGCCCAGAGCGCGCTCCAGCAGTGGCTCGGGCACCTGCTCGTCGTCGAGTCCGTCACCATCGATGCGGTCGACTCGGCCGTGCGCGTCGAAGTCGTCTACAGCGTGCGGCGGACCCAGAAGCGGCAGGCCGCCACCTTCGAACGGAGCGGAACCGGATGATCTATCACTGCTGCCAGGAAAAACGCCGCAATCGGGTCGCCGCGCACGCGACCCTGAACGGCATCGATTTCCTCGAAGTGCTGGACGGCGACGCGCCGCCGGGCAGCCCGCGGCAACGCACCCTGATGCTCCATTTGCTGAAGCCGGTGCCCGCCGGATTCACGGAAGACAACGTCAGCATTTCCGGAGGCGAGCGGGTGCGCGACCCGAGGATCGAATGGGTCGCGCCGGCCGACGGCCTCGCGGGCATTCCGCTGAATCCGGCGGAAGCGGCGTTGTTCTCGTCGCTGCCGAAACCGGACCATGTCCTGATCATCCGCGCCGGGTCCGCGGGCGACTTTTCGGACTATATCCTGCACCTGCAGCAGGGGCCGGCGGTTCCGCCGGTGCCGCCGGCCGGCTTCGATCCGCGCCTGTCGCACATCACGTTCTCGTTCAAGGTCGAATGCCCGAGCGATTTCGACTGCCTCGACGAGACGGCCTGCCGCGAAGAGGCGGCGGCGGAACCGGACATCAACTACCTCGCCAAGGACTACGCCAGCTTCAGGCAGCTGATCCTGGACCGCATGAGTTACCTGCTGCCCGGCTGGAAAACGCGTAACGCGGCCGACCTGGGCGTGACGCTCGCGGAGCTGGTGGCCTACCGGGCGGACGAACTCTCCTATTGGCAGGACGCGGTCACGACGGAGGCCTATTTGAACACCGCGCGCCAGCGCCGATCCCTCCGGCGGCACGCCCTGCTGGTGGACTACCGCATCAGCGAAGGCCGCAACGCGCGCAGTTGGGTGCACATGGAGGTCACCGGCGGGCCTTTCGCCGCGCCGGTCACCGACCTGCAATTCCTGACCCGGGTCGATGGCCTGCAGGACCCCGGCGACAACCGCATCGAGCCCGACTCGAAACAGCACGCCATCGCCCGCGCGGAACAGGCGCTGGTGTTCGAACTGCTGCTGGGGACCACCCTGACCGAAGACCACAACGAAATGCAGTTCTATACCTGGGGCGACGACAATTGCTGCCTGCCCCGGGGAGCCACCCGAGCGACCCTCCTGGACCACCACCCGGAGCTGGTCATCGCCGAAGGCGAACCCGGCCAGTACCTGCTCCTCGAGGAAGTGCTCGGCCCCGGCACCGGCGCCCCCGAGGACGCCGACCCCAGCCACCGCCAGGTGGTTCGCCTGACCCGTGTCGAGCTGACCAGCGATCCGCTGGACGGCACCGAGATCACCGAAATCGCCTGGGGCCAGGCAGACGCGCTGGCGTTTCCGCTGTGCATTTCCGCCGAGACGAACGTCGATCCCGACCACCCCGAGCCCTTGTCGGACGTCAGCGTCGCGCGGGGCAACATCGTGCTGGTGGACCATGGAGAAACCGTCCGCGAAGACCTCGGCACGGTGCCCGAGCCGTGGCTTTTCTATCCGATGGACCGCGACGCCCGCCGCTGCGAGCCGCAGGGGAGGCAACCCATTCCGCTGCGCTTCCGCCCGACCCTCGGCAAGAACCCGCTGGCCCACGGCGCCGCGGCGCCCGGGCCCGGCGAACCCGCCGCGGGCTCACTGGTCCCGCCCCTGGAGATCGTGCGCCCGCTGGTGACCGAGCTGTCCGGCGACAACGGCACCGGGCCCGTGCCGTGGACCGTTCAGGCCGACCTGCTGAACAGTGACGACGAAGCCAGGCACGCGGTGGTCGAACTGGACGAGGCGGGCGTGGCCACCCTGCGGTTTGGCGACGAGAACAACGGGGCCCGGCCGGACAGCGGCACCGGGTTCACGATCACTTACCGGGTCGGGAACGGGCCAGTTGGCAACGTGGGGGCCGAGGGCATCCGGCACGTGGTCAGCGCCGATGGCCGCATCCTCTCCGTCCGCAACCCGCTGCCGGCGAAGGGCGGGCTGGCGCCCGAGACGGCGGCGCAGATCCGGCGCCGGGCCCCGCAGGCTTTCCGCACGCAATTGCGCGCCGTGACCCCGGAAGACTACGCGGAATTCACCGCCGCGCAGGAGGGCGTCCAGCAGGCGGCCGCCACGCCGCGATGGACCGGCAGCTGGCATACCCAGACCATCACCGTCGACCGCGAAGGCGGCCTGCCGCTCGATCGGGATTTCGAGGCCGGGCTGGCCGCGAACATCGAGCGGTACCGCATGGCGGGCCACGATCTGAATTTCAACGATCCGGTGTTCGTCTCGCTGCACCTGGGCTTGCAGGTGTGCGTCTCGCGGGACTACTTCCGCAGCGACGTCAAGCAGGCCCTGCTGGAAATATTCAACAGCGGCACGCGCCGGGACGGCAGCCGGGGGCTCTTTCACCCGGACAATTTCAGCTTCGGGCAGACCATTTACCTCAGCCCCTGGCATGCGGCCGCGCGCCAGGTGCGCGGGATCTCCTCGGTGCGGGTGACGCGTTTCTCGCGGCAGGGCGACGAAGACCCCAAACCGCTGGCCGACCGTTTCATCCAGCTGGGCAGACTGGAAATCGCGCGGCTGGACAACGACCCCAACTTCCCCGAGCACGGCGTGCTGGAACTGACGATGCTGGGCGGGAAATAGCATGAGCATGAAACCAACCAGGGAAACCTGCGGATGCTGCGCCGGCATTGATGCCGAAACGCCCGCAAAACTGTACAACCCGCCGTCGCAGACCGCGATTGCCTACCGGATCGGGACCCATTCGGCGTTCAAGGAATCCATGTTGGCGGCCCTGTCCAAGGCCGACTATCCCGCCCTGCTCGCACTGGGCACGCGCGACGACGACGACTTCACCATCGCCTGCCTCGACGGCGTCGCCACGGCCCTGGACGTGCTGACCTTCTACCAGGAACGCTACGTCAACGAACACTACCTGATGACCTCGACCGAACGCCGCTCGGTTCTCGAAATGGCCCGGCTGATCGGCTACGAGCTGTCGCCCGGCGTCTCGGCCGCCACGCACCTGGCGTTTACCCTGCAGGGCAATCCCCTGCGCGGGGCCGAGGGCGCCAGTCCCATCGTCATCCCCGCCCGCACGAGGGTGCAGAGCGTCCCGGGGCAGGACGAGGAGCCGCAAAAGTTCGAAACCACGGCGGACATCGAAGCCCGCGCCGAGTGGAACGCCGTGGCCGCGCAGCGTTCCCTGCCCTACCGGCCGGCGCTGGGCGACCTCGACATCTACGTCGACGGGGTGGACAACAACCTGAAGGCCGGCGATGCCGTGCTGATCGTCGGTGATCACCGGATGACGCACCCGGGCAGCGAGCGGTGGGACGTCCGGGTGCTGAAGCGGGTCGAAATCGACCGCGACAATCTCCGGACGCGCCTGGCCTGGGACATCCCGCTCGGTCACACCGGCCCGACGGTCCACCCGTCCGAATCCGACGTCAGGCTGTACGTGTTCCGCAAGCGCGGCAGCCTGTTCGGCCACAACGCACCGGACCCGAGGCTGATGAGCGAGGAGGACAACCTCCTCGGGGAGCTGCTGGAAGGCACAGGCGTGAACCGCTGGTGGAAGGATTACGCCATTCAGTCGGGCGACATCGATCTCGCGGCGCCGGAGGACAAGGTCGTCGCGGGTAGCTGGATCGCCCTGGTTTCCAACGAGGGAGAGGAAGGCACCGCCGACCTGCCCGGTTACCTGGAGCTGTACCAGGCCGCCAAGGTGTTCAACACCTCGCGATCCGCCTACGGCATCAGCGGCAAGATCACGCGCGTCGAACCGGACACCACTGAAAATATCGGCAAATTCGGGCTGCAGAAAACCGCTGCCCTGCTCGCCAGCGAACAGCTGGCCATTCACCGGCGCCCGGTTCGCTACCCCGTTTACGGCGGCACGCTCGGCCTGGACGGCAAGGTGGACGGCCTGGTTCCGGGCCAATACCTGGCGGTTTCCGGCCGGCTTCAGCGCCTGCGGGTGGCGCCCGGACTGAGCCTGACCGCAACCGACGGCAGCCTGCTCGACGAGGGCGACAGCGTGCAGATCGCCGCGATTCCCGAACGGGTCAGCGGCGGCGCCCTGGTGCAGCTGAGCCCCGCCGCGTTCGGCCAGTTGATCGACGACCGCAATACCGGGATATCCTTGCGGCTGCGGGTCACCGACCGCGACGGCCGCGCGCTGACGGTGTCCAGCCACGGCTCGGACTGGGTCTGGGATGCCGACGAGGACGATCCGCCGGTCAGCGAGATCGCGCAGATCGATGCCGCCGAGGACGCCGTGACCAGCGATCGCGACCGCACCACCCTCGTGCTGACCTCCGTGCTCGCTAACGTCTACGAGCGTGGTTCCGTGCGGATCAATTTCAACGTCGCGCCGGCCAATCACGGCGAGACCGTGACGGAAATTCTCGGCGATGGCGATGCGCGCGCATCGGACCAGTCCTTCGTGTTGAAACAGTCCCCGCTCACCTATGTCAGCGCCGACACGCCCAGTGGCGGTGCGGCGTCACTGGAGGTGCGGGTCAATGAAATACGCTGGAGCGAGACGCCGAGCCTGTACCGGGCCGACAGCCGTGCGCGGGTCTACGAAGTACGGCATCGCGACGACGGTACGACCGCGGTGGTCTTCGGCGACGGGGTCGAGGGCGGCCGCCTGCCCACGGGAAGGACCAACGTGCGCGCCACCTACCGCAAGTTCACGGGCGCCGGCGGCAACCTGGGCAAGGGCGTGCTGACAACCCTGCTGCAGAAGCCCCTGGGCGTCACCGAGGTGACCAATCCCGAACCCGCCACCGGCGGCGCCGACCCGGAAGTCATCGGCGATGCCCGGCAGAATGCACCGCTGACGGTCCTCACCCTGGATCGCGCGGTGTCGGTCCAGGACTACCGGGACTACGCCCGCGCCTTCGCCGGCGTCGCCAAGGCCCATGCCCTGTGGCTAGCCTCGGGCCCCTCGCGCGGAATCTACATCACCCTCGCCGGCGTCGACGGCGCGCTGATACCCGCGGGCAGTTCCACCTATTCCAACCTGATGAAATCCCTGCGCCGCTACGGCGACCCCATGCTGCCGCTGAGCCTGGTCAACTACACTCCGGCTTCTTTCGCCCTGGGCATGGCCGTCAGGATCAATGAAGAAGCGCAACGCGAAACGGTGCTGGACGATCTGGAAACCCGCCTGCGCGAACACTTTTCCTTCGCCAACCGGGACTTCGGCCAGAACGTCAGCCAGGACGAAGTGCTGGCCGTCGCGCACGGCGTGGACCACGTCGAGGCGGTCCGCATCACGCGGCTCTACCGGATCGGTCCGGGCGCAACGGACACCGTCGAGCCGATCATCGCCGCACAACTGCCCGTCGCGTCACTGACGGTGCCGCCCGAGCCGGCCGAGCTGTTGACGCTTTCGCCGGCCCCGATCGAAATGGAGTCGTTCTCATGAGTACCGAGGCGCGCCGCCTGCTCGAATTGCTGCCGGCCATCCACCGAATCCGCGATGCGGAGATTGCCGCCCGCGCGGGGCTGGATTCCGGGCCGCTGGAAGAACTGATCGCCATCATCGCCGGACAGATTGCGCTGCTGGAAGAGAACATCGAGCAGAGCTACGACGACCTCTTCATCGAAACCTGCTCCGAATGGGTCATTCCCTACATCGGCGACGTCATCGGGTACCAGAGCCTGCACGGCAAGGTCCCCGACGTGGCCAGCCCTCGGGCGGAGGTCGCGCACACCATTGCCCTGCGCCGGCGCAAGGGCACCGCGGTGGTGCTGGAGCAGCTCGCCCGCGACGTGACCGGCTGGAACGCGCGGGCAGTGGAATTCTTCAGGGACCTGGGCTGGACGCAGTACATGAACCACGACCGCGGCGATGTGCATTACAGCCCCGACCTGCGCGCGATGGAACCCCTGGCGCGGATCGGTTCCGCGTTCAATACGGCGCAGCACACGGTCGACGTCCGGCGTGTCGAGTCCAACCGGGGGCGGTTCAACATCCCGAACGTGGGCATCTTCCTGTGGCGCCTGAATGCCTACAAGCACACCAGGAGCCCCGCGCTGCGGCTGGCTCCGCGGCGCTACCTGGTCAGCCCCATCGGCCACGCGATGCCCCTGTACTCGTTCCCGCGCAGTTCCGGGGAGGGCTTCATCACCGAACTGGCCAGGCCGGAAAACGTGCCGGAGCCGCTGTCCCGCAGGCAGATGCACGATCACCTGGACAGCTACTACGGCCTGCGCGCCACCGCTGGCGCCGCGGTGGACAATACCGAGCCCAGCGCGGTCCTGTACGTGGACGGCGAGGAGATTCCGCGGGACCGCGTGCGGGTCTGCGACCTCAGCGACGACGGCCCGGCCTGGGCCCACACGCCGGAAGACGACACCTTCGGGATCGACCCGGAACTGGGCCGCGTGGCGCTGGGCGCCAAGCAAGGCGTGGCCATCGGGTGCAGGCCGGATTTCTTGATGCGGCCTGCCGATGGTGATCCGGCGAACCGGACAACCACGTCGTGGAAGCCATCCCGACCGAAGCAGTCGACCGGCGCGCTG